>Ga0335072_10009174_pt1 | contig 14282 bp, 11 predicted proteins | sample Lox_Sample_21_FD_206725 | JGI IMG/M metagenome (GOLD analysis project Ga0335072, IMG submission 206725) | Soil microbial communities from Loxahatchee National Wildlife Refuge, Florida, United States - Lox_Sample_2.1 | ecosystem: Environmental > Terrestrial > Soil > Wetlands | place: USA... | reverse complement strand
TAAAATCGTAAATCACGCTAAACCCCTTGGTCGGCGAAAGCTGATAAACAGTTCCACCAAAGCCCCCAAAATTATGACCCATTGCGGTGGTGCCGTAGACATTCCCAAACTTATCGGCTACGAGGCCTGAGGATGGATTAGCAGCATGTCGCTCATCAAACTGATATACAACCTTATAGTTTGTAGACCAAGCCAGGGAAGCTGATAATAGGATCCAAAGCAGGCAAACACTGGGAGCCATTTCAAATTTCTTGGATTGCACTTTCCACCTCCAAAACAAATCGCGAGCAAGGGAGCGGGGAATTTGGGAAAAACGGTGACAGACGGAAGTGACCCCAATTGTTTTCTCCCGTTCGGGAACGATCCCCACAAATTCACCACTTCCCGCCGAAGCCTACGCACCGTATCTGATAACTTTCACTCATGGCCCGCCTGCCTCGTGTCGTGATGCCCGACGTCCCGCATCATGTTACCCAGCGGGGCAATCCCCGGCAAGCGCCCCTTTCAGCTTCGTGGCCTAGTTAGCAATTGAGGTCACTTCCGTCTGTCACCGTTTTGTTCGGACTCCCCGGCTTACCTCTAATCTCCTCTGTGTCAGTTGTGGGTTTTGGGTCAAGAAAAAGATCGCCGTCCAATCTAACGAATTCTTCGAAATGAGAGCAAGCATACAACAAAGATTGTGCCGACGAGAGTAAAGACAGGAAGATAAAAGCGATCTCTTCCCAAATCAACCAATCGCCAGGTCTCTACACAATACATTCCAAGCGAAATCAACGCCGCGCAGTAAGTGCCCGCTATAAGGATCGATGGCCGCGGATCATTCCGAGGTCGAAACTTCCTTCTGGCCCATGACATAGCCTCCCATGCCACCCATTGAATTCCCACGGCAAGAATCATAGTTGGGGCAAGATCGCTCCAAGAAACATGAAATCCCGAATGAATCACGATGGCTGATGCCAAGGCGACAACCCCGAAAAGCAGCAACCACAGAATAGATAGGCGTGACAGCATGATTTTCATTATTGTCCCGTTAACGCTTCGCCGCTCTGGAGGCGGCTCCGGCGGGGATAATTGGCGGGTACTACATCATGAATTGCCCCAGCGTGAACCCGCTAAGAAGCAGGGAAGTAATGCTTATCGAGATTAGTGTAAAGAACCGACTCTTCATAGCGCCCTCGCAGAGCAACTCTCAGCGCACCACCAGCCTCCATGCCACTACTGCCACCAGGCAACCGAACCCAATCGCGTAGCCGATCATTCTTGCCTTGTTGCTCATCCCTTGTTCCTGCATAAAAGCACCTCTTTTCCTGAGCATCATGCCACATCTGCCGGCCGAATACACCGCTAAAAGCCCGGTACCACCGGCCATTGACTCCGTCCCCGGGCCACGCTACCCTATCCCTAATGGCTGTTGTTGCTTGCACCTTGCGAGCGCACATTCCGGCGGAATTCGCCTCGACTGCGAAGAAGCCCTTTTTTGCCGTGAATCTACCCCGTCTGCCGCATCTAACGTCCGTCACGCACCGCGGAGGCGCACGCTTATCTGAATGAAGAAAAGCATCGCAATTACCCCGAATATCGAAGCACTGTTTGGCACCCGCGACGAAAATCTGCATGTGCTTGAAGATGGTTTGCATATGACCATCGACATGCGTTCGAACGCCATTGAACTGCATGGCGCCAGTGAATCGGTGCTGCGCGCCGAGCAGATTTTTGCCGACTACGAGCACCTCCGCCGCTCCGGCCACGTGTTCAACAATGGCGATCTGAACAGCATGTTGCGGGTGCTCATGGCTGATCCTAAAGCCACGCTGCGCGGACTGGCCGAAGCCGGACGCCAGCGCGCCTCTGGCTCACGCCGCGTTGTGCAGCCGAAGAGTCTCAACCAGCGCCGTTATCTGGAAGCGATCGAGAAACACGATATGGTTTTCGGCATTGGCCCTGCCGGAACCGGCAAGACTTACCTCGCCGTCGCCATGGCAATTTCGGCCCTGCTCGCGAAGCGCGTGAATCGCATCATCCTCGCCCGCCCCGCGGTCGAGGCCGGTGAGCGCCTCGGTTTTTTGCCCGGCACTTTGCAGGACAAGATCGATCCCTATCTCCGCCCGCTTTACGACGCGCTCTACGATCTGCTGGAGCCGGAGAAAGTCGATCGTTATCTCGAAAAGAACGTCATCGAGATCGCGCCCATCGCATTCATGCGCGGCCGCACGCTGAACGATTCATTCGTCATCCTGGATGAAGCGCAAAACACCACTTCCGAGCAAATGAAAATGTTCGTTACGCGCCTCGGCTTCAACTCCAAGGCGGTTATCACTGGAGATATCACGCAGATCGATTTGCCCAACGCCCGCCGCAGCGGCCTGCTGGAAGTCATTGACGTGCTCAAGAACGTCGAGGGTCTCGCCTTCGCCTATTTTGATGACAGCGACGTTGTTCGTCATCACCTGGTGCAACGCATTATTCGCGCCTATGACGAGCACAAGGCACGGGTGGCCGATCAGCAGTTGCTGCTTGAACTCGAACCCAAGGGGCTCAGCGGCAGAAACGTCCGGGTTTCAAGCGACGATGCCGACATATCGAAACAGGCGGAGACCCTCGACGCCGCCAACTAAATGGGAGAAAGTTTTTCAGGAGGGCGCAACGCGTGCCCTCCTGTTTTACTTTTCAAGATGATTGTTATTCGCAAACCGGTAGCGGGCGTGAGCGCAGCCAATCTGACTCATTTCGTGACCCGCGCCCAGCGCGGCGCAAAATTGGAGGGATCGGTCGACATTCTGCTCACCGGCAGTGACGAGATGCGGGCCCTCAACCGCCGCTTTCGCCACAAAGATAAGGCGACGGACGTGTTATCGTTTCCCCCAGGGCAGAATCCGCGCAACGGGTTCGCGGGAGACATCGCCATCTCAGTCGATATTGCCAGGCAAAACGCCAAGCGCTTTGGCCACACTACCGCCGAAGAAATCAAGATTCTCTGCCTCCACGGCCTGCTGCACCTGGCGGGCTTTGACCACGAACGCGATAACGGGCAAATGGCCAGGAAAGAGCTCGGGTTGCGACGTAAACTGGGCCTGGTTACAACGCTTACCGAACGCGCCGGTCAATGAACTACCTGGCTGCCATTGCGATCCCGTTGTTGTGCGCGCTGCTGACCCTCGTCTCGTACGTCGACCGTTTGTACTCCGAGGTTGGCAAATTCCTCTCCCGCGAATTTCAAGACAATATTGACGCCCTTGAGCAAAGCGTTGAGCCGCGCCTCAAGTTCAGCCGCGAGCGCGCGTCGCTATCTATGGCGGTGCTGTCGCAACTGACCATCGCGGGCATCGCTTTCCTGCTCGGCTTCGCGGTTTTTCATGAAGGGACCTGGAAGATTGAGGAAATCCTGCAGGCCGCGATGGGACTGTTGCTCATTGTCATCATCTTCAATCGTTTTATTCCTTACGCCTTTTTCATGCGGACCAAGGGCCAATGGCTGGCCCGCTGGGTGCCGTTGCTGCGTATTCTTATCTACCTCGCACTGCCGGCAACGCTGATGCTTGGCTTTCTGCGTTCGGTGACTGCGCTAACCAAAGAGCATTTCGAAGAGCAACCCGAATCCCAGGCTGAGGCCGTGGATGCGCTTATCGAGGCAGGTCAGGAAGAAGGTATTCTCGATGAAAGCAATCGCGACCTGATTCAATCCGTGGTCGAGTTTGGCGAGAAGACTGTCCGCGAAGCCATGAAACCACGGCCAGACATTGTAGCCGTAGCGTCCAATACCACGGTTGAGCAGTTTGTGGAACTGCTCCGTGAAAAGCCGTACTCCCGCGTGCCGGTCTTTGAAGGCACAATCCACAACATTAAAGGCATTGTGTACGCGCAGGACGTGCTGCAAGTTCCCGATACCGAGGCCCGCACTCGCACCGTGGATACGCTGATGCGCAAGGATGTTTACTTCGTTCCTGAGAGCAAGCGCGGCAGCGATCTTCTCCGCGAAATGCAGAAGAACAACATCCGCATGGCTATCGTCGTGGATGAGTATGGCGGCGTCGCAGGTCTCGTGACGATCGAGGACCTGGTAGAAGAAATCGTGGGCGAAATTGGTGATGAGCACGAAAAAGCCGAAGTGGTTCGCGAAAGCGACCATTCCTATGTGGTCGCCGGAAACATCGACATCGACCGCCTTGATGAGCTTTTTGGCGTGCGTCCGGAAGGCAAGGGATCGGCAACCATCGCCGGACTGGTCAGTGAACTTGCCGGCCGCATTCCGCAAAAAGGCGACGTGGTGGAGGAGGATGGCCTGCGCTTTGAAGTGGTGGAATCGACCGAGCGCCGTGTCAAGCGCGTCCGCATCTCGGCCGTCGAACCCAAGCAAATGAGGCTGATATAGTCTTGTAGGGCTTGCGTGCCCTTGACCGCATGGCTTTGCACTCTGGATTTGTCTGCATTCTCGGCCGGCCCAATGCCGGCAAGTCAACTTTGCTGAATGCTCTGGTGGGGCAGAAGTTGGCCATCGTCAGCCCCAAGCCGCAAACTACGCGCAATCGTATCCTGGGCATTGTTCAGGTACCAAAGCGAAAGGGGAAACCGGCGGGACAAATTATTCTGCTCGATACTCCGGGCATCCACCAGCCCGATAGTTCACTCGGCCGAAAAATGATGACCGAGGTCCGCGAAGCGGTTGAAGGTTGCGACCTGCTCCTGCTGATTGTCGATGCCACCCGGAAATTCGAAGCCGACGATCGCGCCGCGCTCGAGTTGGCCGGCAAATCCGGCGTTCCGGTGTTTCTGCTGCTGAATAAAATCGATCTCATCGCCCGCAAAGATAGACTACTACCCATGATTGACGAGTTTCAGCAGCGCTTTGGCTTTAAAGAAATCATTCCGCTCTCCGCGAAAAAGAAGGTGGGGCTGGACGACCTGCTGGATCGCATTCTCCAGGCGCTGCCGGTGGGCGTGCCGCATTTTCCGGAGGACCAGATTACCGACCAGCCAATGCGCTTCATGGCCGCCGAGTTGATCCGCGAGCAGGTGCTTCTTGCAACCAGCGAAGAAGTGCCTCATTTCACAACGGTGATGGTCGACCGCTTTGAAGAAGGCGAAAGGCTTACCCGGATTGCTGCTACCATCTATTGCGAACGCGAGGGCCAGAAGCGGATTCTGGTGGGCAGACATGGGCAAATGCTCAAAGCGATAGGCACGGCGGCGCGCCTTCAGATTGAAAAGCTGGTTGGAGGGCGTGTATTTCTGGAATTGTTTGTTAAAGTAAATGCCGGCTGGCGCGAATCGCGGGGTTTCATCGATGATCTGGATTGGCGGCGGCAATTGGAACGCCTGGCCGGTTCGGGGTAGAAGGCCAGACCTTTGGGGGTGCGAACAGGCATGGCAGCGGACGAGCACGGGCACAGCCACGATTTCGATTTCGACAAACCGGTCCTGAAGTTGAACGTGAAACTGGCCGCCGACCAGAAAGCTGTGGACCACGTCGTCCACGGCATTATGGAAGTTGTCCGCAAGATCGAGTGCGCCCCTGGTACGGAAGATGCCGTCGAGCTCGCCCTGACCGAAGCCCTGGCCAACGCGATTGTCCACGGCGCAAAGTCAGACCCTTCAAAAAGCGTTGAGTGCGACGTCGCCTGTGATCAGCACGGAGATTTGCTGATCGTGGTTCGTGATCCGGGCAAGGGTTTTGACCCCGGCAATATCCCCAACCCCGTCATCGGAGAGAACATCTATTCCAGCCATGGCCGCGGAATCTTTCTGATTAATCAACTCATGGATGACGTGAAATTTCAGAAGAACGGCACTGAAATCCGCATGATCAAGCGGCTCAAACCTGATACGAAGTGAGTGTCGCTTATTCCTTCGCCGCGATCCCCAGGGTCTTCATTTTTCGATAGAGGTGACTTCGCTCCAGTCCCAGCACTTCTGCCGTTCGGCTGACATTCCCGTGGTTCTCGTCGAGTTTCTTCAGGATGTAATCGCGTTCATAGGCGGCCCGTGCCTGGTGCAAGGTCGAAAACTCGGTTGCGGCCGTCCTGCGCATTCCATCGCGGTGCACCAGCGGCGGCAGATGTTTCTTTTCAAACTTCGTGGTGGTCGGATTCATGATGACGATCCGCTCAATTACGTTCCGCAACTCCCGGACATTTCCCGGCCAGGAATAGCGCATGAGGATCTCGATACAGTCATCGGTGATTTCCCGCGATCTGCGACCGTAGGTTGAGGAAAACTCCTTCAGAAAGTGACGCGCCAGCAGCGGCACATCTTCTTTCCGCTCGCGTAACGGCGGTACCGAGAAGGGAATCACGTTGAGCCGGTAAAAGAGGTCCTCGCGAAAATTGCCCCGCGAGATTTCTTCTTCCAGGTCTTTATTGGTCGAGGCGATCACGCGCGCATCCACGGTGATGGCTTCATCGCTTCCCACCGGAATGAATCTCTGCTCGTCAAGCGTGCGCAATACCTTGGATTGCGTCTTGAGGCTCATGTCGCCGATTTCATCCAGGAAAAGAGTCCCGCCGTGCGCTTTCTGGAATGTTCCTTCCTTGTCTGCGCCTGCGCCAGGGAACGATCCTTTGCGATGCCCGAACAGCTCGCTTTCAATCAGATCTTCGGGAATGGCCGCACAATTGACTTCGACAAACATCGCTTCCTTCCGCAAACTCTGGCTGTGAATGGCGTGCGCCACCAGTTCCTTTCCCGTTCCCGACTCCCCGAAAATCAGCACGCGCCCGTTGGTGGGGGCCATGAGCTGAATCTGCTGCCGCAACGCCTTCATCGGGACGCTATCGCCGACAATCACGCTTCTCGGGGAAAGTTGCTTCTTAAGATCGCGGTTTTCCGCCCGCAGGCGCTTGGCGTCAATTGCGTTCTTGATCAGGATCAGGGTCTTGTCGATCGAGAGCGGCTTCTCCAGAAAATCGTAGGCGCCGAGTTTGGTTGCCCGCACCGCGGTTTCGATGGTTCCGTGCCCCGACACCATGATTACTTCGGGAGCGCTCTCCAGCTCCCGGATTCTCTCGAGTGTTTCCAGCCCGTCCATTCCTGGGAGCCAAACGTCGAGCAGCACCACGTCGCAGGTGTGCTTGCGCAACGCCTCCAGACAAGCTTCGCCGCTTTCGGCCTGCAAAGTGACGTAGCCTTCGTCCTCCAGCACGCCTTTCAGCGACCGCCGGATGCTGGCTTCATCGTCTACGATTAATACGTTATGCATGTTGGCTGATGACGGATGGGATTACGGTTTCGCTGACCACCGGCAGCTCGATAACAAATCTTGTGCCCGCAGGATGATTCTTCTCCACGCGAATCGATCCGCGATGATCTTCAATGATCTTGCTCACAATGGCCAGGCCCAGTCCCGTGCCTCGCTTCTTGGTGGAAAAATAAGGCAGGAAGAGCCGTTCTTTGAGTTCCTGAGTGACACCGTGGCCAGTATCGGCAACGACAACTTCAACGGCATCGCGGCTTGTGACCAAAGCCGTCGCGATCAGGATTTCGCGAAATGCTACGTCCTGCATCGCTTCGGCGGCGTTATCGATCAGATTGGCGAGCGCCCGCTTGATGGCCTCAGGGTCTGCCATGACTCCCGGCAAGTCACGAGCCAGCAGGACACGGATGCGAATGGCCTCCAGGCGTCCTTCAAACATAGCCAGCGTGCTTTCGACGATGGAATTGATATCCGCAGGCCGGGGCTGGGCGGTGGGAAAGCGCGCCAAGGTCGAGAACTCATCCACCAGCGTGCGCACGGTTTCCACGGCGCCTGCAATCGTTTCCGCGCAACTGGTGATGACTTCAAGCGAGGCGTTGTCCATGTGGGTTTGCTTTCCCAAATGCCGCCGAATTCTATCGGCTGAGAGTGCAATCGGGGTGAGAGGATTTTTGATCTCATGTGCCACTCGGCGCGCCACCTCGCGCCACGCCGTCTGCCTTTGCGCCTTCAGCAGGTCCGATAAGTCTTCAAATACCAGAACGTATCCCAAACCCTGCCCCCCATGCTTGAGGGCAGCAACGGTCACCGCGACATTCAGCGTCGCGTGTGGTGCGTCCAACTCCATTTGCGTCGTGGTAGTGCCCATGCGGTCGGCGCGCCGCATCAGCGGCTCCAGGCTGGCCAGCACGCTTCCGCTGAAGACCTCCCGCAGGGGTGCGCCGATCAGAACTTCCGGAATTCCCGCCTCCGTTCCGCTGGGATGAAACAGTCGCAGCAAAGCGTGGTTCACGTGGGTGATCTCGTCGTGCGTATTCAACGAAAGCACGCCGTTGGGAATGCTCTCTAGAATTGTCTCCATATGGCGGCGGCGGCGCTCCAGCGCGACGTTGGCGCCGCTCAACTCGCGGCTTGAAGCTTCTACTTGCCGGCGGGTCGCTTCCAGCTCACCGGCCATACGATTGAAGGACTGCACCAGGTCCCCAATTTCATCTGCCGCTGGTACTTCCACGCGATAATCCAATCTGCCGCGCGAGATTTCCTGCGTGGCTTCCGCCAGCGCCACGACTGGCCGCGTCACCAATTTCGATAAAAACAGCGCCAGCCACGTGGTCGCGAACAGGACCACCACCGTCAACAGCAGCAACACTTCCATATATGTCCGCCTCACCAGGCGGCGGCCTTGCGCCAGATCAAGATAGCGGTGCTGGCTGGCCTCAATTTCTCTTGCCGCCTCTGAGAATCGTTTGGGCAGCGGCATCGCCACCAGGATCAGCTGCCCATCTCCCAGGGGCGCGCTCCCGAACATGTAATCCGTGTTTTGCCAGGAAAACGGAGTTACGGGGCGTGATTCCAGGTACCCGGGAGGCAGCTTGCTCCGCAGCAGGTCCCACTGAGCCGGCACGCCAAACCCTGTTTTCGCTTCCCCTTGCGCCAACACCACTGCGAATCCGCCTTGCAGAGTGGATTCATGTCGTCGCAATTCTTCGTCCACCGCGGCATAGTCCTGTTTTGCCAGAGCGCGCCGCATCTCCGGGCGGCTGGCAATGGAAATCGCTTCCGCCCGCGCGTTCTGCGCCGCGTACTGGGAAAGCAGAGACGCCATCGTCGCAGTGTCCTGCCGTACTTCTTCCACCGGAGTCGAGAACCATTTATCGATCGACCGGTTCATCAGCACATAGGCGAAGAAAAACATTCCAATGACCGGCAGAAATGACAGCAGCAGACTGCCCACCACGAGGCGCGTACGGAACTTCGATCCCAGAACTCCCAGCCGTCGCTCCGCAAACAGCTTCAGCACATTGCGCAGAAGGACGAAGGTCAGCACCAGGAATAGAACAAAGATCAAAACCGCAAGTGAAGCAAAAAACAGCAACTGCTGATTGCTGTCTGGTTTTACTGGAAGGTCGAGCGAGGTGAGGGCAAAAAGGATTCCGACCAGCAAAACAAGTCCAACAGCAACCGGAATGATGATCTTCTTCCGGTTGGTGAGGCTCTTTTCCGGACGTGCCGACTGGGGGCCCATTCTGAAGCCTCATTATATGCGGCTGCAATCCCCTCTGCTGCACTCGACACACGGATTTGAAACGACATCGCCGCCGAGAGCTCAGACTTACCTTAGTGCATGTCACTATTTTCAATTCTCAGCCGGAAAGGCGCGATTGGCGGGCACTCCGCGCGCGCTCCATCACCGAACCTCGGATGCTACTCAGTACAGGTACTAAAGTTACTCGCGCGGTTACGCCTCTGCGTTGACAATTTATGTCAATGCGAAAGCAGTGCGACTTTCCCCAGCGCTTGCATTTCGTGTGAGCCGCGCTTGAACGCCGGCATCTTTCTGTCGCGGAAACAGGAGATCGAAGTATGTCTCAACGGCTGGGCGATCTTCTCGTTAAAGAGAAGATCATCACCCCAGAGCAGTTGGAGCAAGCGGTAAAGGTACAAAAAGAGGGAAACACCCGTCTGGGTGCGGCCCTCGTAAAGCTCGGCTTCCTCAACGACGAGGACGTCACGAACTTTCTTTCTCGCCAGTACGGCGTTCCCGCAATTAATCTTTCCTATTTCGAAATTGATCCTTCGGTCGTCAAGCTGATTCCTTACGAGACTGCGAAGCGGTACCAGATCTTGCCGCTGAGCCGCGTCGGCGCTTCGCTCACCATCGCCATGGTCGATCCCACCAACGTCTTCGCCATGGACGATATCAAGTTCATGACCGGCTTCAACATTGAACCGGTGGTGGCTTCAGAAAGCTCAATCCTCGAAGGCATCGATAAAGCCTACGGCACGACCAAAGAAGAAGATCTTGAACAAGTGATGCAGTCGATGACGGACATGGACGAGGCCGACGTCGAACTGCAGGCGGAGCAGGAAGAAATAGGTCTCGCCGATCTTGAAAAGGCTGCCGACGAGGCGCCGATCGTCAAACTCGTGAACCTTATTCTTACCGACGCCGTCAAGCGCGGGGCCAGCGATATTCATATCGAGCCTTACGAAAAGGAATTGCGCGTCCGCTTCCGTATTGACGGCATTCTGCAGGGCATCATGACCCCGCCGCTGAAGTTGAAAGACGCCATTACATCGCGCATGAAGATCATGGCGAAGCTTGATATCAGCGAAAAACGCCTGCCGCAGGATGGCCGCATCATGCTGAAGATGGCCATCGGCGGCCGTAAGAAACAGCTTGATTTCCGCGTCAGCACACTGCCTACGCTGTGGGGCGAAAAAATCGTGCTCCGCTTGCTCGATAAAGAGAATCTGCGGCTCGATATGACCAAGCTGGGTTTCGAGCCCGAGTCGCTCACCAAGTTTGAAAAAGCGATTCTGAAACCCTACGGCATGGTGCTGGTCACCGGCCCCACCGGATCCGGCAAAACCAACACCCTCTACTCTTCCATCTCCACGCTGAATAAGCCTGATACCAACATCATGACCGCCGAAGACCCGGTCGAATTCCAGCTCGCCGGCGTCAATCAGGTGCAGATGAAAGAGCAGATAGGTCTCAACTTTGCAGCCGCCCTGCGCGCATTTTTGCGGCAAGACCCCAACATCATCCTGGTCGGCGAAATTCGAGACTTTGAAACCGCTGAAATCGCGATCAAGGCGGCGCTTACCGGCCACCTGGTTCTTTCTACGCTGCATACCAACGGCGCTCCTGAAACCATTACTCGTCTCATGAACATGGGTATTGAGCCGTTTCTGGTGGCGACTTCAGTGCACCTGATTTGCGCCCAGCGTCTGGTGCGGCGCATCTGCAAAGACTGCGCAGCTCCGGTCGAAGTCCCACAGCAGACTTTGCTTGAAGAAGGCTTTACTCCTGAGGAAGCGGCCACGGTCAAGATCATGAAAGGGAAAGGCTGCGGCGTTTGCAACAGCACCGGTTACAAGGGCCGCGCCGGTTTGTACGAAGTCATGGAAGTGGATGACGAGATCAGGGAACTGGTCCTGGTTGGCGCTTCCGCGGTCGAACTTAAGAAAAAGGCCATCGAGCGCGGCATGATTACGCTCCGGAGAAGCGGTCTGATCAAGGTCGCCGCCGGTATTACCACGCTTGAAGAAGTGGCCCGCGAAACGATCCACTAGACGGAAGGAAACTGAAATGGCGCTCTCATTAAGCGATCTGTTGAAACGAATGCTCGAAATGAACGGCAGCGATCTTCACCTTACCACCAACTCGCCGCCGCAGATTCGTGTCCACGGGCACCTGGTTCCGCTGGACCTGCCGCAGATGACACCTTCGGAAACCAAGCAGCTCGCCTATAGCGTCATGACCGATTCGCAGAAGCACCGTTTCGAAGAAAACCTCGAGCTCGACTTCTCATTCGGCCTGAAGGGTCTCGCGCGCTTCCGCGCCAACGTATTCAATCAGCGTGGCGCGACCTCGGCTGTGTTCCGTTTGATTCCCTTTGAAATCAAGTCGTTCAACCAGTTGGGCCTGCCGCCAGTGGTCAGCAAGATGTGCGATAAGCCACGCGGCCTGGTCCTGGTGACCGGTCCAACCGGCTCGGGCAAGTCCACCACGCTCGCCGCCATGATCGACAAGATCAACACCGAGCGCCACGATCACATTCTGACCATCGAAGACCCCATCGAATTCGTGCACATGAACAAGAATTGCGTGGTCAACCAGCGCGAACTTCATGCCGATACCAAGAGCTTTGCGGACGCGCTCCGCGCCGCGCTTCGTGAAGACCCGGACGTGGTGCTGATCGGCGAAATGCGAGATCTTGAGACTATCGAATCTGCGCTACGCATTGCAGAAACCGGCCACTTGACCTTTGGCACGCTGCACACCAACTCCGCATCTTCGACGATCAACCGTATCATCGACGTTTTCCCCGCCCATCAGCAGCCGCAGATTCGCGCCCAGCTTTCGCTGGTGCTCGAAGGCATCATGTGCCAAAGCCTCCTGCCAAAGGCTGACGGCAAAGGCCGCGCCATGGTCATGGAAATTCTGGTACCCAACGCCGCGGTGCGCAACCTGATCCGCGAAGACAAGATTCACCAGATTTACTCCTCTATGCAGTCCGGGCAGGACAAGTACGGCATGCAGACTTTCAATCAGTCCCTGGCCACGGCGTATTTCCAGAAGCAGATCAGTATGGAAATGGCGATGAGCCGTTCCAGCAACCAGGATGAATTGACCGAAATGATCAACCGCGGCGCAACTCTGTTGAACCGCAACCAGCCGGCGGCCGCAAAAGCCGCCGCGCCCACCAAGCACTGAAGAAGAGGTCAGCGTAGCAAGAAGATGTAACACAGCCAAGTGAGGTCACCATGCCAGTTTTCACATTTTCAGGGAAGAACGAAGCGGGCGAGAAAATCGCGGGAGAACGTGTCGCTCCCAACAAGCAGGCCTTAGCCAGCCAGTTGCGCCGTGAACGGATCACCGCGGGCGCGATTCGCGAAAAAGGCAAGGAGTTTGCCCTGCCCACGTTCGGTTCGGGCACCATCAAGGTGAAGGAGATCGCCATCTTCTTCCGGCAGTTCTCGGTCATGATCGACGCCGGCCTGCCGCTGGTGCAGTGTCTTGAGATTCTGGCCGCCAACCAGGAAAACCAGGCGTTCCAGAAGACGCTGACCGGCGTGCGGACCACGGTCGAAGGTGGCGCCACGCTGGCCAACGCCATGCGCCAGTACCCCAAGGTCTTCGATGACCTGACCACCAACATGATCGAAGCCGGCGAAACTGGCGGTATTCTCGACGTCATTTTGCAACGCTTGGCCGTCTACGTGGAAAAGGCGGTCAAACTGCGCGCCGCCGTGAAGTCAGCCTTGATCTATCCCGTATCGGTGGTTTCACTGGCTTTCCTGATCGTGGGCGCTTTGCTGAAGTGGGTGGTGCCGATTTTTGCCAACCTGTTCGTGGGCCTGGGCGTTGCTCTGCCCTTGCCCACCAGAATCGTGATCGGCCTGAGCGCCTTCGTGGGCCAGTTCTGGTGGTTTTTCGTCTTCGGCATTGGCGGCCTGATCTTCGGTATCAAGCAGATGCGCAAGCATGAGCGCGTCGCCTACTACATGGACTACACCCTGCTCAAGCTGCCGGTGCTGGGTATTCTTTTGCGCAAAATCGCGGTTGCGCGCTTTACCCGGACGCTCGGTACGTTGATCACTTCGGGCGTTCCAATTCTGGAAGGCTTGAGCATCACGGCCCGGACTTCCGGCAATAAAGTATTGGAAGAGGCACTCATGAGGGTGCGCAAGGCCATTGAAGAAGGCCGCACCATCGTCGATCCGCTGCGCGAATCGGGCGTCTTCCCCAACATGGTTACGCAGATGATCGGCGTGGGCGAAGCTACCGGCGCCATGGATTCCATGTTGCAGAAAATTGCCGACTTCTACGAAGACGAAGTCGACTCCGCTACCAAAGACATGCTGGCCATGCTGGAACCAATCATCATCGGCCTGCTCGGCATTATGATCGGCGGCATCGTGATTTCGCTCTACATGCCGCTGTTCTCGATGATCGCGAAACTGGCGGGATAAAGGGGCCGCGCTGCGGGTCCGGCAGGAAGCCTTGCCGGGCCTCCCGCGCTCCGCTCGCTACAGGGGAGGCAATGCACTCCATCTTCGATCAGCGGCAATGGCTGGCATGGCTGGTCAAGGTCCGCATCCTGGTGCTGACCTGCCTGCTGGGCATTGAACTGGCCATCGTTCAGCTGACTCCGGCCGTCTTCCCGTTGCGCCTGTTTGTCGACGTCATCCTGCTGGGCTACACCTTTGCCATCTTTCATCTCCTGCTGCTTGCCTTCTGGCAGGAGTATCGGGTTCAGTCGGCGCTCCAGGTTGTGACCGACCTCGCATTCGTCAGCCTGGTGGTGTACGCGACCGGCGGCATCGACAGCTCCTTCAATTTTCTGTATCCGCTGGTGATCATTGT
>Ga0335072_10009173_pt1 | contig 14282 bp, 12 predicted proteins | sample Lox_Sample_21_FD_206725 | JGI IMG/M metagenome (GOLD analysis project Ga0335072, IMG submission 206725) | Soil microbial communities from Loxahatchee National Wildlife Refuge, Florida, United States - Lox_Sample_2.1 | ecosystem: Environmental > Terrestrial > Soil > Wetlands | place: USA... | reverse complement strand
CTTGCCCGGGTAGGGCCGGAAGGCGACCGGGCTGTGGAAAACGACATCATCGGCGAGCATGGCCTCGACCGCGTCCAGGTCGCCCGCCTCAACAGCCTCACGGAACGTCACCATCATCACTCCTGTCCCGGGGTGTCCTGAATACAGGTCATCATCCCTCATCCGGGGTACACCAGGCAGGTGACCGCAGGCAACAACGCCCCCCGGCGAGAGGATTGCCAGCCATGCAGATCGCCATCATCGGCGGCGGAAAGATGGGCCGGGGGATCGCCACCCGCGCCCTGGCCGGCCAGCATGCCGTTCGGATCATCGACAAGGACGAGGACAGGGGGGCCAGGACTGCGGGGGAGCTACGGGATCAGCGGCCCGGCGCTGACATCCAGGCGGGCGGCGACGAGGCGATCGCGGCGGCCGGCATCGTCGTGCTGGCGGTCAGGTACCCGGTCACGACCCAGGTCGCCGGGCAGTACGCCCGCGCGCTTGACGGCAAGATAGTCATCGACATCGCCAACCCCGGCGACTGGGACACCTACGACCACGCCACCACCAGCGGCACCTCGGCCGCCGAGGAAGTTGCCACCCAGGCCCCGCGGGCCCGCGTCGTCAAGGCCTTCAACACCACCTTCGCCGCCAGCCTCATGGACGGGCACGCTGACGGGCAATCGCTTGACGTCTTCATCGCCAGCGACGATGCCCCGGCCAGGAAGACCGTCGCCGAGTTCGCCAGCTCGGCCGGGCTGCATCCCGTTGACGTCGGTCCGCTGCGGCATTCCCGCGCCTTGGAGGCCTTCCAGATCCTCCACATGTCGCTTCAGCAGGACATGCCAAGCCCCTGGCACAGCGCCATCAAGATCGTCGCCTGACCAGCGCAGCCGGGGGCGGTCATCCCGGCTTGTGGCTCAGCTCCCGTGCGCAGGGAGCAGTGGCGCCGACCAGGCAGCAGGCCGAGCATGATCGCCAGGCCGCCGCGTCAAGAAGCGCCTCCGGGCGTCCGTCATCGGCTGAGCGCATTCTGCTGACCCGTGACCAATTGAAAACGTAGGTTGCCCAGGCATTCACGCGGAGATGCCGACAGCGCTTGCATCGTCCCTCAACCAGCAACAACGGCCGACGCGGAACTCGATGAGACAAAATGCGATGTGCCGGCAAATGGACGTGCGGCCCGGCTTTAGTAGCCGGAGGCGTAAGGACGGTCGCCACCGTGGTCAAGGCCTTACCGCAGCCCGGTACCCCTGCACGCCTAATTTCTCCGGCAACTTCATTGTCGCCACTGCTGAGCACGACACCCCCCCAAAGCGCGCTCGAACCAAACCTCCAACCGGCGTAGGTCGCGGTCGAGCATCATCCGCGACCTACGCCGGCTCCCCTCCCATCGCCTGATCCAACCGCTTGCCAAGCGGCAGTTCAAGACCCCCGTTCGGGGGGCGTCGCGGTCGGCGTCCGCAGGCCAGGCGAGCACCTCACCGCCGGAGCCGGCACGCTCGCCGAAGGCGAGCATTCCGGCACGCTCCGTGCTTAGGCAGAGGTGCTCGTGGCCGGTGCCCGCGCTTTTCGCGCAATCGGCTGGGCCGCACCGAGCACCACCGCGGCCCACGCATATTCCCACCCATCTAATGATTCAATCGCGCCGCCGAGTGGCTGTTCAAGACCCCCGTTCGGGTGCCATTAGCCAGAACGGGGCGTCCCCAGTCTTTTCTATCCGCCTTATCGCTAGACGGGAAGCCGGCAATCACTCGGTGAGGCCATTTGCCCTTTCAGATCGACATGCCGCCGTCCACGGCCAGCGTGGCCCCGGTCACGAAGGAGCTCTCCTCGCTGGCCAGGAACAGCATCGCCCGGCCCACCTCGTCCGGTGTGGCGTGCCTGGCCAGCGGGATGAAGCCGTCGAATATCCGGCTGGCGTCATCGCGGCCCGTGCCGGTGGCCGCAACCTCGATGCGATGCTGGAACTCGTTGTCCACCGGGCCGGGGTGAATCGTGTTGACCCGGATGCCGCGCGGTGCCACCTCCTTGGCCAGCGTCCGCATCAGCCCGACGACGGCGTGCTTGGCGGTGGCGTAGGCGCAGATTCCCGCGTCCGACGTCAGCCCGACCACGCTGGACGTGATCACGATGCTGGCGCCCGGCCTGAGATGGGGCAGGGAGTACTTGCAGACCAGGAACGTGCCCCGCACGTGCACGGCGAGGACCTGATCGAACACGTCCTCCGGGTAGTCGGCGACCGGGGCGATCACCCCGCTGATCCCGGCGTTGCTGACCACGACGTCCAGCCCGCCGAACCGGTCAGCCGCCGCCGCGACCGCCGTCTTGACCGCCAGGGCGTCAGTCACGTCGGCGACCGTCCAGGTCGCGGACGTGCCCAGGGACGCGGCGCCCGCGCGCAACTGGTCCGCGTCGATGCCGATAAGGCCTACGCTGGCGCCCTCGGCCACGAACGCGCGGGCCGTCGCCATGCCGATGCTGCCCTCGCCGCCGGTAATAATGGCGGCCTTGCCATGCAAACGCCCAGAATGCGCCATGCCGCCCATGGTGACGGCCGGCCGCCGTCTGGTCTAGCACCCCAGTGCACGCCGCTTGACCGCCTGGGTACACGGTCAGCCGGTCAGCGGCCGGCTATCCAGCGTCGTGCCCAGCTTATGGCTGGCCCGGTAGTCGCGCGGGCCCATCCCGTAGGTGGCCTTGAACAGGCGGCTGAAGTGCGCCGGGTCCGGGTAGCCCCATCTGGCTCCGACCGCCGCCACCGGCCAGGCCGCGTAGCGCGGGTCGCGCAGGTCGTGCCCGCAGCGTTCGAGTCGGCGCTGCCTGATCCAGCCGGCCGCGGTCGTTCCGTTGGCGTGGAAGAGCTTGTGCAACTGGCGCAGGGAGACATGATGCGCGGCCGCGATCTGGGCCACAGTCAGCTCAGCGTCACCCAGATGCTCCTCGATGAACGCGGTGATCCGCACCATCAGCGCCCGGTGCCCGATGCCGGGGTCGCCGGCGGTGGTATCGAGCCGCTCCGCGAGCACCGTGGCCAGCAAGTCGACCACGTTGCCGGCCAGCCGGACCGCGGTGCAAGGCCCGGGGGCGTCCGCCTCGTCGAGCAGGCCGGCCACCTTGACGAGGAACGGGCCGATCAGCGCGCCCATGCCGCCCGGCTCGCCGGGCAGCCGCGTCGCGGTCAGGCTGGCCACCCGCTCCTGCGGCAGGCTGAGCATGTCCCTGGGGAAGACCAGGATCAGCATGCGGTGCGGGTCGCGCAAGGCGAGCGTGTACGGCCGGTCGGTGTCGTAGACGGTGAAGTCACCCGCCCGCAGCGCCACTTCCCTGCCGTCTTGCGCCAGCACGGACGAGCCGCGCAGCTGAAGGCCGATCTTGTAGCAGCCAGCGGGGGCCATCTTCACCAGGCGGGCCGTCCTGCGCGCGGTGTGCGCCTCGGCCCGGACCTCGACCAGGCGCACGCTGCCCAGGTCAGTTCCCGTGAGCCGGCCGAGGAAGCCGGCCTCCCCGTGCGGGCTTGAGACCTCAAGCGGCACGAACGTGCTGGACACGACGTGCTTCCAGAATTCGAAGCGCTGGCCGGGCGGGAGGTTGTTGGTGCGCGCGACATCGGGCATGACCGCCGACCTCCTAAAAAGAGCTTACTGGCGATGCTCTCAGCTCAATTAGCTTGCGAGCCTATGCGCGGACGGTCAAGGGATGTGCCCGCTAGTGCAAGATCGCCGGCGGCACCCCGGCCGACAATGACCAGAACATGGGCCTCACCCCTCACGTGCGGAGGCGTAGCGATGACTGATCCGCGGGACACAAGCAGCCGGGGCCAGCTGAGCAGACGAGGCTTCCTCGGTGCCACTGGCATTGCCCTCGGCGGAGGCCTGGCCGCGTGCTCGTCCGGACTGGCCGGCTCCACGTCCGGCTCGTCGACCGGATCGGGCGGCACGATAAAGATCGGGTTCATCAGCCCCGAGACGGGCGCTCTTTCGGTGTTTACCCAGTCCAACGGCTATGTGCTCGGCCAGGTGCGGGCCGCGCTCGCCAAGGGGCTCACGATCGGCGGCAAGAAGTACTCCGTGGAGATCATCTCCGCCGACAGCCAGTCGTCCTCCGCGCGAGCGGCCGCCGTGGCCGCGCAGATGGTCCAGCAGGACTCGGTGGACTTCCTGCTCGCCACCGCGACTCCCGAGACCGTCATCCCGGTCTCGGCCCAGGCCGAATCCTCGGGTGTGCCCTGCGTGCTCACGATCTGCCCGTGGGAGCAGTGGTACTACAAGAGCGACGGCACGGCCAATACGTTCAAGTACTCCTACATGTACTTCCTCGGAACCCAGGAGGAGGCCAGCCTCTTCGCCAAGGCCTGGCAGGCCGAGCCGACCAACCACGTCGTGGGCGGGCTGTGGCCCGACGACGTCGATGGCGCGGGCTTCCAGAAGTACCTGACCAAGACGGTCGACAGCCTTGGCTGGAAGGTCGTCCCCTCGACCGCCTACACCGACGGCCTGTCCGACTTCACCCCGATCATCTCCAAGTTCAAGAGTGCCGACGTCCAGATCCTGCACGCGGTGCCGATCCCGCCTGACTTCATCACGTTCTGGCGGCAGGCCCACCAGAACGGCTTCAAGCCCAAGATTGCCTCCATCTCCAAGGCCCTGCTCTTCCCGAGCGCGGCCGCCGCGCTCGGACCGCTGGTCACCAACGTGATGTCGCCGCTGTGGTGGACACCGCAGTTCCCCTACTCCTCCTCACTGGACGGCACCACGTCCTCGAAGTTCGCCGCCAGCTACAAGGCCAGCACGGGCAACGACTGGACCCAGCCGATGGGCTTCAACTACGCCATCTTCGAGATCGCGGTCGCGGCACTCAAGGCGTCCGCCGACCCCAAGGATCCCAGTGCTGTGGCCAGTGCCCTCGGCACTCTCAAGGGGCAGGCCATCACCGGTGCCTATGATTTCGCTTCCGGCCCGGTGCCGCACGTTTCCGCGATTCCCGAGTTGCTCGCGCAGTGGCGGCTGGTCGCTGGCTCCTATCAGCTGGTCGTCATCGACAACTCCCTGCTGCCCGCCGTGCCGGTGGCCGGCTCGCTGGAGCTCCTTTGAGCGTGCCAGCGCTCGAGGTCGCCGACGTCGCCAAGAGCTACGGTGCGCTGTCCGTCTTCCGTTCTGTCTCGTTCGTCCTCGCTGAGGGCGAGGCGCTCGGCATCGTCGGCCCGAACGGGGCCGGCAAGACCACGCTGCTTGACCTGCTGACCGGGACCGGGCGCTGCGACACGGGCCGGGTGCTGCTGCACGGCAGGGACGTCACCCGGCTGCCGCCGCCGCTTCGCGCCCGGATGGGGCTGGGCCGCACCTTTCAGGTGCCCCGGCCGCTGGGCGACCTGACCGTCTTCGAGAACGCGCTGGTGGGTGCGATGCGGGCCGCCGGGCTGCGCGGCTCGGCGGCCTACGAGGCGGCCTATGCCGCCCTGTCCATGACCGGCATGGCCAGGCAGGCCAACGCGCGCGCCGGATCGCTTCGCCTGCTTGACCGCAAGCGCCTCGAGCTGGCCAGGGCGCTGGCCATGCGGCCGCGCGTGCTGCTGCTTGACGAGATCGCCGGGGGCCTGAGCGACCCGGAGACCGAGGCGCTGATCGCCGTGATCCGCGCGGTGAACTCGTTGGGCACCGCCATCGTCTGGGTCGAGCACGTGCTGCGGGTGCTCACCGCGGTGGTGCCCCGGCTGGCCTGCCTGGCCGATGGGCGGGTGATCGCCGACGGGGCACCCGCCGACGTCCTGGCCAGCGAGGCCGTCAGGACCGCCTTCCTCGGCGGGGGCGTGCTGTGACCCAGGATCAGCCACTGCTCGAGATCACCGGCCTCGACGTGTTCTACGGGGATTTCCAGGCCCTGTTTGGCGTGTCGATGTCGGTGAGCCGGGGGAGCGTGACGTCGCTCGTTGGCGCCAACGGCGCGGGGAAGACGACGTTGCTGCGCACGATCGCCGGCGCCCAGGCCCCGGCTCGTGGCGCGGTCAGGTACGCGGGCCTCGACATCACGGCCGACCCGCCCTATCGGCGGATCTCCCGGGGGATCGCCCTGGTGCCGGAGGGCCGCAAGCTCTTCCCCAGCCTCACGGTTGAGGAGAACATCCAGGTCGGGGGAGTCGCCGCCGCCTCGGGTTCCTGGCCGCTTGAGCGGATCTACGACGCGTTCCCGATGATCGCCGGGCGGCGCAGGCAGCGGGCCTCCACGCTGTCGGGCGGCGAGCAGCAGGCGGTGGCCATCGCGCGGGCCCTGGCCGCCGGCCCGGCCCTGCTGCTGCTCGACGAGATCTCCCTCGGCCTGGCCCCGCGGGTGGTCGAGGAGCTGTACCAGGTGCTGCGGGGGCTTCGGTCGGCCGGGACCACCCTGGTGATCGTGGAACAGGACCTGCGCCGGGCCATGGCGGCCAGCGATCACCTGGTGTGCCTGCTGGAGGGGCGGGTCGCGCTGGCCGGGGCCTCCTCCGAGGTCACCAGGGAGCTGGTCGTCGCCGCCTACTTCGGGCAGGGGGACTCGTGAGCTGGGTCAACGCCGTAGTCCAGGGGATCTTGCTCGGCGGTCAGTACGCGCTCATCGCCTGTGGCCTTTCGCTGGCGTTTGGCGTCATGCGGATCGTCAACCTCGCGCACGGCGACCTGGCCATCTGCGGGGCCTACCTCGGCCTGGTGCTGTCCTCCGCGCTCGGCGTGCCGGTCTGGGTAACGCTGCCGCTGCTGCTGCCCGCCGCCTTCCTGGCCGGAATGGCCCTGCAGCTGCTGCTGCTTGGCCGCGCGCTGCGGCACGGCGTGCTCGCCCCGGTGCTCGTGACGTTCGGGCTGTCAGTCATGATCGAGAACCTGCTTCAGGTCGCGGCCACCTCCGATCCTCGCGGGCTGAACGGTGGCGCGCTCACCCTGGCCAGCTTCACCATCGGCAGCCTCACCGTGTCCTGGCTCTTCCTGGCCGCGTTCCTCACCGCCTGCGTGGTCCTGTCCGGCCTGCAGCTGGCGCTGTCTCGTACCTCGTGGGGACGGCAGGTGCGGGCCATCGCCGACGACCTGGACACGGCCCGGCTGGTCGGGATCAATGTCCGGCCGGTGTTCGCGACCGTGGCCGGCGTCGCGGTGGCCACGGCGGCGCTGGCCGGCGTGTTCATCGGCACCATCGGCACGTTTGACCCGCTCGCCGGGACGAACACGCTGATCTTCGCCTTCGAGGCGGTGGTGATCGGCGGCATCGGGTCGCTGTCGGGCACCCTGGTCGGCGGCATCGCCCTGGGCGTGACCCAGGTCGTGGTGGGCGAGGTCAACCAGGCCTACGCGGTGCTGGCCGTGCACCTGCTGTTCCTGGCGGTCCTCGTGGTCAGGCCAGGCGGGCTGTTCACCGGCCATCAGCCGGTGCGCGAGGTCCACGGATGGGGAGCGTTGGGATGAGGCGCGTGGTGATGAGCTCCCGCGGTGCCGGGCCATCGGACCTGGTCACGGTCAGCCGGTGGAGCCGGACGGCCTCCGCGAGCACCGGCGCCTGCGCCCTGGCGGTCGCGTTCCTCGCCGCCCTGCCCTACCTGATCGGCGGGCCGGCCGAGCAGCCGCTGATCACGCTGCTTACCTTCGTCGCCATGGCCAGCCTGTGGAACCTGCTCGCCGGGTTCAGCGGGCTGACGTCCTTCGGGCAGCAGGCCTACATCGGCGTGGGCGCCTACTCGCTCTACCTCGTCGCCACCCACGGGGTCAGCCCGTTCGCCGGGGTGCTGCTGGCCGCCCTCGGCGCCGCCGTGGTATCCCTGCCGGTCTCGGCCCTGGTGCTGCGGCTGTCCGGCGGTTACTTCGCGGTCGCCACGCTCGTGGTGGCGGCCGTCTTCCAGATCGTCGCCACGCTCTCGCCGTCCGTCGGCGGCACTACCGGCGTCAGCCTGCCGGGGCTGGCGGGCTACGGCGACCTGCTCCGCGAGGCGCTCACCTACTGGGTGACCCTCGCCGTCGCGATTGTCAGCGTCGCCGGGGTGTACCTGCTGGTCCGCCGGCCGTTCGGGCTGGACACAAGGGCCGCGAGCAGCGACCCGGTCGCCGCGGCCAGCAACGGGGTCCGGGTGGGGCGGATCCGTCTGCTGGCCTATGTCCTCGCGGCCGCCGGAACCGGCGCGGTCGGCGCCCTGGTCGCCCTCCAGACGCTGTACGTGGAGCCGACTTCTGTCTTCAACGTCCAGTACAGCGTGGACATGCTGTTCATGGTGCTGGTGGGCGGCATCGGGACCATCGAGGGGCCGATCATCGGCGCGCTCGTGCTGTTCGCCCTGCAAGAGTCGCTGTCAGCCGATGGCGCCTGGTACCTGGTCATCGTGGGCGGGCTCGCCGTCGCGACGACGCTAGTCGCCCCCCGGGGGATCTGGGGGCTGGTCAGCGAGCGGCTCGGCTTGTCCCTGCTGCCCATCGGCTACCGGGTGCGCGGCCAGGACGGGCCAGCCCAGCTCTAGCCGGGCACGCCACTGGCGACGGCGCGGATGTTATTGTCCGTATTTGCGGCTTACATCCGCTGCGCCACGGCGCCGGGAGAGAGGAAGCACGGTAGTGCGGCTCATCAGGTTCCTGGCCGGCGGCGACGAGCCGCGGATTGGCCTGCTCGACGGCGATGCCGTCGACGGCCACCGGCCAGCGGGAAGCCTCGCCACGCTGGCCGCCGCTCCTACCCTGGGCAGCCTGCTTGCCCAGCCGCTGAGCCGGATCCGCGCGATCTGCGCGGCGCCCGGCGGCCCGGTGGTCCCCGCAGCCCAGGCCGAGATGCTCGCGCCCATCGATGGCCGCACCGAGGTATGGGCGGCCGGAGTCACCTATGAGCGCTCGCGCACGGCCCGGATGGCCGAGAGCGAGCGTTCCGCTGACATCTACGACCGGGTGTATGACGCGGCCCGGCCCGAGCTGTTCTTCAAGTCGGCCGCGTGGCGAGTCTCAGGTCCGCGGGAACCCGTATCGGTCCGGGCCGACTCGGACATCGACGTTCCCGAACCGGAACTTGGCGTCGTCCTCAACTCGGCCGGAGACGTGGTCGGCTACACGATCTGCAACGACATGAGCTCGCGGTCGATCGAGGGGGAGAACCCGCTGTACCTGCCGCAGGCCAAGATCTACCTGGGTGGCTGCGCGGTTGGCCCGTGGATAACGCCTGCCTGGGAGATCCCCGACCCGTACGCGCTGCGGATCGAGATGGCGATCAGCCGGGACGGCGCCGTCGCCTGGGAGGGCCGCTCGAGCACCTCCGGCCTGCGCCGGCGGATCGACGAGCTCGTGGCCTACCTGTTCCGCGAGGACAGCTTCCCCGAGGGCGCGGTGCTGTCCACCGGCACCAGCCTCGTTCCCGACCTGCCGTTCACGCTGCGGGCCGGCGATGAGATCCGGATCGCGATCGAGGGGATTGGCGAGCTGATCAACCCGGTGGTCCAAGGCAAGGCCGCCGTCTGGGCCGCACGGGCACAGGTCCGCGAAGACACAGTGTGAGGAGCGAATTTCATGAAGCTGCTGAGGATCGGCGAGCCCGGCACGGAGCGTCCGGCCGTGCTCGACGCGGGCGGCGTGGCCAGAGACGTCTCCGGGGTAGTCGGCGACTTCGGGCCCGCGTTCTTCGCCGGGGACGGCCTCGCCGAGGTCGCGGCCGCGCTCGCGGGCGGAGGGCTGCCGGAGGCCCGGGGCCGCGTCGGTGCTCCGCTCGCCCGGCCGGGCAAGGTGGTGTGCATCGGGCTGAACTACTCCGATCACGCCGCCGAGACCGGCGCGACGCCGCCCGAGCGGCCCGTGGTGTTCATGAAGGACCCGTCGACGGTCGTCGGGCCGTATGACGAGGTGTTCATCCCGCGCGGCTCGGTCAAGACGGACTGGGAGGTCGAGCTGGGCGTGGTCATCGGCTCGCCCGCCCGCTACCTGGCCTCGCCCCAGGACGCGCTGGCCGTCGTCGCGGGCTACACGATCAGCAATGACGTGTCGGAGCGGACGTTCCAGCTGGACCTGTCGCCCCAGTGGGACCTGGGCAAGTCGTGTGAGTCGTTCAACCCGCTCGGGCCGTGGCTGGTGACCGCCGACGAGGTGCCCGACCCGCAGAAGCTGGGGCTGCGTCTGGACGTCAACGGGCGCAGGCGGCAGGACGGCAATACGGCCAACATGATCTTTGCTGTCGGCTACCTCGTCTGGTACCTGAGCCAGTACATGGTCCTCGAGCCCGGCGACCTGGTCAACACCGGCACCCCGGCCGGCGTTGCGCTTGGCCTGGCCGACCACCCCTACCTGCGGGCCGGTGACCGGGTCCGGCTGGAGATCGACGGGCTCGGCCACGCCGAGCAGCAGTTCGTCGCGGCCCCCTGAACCAGCAGAGCAGAAGCGGAGAGACACATGAGCCAGAGCACGGCCGAGCTAGACGGCCTCGCGGCCATGGTGACCGGCGGCGGGTCAGGGATCGGGCTGGCCGCGGCGCGCCTGCTGGCCGCGCGCGGCGCACGGGTGGCGGTGCTCGACCTGAGTCCCGGTGCCGAGTTCGTCGCGATCAAGGCGGACGTCACCGACGACGCGTCGGTGCGGGCTGCCGTGGCCGACGCCGCGGGCCGCCTCGGCGGAATCGACATCCTGGTCAACAACGCGGGCGTCGGGTCGATCGGCACGGTCGCCGACAACTCCGATGACGAGTGGCACCGGGTGTTCGACGTCAACGTCGTCGGCATGGTCCGGGTGACCCGCGCCGCCCTGCCCTACCTGCGCGAGTCGGGGCAGGCCGCCATCGTCAACACCTGCTCGGTCGCCGCGACCGCCGGACTGCCGCAGCGGGCGCTGTACTCAGCGACCAAGGGGGCGGTGCTGTCGCTGACCCTGGCCATGGCCGCCGACCACATCTACGAGGGCATCAGGGTCAACTGCGTCAACCCGGGCACCGCCGACACTCCGTGGGTAGGGCGGCTGCTCGACCAGGCCGATGACCCGGTCGCCGAGCGCGCCGCCCTGGAGGCCCGCCAGCCCATGGGCCGCCTGGTCTCGGCCGAGGAGGTCGCGGCCGCGATCGCCTACCTGGCCAGCCCGGCCGCCGCCTCGGTGACCGGGACGGCGCTGGCCGTCGACGGCGGCATGGCCGGCCTGCGCCTGCGTCCACGCCAGTAATAGCAACCACAGTACCCCCATATCCCTGGCCCTCAAAAAAGCGCAAGATTCTATGTCAATTTCTCCGGCTGGGGAAGATTGCCGGCGGCTGAAACAACGCTGATCTTCCCCGGCCGGGAAATACTCTAGGAAACGGCCAGGATGGGGCCCTGCTGGTGACGCCGCGAGGCCGCCGGTCCCCGTGCGGGCTGGCCAGACTGCCCTGGCCGCGGCACTCAGGGCCGCGCCGGAGGCCACCCGGCCACGGACTTGTGCGCGCTTAAAGTTAAGGAACGTTTTACCTTGTCGACTCTAGGGCGGACAAGCGCGGAACTGTACCGTCAGGCACGGGAGCGCTCGGAGTTCATGGCCTCTTAGTGGCCGTCCGTAATCTGGAGGTGCAAGTGCTCAGATTCGGCATGCGGAAGATCCCGCACGCCCTCTCTGCCATTACCGCGATCACCATCGCGGTCGGTGGCTGGCTCGGCATGGCCGTTCCGGCCCACGCGGCAAGTTCCCTTTCCCTGGTGATCCTGCCGGATCAGGGCGAGAACGCGATCTACAACTTCGTCAATTCGGCTACCAGCTCTATCAACGTCACCATCTATGAGCTGAAGGACACCACGCTGGTCAATGACCTGGTCGCCAAGGAGAAGGCCGGCGTCAACGTCCGGGTGATCCTGGACCAGGCCCAGCAGTCCTACAACGCGGGCGCCTACAGCGCGCTGACCGCCGGCGGCGTGGGCGTGGTCTGGTCCTCGACCTCGTTCACCTACACCCACCAGAAGACCATCACCGTCGACAACGACGAGTCGTACATCAGCACCGGCAACTTCGACACGACGTACTACGCCACCTCCCGCGACTACGGCGTGCTCGACACCAACGCCGCTGACGTGGCCGCGATCACCGCGGTGTTCAACGCCGACTACGCGCACACCTCGATCACTCCCTCCGACGGGACCGACCTCGTCTGGTCGCCGACCGACTCCCAGACCCAGCTCGCCGCGCTCATCAACGGGGCGACCAAGAGCCTGGACGTCGAGCAGGAAGAGTTCAGCGACACCACGCTGGTCAACGACCTAGTCGCGGCGGCCAAGCGCGGCGTGGCCGTCCGGGTGGTCCTGGAGACCCCGTCCAGCTACTCCTCCGAGGTCAGCGAGGTCGAGAGCGCCGGGGGCCAGGTGACGGGGTACTCGTCCTCGACCGGGTTCTACATTCACGCCAAGACGGTCATCGCCGACTACGGAACCTCGAGCGCCAAGGCCTTCATGGGCTCGGAGAACTTCTCCGACAACTCACTCAACGACAACCGCGAACTCGGCTTGATCACCACCGACTCGGGCGTGGTCAGCGGCCTGGAGTCGACGTTCAACGGTGACTTCAGCGGCTCGGCCGCCGGCAAGGTCGCCATCATCAGTCCCGGCAACATGACCACCGCCACCGGCACGGCCGTCGACTACCAGGTCCAGGCGATCGACACCGCCACCGGCACGCTGTCCTACGGGGCCAGCGGACTGCCCACCGGCCTGTCGATCAGTTCCTCGACCGGCGTGATCTCCGGCACCGCCAGCACGGCGGGCACCTACAACGTGACCCTGACCGACAAGGACTCGTCCGGCCCGACCGGCTCAGCCTCCTTCACCTGGACGATCGGCTCGGGAAGCGGCGGCGGGAACACGGTGACCGTCACCAACCCTGGCAGCCAGAGTGGCACGGTGGGGACGGCGGTTAGCCTGCAGGTCAGCGGGAGTGACTCGGCGTCGGGCCAGACGCTCACCTACACGGCTTCGGGTCTGCCGGCGGGTCTGTCGATCAGCTCGAGCGGGCTGGTCTCTGGTACTCCGACGACGGCTGGGTCTTCGAGTGTGAAGGTCACGGCCACCGACACCACCGGCGCCTCAGGGTCCGCCTCCTTCACCTGGACCATCAGCTCCGGGTCAGGCAGCGGCTGCACCGCCGCCCAGCTGCTCGGCAACCCGGGCTTCGAGAACGGCAGCTCCAGTCCCGCGCCGTGGACCGTGACCTCCACCCACTCGCCGGATGACGTGATCAACGACAACTCCGACGAGCCGCCGCACAGCGGGACCTGGGACGCCTGGCTCGACGGCTGGGGCAAGACCACCACCGACACCGTGGCTCAGACGGTGACGCTGCCCAGCAGCTGCACCACCTACAGCCTCAGCTTCTGGCTGCACATCGACACCGCGGAGACCACGAAGACCACCGCCTACGACACGCTCAAGGTCCAGCTGCTCAACAGCTCGGGCACCGTCTTGACCACGCTGGCCACCTTCTCCAACCTCAACGCGGCCAGCGGCTACACCCAGCACACCTACAGCGTCTCCGGCTACGCCGGCCAGACCGTCACGCTGAAGTTCACCGGCTCAGAGGACAGCGAGTACCAGACGTCGTTCGTCATCGACGACACGGCCCTGAACGTCAGCTAGTCAGGCTCTCAGCACCGTGGCCCCGGCGTCACTGACGCCGGGGCCACGCACGTTCAGGCGCAGGACCCGCGCGCGGTCGCACGCCGGGGCCACGCGCGCTCGGTCAGTAGCCCGCTGACCGGAGCCCGGCCACGATCGCGGCCAGCGGAACCGTGGCCCGGCTCACCGTCGCGTCCGCCGAGCCCGTCTCGGTCGCCGCCACCAGCGCGTCGCCCACATCGACGTACGTGGTCTGGGTGGTGAAGACCGTGCCGTCGGGCGCCGTCTCGGTCGCGTCGACCTCCTGCGAATGGTCGCCGGCCCCCGCCGATGGCCCCAGGCGCGCGCTCACCGCGTAGCGCACGCCGTCCTTGTCCAGGTAGCTGAAGTGCAGGCAGCGCCGCTGCAGCTGCACGCTCATCGTGTAGACGCCGGCCCCGGTCCCGCTCGGGTAGACGTTGATCCCGATGTGCAGGGTGACCTGCTTCGGGCCGGTGTAGTTCCTGGTCGTGTAGGCGACGGTCCCGGGGCCGAAGTAGCCAGTGCCCGCCCACCAGGACGCGCAGCTGATGCCGCTCGTGCCCGAAGAGCCGGGCACGGGGGTCGCCACCTTCCCACCAGAGTCCGAGGATGAAGAACGGTCAAGGCTGAATCCCGCCGGCGTCGGCACGAGCGCGCTGAGCATCGTCCCAGTCAACGGTCCGCGGCTGCCACCAGCGGGATGGTGCCCGAGGGACCGCACCAGGGAGCCGGTCGCGGCGCACCCGGT
>Ga0335072_10009172_pt1 | contig 14286 bp, 10 predicted proteins | sample Lox_Sample_21_FD_206725 | JGI IMG/M metagenome (GOLD analysis project Ga0335072, IMG submission 206725) | Soil microbial communities from Loxahatchee National Wildlife Refuge, Florida, United States - Lox_Sample_2.1 | ecosystem: Environmental > Terrestrial > Soil > Wetlands | place: USA... | reverse complement strand
AGAAGATGATGCGCTGGGGCACGAAGGGTAGCCTTGCCATCCTGGAATACGGGTTGATCGCGGGCTCGAATTTTATCCTCGGCTTCCTGCTAGCTCGCTGGATGACTCCCGAACAATACGGAGCGTATGGACTCGGCTTCAGCATTTTCCTGCTGCTTTCTTTTTTGTATCAGGCGCTGCTGCTCGAGCCGATGTCGGTTTATGGCGGCTCGACCTTCCGCGAGAATCTGCGCGGATACATGAAGACATCGCTCAAGATGCATCACGCGATTTCGGCGGTGATCTTCGTGGTTTTCGCGATTGCCGCCGCCGTGACGTACGGAATTGGCAGGTCGACCATCGATTTGCATCGTCAGCAGGAGTTGTTTGCGCTGGCGGGCGCGCTGGCTGGTTTGACGATTGCCGCGCCCTGCATTTTTCTGTTCTGGTTTGGACGACGCGGGTTCTATCTCAAGATTTCTCCGGGTCCTGCAGCGCTGGGAGCGGTGTTGTACTTCATTCTGGTGGTCGGTGGAGTCTTCGCCGTCAACCGCCTGCACGTGCTGTCATCTTTTTCTGCATTCTTGCTGATGGGGCTGGCGGCGCTGGCATGCGGTATCGCTTTGATGATCGCGCTGAAATACGCGCTCGATCCGGGCAGTGGAATCCCGGAATTGCGTCCCACGTGGAGCAAGCACTGGACGTACGGCCGCTGGGCGCTAGCCAGCTCGATCGTGGGATGGATTCCCACTTATCTTTACTTTTCCATCGTCAGCATTTTTGCGGGTATGGCGCATGCCGGCGAGTTGCGCGCTTTGATGAACCTGGCGGGGCCAGTCCTGCAGACGTATGCCGCGTTGTCGATGCTGTTTCTGCCTTATGCTTCGCGCGTGCAAAGCCAGGAAGGGAATCGCGGAACCTACGCATTAACGTGGAAGATGACGGCGCTGTTCACTGTAGGAGCGGTCGTCTATTGGGCCGCGGTGATTCCGTTCCGTGGGCAGATTCTGCATCTCCTCTATGCGAACAACTACTCGAATGTCGGCGTATATCTGCCGTTTTTTGCGCTGGAAACGATTGTCTGGTCGGCGAGCGTCGGGGCATCGATCGTGCTGCGGGCGATGGAGTCGCCGCGATCAATCTTCTTCGCAAACTGCGCGGCCAGCGTTATCACGCTGGTGGTCGGAATTCCGGCCACGAAGTTATTCGGACTGTGGGGAGTCGTGTGGAGCATCATTCTTGCCAATACGGCGGCATTGGTGATGGTCATCATACTTCTGCGGCGAAAGGCCGCAGAGCCCAGCACCTCCACTCTGGAATTCACAACTCCGTTGCCCTTGGAAGATCAGATTTAATGTAAGTCCCCCTTGCTTGCACCGATCAGGAGCAGGCGCTCCAGAAACCTTCACCATCAACGTAACAACGAAATCGGCAGTCGTGAGAGCCCCCATCTCGATGTCGAAACAGAAAAGGGAGATGTCAGATGAGGACCCAAACAATTCGTGCCTGGATTCTGTGTGGTTCATTGCTGTTTCTTGCTAGTCTCGGGTACGCCGAAAATAACGGAAAGCCTGTGGTTGTCGCCTCTAAGCATGCAGTCTCGGCTCGCCTGAGCGATTTGGCGGGATCGAGTTTCAATGCTGCGGAACATGAGCTTTCGACCCTACATCCTGCAGCAACGACTGCCGGATTGAATTTCGACGGTACGAAAGGCACGGGATACAACTATTCAGATGTGACCGGCGCAGTGGGCGCTACGCAGTACGTGCAAGTCACAAATTTGAGGTACACAATCTTCAACAAGACGACTGGTGCCAAGATTCTTGGTCCGGTCAATGAAAATGCGCTGTGGAGCACGTTCGGCGGTCCGTGCCAGACCAGCAATAACGGCGACGGCACGGTGATGTACGACGCGGCGGCGAATGTCTGGGTATTCCAGCACCACGCGGAACCGGCGGGCGGTCCGTATATGGATTGCATCGCCGTTTCTCAGACCTCTGATGCAACCGGCGCGTACTATCTCTACGGTTTTGAGCTGACGGTGAACCTGCCCGATCAGCCGAAGCTGGCAATCTGGCCGGATGCATATTACATCGGACAAAACCTGCTGAATCCCACTACGAAAGGGTTTCTGGGATCACAAGCCTGCGCGTTGGACCGCACGAACATGCTATTAGGCAATGCCGCGAATGCCATCTGTTTTCAGGGAAGCATCAGCTTGCCGACCATTTTGCCCGTAACCTGGGTTGGACCGACGCCGCCTCCGGCAGGAGCCGAAGCGTACTACTTCGAGCTCGATCAGCGACCGGGAGTGGGTCAGAACACGATGAACGAATTCCTGTTCCACGTGGACTTCGTGACTCCGAGTAACTCGACCTATACGTTTGCCCAGTCATTCACGTTGCCGGCCTATAAAGATGCTTGCCCGACGGCGTGCGTTCCGCAGCTGGATACAACCAACCTGATCAAGGCGACGGGTGATCGCTTGATGGCGCCGTTGGTTTATCGCAATTTCGGCGACCATGAGTCGATTTTGCTGACCCATAGTGTTTCGACCGGAAAGACGATGACTGCGCCGTCGGGAATCCGGTGGTATGAATTGCGCACGCCGCTTACGCCGGTAATCTATCAGTACGGCACGTTCGCACCCGACATTAACTATCGTTGGGTGCCAAGCATGGGCATGGATCAGATGGGCGACATTGCCGTGGGATACAGCGTCTCCAGTGCGACCATGCATCCGTCGATCAGCTATACGGGGTGGCAGACGAGCGTCGATCCACTTGGCCAGATGGAATCCGAAACCAGCGTGATGGCCGGTTTGGGATCGCAGCAGGCGTCAAACACAACCTGGTCGAATTACAGCGGCATGTCGATCGATCCGACCGACGATTGCACGTTCTGGTATACGAACCAGTACTACGCGGCGGACTCGACTAACAAGTGGAACACACGGATTGTGTCGTTCTCCTTCCCGTCGTGCTCGGGAAGCAATTAAGGGGTAGGCGGGATCTCGTGAGAGGTCCCGCTTCTTTCTGATTCAGCGAGATCATCTATGCCGATACTTCGAAAATTGCGTCATCAAGTCGCGAAGACAGGAGTTCGTGCCCCGTTAGTTTGGGTACGTCACAAGAGCCTTCGCGCGGACGATGTTTTCTTTGCGTCCTACCCGCGCTCGGGCAGCACCTGGCTGCGATTTGTGCTGTTTGAATCGATTGCCGGGCAGGCGTCGGGCTTTGGCAATGTCAATGAGTCCATTCCGGATGTGAAAGAGCACAAGACCGGATTGCCGCTGATGCCGAACGGCGGGCGTCTGATTAAGACGCATGAGGTCTACCATCCCGAATACAAGCGGGCGGTTTACCTGGTACGCGATCCGCGCGACGTGGCTCTCTCGGAATACGCGTATCAGACTGCGTTGGGATTGGTAAACATGCCGCTCGACGAGTATCTGCGTGTGTTTCTGACGAAGGGGGTGAATCCCTTTGCCTCGTGGTCGGAGCATGTGCAATCGTGGATTTCATCTCCGCTTTCGCAGGAAAATCTGCTGATTGTTAAGTTCGAAGACCTGCGCCGGGATACGGTGCAGGGCGTTTCGGCGATCATCCGCTTCTTCGGGCTTACTCCGGACGAAGAGCACATTCGCGCGGCGGTAGCCAACAATTCGGTCGAACGTATGAAGGCCAAAGAGAAAGAAACACCGCAGCGGGCTTCCAAGAAGGGGCAGTTTATCCGCAGCGGATCGGTGGGCGGGTGGCGCAAACAGCTGACCGAAGGACAAGTGAAAATTGTCCGCAATCACGCCTCGGCTCTGCTGACGCGTTTGCAATATCCCTTGGAAGCGGAAATGCAAGAGCCGGCATTAGCGGCGCAATAGCTTCGATCTTGAAGGCGTTCATGGCCACAGGCACAAAACCCGTGTTCAATCCAGAACCGGTGCGGTCCGCTCCGAGCCGCGCGGTTACGCTGCTGAAGTGTTTGCCATTCCTCTTTGTGGGTGTGTTCGGCAGCATTACGGGCGGCTGGCTGGTGATCGACAAGGGCGTCAATCTCGGGCTGGTGTCGGTGGCTCTGATTGTTATGTTGCCGGCGACTTGGGGGGCGTGGATCGGACTTAAAGAAGTCTGGCGCGTGCTGGTCCAGTTCTGGCCGCAAGTGAAATGGTGGCATTGGGTCTGGTTTCTGAGTCTGAGCAGTTCGTTTGTATTTCGCTACCGCAGCGCCTCAGAAATCTCACAAAGTCCCGTCGATTCGACGGCAGCCTTGCGACTCGGGCCGGAAGTGATCGTGGCTTGCATTCTGATATTGCGGCTGATCTTCCGCAAACCCGATTGGGGGCCATCGATGACCCGGGGCATCGTCGGCATGATGACGATCTTCGGCACGGTTTGCCTGCTGTCCTCGTTGTGGTCGGTGAAGTTTTCCTGGACGATGTACAAGTCGCTCGAGTACCTTCTCGACCTTTCGATCATCGCGGTGGTGCTCGCGGTGGTGCGAACCGCGGAGGAATACAAGTCGTTCATCGACTGGACGTGGGTGATTGCAGGCATAACGACGGCATGGGTATGGGTCGGAGTGCCAATCTGGTTTGAACAAAGCTGGGCCGAAGAGAGCCGGCTGGCGGGAGCTTATCCCATTGTGTCGTCGAACGAGTTGGGCGACACCGGAGCGATTCTGATACTGGTGGCGGCCATTCGATATTGGCCTCTGATAGGAAAGAGCAAGAACAAGGCGTTCTACGTACTGACCGCGCTGCTAGGGGCCGCGACCATGATCGCCGCGCAAACGCGTAGCGCCTTTGGTGGCCTGGTTATCGCGGTATTGGTGGTGCTTTATTTTGCAGGACGAACCCGATATGCGATCTGGGGATCGATTGTGGCCGTGCCGGCGATCATTTTCACCTCGATCGGACCGGCGATTTTAAGTTACCTGCAACGTGATCAGAGCACGGAAGAACTGACCTCGATGTCCAGCCGTTTGGACTGGTGGTCCATCGGCTACAAGATGTTCATGACGCATCCCTTCACCGGCTTGGGAGCGTATGCTGGCAGCCGCTTCGCAGTGCTGGCGAATATTGGAGCTCCGCAGTTGCACAGCGATTGGCTGGAAGTGATCGTGGGAACAAGTATCTGGGGCTTGACTCCATTTCTGATTTCACTGATCTGGATTTGGGCCATTTTGATTCGCTACTACCGCAGCCACTGGCTCAGCGCTGAAGATCGCCAACTCACGCTCGAAATGATTGGCGTGATGACCGTCATCACCATTCACTCATTCGTAAACGTGGAGATGACCTGGCACCATCCCACGCTGTTCCTGATGGTGCTTGGCTGGGCGGAATTTATGCGGAGGCGAATGAAAGCGCGATCGCCTGGGCCAGCCCAGCTCTATCAAACGCCTGCTTTGGCCGGGCAATCTAGATAATCACCTTTTATTTTCGGGGATCTTATGCAAGCAGCAACCATGCAGTTGGCAAGGGAGGCGCACCGGGTGGACGCGCCGACCTTCAAAGTTCTGGGCGTGCGGGTGGATGCGGTGCAGATTCCGGATGCGATTCGTGTGCTCGAGCGCTGGATTGCGGAGCGCGATGGATCGCGCTACGTGGCCGTCACCGGGATGCACGGTGTTTCGGAATCGCTGGTCGACAAGCCTTTTCGCGCCATGCTGGATGCGGCTTCGATGGTCGTTTCCGACGGCATGCCGCTGGTTTGGCTGGGCCGCTGGCATGGCTACAAGCGTATGCAGCGCCGCGTCTATGGGCCTGAATTGATGGAAACCTTTTGCCGCGAGACTGGCAACCGCTATCGCCACTTTTTTTACGGCGGAGCGGAAGGCGTTCCCGAATTGCTGGCGAAGGTGATGCACGAGAAATATGGGGTCAAGGTTGCTGGATGTTATTCGCCTCCTTTTCGCCCCCTGAGCGCCGAAGAGGATAAGGCCGTCATTGACATGATCGAGGCCTCGCGCGCCGACGTTTTATGGATAGGTCTTAGCACTCCCAAGCAGGAGAAGTGGATGTATGAGCACTGTCCGAAACTCACTGTCCCTGCAGTACTTGGCGTGGGTGCGGCGTTCGATCTTAATACCGGTCGCTTGACCCAGGCTCCGCGCTGGATGAGGGAAAACGGCCTGGAATGGGCGTTCCGGCTCTATGCCGAGCCTAAACGGCTATGGCGCCGTTACCTCGTCAATGGCCCTATCTTCCTATGGAATGTGGGTCTGGAATTGCTTAATCTAAGGAAGTTCAATTGATCTGCGGACCACTTTTTCGCGGCCCGGTTTTCTTCTTGTAGGGCAAAGAGTTCGTGCTAGAATTTCAAGCAATTAGTTAAAAAAGCCGCGTCGTTACTTTACCCGCCCCCATAGGACTTAGAAATCTGAACATTTCAAACCGAAGGTGAAAGGGGTCTATCTCAATGAGTGCGCAAAAACGTGTGCTTGTCACAGGTGCAGGCGGTTTTATCGGCCACCATCTGGTTCGCCGTTTGAAAGCCGACGGGTGCTGGGTCCGCGGCGCCGACATCAAGTCGCCGGAATATGAAGCCAGCCCTGCGGACGAGTTCGAATTGCTCGACCTGCGTGAGTTCGACAAGTGTCTGTTGGCGACGCGCGGCGGAATCGACGAAGTTTACAATCTGGCTGCCGACATGGGCGGCATCGGCTATATCACCGCGTATCATGCCGCGATCAGCCGTCACAACATTTTGATCAACGCCAACATGCTGGAAGCGGCGCGTAAGAATACCGTGCAGCGCTTCCTGTTCTCCTCCTCGGCGTGCGTCTACGCGCAGAGCAAGCAGAAGGATGCCAATGTTGCGCCACTGCGCGAAGAAGATGCTTATCCTGCCGACCCCGAGCCAGGCTATGGCTGGGAGAAGCTCTTCGCGGAAGAACTCTGCCGCTACTATCGTCACGATTACGGATTTGAGACCCGCATTGTGCGCTTCCACAACGTGTATGGACCGCTTGGTACGTACGATGGTGGCAAGGAGAAAGCCCCTGCTGCCATGTGTCGCAAGGTCGCTTTGGCTGCCGACGGCGCCGAAGTCGAACTGTGGGGCGATGGCGAACAGACGCGCTCGTTCATGTATGTGGACGATTGCGTGGAAGGTTTGAAGCGCATTATGGCTTCGGAGTATCAGGACGCTCTCAATCTGGGCACTGACGAATTGGTAACCATCAACCAACTGGTGCAGATGGTGGCTGAGATCGCTGGAAAGAAAATCAAGATCCGCCACAATCTGTCTGGCCCGCAGGGGGTGCGCGGCCGCAACAGCGAAAACAGCCGTACCCGTCGCGTACTGGGCTGGGAGCCCTCGATTCCTTTGCGGCAAGGTTTGGCCGTGACGTACAAATGGATCGCCAGCCAATTGCGTAAGCCGATGCACTCGGAAAAGTACGGTACTGCGGAACTGGCCGGCAAATCGGGCGACTAATCGCTCGGGTGACGTCGCGCAGTCCTTAGCGTTCTCTGCGCGCTTCTTAGCGTAAAGACCGCTAAGGAAAATGCGCCAGGCGTCGCGAATGAGAAGCAGTTCTTTCTGTTGGTATTTAGTTGGTTTCTAGTCCGTCAGATGCTCACCTTGGAAAATAAGCGATCGCCAGAGCGGGGCAGTGGGACGCTGTTTGTAGTAGGCATGTGGAGATCAGGCACGTCCCTGTTTTATGCCCTACTGAACCAGCATTCTCAGATCAAGTTGATGTATGAGGATGAGCTGCCACTGCTCTGGCCCTTGTTTCTCGGCCGCCGTGCGAAACGGGACTGGCGCGAACGGTGGGAATTCTGGAATCAGTCGCTTTCGCGGCACAGAGTGAGAGTGGAAGATCTTCCGGTTGAAGTGTCCGGGCTGCGCGAGGCTTGCGAAGCAACATGGGAGTTATACGCTCCCGAAGCGCAGGTACGGGGCACCAAGTCTCCTAATTTTTTCGATTGCCTCCCGCGGATCGCGGAAGAATTTCCTGATGCAAAGTTCATTGTTATGTGGCGCGATCCGGCGGACGTTTGCCGGAGTGTGGTGCGTGCTCAAGGTAATTCTTTCTTCGCCAAGCATGGGATGGTGCTGCGGGCGTTGCTCGGTTGCCGCGATCTGAAATATGGGTATGACGCGCTTGTCGCCCGCGGGGCGGAGGTCTATTCGGTCCAGTACGAAGAACTGGTGGCGGACTCAGCTACGGTGATGCAAGGCGTGTGCGATTTTCTGGAAGTTCCGTTTGAGCGGCGCATGGCTTCGCTGCGTGGCGCCGACCGCTCGGCCATTTATGACGGCGGGCATCATCAGATGGTGAATGGCGAGAACATCGTTGCCGCACAGAAGAAAGCAGAGGTACTGCCCGAGGATATTCGGCGCAAGGTCACGAAGTATATTGCGTTTTGGAGAAAAGAAACCCGGGGAGCCTGGCCCCACTATTCCGATTCGGGCGACGCCACTACGGGCATTCTTTTTACGGTTGAACGATGGACCGAGCGCGCGCTGTATCGCGGCTTGCGTCTCTTCGATCAGATGGTGGCAGTATTGTATTGCTATCTGCCGATCAGGATTCTGCGCAGATATCGTGCCTCCAGGGGCCGAGTAAAGAACGAAAGCGTTACGCAAACTGAGATGCCGGACAAAGAACTGGTGGGCGCACAGAAGTAGATATAGCGTTCTATGCTGATTCTGGGGCTTTCTTCATTCAAGAATGACACCGCGGCCGCGCTCGTTCGCGACGGCATGGTCGAGGCTGCGTTCGAGAATGCCAAGCTGGAGCCCTCGATCACGCGTGGCATTCCCGAGGCCGCGATTCGGTTTTGCCTGGGGAAAGCGAATTGCTCCTGGAAGGATCTGGATTTTGTCGCTGTTGCCAGCCATGTATCTTCTGGATGGATTCGGCGGGCGCTCTCGCGTCCACGACTTTCAGTCCTCGCGCCGGTTGCGACGGCGTACCAGGAAGGCAAAGAGTTTGGTCGTCTTGCCTGGGAGTGGACGGCGTTGCGGTCTCTTCGTCAGCGTCTGAACGACCCTGACAAGCTGGTCGACCTCGATCACCATTCTTGTCACGCTGCCAGCGCATACTTCCTCTCGCCTTTCGAACAAGCGCTGATTCTTACTCTTGACGGCGAGGGCGATGGCGCGGCGGGGATGCTGGCGGTCGGCTCCGGCAACAAAATCAAAATCGAGAAGACGTTCCCGTTCGCAAATTCGATCGGCTGGATTTACTCGCGCCTTACGGATTTGATCGGCTTCGTTCCTTCAAAAGAAGAACACAAAACGCAATGGCTCGGATTGGAAGGCGAGCCAGTGTATAAAGAGGATCTGCAGCGCATTCTGCGCAAGCCGGGCAACGTCTTTCCCCATGTTGACTTCCGGTATTTTCATCGTGACATCACAGGAGTTTTCGAGCCATCCACGTATTTCTTTCGCCAGCTAGGAATAGCGCAGCGAAAATCTGAGTTGACTTTAGAAGTCAGGCGGAATCTTGCGGCCAGCGTGCAAGCGGCGATTACAGAAGTTGTTTCGGACTTACTCACCTGGTATCAGAAAAAGACTGGATTCAAGCAGATCTGCCTGGGCGGTGGTGTCTTTCACAATACGCTGCTGGTGGCCGCGCTGGAACAGAAGTTTGGCGTAGGAAACGTCTTTGTTCCGCCGGCGCCGGGCAATGCGGGATGCTCGATCGGGGCCGCACTGTGGGTGTGGCACCAACGCATCGGGAAGCTGCGGGACACGCATTCTGAACCGCGCTCGGTCTATTGGGGACCAAGCTACGCGCGTACCGAGGTCAAGGAAGTTCTCGATAATGCCAAGGCCCGTTATGCGCTGCAGAACACAGGCGAAAAGAAACTTGATTCAGCGGTGAGCCTGCTGCGTGCCGGCAAAATCGTGGGATGGTTTCATGGCGCCACCGAATTTGGACCGCGCGCTCTAGGACACCGCAGCCTGCTGGCGTCTCCCTGGGCGCCGTACGTTACGGAAAATCTGAACGACTTCGTCAAGCATCGCGAATCGTTCCGGCCTTTCGCCGTGTCAGTGCGGGAGGAAGATTGCGCACGCTATTTCAACGGCTCTCCACTGTGCCGGATGATGAATTCTCTTGCTTCCATTCGGCCTGATGCCGATGTGCTGCCGCGATCGTTGCAGCTTCCGGGAGGGCTGGTCCGACTGCATATCGTCGAAAAAGAAACTGACGCGCTCTTGTGGGAATTATTGCGGCGATTCGGCGAACAGGAACCCGCGCCCATTTTGGTGAATACGTCTTTCAACCTTCCCGGCGAGCCACCTGTCATTCGCCCGAAGGACGCGGTTCGAACGTTCTTCTGTTCCGGGATTGATGCTGTATTCGTCGACAATTTCCTCCTCACAAAATCGAGTTCCGCGCACATCCTGAACGCCAGGCCGGGCATCCTGAAGCCTGAAGTTTCGGCGACGGTTTTGTAGAAATCAGAGCAAGAGGTTAGGTCTCTCGCGACCAACTGAAGAGGCTAGCTGCCGGACTCTTCCTGGTAACTTTGGTGCTGAACCGGCCGATGAACAGCGTGGTAGACTCAATTCCCTAGCTCATATGGGCCTGCTCCCTCGCGGCCCAACGCAACGAGGAGGGTATGAAACCAGCCATGGAAACAAGCAGTGGTGTTTCCCACCACCCACACTACCAGCACGATCCCTATCAGAAGACCGTGTGTTGCTTGCGCTGCGAGCAGAGGCTTGAGCGGTATCAGTTGATGCGCTTGAGCCTTGTACCCAACGGCCAAGGCCATGGGCACGCGATTCTGTCCTGTCCGAAGTGCGGACACGTGGAGTTCGTCTCCGAGTCCAGCCCATTGTTGCAATCCCTCGAATTGATCTCGGTTGACACCGGAGACGGGGATTAGGGAAGTATTTGCTCTCCGGCTGTGATGAACTTCTGCCGCCTGTTCACAATCGTCGCGATCACAGCAGCAATTTCTCTCGCGCAAGCTCAGAACGTCAAGCAAAACTGCGCAGCTGCTCACTACAAACTCACCGAGTTGCCTCTTCACCCCGCCCGCATCAATCGTGCGGGAGTAGTCGTTGGGACCACGGAGGACCATAAGCCCGCCTGGTGGACACAAAAAGACGGCGTCCACGAGATCGACCTTCCCAACGGATTCGGATCAGGCGAGGCAACAGCAATCAACAGCAGCGGAGTGATCGTCGGCTTTGCCACGCGGAGCGGATCGAACGAACCGATTGCATTCCGCTACGCGGATGGCAAGTTGTCTCTGCTCTCGGGGGATCCGTCGAAGGCGCTGGCGATCAATGATGCGGGCAATATCGCCGGCGTGAGTGCGAACCATCTAGTTGTATGGCGCGGAAACAAAATTGCTCCCTTAGCCGACTGCTGCGGAGGCGTGATTCACGGCATCAGCCAAAACGGCGAAGTCGTCGGACGGATCAACGACAAAGAGGGACATTACACGGCGTTCGTTTGGAATGGCCAGCATGGTCTTGAATCCATAGCTCCGCCACATTCAACCATGAGCACGGCGCTGGCGATCAATGATGCCGGCCATATTCTCATCCAGCGCTACACGCCGAATGAGGTTTATCTGCGAGTAGCGGGCGAACTGACTCTTATCCCTTTGGCCTCCGATGCGGCCAGTCAACCACTGGGCATGAGCAACTGCGACGTCATCGTGGGAGAATTTGGCGCGGCTTCGGATTTTTATCACGCTTTCGCTTGGGATCGGAAGAATGGTTTGCGTGACTTGAATCAGTTTACACCGCGCGCGGAAGGCTGGATTCTCGAGTCTGCTGTAGACATCAATGACCGGGGCCAAATTGTCGGTATCGGAGACCACGGAAATGAGCAGGACGTCGGTTTTTTGCTTTCTCCTGAAATCGAACCGCGTCCTGAACCAACACAGAAGTAACCAAGACTTGATCCTGATGAATGATGGAAGGGAATTCGACCGTTAGAATGGAAATTTGCTTTATGAAAAACCGTCTCTTGTTCCTGCTGTTGAGTCTCGTCCTGGTCTGCGCAGCGCTTTCACACGCTCAAGACAAGGACGATGACGACGATGACGACCAAATGCGTCCGACGCCGCCGCGTGTCATGAACCCGGCGCTGCAACCGGCGGGAGCCACCTTTGCGTGCCCTTACCTGAAGGATTATCAGACTCCGCAAAAGTTTGGGGCGTACACGCTGCGTCTGTTGCCGACGGTGAAACCGAAGAAGGACAAGGATGACAAAGACAAGGACGACGATGATGATGCGCAGTATCACGAAGGCGATGCGCGTTGCCGCGCCGTACTCAGCCGCCCGGGACACAGAAAGATCACTATTGCTTACGAATGGGCATTGAGCATCGATCCGATCTCAGGAACCGATCTGAACGGGGACGGGAAGCCGGAAATTGTGCTCAGTGGATACACCGGTGGGCTGCGCTGCTGCTACGCCTATGAGGTTGTCAGCCTGGACGGAAAACCTAAGGTGCTGCATACGTTTCAGAATCCGATTCCTATGAAGTTCGACAAACAATCGGATGGAACAGTCCTGATTCGCGCCACCGACGGCGTATTCGACTTTTTCATGGTTCCTCATATGGATGCGGTTCTTCCACAGCTGGTGCTCAAGCCGGAGGGAAACAATCTTGTGGATGTAAGCGCGAAGTATCCTGAGATCTACGACAAGGAAATCGAGCAAACGCGCAAGCAGCTGACACCGGCGGAACTCGAGAAGTTTCGCAATTCGAACTATCACGACAAGCTCTATACCGATCAATTTCCGACGGTTCGGAAAGTACTGACGATCGTGCTCGACTACATCTATAGCGGTCGCGAAGAGCTGGCCTGGCAGACTCTGGATGAGATGTGGCCGCCTGCGGATGAGGGCCGGGTAAAGTCGCTCATCCGAGAGCGTCGTGGGCGCGGCATACTGGCCAACCTGGCCTGTGATTGCCGTCCTGCGATGGTCTCGCAACCAACGCGACCAAAGCGGAAGCCATCGCCACCGGACGAGACGCTTGATCCGCGAGTGAAGTCGATTATCGATGACTAATTTCACAAAAACCGCGTAAATAGCAGAAATCAATGGTCCGAATTCGTTCCCAGTTTTCCTCCGAGTTGCAATTTCTTGCATCTTGACACTGTTTTGCACACACCGCATACTCGTACGAGCTTGATCCCCCATTGAGCATAGGTTGCGGTTCTGGATCGGTCCCTCAACAGGTTAGCTAGCCCAACGGAGCGCACGCGCCCATCCCCCAAAATGCACGAAGGATAAGCGTGCCGCGTAGCGCTCAAGGTTCAAACTCGGGTTCCACCTACCATTTGCGGAGAGTATTAATGACTTCCAGATTCTTTCGGTTCGCTTACACCGGCTTGCAGTTGGTGTGCGTTGTGGCTGTATTTGCCGCTCTGACTTCAGCACAAACGAGCTCTGGCAGTAAGCCGACGACGGCGGTTTGTACGTCGGGAGATATGTCATGCATCCAGCACGTCGTTTTCATCATGAAAGAAAACCGCAGCTACGACGTGTACTTTGGCGCGTACGTTCCGCCCTCGGGAAGCGGACAGACAGCGAACGGCTCGACCACGCCGCACCTCTCCAACGGGACCACGATCAACGCTCCGCATCTTTACGACTCGACTCCGCTCGATATTTGCCATGACTGGAAGTGCAACATCTCCGACATGGATTTCGGCAAGATGGATCACTTCGATACCGATCCCAGCTGTCTGGCAAACGGAATTCTGATGTGCGAAGCGCAGCTGAATGGGAATGATCTGCCGAACTATTACGCCTACGCCAACAACTTCGTTTTGGGCGACAATCACTTCAGCTCTCTGCACGCGACCAGCTTTCCGAATCACCTCTACACGATTGCGGCAACTTCGAATGGCGTGATCAGCCAGGGAATTCTGGCGTCGAATCCCTCGAAGACAGAAGTCGGCTGCCGCGCCGATGAAGGCACAACCGCCACTCAGATCCTGCCTGACGGCTACACCGCCGCTTTATATCCCTGTTACGACATCCAGACAATGGGCGACTTGCTCACCGCGGCGGGCGTGAGCTGGAAGACCTATGCTCCGGCGAACATCGCCTACAACGCCTATAACGCAATCAATCACATTTACAACAACACGGCCGTTTGGAACTCGGTCTATGAAGCGGACACGCAGTTTGTAACGGACGTTAAGAACGGAAATCTTCCGGCTGTGAGCTGGCTTGTTACTCTAGGCGGAAACGAGCATCCGCCGATCTCGACCTGCCTGGGACAGAATTGGGCTGTCCAGGAAATCAACGCAGTCATGAATTCGACGAAGTACTGGGTGACCGAGCCCACGCTGATCGTGATGGATTGGG
>Ga0335072_10009171_pt1 | contig 14292 bp, 10 predicted proteins | sample Lox_Sample_21_FD_206725 | JGI IMG/M metagenome (GOLD analysis project Ga0335072, IMG submission 206725) | Soil microbial communities from Loxahatchee National Wildlife Refuge, Florida, United States - Lox_Sample_2.1 | ecosystem: Environmental > Terrestrial > Soil > Wetlands | place: USA... | reverse complement strand
GCGTCCGTTGCGTAAGAACGCGTCTCATTTGAATTTCGTCGATGGCGTGCCAGATGGAGAAGACTAATCATGTGTTGCTCCTGTATGCATTTGGTGACGTCCATGTGCGCCTATTGATCGAAATGCTGCTTCCTGGCCCTCGGGGTGAGCGTGCTCAGTACAAATTTCTGCACAATCGCTGCGATTACCGCTCGATCAGTCCTGCTTCTCCGTTCAACCCCATCTCTGCATTTCTAAAGCGGGTTCAGCGCATTCGTTGAGCGAGCCGCTTCATGACCTGCTTGATAAACACGCCACCTCCGTGGAACTTCGCTCCCTGCACCATGAGGGAGTAAAGGGTTTCTTCTCCATCGGCGCTTATATCGGTTACGCCCTGGAGGTTGATGACGAGTTCACGGCCAGCAATTTGGTTGGCATCGTCCTGGCATGCGACCTTCGTCAATTCGTCGGTCCAAGGCGCAAAGATCTTACCCTCTAAGACAAGCAGGCGTCTGCTCCGGCGATCTTTGATAGAAATCTTCAACATGTCTCTTCCGAAAGCAAGTACATGGCCAAATCCCGATTGACGCAATTCCTTGTGTTTTCTTGCATTTGACAGAGGGATGGGTGTCGGAAGTCAGAATCGTCGAACGACAGCGCGGAGGCCAGGCTTAAACGCATGGGTCAATTTCGAGGTTCATCATCCGATGCATAAGCGTTGTGCGACTGGAAACTGAATCATTTAGCTAACCAGGCTGCGTCGCATGTCAAGCCACTGCAATGAGATGTGAATCCCTATCCGGGATGCGGAAGAGCGGCTGGGGTGTCGTTGTCGTAAAGGCCTTCGGAGGCGACCTGCATCTGGAGACGGTCGACAATTTGTGCAATGGTTCGCGTAAGACGCAACAATGCCCGTTCACGTTCTGAGAATTCTTCGCCGATTCTCGCGGGTGACGAATTGATGCGATCCAGTAGGCTTGAGACGGACTCTACTTGATGTGTTCTCGCGATCAACTGGTTTTCGAGACTCGTTGCAAGCCGGAGGAAGATGCGTGAGCACTCGAAGCGAAAATCATCCTCAAGGGTGGCAAAGTCCCGGGACTTTGATTCCTCTTTAGCGAAAATCCGGAATTGCAGAAGCGGAGCTTCGAGCAGATAGAAGCTGCGAAGGGAAGCTTGCCACTGGCGGATTCGATCGCGGGCGGCCATGTCACCCGGGCGCAGGGGACCGGTCTCGAACGGAACTGCATCGGACTGCGCATTCACTTCGCCAAAGTGGCGATAAATTGCTTCCCGCTGCCGGCGAACTTTAAGAATCGAGGCCCGATCATCGGCGCGGGGAGTGGAGGCGACGAGGTCAGCCATCAGGCGCAGATTAACGATGAAAATGCGCACCATCTCGTCAGCGGCTGATTTTGGGAAGAACCGCTCAAAGACGAGCCACATCATGGTGATGCCAAGCAGTACGCCGAGGACCCGGTCACGAGCAACAGAGAGGTTGGTCTGAATTGAAAAATCACTCAGGTGGACCAGAAAGAAAGCAAAGGCAAATTGGACGCCTGTGTAAGATAGTCTGGAGCTGGACGTGCCGATCCATGCTGCTGCGCCAGTCACCAGTGCAAAAAGAATGGTGAATCCACCAATGGAATCGATATAGGGAAGAACAAAGATCTGAGCTCCGAGGCCAGCGACGATCCCGCCGAGAAGGAATCCGGCAACACGAAGAATCTGTTTCTGGCGGGATGATCCAATCGTGGTGAGCGCGGTCAATACGCAGGTGGTGACAGAGGTGGAGAGGCCCGGCCAATCCAGCGACACATAAAAGATGTAACAGAACATAGCAGCACATGTGCCTCCCAGAACGTAGCGCAAATGCTCGGGATTCGAGAAGGCATCAGGAATTAAGAGACGGCTTGTGCTGGACATATCCTCAAGCGATTCGAGTTCGGGATCGGTGGCGTTCTCCTTGCTGAAGATGGAAGGCATCAACGACACCATCGATTCGATTTCTGACAGGAGCGGCGTGCCGGGACTAGGCATCGGTTCCAGAGTTGTCTCGCAGGGTTGACCATGGGTTCGAAGACAATGACGAATATCGGCAAGGCCTCGCCCGAGGCGAGCGGCCCGTTCCTGAAGTTCGGCCGGTAAAGAGGGATAGCCGCTCGCGAGCGCGGCCGCAAAATCAATTGAACGTGCCACGAGCGACACCAGGGTGCTCATACGCACGCGATAAAGCTGAGCGTAATTGGAGCGCGCGACATGACGGCGAAGCCCGCCAGCTCCCACAATGGCAAACTGAGCAAGGTTCGCCTGCAGAGCTTGCGAAATGGGGCGCTGCTCACCGTAACTCGCCATTAATTCTTGCATGATCTTTAGACGGGTATCGAGACCCTCGAACAGATCATCGCGGCCGTAGACCGAGCGGAAAACGACCTCGACGCAAAGGGTCACGACCGCACCGATGAGAGTTGCGAGAACAAGCCAGAGGGTTAGCTCGACATTGGTTTCTGCAGGGCCTGGCAGGTACCAGATGCCAACGACGTTGCTTACAACGAATGCCAATCCGGTCGCCACGCCATAGGTCGTAAGGCAGCGAAGTAAAAAGTACACGAGAAAGAGGCTGCAGGCGATCCAGAGAAAGTGGGTTTGCGGAGTCGATGCGAGCAGGGGCGCACCGACAGGGACGAAGAGTGCCCCGATCAAGAACGCAACGATCATGAATATCGCGGAACGAACCGTGGAAACTAGGTTCTCGCGCGAGAATAGGAACGCGGTTAAACAACCGATAACACCTCCCGGAATCCGGAAAGTGATGATAAGCATCATGGTCAAGGTGGCCGAGATCACCATGCGTGCCACGAGGGCCCCGCGGCCGGGATAGGGTGCAAGCTCCTTCTTGAGGAAGTCGGCAAACCAGTGGCGAAACTGTTCCGCGTGCGGAATGTGAATTGCATCAGTGGCCATAATTATTTCCGCTCTGTGCCGGGATCGCTCCCGCGGATGATAACCGCCGCGGACTCGCCAAGGCGGAAGTCGTCGGAATGTGCGGCGTCGATGCGGATCCGCACCGGGAAGCGCGAAGCCAGATGCACCCAGTTGAGAGTACGCTGCACGTCGGGCAGGCCGGGTCCGCTCAGGCGGCCAACCAGGTCGCTATCGGGGGTGACGCCGAAGCCGACACTTTCGACGACGCCTTTGTAGCGCACGCTGGGGCGAGACATGACGTAGACGTCGGCGAGCATTCCGGGCTGAACATGACGCAACTGGGTCTCGCGAAAGTTGGCGACAACCCACCAGACGCGATTGTCGATGAGAGTGAAAATATGCTGTCCGGCAGTCGCATAGGCGCCCTGCGAAATGGTGAGGTTGGTCACGCGGGCATCGAAGGGGGCAACAACGCGGCAATTGTCGAAATTGTATTCCGCCGTGTCGATGGCGGCCTGCCTGCCGGGAAGTTCCCCCTCCAGAGGCTCAAGCGTGGTCACATTGTGCGACGCCTGCAGAACCTGCTGATGGCTCTGTTCAAGAACCGCCTGCGCCTGCTTGTATTGCGCCTGCGCGGCCAATAGACTAGCCTGGGCCAAATTGAGTTGCGCTTTCGCTTGGCTTAATGCTTGCGAACGCGAAATCTGAAGGGTGCGCGCCTGGTCAACTTGATCGACCGTGACAAACTGGCGTGCCAGAAGCGGCTCGATGCGGTGCAGATTATTGGAAGCATACTCGAGCTCCGCATTCGAGCGCTCGACGGCAGCCTTGGCATTTGCAACATCGGCCTTTGCTTGTTCGACGGCAGCGTCTGCATGGGCAAGGCTCGCCTCTGCGCTAAGGACACTCGCTTTGGCGACGTCGACTGCGCTTGACTTTCCCGCAATGAGGCGGCGCTCATCGCCGATCTGTCCCCTGAGCGCAAGTTGATCGGAATGGGCATGAGCCAGGGCGTATGCGTAGGGGCGTGGATCAATCTCGAAGAGCGGGTCGCCGGCCTTCACCAACTGATTGTCGGAGACATATAGATGCGTGACCGGGCCACTGACCAAAGGAGCCATGCCGATGAAATTCGCGAACACCTCGGCATCGTCGGTGCGAGGATTGGCATTCACCCGATTTACTACAAGAAGGCCAATGATGGCAGTGCCAAGAATGATGCCGATGCTGATGACGCGCCCAAGAACGTGAAGGCGCCGTTGCGAAGAATCAGACATGATGCCTCCTCCGGTTAGCTAAATAGGATGAGCCAAAGTGTGCATGCAAGCAGAATCGCCAGACACGGATAGACAACGACTGGCCAGAGGATCTCCTTCTCGAGAGCGAATCGGACAGAAAGTCTGCTGGCGACCGCAGCAAGGAGAATTCCAGCAAACAAGCAAATGAGCCACGATGGAAAGAAAGATCCGAGTATGTCGAACGTAGGAGCACTTCTGCAGCCTGCGAGCGCTGCGAAGGGCACCGGAGCTAGCGAGATCAACCAACGTTCAACGCGATTCACGAGTAGGATCCTCTCTCCTGTGGAGGCTGAAAGTTACGGTCCCGAACTCCAATGTTGAGTCTGGATCAGGTCGCCGGTTTGAAATGCAACGTTGGTGGCCTCCAGCAGCAACTGAGTCCGGGCAGCAATATCTTCAGAGCGCGCCTGCGCCAAGGCCTTTTGTGCCGAGATCACGTCGAGCAAATTACGAACGCCGTATCCGTAGGCCTCGTGCGCCGCTTCGTACGATTGCTGCGAAGCAGTCAACAGGGCAGAGGCAGCTTGCTGCTGGCGGAGGGCGGTTTCCATATTGGAGTAGGCTGTCCAAACCTGGTCTGCGATCTGGTCACGTAACGAATCGATTTGAGCCTGCGCTTCCTTTTTGTCGGCTCTAGCCTGCGCGATGCGATATTCGCGCCTAGCGCCGTCAAAGAGTGTCCACTTAAGTTCAAATTCAGCTGTCCACGTTTCGCCCTGCGCGTAACTGCCAGGGAGCAGATCTTGCTGACCATAAACTCGCGCCATCCCACCATCTCCCTTGAAGCTGAGAGTCGGAAAGTAGGTAGATTTTGCCTGCTTGATCGTGGCATTTGCGGCTCGCAAACGAGCAAACCGCTGAAGGAGATCAGGACGCTGTTTGAAAGCCCGATCGATCTCCTGGTCGACAGAATCCGCGAGGGAGGAAGGCAGTTTCAACGCATCGATTTCTTCAACTTTGAATGCTGTGCCCGGTGCAATTCCAATCGCGGTGGCAAGGTCTCCATGTGCAATTTCCACCGCTCCAATAGCCGCCTGCAAATCATACTCGGCCTGGGCGCGCGCTGCCGTCGCTTCGAGTACGTCGGGTTTGGTTGCGAGTCCATTCTCAAGGCGCGCTTTCGCGTCCTCTTCGACGGCCTTCGCATTTTCAAGATTCGCTTCGGCAGCCTGGCGCTGTCCCTCCGCATTGAGCAGGCGATAGTACGCGGAGGCGACCTGATCGATGATGCGGCGATGGGTATCGTTAAAAGCGAGATCAGATGCCAGAAGATTTGCTTTGGCGGCATCGATCTCTCCGCTGCGTGCGCCGCCGTCGAAGACAAGATAGTCGACGTCGAGCACAGGCTCGAATATGCCTTCCGTCTGACGGTGGTAGAACTCACCGAGGAGGGTCGCCGTCCGTAGGGTCGACGCGATGGCAACCGCAGAGATGGTGGGGTACAGCGTACTGCGTGCGATACCCAGGGCAGCAGCCCTGGACTTTGCTTCCTGCCAGGCCGCACGCGTGTCGGGATTGTGCCGCTCGGCTAAATCAATTAACTCGGTGAGTCGGTAAAGATGGGTCGGGTCAAGTTCCAAGGTCTCTTCCGTTTTGGCGAGATTGTCTCGTTCCAGGGTTTGTAATCCTTTGGGTTGCCATACGGCATCTGGCGCGGACGGGACGCCCTGCGAGATCAATCGAGTGGGCGAGAAAGCGAACGCGATCAAAGTAACTACGAGAATCGAAACAGTCGTCGTCATGATGGCCCATCCGCGACACCGTGCATTAAGTGCCCCCAAAAGGTGGCTAGCGGGGAAGTGTCAAGCTCGCGAAGGAACACTCGCATCATCCTGCGCTGACCCGACCCCGCCAGAACCTTGAGGGTGCTATGACATGCGATCTTCACGACGGCCAACTCGTACGAGACAACTGATTAGATCTTCGATCCCCTTCGACCGGAATGCGTACTTCCGCGATCCATTAAGCACCATGGGAGGCGAGAATTCGATCAGATTGTGCGCCTTGGTTCTAAAACGACACCATTGCCTTGTTCAGCAACGTCACTACCGTGCGCGGTAGTTGACGGCTGGCCATCGAGGCGTTGTGCTGTCTCGGCTTTCGGTTGAGACAGTTGAGCCGCAATCTCCTTGTTGAAGTTGAAATCGGTTGTCGTCGTACCGGTGATCAGGCGCGCACTTCGGCTGAACGTGAGATCCTGGATTGCCCACTGAATAAACACCAGCAGCCTGCTTTGAAACTGGACGAGATACGCCAAGTGAATGAATGCCCAAACGAGCCACGCTGGCAACCCGGAAAGCTTGACCCCGAACGCGTTCGCAACCGCAGCGGCGCGTCCAATCACGGCGAGATTTCCCTTGTCGAAGTATTCAAAGGGTGGCAGCTCCCGACCCGTTTTGATTCGTCTTACAATGGACTTCGCCGCATAAGCCCCTCCCTGCATCGCGACCTGGGCGAGACCGGGCAACGGTTTTCCAGAGCGATCGAGGGAAAACGCAAGATCCCCAATCACGAATATGTTTCGGAAGCGCGGCAGGGTCAGGTCAGGTTCTACCTTGATCCTGCCGCTCTTGTCTGTGTCCGCCCCCGCGCTCTTAGCAAGCGCCCGTCCAAGGGGAGGGACTGCGACGCCTCCGGCCCAGATCACCGTTCTGGCATCCAGGCGTGATGTTGTCGTGCCTTTTGTAAACGTGACGCCTTCCCGATTGATCTCTTTGACCATGACTCCAGTCCGAACCTGCACGCCGAGCCGCTCCAGCGCCTCGGTCGCCTTGCGTGAGAGCTCTTCCGGAAACGGCATCAATACTCGGGGAGCCCCATCCATGAGAATGATCCGGGCCTCCTCGGGATGAATCGATCGAAAGTCGTTTCTCAGGGTCTGCCGCGCGATCTCGCCGATTGCACCGGCGAGTTCCACGCCCGTTGGGCCCCCGCCGACGATGACAAAGGTCAACCAGGAAGCTCGGGAAACCGGGTCAGAGATTCGCTCCGCGGCTTCAAACGCGTAGAGAATCTTATGGCGAATTTCCGTAGCCTCTTCGATGCTTTTCGGGTAGGGCGCCCATTGGCGCCATTCTTCGTGCCCGAAGTACGAGCCTTGGGAACCGGCAGAGACGATCAGGAAGTCGTACTGAATGATCGCTCCGTCCGCGAGGAGGATTGAATTCGTGTCGGGGCTTACGTCAACGACATCGCCGAGCAACACACGTGTATTCTTTTGCTTGCTCAAGACACCGCGCAGGGGCGCGGCGATTTCTCCGGGCGATAGTGAGCCTGTTGCAACCTGGTAGAGCAACGGCTGGAACAGATGGAAATTCCGGCGGTCAATCAATGTGATGTCGACTGGAGCATGCTTCAGTGCCTGGGCTGCACTGAGTCCTCCAAACCCTCCGCCAATGATGACTACGTGGGGCCTTGCACTCATAGCGATACCTCTCGGATAGACATTTGATTTTTGTTGCGGCTTCCGCGGACGACGCGGAAGCAAAATTTGGAATAGCGTAATGGTCTGCAAGAATGTGCCAAGGAGCTTGACATAGCTCAATAACCTCCCCAGCGCATCATTAGTCGCTTCACCGACTCCCGAATATCAACGCATTCTTGGCGCGGACACGGTTCGCTGTCCGAATCAAAAGTGATTTCTCGAGCCTCGGTCTTTGAAGCTGTCCGATCCGAAGAAAAGAGTGAATGAAAAAGACCGAGAAACGATGGTGACGCGGCCGAATCTTCACGATGCAGTCGTTGCGGCTGTTCCCTCTCGAGAGCCATCCGAAGTGTTTGGTTTTTCCTGAGAAGTTCACATACCCACTCCTCCAGACACTCAGCCCTTTCGCGCCAATGGTCAGCCAATTTCTCCTGGCCGATTGGTGCGCCGACTTTTACAGCATCGAATTCCACTATTTCCTCCGGGCCGCAAAAATCAGTTCACTTTAATGGAATACAGCCACTTCGCCTTGAGCATGACGTTCGAAGCAATTCTCAGTGGCACCCGACGGTCCTCATTCGTATGCACCTTGGCCCATCGCCTCATTCAACTCGTCCTGCGCCTGCGCATATTCCAGTTGCGATTGCAGCAGCAGTGTCTGAGCTTCCGACTCACGTGCGGTTGCTGTTTCAGCCTGAGAGCGCAGTTGTGTGCCTCTCTCCAGGCCTTGCGCTGATTCTCGCTGAGCTTCTGTACGGGCCGCGAGAAGCTCTTGTGACACAGCGACCATTTGTTGTGTCTGCTCGAGTTTGTTGTAGGCAGTCTGCACCTTCACCTCTATCTCATCGGTGATCCGTGCCAGATTCTCTTTAGACTGAGCCAGCTGCGCGTCTCGTTCACGGAGCGTGGCGCGCTTCTTGCCGCCATCGAAGATGTCGTAGCTGGCGTGGAGGCCGAAGGTTCCAAAATTCGGGGCCAGAAATGGAACGCTATTATTCTGATGGCTGTAGCGGGCCATTGCTTCGACGTCCGGGATGTACTCTCGTTTTGCTTCTCGAACCCCGGCGGAAGCCTTTTCCACCTCCGCCTTCGCTTCTGCGATCTCCGGATTCGAGCCGAGCGCGAGTTTCATACAAGCATCTCGACTGCAACTCTCCACGGGAACGGGAACGTCGGGATCGAGTTCAATCTCGCTCCTGATCGGAAGGCCAACTACGTCGTTGAACTGCATGCGCAAGTCTGATAGCTGCAGCTCTGAAGTCAGCAAATCTTGCTTCGACTGCAGCGTTTGCGCCCGGCTCTCGATGAGGTCGGCCTCCAGCGTGCTCCCATATTTGACCTGCTGTACGCGTTCCGTCTGAAGATCCTCAGCCGCTCGGATCCTGGCTTCGATTGCCTGATGCTGCGACTGGACGATCAGAATTTGGTAGTAGAGCTGCCGCACCTTCAACGCCACCTGGTCTTTGACCGAGGCGGCTCTGCCTTTACTGGCCTTTACCTCGGCGCGCGCAGCATCGTTTTCCGATCTGATTCTGAAGAGCTCGGTCAACGGTTGGGTTAGGCTGGTACCGCTGATGAAGATGTTCCGACCGCCTTGATTGAGAATGTAGTCTCGCAGAGGAATTGGAGTGGGCCCGACGGTACCGAGAGAGCCGGCGGTGATCTGGATAAATTGCGTATCGGTTACGTGATTGAAGGACGTATCATTCCTGAGCACTGGGAGGTACGCACTTCGAGTGATCTCCCTGGCATGTTCGTCTTCCTCAACTTTCAGGGATGAGATCCGAACATCGTGATTGTGCACCAGGGCCAGTTCCACGGCCTGCTGTAGATTCATGATGTGCGGAACTGATGAAGGGTCGTTCTGGGCCACTGCGAATATTTGCCCTGCGGACAGAACGCCGAATATCAATAGCTGTCGAAAATTCATGGCCGGTTCTCCCTGGGCGATCCGTCCTGCAGAGCAGGCATCTGGCGAAAGTTCATGGGTGACTTGTGCAGGAAGACAGTAACAAGCAACATCACGACGCACGTCCAGGCAACAAGATGGAACGCGTCGATGAAAGTCAAGGCATAGGCCTGCAGACGGAGTCTGCTTGCGACAATGTACAGGGCACGGCCGGTGGCACCGACGACGCCGTTCGATCGTCCCGCCAGGCCGGCAGCCAAACCACGCAATGAGCCATCTGTGAGCCAGTTGCCCGCCTGGACGTGGAGCCCGAGAAGATTGGAGTGCAATTTCTCCCGATCGGCAATGAAATGTCCCAGGAAGACCGCACCTGCCTGTCCGCCGAGCAAGCGTACGGTGTGAACAAACGCAGAAAATGTCAAAATGCGTTGCGGTGCTTCCAGTGCCCCCGAAAATGTGGCCTGCAGGATCAATGAAGAGACCACTCCCAGCATCGCGAACGATTGGCCTACGGCCATCAGCAACTCCGACCGGTAGTAGTTCTTCGCAGCCCAGGCGCTGGTGAAATCCGCATTGATCAGGCACGCGAAGGCGACAGCGGTGAAGCCAATCGCCATCAGCAGGTGAGAATCGATGCCTTTATACAGAAGCGAGGCGCCGATGAATCCCAGCGCGAGTTCGAAGACCGCGGTCCACAGTACGGCTGGGCCAAGCTGCTCGGGGTCCAGCCCGCGTACTGACAGTGACAGCGGGATAATGACGATGGTCCCTAAGAAGACGAAACGAAACGAGAACAGCGCAAATGCCAGCAGGATGGTGTTCCAGTTGCGGAGGTACGGCAGGTCAATCATGAAGTTGGGTCGTCGTAACCTCTCGACCAGAGAGCACAGCAAAAACAATGCGGCGCCCGCGATCAGTGCGTTGAACAATCCCGAGCGCCACCAGTCAAGCCTTTGTCCCTGGTCCAGGGCCGCGTAAAGCAGCGCAAATCCAGCACTGAGAAAAAGGAATCCGGCAAAGCTGGGCGGTTCATTCTTGCTCTGAGTTTTCGGCGATTGTGGAATTCCGAAGTAGATACACGCGATCATCACAGGAGTAGCCATCGCCGGGAACCAGAACATCCATTCCCAGGAAATGTGGTTGCGGAAGTATCCATAGAGGGATGGTGCGAAGTTTACCGAGCCTTCAATGCAGAAAACGTAGAGCCCGAGCACCATGGCCAGATAGCGCAGAGGTATATTGCGCAGCGCGAACGTCAGGGTCAGCGGATAGAAAGTGCCCGAGGTCAATCCTGCGATCGCCAACAGTACAATCAGCAAGCCGTAAGCATGGACCATGGGAAGAAACGCGCAGATCAAAGTAAACACCGACGCACTAGTCAATAGCACCTGGCGCGGTCCCAGCAAGCTACCCAAATACACGGAGAACGGTCCGATAAACATCAGGGCAATGTTGAATGCACTGCTGATCCAGGTCCCTTCGTCGTAGCCGATCCCGACGTTTCCCCGGAAATCTGCCAGTCCCAGCGAGAGCAGCCTTCCAGTGAGGGTTACAATGGCTGCGCCCAGAAGCACGCCCAGGATTCCCAACAACGGACTATGAGACAGATCCGGAGGAAAAGGCGACGCAGAGCTCGGTGTAGCCTTTGCGTCTGGATTTGGAATGGAGGTTGTGGCCATTCAGATTACCTCTTCGCTCCCGGGAGGGATTGGGTTCGCTTGAGTTCCTTCATGTATCAGTCAGTTCTTTCCCGAGTCGGCGGTGGTGTCATTCATAGTCAGGACCATGCGAAAACGCGCTTCTCCCGCCATCATCTTCGCGTAGGCCTCTTGAGCCTTTTCGAGTGGAACGGTTTCGATCATGGCCGAGATTCCACTCAGAAGGCTGAACTTGAGCGTCGCGTCGCCTGTCGCGGAATTTCCCGTCAGGCTGCCCTCAAGTCTGCAGTTCCCAAATATCAAATCCGATGTCAACGTCTGGATCGGCTCAGGTCCCACGCCGACTACGACGGAGACACCGTTAGGGCGTAGTCCCTTGAATGTCTGTGAGACCACTGCCGCACTCGAAGCCGTGATCAAAATTACCTGAGCTCCACCGAGTGCCTGCAAGGCTGCTGCTGGGTCCGTAGAGGCGCTGTCAACGTAGTGGTGCGCGCCTAGCTTCCTTGCTAGTTCCGCTGTATCAGTGCCACGAGAAATGGCTGCAACCTCGAAACCCATGTGACGGGCATATTGCACGCCCAAGTGGCCCAGGCCGCCAATGCCTACCACCGCGACGAGATCACCAGCCTTCGCCGGCGAGTTGCGTAATGCACTGAATGTGGTTATCCCCGCACACAGCAACGGCGCAGCGTCAACAGAGGACAGATCGTCAGGTATACGCACAAGCCCGCTCGGCTTTGCGAGCATCACTTCCGCATACCCACCATCACTGTGAATCCCGGTGAACTCCTGATTCTTGCAATTCACCAAGTCGCCATCGCGGCAGAAGTCACAGTAGCCACACGGGCCGCCAAGAAATCCAACCCCAACGCGCTGTCCAACAGCCCAGCCCTTCACCTCTGAGCCAACAGCATCGATCCGGCCGACGGCCTCGTGGCCGGGCACTCGCGGGAATTCTATTGGGAAAAGACCTTCAACAGTCCCCGCGTCTGAATGGCATACACCGCAGGCCTCTACCCGAATACGTACTTGATTTGGGCCCGGGTGCTGAAGAGGCTTTCTTACTTCAGACCACTCTCCTGGTCTCGTGATCTCGATTGCTCTGTACGTTTTGCTCATATCGCTTCCTTTCTGCTCGGTAGCCAACATATCGAGCCCCTAGATGTGTTGGCTCTCATCGGTTTGGAAGAGCTGTCGTGCATGTTCTCCACCGCCCAAAGACGAATCGGGCGGAAGAGTAACGAGAACTACTCGCTACTCGAATCGCACCTCGCTTAAGTCGATGGAGACCATCTGCATTTCCAGGATCGGCTGGCGATCGTTTCCCCGCGTGTAGGCGCGGCGCTTGGTTGGCAGATGAATACCGTTCACAACCGTGTAGTCAGAAGTTAGCTGGGCCGCTGCAAAGCCACCCGCTACATTAACGTTGTAGTCATGGCGGCGTAGCATCAGATCCTCGCCAAAGAAGAAGTCCTGAATGCCGCAGTGCGTCTCGATCGAACCCGGGAAGTAAGCGCGCAAGACGCGCCACGTCTCTGTCCCCTCTCGCCAAGGCTCCGTCTCCTCGACTCGCACCCCATTCATGGTGAGGAGAAAGGGTGTCGTTAGATATGTCCAAAGGGCTTCTCCGTCGAAATAAGCGCGATGGAGGGCATCCCACGGCGTGTGCATCTGGTGGCCAGCAAACGAGTCTTTCGGGGCTTGGCGCTCGGCAATCGTTGTCCCGTCGAGCTTCTCGATCGCAATCTTCTCTGGCGTAAACATCGTGCGCTGATCCGGAGCTCCGAAAGGGAGTACTGACGCGCGTTTCTCGTGCAGCCACACTGTCATGCGACGTGGGGTCAAGTCCTGCGGGAAGCCCTTCAGGCGAAAGAAGCCGCCGCCGGCCACGATGGTGGCTTCGACCCGCTCATACTGGTTCCAGCGATCGATTCCGCCGTGCGCATCAATAATCCGTGCGAGTAACTCAGGCATTGGTATACATTGCTCCTTATCATTGATCTCGGTTTCTTGCGGATAGGAGTTTGCCTATCCGCGAAAGTCTGCATTGAATTAGGTCAAGACGAGCCCGCTCGACCTTCTGCCCTCTTCGTTCCGTGCGTTGGACCCGTGTGCCTAGTATTCAAACCACATTTTGAGTTCGCTGTTCTTCTCTGCGGTGTAGGGCGGCAGCAGATGCTCGATCGCAACATCCGGGGGCGAAACGAGTATCGACTTCGCGTGAGTAAAGGAGTCGTAGCCGTACTTTCCGTAGTAGTGACCCATTCCCGATGATCCGGCCCCACCGAAAGGCATTGATTCGATGAAGAGATGAATATTCGCTTGATTGACTGCGCCTCCCCCGTACGAAAGCTCTCCTGTGAAGCGATTGATGGCAGCCTGGTTTTTGCTGAAAATGTAGGCTGCAAGAGGAAGAGGAGTGGCCGCGATCTTTTCGAACGCTTCATCGAGCGTCTTGTAGGTGAGGATGGGGAGGATCGGGCCAAAGATCTCGTCCTCCATAATGGGGTCGTCCCAGGTCACCGGATAGATGATGGTGGGGTCGAGATATCGAGTCGCAGGATCAGACTTTCCACCGGCGACAACCTTCTTGGGATCAATAAGGCCGGCCAGCCGTTCTACTGCACGGGCATTGATTACGCGCGAATAGTCCGGGTTGGTTCTGGGGTCGCTTCCGTAGAGGGCAAGGAGAGCCGACTTTGCCTCGGCTACAAATTTGCTCGCGATTGACTCCTGCACATAGGCGTAGCCGGGCGAAGTGCACCACTGTCCACCCCAAGCCATGGCGCCCCACACAATCTTGCGAGCGGCGTCAGGGATATTGGCAGTTTCATCTACCAACGCTGGGTTCATTCCCCCAAGCTCAAGGATCACAGGCGTGAGATTTTCGGCGGCAGCATGAGCGACTACCTTGCCAACAGTCGTGCTTCCGGTGAAGAAGATGAAATCGAAAGGCAACTTTAGTATTTCGGTCGTCTCTTCCTTGCCACCATTCACTGCGGCTACGGCACCTGCGTCGAAGTATCTTGGAATGAGTTCCAGCAGCACGCGGGAAGTCGCTTCGATTGCGGAACTCAGCTTCAACACGCAGCAGTT
>Ga0335072_10009170_pt1 | contig 14293 bp, 8 predicted proteins | sample Lox_Sample_21_FD_206725 | JGI IMG/M metagenome (GOLD analysis project Ga0335072, IMG submission 206725) | Soil microbial communities from Loxahatchee National Wildlife Refuge, Florida, United States - Lox_Sample_2.1 | ecosystem: Environmental > Terrestrial > Soil > Wetlands | place: USA: Florida... | reverse complement strand
GATGTGAAATTCTTCGTGACCGCCATCATGCTGCAGCGCGAGACTGGAGGCAATCTCGCCGAGATTCTGGACAATCTTTCCTACGTGATTCGCGAACGTTTTAAGATTCAGCGCCAGGTACGGGTCTACACGGCGCAGGGGCGCTTGACCATGGCATTGCTGATGGGCATGCCGCCGGTCATCGTGGCGGTCATGTTGACTCTGGATCGCGAGTTCATTCAGCCTCTGTTTTCCGATCCCATCGGCCATGCCTTGCTGGTGGGCGGAATTACATTGCAAACCGTCGGCTATTTCGTGATCCGCAAGATTATTCGGATTCAGGTTTGAGGTTTCGTCCGCGAGATGAAGTTGTCAGTTCACCGTTGCGTGATTTTGCCAGCATTGCGAAGTTGATTTTATGTTGACATTGATTCTCACCATCGTCGTATTCGTCACGATCGTGCTGGTCGTGTTCCTTTTCGGCGTCGCGCTGATAACCCCAACCTCGGCTCTGGGAGCGCGCCTGCGGGCTCTCGGCGGACAACCGCAAAAGGCGGAAGTGAAACCTGCTTTCCGAGAACGCATTGAGCAGGCGATCGATCCCATCAGTAAAGCCATTCCGCTCTCGCCCGCCGACGTTTCCCGCACTCGTGGCTGGCTGATTCAGGCCGGGCTCCGCGACCCGATCCACGTAAACTACTATTTTGGCACTCGCGTTCTGGCAGCCGCCGTCGGGTTCTTTGCCGTTGTGCTCTTTTCCGGGTTCGACAATTTATTTCTGATTGCCGGCATTCCCGGCCTCGGCTTCTTTCTGCCGCGTTTCTTCTTGAAGCGAATGATTCACGCACGCCAGCAACGCATCCGTCTGGGCTTGCCGGATGCTCTCGATTTGACGGTAATCTGCGTCGAAGCCGGCCTTGCGCTCGACCAAGCCATGATGCGCGTGGGGCAGGACCTACATCACGCGCATCCCGATCTCAGCGATGAATTCCATCTCGTGAATCTAGAAATGCGCGCCGGCAAGCCGCGAGCCGAAGCCTTGCGCAACCTGGTCGATCGCACCGGCGTTGACGACATCCGCTCATTGGTTGGTACACTCATTCAAACGGACCGCTTCGGTACAAGCGTGGCCCAGGCGTTGCGTGTGCATTCCGATTCGCTGCGCACGGAACGCCGGCAGCGCGCCGAAGAACAGGCTGCCAAAACCACCATCAAGATGGTTCCTCCCCTGGTGGTCTTTGTTCTACCGTCAATCATTTTTGTCACCATCGGTCCAGCCGTGATTTCGCTGATTCGCCAATTGGGGCATTAGGCGAACGCGCGCGATACAGGGGAGCATCGACGTTCATGGCAGTTTTTTCTTCCCGCGGGCGCGCTCTGAATCGAACGCGAGATAAGTGTCTGGCCAGCTCGCTCGCCGTCGCCGATACCCACTGGACACGCCTCCGCGGCCTGCTGGGCCTCAGGTCCAGTGACTTCGGTAATGGGCGCGGGCTCTGGATCGTCCCTTGCCACGGCGTTCATACTCTGGGCATGGGGTTTGCGATCGATGTCATTTACCTCGATCGCTCGATGAATGTAATTCATGTCCAGAGTGACCTGCACCCGTGGCGATTTGCCTCCTTACGCGCCAACGCCGCATCGGTGCTCGAACTGCCGTGTCGCACAGTCGTGGAAACCGCGACCACGGTCGGGGATAGAATTGAGATCATTGTGGATGGACAGTAGTTCGTGGTGACCCAAACACTCCAACTCGAGCCGAAGTTCGACTCTCCCGGCCAGCTTCACGACACACCGAAGCTGCTCGTAGAGTGGTCTTCGCCCTGGCACGAATTTGTGACTTCTATCGGTCCGGCCCTGGGGCGCTCGCAATCGCGTCTTGCTGGAGAGGCGCCGTATGGGGTGTTTCCCTATCGCGGCATGATTCCCTGCCTTCTGCTCGAAGCATTCCTGATCTTCGCGGTAATCGTGATCCGCGTCAAAATCCAGGAACTACGCCCGTACGTCGCGCCGCAGCTGACCAGTCGTGACGTCATTTATTACAGCGGCGACGAACTTCCCCGCACCGAGGATCTCGCCGGCTCTCAGGCTGGAACCACCGGTCATGCCGGCGGGAATGAAGCACACCATCGCACGCAGGCCATCAAAATCGCGCGCGGATCGCTCACTCCTGAGGTGGTCGACGCGCCCAATCTCAAACTTCCTTCGTCACAGGATGCGGTTGCGAACTTGTTGGCTATTAGTCCCAATATCGGTCCACCGCCGGCAGAAGGACTGCGCTCGGCCCGTACGCCGATCACGTTCACTCCGCCGGTAGTGGCACCCGCGCCGGAAGTCATCCACGATTACACCCGAAACGGCATTCACCTTGACGCTGTGATCGCGCCTACGCCATCGGTTCCTCGTGATCCGTTCCGGGCCGCGCCCAATCTCAGTGCGACCGTTGTTCCGCCCGCGCCCAGCGTCACTGGCGACCACCGGCTTGTGGCCCCGGCCCTGGGTTCTGAAGTCATCGCACCCGCGCCGACGGTCTCTCGCGAGCGCCTGCGAAGCACTCCTAATCTGCAGACTTCTGTCGTCGCGCCGGCGCCGAATGTTGCGTCGGGAAGTACTCGTTCCGCTCCAACCCTCGCTGCGAGCGTGATTCCCCCGGCTCCTAATGTAGTCAGCCGGGAAATCTCCCGCGCGCCATTGCAGGCCGGGAATGTGGCCGTTGTTCCTCCGCCGGCCTCTGCGCCAGAACGCGTAAACTCGCGCATAGCAAAATTGAATTTGCCCCCCCGTGTAATTGCTCCTCCGCCCTCCGCGAATGTTCCCGAGGACACCCGCAGGCTTGCGGGAAGCACGATGCCTGAGGCTTCGAAATCTGTGGTGCCTCCTCCACCAACGGAATCAGCCAGTGGATCTCTGGTCAGCAGCTGGATCGGCAAAATCTTTGGAACCAGTGAAGTTGTTCCTCCGCCTCCCTCGGTCGGTTCCGGCGCAAGAAAAACCGGTCCGGAGCTTGCAAATCAAGTCGTCCCACCGACCCCGAGTGTGAACCAGGCGGGAGGCAATCCAAAAGGCAGTCGCAGTGGCATGGGAGCGTCGCTCGGGTCCAACGTGATTGCGCCTCCGCCTACGGCTGGCGTTTCCGGAGGCACTGGCACGCTCGCCGCTTCGGCGTCAAAGGCTCCAGTTCTGGGTCTTCCTAGCGTTGTCCCGCCTCCGCCGTCCTTGCAGGGAGCCGGCGGAGGTAACGGAAGTGTAGGCGGCGGCAAAGGCGCTCCCGGCGGTACATTGCTGGCGAATAACGTGGTCCCGCCACCACCTACCGTGGGGGAAGGCTCACTTTCGTCCGGCTCGGGATCGGGACGCAGAGGCGCTGGCTTGGGGCGCAGCATGGACGCAGGTGGGGTTCTCTCCCCTCCAACCGGCGGAGGCAGTGGTGCCAATGCGGGCGTGGTTGTATCCGCTCAGCCTGGCCCGAAAGTCGGATTACCCGCAAACGGCGGCAAGGGTTCCACGGCACTCTCGCCATCCGGTGGAGATAAGCCCGGCCTCGGCGGCTCCGGCGGTGGCTCGAGCATTGGGACTGGAACTGGCCCTGGCAGCGGGCTCAAGGGCGAGGGAGCGGGGGCCGGTAAAAACGGCATCGGACACGGCTCCGACCCATCAGGTCGCGGTGGAATCTCTCCCAATCCGGGCCCCGGTGGAGCAGGCAACTCTCCCAACGGAACGCCAGCGGCTGCCGGAGTCTCAGTGACCGGGGGAAGCACGATTGTTACGCTACCCAGCTTCGGCTCAGACTCACCGCCCGATTCCCCGGCTGGTCGATCGGCCTCCAAGAAGAATCAAGAACTCAATGTAACCATCGTGGCTACAGCTACTTCGGGCGGAGCTTTCGAGGCTTACAAGAACTTGCTCAAAGGCGAGACTTACACCACTTATCTTGAAACATCCGCCGGCACGGTGGTCATGGAATTCGCCGATGAAAATCCGCAACACACCGGCATGGCGAACGTAAGCGCTCCGGAAGCGATCCGCAAGGATCTCCCCGCCGGACTGCCTCACACTCGAATGGTGATCAGGTGCTCCCTCGACGCTTCCGGCAATCTGCGAGTAGTGCGGGTGCTCGAACCCGGCTCTGCGGTCATGACCTCCAAAGTCGCCGCAGCTCTCAACGGATGGAAGTTTCAGCCCGCCATGCGCGGCGATCAACCGATCGCAGTCAGCGCCATTCTCGGATTCGGGATCGACACTAACGACCGTTTCTAACTCGCCGTTACAATCCGCGCTCGACCCCCACATGGAGGGTTTCTGGCGGAATGCGAGCCTGTTTTGCCACTTCGCGGTGAACCGTTTCGCTGGACCGAACGAATGGTTTCGAGGAGCGCACGAAGATCGCCGCGACCTCGTCTTCATACACGGCTTTCCAGTCGGTGCTCTCATGCAAAACGCTCGTGATGGCTGCATTGCGGGGGAACATTAAGCATCCGGCTTCATGTTCGCGTAGAAACTCCTGCCAGCCTTTCTCGCCGTGGATCATCTTCAAGTAAGACTTGAAGAATCCTTCGCCATATAAATCATGCCGGTCGTCGACTATCACCCGCTCCTGCGGGAACAGCTGATAAATCAGATATCCTCCCCATGCATCCGTGCTAAGCACAGGCCCGGGTAGCCCATCCTGCTGCAGATAATTCACCGCGGCAACCGGCATCCGCCGAGGGTCGAAGTGCGCGTCCATAAGCTTGGTCGATCTGACGCGACCCGCGTTGGCCGCGACGGCGAACGTGAACAGAATGGCGAACACCGCCCAAACGTGCCCGCGCAGCGAGGATTGCATAGCGTTCATGCGCGCGAAGAAACCGCTCAACGGTCCCGAAGAGATCAGCGGACCAACGATCATCACAAGCAGCAGGGACGAGACAGGAATATTGCGCGCAGAATAAAGCCCCGCATAAACCGAAAACAGCACAACCAGCAATTCACTCGCCCGCAGTCTGCGCCCGCGCGCCGCGACCGCCGCAATCGCGATGAGCAGTAATACGAGAAAACATCGTTGGGCCCAGCCGTGAAAATCCGGCGACTGGAATTCCTGAATGTGATTCATCAGGAACCGATTCGAAAGATAGGACAGAATGTGCCGGTGCAAGCTCCATCCGTAAGGATTTACCAGGCTCGCCGCCGCCGAAATCACTCCCACCCAGAGCAGTTCCAATGCGCGATTGCCGGATGCGATTCTCGCCAGGGCCTGCTCAATCGTTGCTTTCGTCGATCGCCACCACGTCCAGCATGCGCCGAGCCAGTAAATCCCAAGCAACACGAAGCCAATGACGAACCCTCCATGCATGTTCACCCAAACCAGCATGATCAGTGGAAGCAGCCACAGCCAGCGATTTCGGCGAAAACGGCCGCGGAAGGACTCTCGCTCAGATGCATCCAGAATCGCGAACCACGCCAGTGTAAACAGCCAGCTCACGACGTGCGGCCGCGCTAGAAAATGGATCATCGACGCCGAGATCGCGAGCAGAACCAGGAACACGGCCAACAGGACACTCACGCCTCGCCGAACCAGCCACTGCAGCGCGCAGGCAAAGGTTGCCGCGATCACGAGGGCGTTGAACCATACCACCCCATTCAGTCCCATGCCGGAGTCGAGCCAGCCTGCGATCAGATCATAGAGCCACTCCCAGGCGAACCAGGGCTTTCCTGCCATGGTCGATGAGAATGGATCGACGCGCGGAATATGGTGCGTCGCAAGAATGAGCTGTCCGGTCCGGATGTGCCACCCAATGCCGGCATCGCCCAGCAAACGAATCGAAAGCGAAGTGAAAGCAAGTGTGCACAACAGCGCCAGGAAAATCGCGTCCGCGACGGATGGCATGGCCACGCGCAGCCACTTGGGCACCGCCGCCGATGTTCTGTAACCCTTCTCCACTGCGAGGAATCTTATAGACGGGGAGAGGCAACAGCAAGATGACCGATGGCAGACCAGTTCGGGTTGTAGTTGTGGGCGGCGGATTTGGGGGACTCAGCGCCGCCGATGCCTTGGCCAAGAGTCCGCTTCAAATCACAGTCATTGATCGAAGAAATCACCATACCTTTCAGCCTCTTCTTTACCAGGTCGCAACCGCGGGGCTGTCGCCCGGAGAAATTGCCTCCCCCATTCGTTCGATCCTTCGTCATCACAAAAACGTTGAAGTCCTGATGAGCGAAGTGAGCGGTTTCGACCTGGATCGCCGCACAGTGAAGACATCGGAATCCGACGTCCCCTACGATTACCTCGTGGTCGCGGCTGGCGCGGGACATTCCTATTTCGGTCACCAGGATTGGGAGGTGTTCGCACCCAGTTTGAAGACAATCGAGGACGCGACCGAGATTCGTCGCCGCATCCTGCTTGCCTTCGAACTCGCCGAGCGTCGTGCTGTGGCCGGACTGCCATCACTCCCGCTCAATTTCGTGATTGTGGGCGCCGGACCTACCGGAGTCGAGTTAGCCGGCGCGCTGGCAGAAATTTGTCGCCATGCGCTGACCCACGAGTTCCGCACCATCGATCCGGCACGAGCACATATTCTGTTGATCGAAGGCGGACCGAAGGTGCTTGCGGCTTACCCTGACGATCTTTCGAGCAGCGCTCTCCGGCAATTGAAGCACCTCGGCGTGGACGTCCGTCTCTCGACCATGGTCGAGAAAATCGAGCCGGGCGTCGTTTATTTCGGCGATACGCGAATCGAGGCTGCAGTCATTCTGTGGGCGGCGGGAGTCGCGGCATCGCAGTTAGGTCGAAAGCTGGGTGTTCCGCTCGATCGCGACGGCCGCGTCATCGTGCATCCGGATCTCAGCATCCCCAACCATCCGGAAGTTTTTGTCATCGGCGACATGGCCGCGTTGAAAGACGAGCGCGGCAAGTTGCTTCCGGGTGTCGCCCAGGTGGCGATCCAGGAAGGCCGCTTTGTAGCCAAAGTGATCCGAACGGAAGCTCAAGCGCAAAAAACAGCCGAATCATCAGGCCCACATGTCCCAGATTTTTCCTCCCGTCCGGCTTTCCGCTATCACGATAAGGGCAATCTCGCTACAATCGGGCGCGCCGCTGCGGTCGCAGAAATTGGCAAGCTGCACATGTCCGGCTACCCCGCCTGGCTGACCTGGCTTTTCGTACACATCTTCTTCCTCATCGGATTCCGCAATCGCCTGTTGGTCTTGATCCAGTGGGCCTGGGCCTATGTAGCCTATGAACGCGGCGCCCGGCTGATTACCGGCAGCAATTCCCTGCCCGGATGGACGAGTGAAAAACACACTTCCGCGCCGGCAAAGCCGCCAGGGCCGCAAGAAATCCGCTCGGGAGCCGCGGATTAGAGCGACAATAGCGTTGAGGCTCGTGCTCGCTTGTTTATCCCGAGCGAAAGGGCACGTGTCGAAGGAACCTATGCATCCTGCATGCTTCAGGAAATTCGCGAACCCGATCTGGGCCTTCATTTTCTTTCTTCTGGCTTTCGCATTCCAGAATTCTGCTTCGGCCCAAGTACTCAAAATTGTTATCGATGACACGATTCAGCCGATTACCGCCGAATACATTTCCCGTGCCATCGAACAGGCTGCAAAGAACGATGACCAGGCCGTACTGATTGAACTCAATACGCCCGGCGGACTGGTCAGCTCCACGCGCGAGATTATTCAGAAGATCACCTCCTCGCCTGTTCCTGTCATCGTCTATGTCACGCCGACCGGAGGTCATGCCGGCTCCGCGGGGATTTTCATTCTCGAATCCGCCGACGTCGCGGCTATGGCTCCGGGAACGGCAGCGGGCGCGGCGCATCCCGTCGCATTGATCGGTCCCATGCAGGTCAAGACCGATGACGAGATGAAGCAGAAAATCGAGAACGATGCCGCAGCTCTCATGCGTTCCGTCACCTCGAAGCGCGGACGCAACATCGAGGCCGCCGAGAGTGCTGTGCGCGAGTCGAAATCCTTTACCGACCAGGAAGCGCTGAACGCTCACCTCATCGACTATGTCGCATCCAGTCCCGAGGATCTCTTCAAACAAATGCAAGGCAAGCCGTTCAAGCGCTTCAACGGTCAAACTGACACTCTCAATCTCGTGGACCAGCCAATGGCCGATTACCACATGACGATCAAAGAACGTGTCCTTGATTGGCTCATGGACCCCAACATCGCGTTCCTCCTGCTCGCGATCGGAGCGTTGGCGCTCTATGTGGAATTCAACCATCCCGGCGCGGTGCTTCCCGGCACAGTGGGCGTGGTTTTTATCATTCTCGCGATCTTCGCGCTGAATCTGCTGCCCACGCGTTTTGCCGCCGTCGGACTGATTCTCGGAGCCTTCGTCCTCTTCGCGGCGGAAGCCAAGTTCGCCAGCCACGGCGTTCTTACGGTCGGAGGAATCGTTCTGCTCACCCTGGGTGGCTTGTTGCTGGTCGACGCGCCTATCCCGCAGATGCGTGTGCATCTGGTGACCGCGCTGGCGGTCAGCGTGCCCTTCGGCATCATTACGGCGTTTCTCATGACCATCGCCGTGAAGGCCAGACGGAACAAGGTCGTCACGGGAGCGCAAGGATTAGTCGGCGAAACCGGCGTGGCGCAGACCGCGCTCTCTCCGCAGGGCAAAGTTTTCGTTCACGGCGAACTCTGGGATGCAATCGCTTCCACCCCGCTCGCGGCTGGCGAACTGGTCCGCGTGAACAACGTGGATGGATTAACTCTGGAAGTCGCCCCGCTTGAAACTGCGCTGTCGCAAGCGGCAGTGAAGGCAACATCGGTGTGAAAAATAGTCCACTCCCGACCACTCATTTCAGATTGAATAGCGCATTCACATGCGCCGTGACGGTCACCGTCTGTGGGGTGAACTCCTCAGTCGGCGCCGGAGCCGCCTCTGCCGCCATCGCCCGCATCGCCATCGGCCTTGGCATCGGCCGCTGCGCTTCATACGTGTCGACCGAAGCGTAGGAGAGTTCACCCAGCATCCGGCCGCTGGCTCGTGCCAGCGCATCCGCGGAATCGTGCGCCCTGCGATACGCATCTTCCACGGCTTTATCTTTTGCCTGATCCATGTTCTCCAGAAGGTAGCTCAGCGTCTGGCTCTCACTCACGTTGGCGTCGGCCAATTGCGCCGTGACTGGCGCAACTTTCGCAAAGTCCTTGAGTTTGAGCGTAATGTCGGTCGACACCCGGTATCCCACCACTCTGCGCGTCGGACTCTTCCAGTTATAGACCGGCTCAACCGACATGTATCCGATCGCCGCCTGTTTCGGTTCGATTCCGTTGGCGCGCATCACTTGGCGCACTTGCTCCACATCCCTTGACGCCTGTGCGAAGGCTGCCTGCGAAGTCTCTTCCTGCACGGAAACGCGAAACTGAATCTGCGCTGTGTCCGGTGGAGCTTCGAATTTTCCGTCAGCGCCCACGTAAACAGTGTTGGCTTGCGCGCTTAGTGCAGGATGCTCCTGCGCAACCGCTGCGAACCCGAAGAGCAGAATCGCGATCAAAATGACGCCAGAGGATTTCATAACAGTTCTCCAAGGAGATTATGAACGAAAACATCTCCCTGCGGAGAACTCCGGCATGCGCTAAATTCGCATTCAGAAGTTCACAGCAAGCCAGGTGGTTCCCTTCGAGCCAGATACCCCTTGTTGAGCTGTAGCGGTGAGTTGTCGGGATGGAATACTCAGGTGTCAGCTCCGGCCAGTAGCGTAGGCGGCGCCTTCGACCTGAGCGTCAATATCGCGCCGCAAGTCCTCCCAGATGGAGTCCGGCATTTCCAGAAACACTTTCACCACTTCCGGATCAAACTGGGTTCCGGCACATCGTTTGATTTCAGCCCGCGCCGCCGAGAGGGACTGGGCCGGCCGATACGCCCGATCCGAGGTGATCGCGTCCATCGTGTCGGCGATCGAGAAAATCCGCGCACCCAGTGGTATCTGCTCGCCCTTCAGTCCGCGCGGATAACCCGTCCCGTCAAACCGTTCCTGATGCGAATACACGATCTCCGCAGCTTCCCGAAGAACGGGAATTCTTTGCACGAGCTTGTAGCCCAGGTAGCAATGCTCGCGCATCACGGCCGTTTCCTCTGGTGTGAGTTTTCCCGGCTTGTTCAAAATATTCTCAGGAATAGCCATCTTGCCCATATCGTGCAAGAACGCTCCCCTCGCAATGATCTCGATCTGTTCCTTGGGAACGCCCATACGGCTCGCGATGGCCATAGTGTATGCCGTCACGCGCTGCGAGTGCCCCTGGGTCTCGTGATCCTTGTAGTCGAGAGCTTCCCCGAGAACCTCAAGCGTGATGTCATAGGAGCGCTTTAACTCCTCCATCGCGGTCTGCAGTTGATCGGTGCGGGCCGCGACCAGCGACTCAAGGTTCATTTGATAAGTGCGGTTTTCCACCTTGAGCCGACGATTTTCCAGCGCCCGGCTGACCGCGTTCAGCAACTGCTCGCGCTCAAACGGCTTGAGCAGGTAGTCGTAGGCTCCGTTGCGGATCGCATCCAGGGCCACAGAGATATCGTGCACCGCCGTCACCATCACGACGGGCATATCCGGATATCTCTCTTTTGCCCGCTCCAAAAGTCCGATGCCGTCCAGATCGGCCATCATCAAATCCGAGAGCATCAGCTCAAACTCACCTCCGGACGTCAGCACCGCCAGCGCTTCCATTCCGGAACCCGCTTGCGTACACACGTAGCCCGCCGTGGTCAACATCTGGGCCACGATGTCGCGAATCGATTCTTCGTCGTCAACGACCAGGATGCGGTCTGGCATGGGAACACACGGAAGTCTATCGGCGATTGTAACCCCGGAACGAGATTCCGAAAGTAATCAATCAGGTCCGGAAACCTCATTGATAAAGACCCGGGCCATGGTATTCAGAAGTCAGGAATCCGTACGTCCGAAACTGCATGTCTGAAACTGGTAAGTTCGAAACTCGGGCTCGTAACTAGAATGACCGTTTCTCTCAGTTCACTTTGGAGCATGGCTGCAGCGCTCGGCATCGCCAGGCCCTCCGCAACGGATGTGGCGCTAATTCTGCTGCTCGCTGCTTCGCTGCTCGCGTTGCTGGCGTTCCGGGAAAACTATCTCAAACTATGGATCGTGGGTTGGTCCGCGCTCGCCGTCTCGAGCCTGGTCGAGCATTTTCTGATCGGCAGGTTCCCTGAGCCCTTCGGCGTCGTTGCGATGCAGTCGACTTTCGTGCTCGCGACGGGATTGCTCACTGGCGCGGTCTTGGTGTATTCGCGCAGCCGCAATCTACTCGTTCCCCTCGCGGCCATTACGCCGATCCTTGTCGGCTGTGCCGGAGCGCGGGTGCTCCTGGCTCCGGAATCGTTGCCCCTGCGCGTGGCCGTGGAAGTCAGCTATCGCATCCTGCTGCTCGCGGGTTCACTGGCTCTTTTGCGGGCGCGGCGCGGGCGCTTTGAGCCCGCAGTCTGGCTGCTCGTGCTATGCCTGCCATTGCTACACTTAAACTGGTCTCCGTTCACCGACAGGATTCCTGAAGCCGCATCGATCGTCGCTGAAATCGCACTCGGCACCAGTATGCTGCTCGTCGTTTTCGTAGAATCGCGCCGGCGAACGCAACGATTGTTGGCCATGCAGGCGTTTACCCAGGCGCTGGCCGGAGCTCAGCAATACGGCAACGTCGTGGAACCCGCGCTCGAACACTTGCGGCCTGCTGTCCACGTTCGTGCCGCATGGTTCCGCTTGCTCGAAGGCGGACAGCTTGTCGCCACACATGCTGTCGGCGTTTCCGCCGACTTCCTCCGCGACGCTGGCATCGCCGAGGTCACCGAAGATCTGTCCAGGCTTCTGAACCAATCCGAAGCTCGCGTGACTCGCCGCGATGCCGCAACTCCTGAGATTCCCGAACTTCTCGGAGCTGAGAAGATTTCCCAGGTCGTTACGTTGCCCGTAAACGGCAGCAAGGCACCCATCGGCCTTCTCATGGTCGGAACCTCAAGTAGCCGCGAGTGGACGAAAGAAGAACTGGCGTTTCTCCAGGTCTATGCCCGGCAATTGGCGGTCGCAGTCGAGAACTTCCGCCTGCTCGAGCAAGTCCTGCGCTCGCAGCGCCAGTGGATGAACACCTTCGATTCCATTCACGACATCATCCTCGCGCACGACGCCGACTACCGCATTATCAAGGCCAACCAAGTCCTGCTCGAACATCTGGGCAAGGCTGCCGCCGACGTTCTGGGCAGCTCGTGCGAAGCGGCTCTGCCTCATGCCTACGGCGAGTGGAAGGGGTGTCCCTACTGCGCGATCGGGGCAACCGAAGAGTTTGTCGAAGGCGCCGACCCCTGCTTCGGCGGCTTCTCCGTAGTCTCCACCTCCAGCTATTCCGAGCAGGGCAGTTCGCAAAAAGGCATCATCCACGTCGTTCGGGACATCACCGACCGGCGCACGGCCGAAGAGAAGTACCGGCTTTTGTTCGAGCAAGTGCAGGAAGGCGTTTACGTGGCCACGCCCGACGGCCGCCTGATCGATTGCAATGACGCTCTCGTCCAGATGCTCGGGTACGGCACCCGCGAAGAATTAATGGTGCTGAACATCGATGCGGAAATCTGCGTCGACTCCCGCCAGCGCGAGACGTTCCTGCGCGACATTGAAGCCCACAACTACGTCCGCAACTTTGAAATCACCATGCGCCGCAAGGATGGCTCACTGCTTCTGGTCGCCGAAAGCAGCTTTGCGACGCGTGAAGCGACCGGCGGTATCGAGCGCTACCAGAGCTTTGTGCTCGATGTGACCGAGAAGCGGCGCGCCGAAGAAGAGATGCGGCGCCGCAATCGCGAACTCAACGCGCTCAACGCCATGGCCGTGGTGGCCGCGCAATCGTTCGATGTCGACGAGATTCTGAATCTCACGCTGCGCCAGGTCGTCACCTTATTCGGCGCCGAAAGTGGATCAGTCTACTTGTGCGATACCGACGCTCCAACCTATCGTCGCCGCGCCGCCTGGGGTCCGCGCAGCCGCGACGGTGCTCGCGCCGCCGAAATCACCTTCGAGGGCGGCTTCGGAGACCTGATCGTCCGCTCCCGCACGGAGGTGGTCACCGCAGACTATCTGCCGCACCTGCCCGCGAAGGTAGCCGACTTCCTGAAATCCGATGCCGAGCGCTCCTGGATCTGGGTACTGTTCTGGGGCAAGGACACTCCCGTCGGCATCATGGGCCTGTGCAGCCATCTGGGCTACGAATATTCTTCTAACGACGAAAATCTTCTGGTCGCCATTAGTCGTCAGTTGGCCACGACAATCGAAAAGGTGCGCCTCTACGAAGAGACCTGCCGCGCCTATGAAGACCTGCGCAAGACGCAAGAGCAGCTCTTGCAGAGCGAGAAGATGTCAGCCGTCGGCCAGTTGATCGCCGGTGTCGCCCACGAACTTAACAATCCGCTGACCGCGATTCTTGGCTACGCGGAATTGCTCGAGACCGAAGGCCTGAACGAGCGCGCCAACGACTACGTCACCAAGCTGTTCAAGCAGGCGCAGCGAACTCATCGCGTGGTCCAGAATCTTCTTTCATTCGCGCGCCAGCGCACGCCGGAACGCGAAGAAGTCGACATCCGGAAAGTGCTCGATGAAACCCTCGCCCTGCGCGACTACGATCTCAAGACTAACAACATCGCCCTGGAGCGCGAAGCTCCGTCGGAACCGGTTCTCGTCATCGCCGATCCCCATCAGATCGAGCAGGTATTTCTCAACATCATCAATAACGCCGTTGACGCCATTCTCGAAACCGGACGCACCGGCCGAATCAAAATCCGCGTCTATTCACAGAACGGACACGTCTGCACCCAGTTCTCAGACGACGGTCCCGGCCTGAAGGATGCCAAGCGCATCTTCGATCCCTTCTACACCACCAAGAGCCTGGGCAAAGGTACGGGCTTGGGATTGAGCATCTGTTATGGCATCGTCAAAGAGCATGGCGGCGACATCACGGCATTCAACGCGCCGGAGGGCGGAGCGGTCATTGAGGTGAAGCTGCCCCTCGTGGCGGTCGCAGCCACTCAACCGGAAGCATCCAGGGAACCCGCCAAGCCGCGCGAAGCGGCGCTCAGCGGACGCGTTCTCCTGGTCGAGGAAGATGCGGCAGTACTCGAATTCGAGCGCGATGTCCTCGCCGGCGCCGGTGCAACCGTCGTCACCGCCAGATCCAGCGACGAGGTCAAGACTCGCCTGCTTTCCGAGCCTTTCGACGCCCTGATCATCAACGCCAAGATTCCCGGCGAATGGAATGCCCCCGAATCCTACGTCTGGATGAAGACCAATTGCCCGGCGATCGACGGCCACCTGCTCTTCACCTTCTCCAACGGCGTCGACAC
>Ga0335072_10009169_pt1 | contig 14294 bp, 14 predicted proteins | sample Lox_Sample_21_FD_206725 | JGI IMG/M metagenome (GOLD analysis project Ga0335072, IMG submission 206725) | Soil microbial communities from Loxahatchee National Wildlife Refuge, Florida, United States - Lox_Sample_2.1 | ecosystem: Environmental > Terrestrial > Soil > Wetlands | place: USA... | reverse complement strand
TGACGCTGACGGCTTCGCCGGCGCTGACGTTCACAGCGGCATCGATTGCGGCGGGCACGGTGTATAACATCGCGCTCTTTTCGGACAGCGCGTGGACGGCGCCGTTCGAGGAGCCGCAAACGGGAAGCGCGGGTTCGGTGAGCTTCCCCTCGACGAACACGCCGGTGACGATCGGCCCGAGCTCGCCGGCAACCTTCGTGCTGTACACGGGCGATGCAACGACGACTGCCGTTGCGCTGGTCCCGTCATCCTTGAGCTTTGATGCCGCGAACCCGAGTGCGGGATCGTTTGGCGCGTCGGAAGTCGACTACTCCGGCGCGTTCAGTGCCACGATGACGTGCACGGAGAACCCGGCGGGTCAGTCCCCGGGCTCGAATGCGTTTGTTGCGGAGTTCACGGGTGGCGGAACGACGTCGTCGCAGACGCCGTCGGCTGCCGGTGGTTCGGTGACGTTCAACGTGAGCTCGGGAGCCGAGACGGGGACGTGCACGGTTGCGGTGAGCGACACGAACGGTAACTCGAGCACGGAGACGATCTCCGTCTCGAGCACCAACGTGACCGTTACCGGAAATCAGCGCAAGTAGACTAACCGTATAAGAACGTGAAGCCGGCCTCTTGCGCGAGCACGATCGCAGCAACGCCGGCCGGCACGATTATTGCGCCGGGGACGAGATTGCGGCTGACATCCGCGTAGACTTGCCCCTCGCCGACGTTTTGCTTGGCCGCGACGAAGCGCGACATCGCGTGCAACGCGTTGTTGCAGACGATAAACGTGACGCCGCGGCGGCCGAGCGTTTCGATCGAGAAATCTTCTTCGGGATGCGCCGGAGTCGGATGCAAGAACGGATTCGCCGGCGTGTGCAGGATGTCGGGTAAGCCGTCGCCCGACGCGTCGAGAATGTCGAAGAAGTGATACTTCCCCCACATCGCGTCGTTGGCCGCAATCAAGAGCGACGAGCCGTAGAACACGACGGCGACATGAAGTGATCCCGGGCCTTGCGCGAACGCATGCTCGAAGGCATTGAGCCCGTTCATCGCATGGCGTAAGGGCGCGCCGTGGTCGAGCTTGACGGCCGCGATCACTTGCTTGTGGCGCGCGGGCTTGTGCAGTACGCTTTCGATGGCCGGCATTCTGCTCACGCCTTCGGCCATGGCGGGCGTAGCGGCGAGCAGTGCGGCCCCCGCCAAAAACGCTTCACGCGTCGGCTTGAATTTCGAAGTGTCCATGGCCGGCGCTTCGCGGCGGGTTCAGTTCAGCCCGCTAAAACGCGCGAAGCGGCGCTCGGCAGCGCTTACGATTGCGAAAAAGACGACCGCGAGCAGCGACGACACCAGCACCGCCGCGTAGAGCCGCTCCGCATGATAGTTGAAGGTCGACTCGATGATGAGGGCGCCGAGGCCTTTATTCGTGCCGATCCACTCGCCGACCAGCGCGCCGACGACGCTCGTCTGCGCCGCGATACGAAGCGCGGCGAAGAGATATGGTACCGAGCGCGGCAGCCGCAGGTGCCAGAAGATCTGAAGGCGCGTCGCACAAAGTGAGTGCACGAGATCCAGCTCACTCGCGGTCGGTGATTCGAGCCCGCGAAGCATGTTGACGAGCGTCGGAAAGAAACAGACGATCGCGGCGACGACGACTTTGGGAAACATGCCGAGGCCGAAGATCAACACCACGATCGGTGCCAGTGCGAGGATCGGAATCGTGTTGAAGAAGAGGACGATCGGAAAGTACGTGAGCCGCAAATAGCGGTTGGCGACGAAGAGTATCGCAATCGCGATGGCTGCGCCGTTTCCGAGCAAGAAACCGAACAGGCTTTCGAGCGCGGTCGGCACGGCATTGCTCGCGATGAGCGCCCGCTCCCTAACGAGATCGCCGAAGACCGCGAGCGGCGAGGGCACGATGTAGTCCGGGACCCCGAAGGCGCCGACGATCAGCTGCCATGCGATGAGCAACGTGACCGCTCCGACCGCCGGGAAGAGCCAGGTCTTCAACCGAGCTTGGGGCGCGATGCCGCTGTTTGCTGCAATATGCTGCTCGAGGCGACGTCCTCGACGCGCAGCGAGCTCTTGAGCAGCCCGACGGCGGCGTAGGCGCGCATTTGTGCGGCCAGCCTTTGGGCCCGGAACGTTCCCCAGCCGTCGCGGGCTGTGTCCTTATCGAAGGTCAATCGCAAGACGGTCGGCATGATGCGCTTCTCGACGGCGGCATCGAGCTCGGGGTATTCGGCTGCGGCGATGTCGACGGCGTCGCTTGGATGCGCGTAGGTCCAAGCCCAACCTTGCGCGAGCGCGCGAATGAACCGCGCCAGCTGATCGGTGCTGTTCGCAATCGCGGCGTCGGTTGCGAAATACGTGTCGCCGTACGACGGCAAACCGGCAGATTCCATCGAGAGCGAAACGAGTGGCCCCGAGAAAATCGACATCTCCTTGGCGTTCGTGATCCAGCCGGTAATCGCGTCGACACGCCCGGCCGCAAGCGGCGTCATGTCGTCGCCGACGTCCGTCACGGCGACCTTGGCCGGATCGATCTTATTCTTTGCAAGAATCGCATCGAGCACGTAGCGCGCCGTGGGTTGAATGCCGATCCGCTTCCCGATCATGTCACGCGGCGTTCGGATCGGACGCTGCGGCAACGAATAAAAGGCAAACGGTGCGATGCGCATCCCGGCTGCGATGATCTTGATCGGGATGCCGGAATTGCGCGCGAACATGACCTGACCGGAATCGGAGAGCTGTCCGAGCTGCGCGTGCCCGCTGATGACCGGGGCCGCGGCGGTCGCGTTCGGACCACCCGGTGAAAGCTCGACGTCGAGACCCGCGTCGCGAAAAAATCCGCGCTTGAGGGCGACTACGTCCCCGATCTGGCCGTTGCTCATCAGCCAGTCGTATTGGATGACGACTTTTGCTGCGGCACGCGCGCGCGCGGGCGCCAGGAGCGCGATGCCTGCGGCGCCGGCAAGGAATTGGGCTCGATTGTGCAGGGTAATCCTCCTTGGTCGCTGTCCCTCGACTTTGCTCGGGATGACAGAGGGGTGGTCGCTGTCCCTCGACTTCGCTCGGGATGACAGAGGGGTGGGATGACACTGAAAAGTTGACAGCGCCCCCCATCCTCATGTTACTGTCGGCGGTACATGAGCAACCGCGTTATCGGCCTCATTCTCGTCCTTACGGGTTCGTCCACGACGTAGCCGCTAAGCGACGTTTGCCTTCATAGGCCCTTCGCCCAGCGGCGAGGGGTTTTTTGTTATACAGGAGCTGCGAACGACCATGGACCGCGTGATCATATTCGACACGACCCTGCGCGACGGCGAGCAATCGCCGGGTGCGACGATGACTCCGTCCGCACGACTTCGGATCGCGCAGATGCTGGCCGAGGCGAAAGTCGACGTGATCGAAGCGGGCTTCCCCGCCGCGTCGCCGATCGTCGTGCAAAGCGTCGCGGAAATTGCACGGCACGTCCGGGGTGCATCCGTCGCCGCACTTGCCCGAACGACGCCCGGCGACGTCGACGCCGCGTGGGAGGCGCTTCAGCACGCGGAAGCGCCCCGCATTCACACGTTTCTGGCGACCTCGAACCTGCATCTCGAGCACAAGCTGCGCATCTCGCACGATCAGGCCGTCGAAGCGACGACCGAAGCGGTACGGCGCGCCAAGAAGTATTGTTCGGACGTCGAGTTCTCAGCCGAAGACGCGACACGCTCGAACTGGGATTTTCTGGTTCGCATCTTCACGGCTGCGATCAAGGCCGGTGCAACGACGCTCAACGTTCCGGATACGGTCGGTTACACGATGCCGCAAGAGTACGCGGCGCTGATGACCTACCTGCTCGAAAACGTCAAAGGCATCGAAAACGCCGTGATCAGCGTGCACACGCACGACGATCTCGGCTTCGCGGTCGCCAACGCGCTCGCCGCCGTTCAGGCCGGCGCGCGGCAAATCGAATGCACGATCAACGGAATCGGGGAACGCGCCGGAAACTGCTCGCTCGAGGAAGTCGTCGTCGGCATGCGCGTCCGTAAGGACATCTACAAGGCCGACACGCAGTTCGACACCCGCACGCTGCAAAAACTTTCGCAGCAAGTTGCGCGTGCGACGCGGATGCCGGTCCAGAAGAACAAAGCGATCGTCGGTGCCCACGCGTTCATGCACGAGTCGGGCATCCACCAGGACGGCATCCTCAAGCACAAGGGAACGTACGAGATCATCGAGCCCAGCTCGGTCGGCGTCGAGCAGACGAAATTCTCGCTGTCGCGCAATTCGGGCAAACACGCCGTCCTCACGCGCGTGCGCGATATCGGGTTCGTTTTCGATCGCGCTGCCGAGAAGAAGTTCTTGGAAGCCTTTGCCAAGCTCGCGCAGACGCGGAGAGTCGTCTCGGACGGCGAATTGGTGCGCCTCGCGCAAGAAGCCACCGGGGCATCGCTCATACGGCCGCCTGGCCGCTTGGAGGAGGTCCCGGCATCGGGCGACCATCATGCGGGTCGTGACTTCGCGAGCAACGCGATCATGACGAGCTTCACCTAAGGGGAACCATGCAAGCCTATTACGACAAAGACGCCGATCCGAGCGTCCTCGAAAAGAAACGCATCGCCGTCATCGGTTACGGAAGTCAAGGTAACGCGCAAGCGCGGTGCCTTGCGGACTCGGGACTCGACGTCGTCGTCGGGCTGCGCGAGGGATCGTCATCGGGTCAAACGGTAAAGGCGCACGGTCTTGCGGCGAAGAGCATCCCGGAAGCCGTACGCGGCGCCGACGTCGTGATGATCCTCATACCCGACGAAGAGCAGCCTGCGATCTACGCACGCGATATTGCACCGAATCTCAAAGACGGCGCATATCTCGGTTTCTCGCACGGATTCGCGATCCGCTTCGGGACGATCGTTCCAAAAGCGAGCCTCAACGTCTTCATGGTCGCTCCGAAAGCGCCGGGCCGCCTCGTGCGTTCGGAGTACGAAGCCGGTCGCGGGACGCCGTCGCTGATCGCGGTTCATCAAGATCCGGCCGGCGACACGCGCGAGATCGCGCTGGCCTACGCCGTCGCGATCGGCGCCGGCAAAGCGGGCATCATAGAAACGACGTTCCCTGAGGAGACCGAGACCGATCTCTTCGGCGAGCAAGCCGTCTTGTGCGGCGGCATCTCCGAGCTGATCCACGCAGGGTTCGAGACCCTCGTTGAAGCCGGCTATGCGCCGGAGATGGCGTACTTCGAGTGCTGCCACGAGATGAAGCTGATTGTCGATCTCATCTACGAGCGCGGCATCGAGGGCATGCGCAACGGCGTCAGTAACACCGCGAAGTACGGCGACTACACGCGCGGCACGCGCATCGTCACCGACGAATCGCGCAAAGCGATGCGCAAGATGCTCGAAGAGATTCGCAGCGGCGCCTTCGCGCAAGAGTGGGTCGCCGAGCACGCGGCCGGAAAACCGCGCTTCGTCGAATTTCGCAAGAAGGGCCAAGCGCATCCGATCGAATCGATCGGGCGCCGCCTGCGTGCGATGATGCCGTGGATGCCCAAAGAGAAGGAGCCTGCCTCCGTCTAACCATGCCGCCTCGCACGCTCTTTCAAAAAGTTTGGGATGCGCACGTCATCGAGCAGCTGCCCGGCGACAATGCGCTTCTCGCAATCGATCGCATCATCGCAATCGAGATCACGACGCCGCAGCCGGCGGCTGAAATAAAGGAACGCTTCGGAGATCGCTACTTCGACCTCTCGTCGATCGTTGCGATCATCGATCATGTCTCGCCGGCAAAAGACACCGAAACTGCCGTGCAGGGTCAAGCCTTGCGCACGTGGGCGAAAGAAAAGGGCGTCGTCTTCTACGACATCGGCAACAACGGCATCTGCCATGTCGTCACGCCGGAGCGCGGCTGGGTCGAGCCGGGCATCACGCTGATCTGCGGCGACTCGCACACATGCACGCACGGCGCATTCGGCGCGTATGCACTCGGCATCGGTTCGAGCGTGCAGTGCGGTGCGATGCTCGCGGGTGCGATCATTCAGAAACGTCCGAAAGTCATCCGCATCAACGTAAGCGGAAAGCTGCTTCCGAGCGCGACGGCCAAGGATCTCGCGCTCACGGTGATTGCAACGCTCGGCTTCCAAGGCGGAACCGGCGCCGTCCTCGAGTACCACGGCACGGCGATTCAGGCGCTTTCCATGGAAGAGCGCATGACGCTGTGCAACATGGCGATCGAGGCCGGAGCGTCGACGGGAATCGTCGAGCCCGACGAAACCACGATCGAGTATCTGCGCGGACGCGAAGCGCAGCCGAAGGGCGAGGCCTTCGAGAGCAAAGCCGCCCACTGGCGCACGCTGCGCGCGGATCCCGATGCGGTATACGATAAAACGATCGACATCGACGGTTCGGCGATTCGCACGATGGTGTCGTGGGGGACCAATCCCGGCGAGTCCGTCTCGATCGACGCGCGGGTGCCGGACGGCGACGCTGCGAGCCTCGAGTACATGGGCCTGCGAGCCGGCACGCCGATGCGCGGCATCGAGATCGATCAAGCCTTCATCGGATCGTGCACGAACGCGCGCATCTCGGATCTGCGCGCGGCGGCTGAAATCTTCAAGGGCCGCAAGGTATCGGTGCCGACAATCGTCACGCCCGGCTCGCAGGCCGTGAAGCGCCAAGCCGAACGCGAGGGCTTGCACGACATCTTCCAAGACGCTGGAGCGCTGTGGACGCATTCGTCCTGCGGTCCGTGCCTCGGAATGTCGATGGGCGTCGTCGCGCCGGGCATGCGCATCATATCCAGCACGAATCGTAACTTCCGTAATCGCATGGGCACGGGCGGGCGCGTCCATCTCGCAACCCCGGTCGTGGTCGCCGCGAGTGCAATTCTCGGCCGCATCGCAACGCCCGACGAGTTGCCGGCGGAGGTGCCGGCATGATCGTTGCGGGTTCCGTGATCGCGCTCAATCAAGAAAATCTCGATACCGATCAGATGTATCCGGGCAAATATCTCTCGCTGATCACGCGCAAGGGTTTAGGGCATTTGCTCTTCGAGGCATTTCCGCGCGGTCACGAACTGCTCGAAAAAAATCCGGGCGCGTCGATCTTCGTGACGGGCGAAAACGTCGGGTGTGGCAGCTCCCGCGAGCATGCGGTCTGGGCACTCGCAGATTGGGGAATTCGCGCGGTGATCGCGCCCTCGTTCGCGCGTATCTTCCACGAGAATTGCTATTCGAACGGCGTCGTTCCCGTGGTGTTGACGGACAAGGCTGCGCTCGATGAGTGCTTTTCCGCAAAGACCCTCGAGATCGACGTCGACGACGAGATCATCCGCAAAGACGGCCGCGAGATCGCGCACTTCGAACTCGATCCGCTTCGGAAGGATTTCATCCTTCATGGTGGATTTCTGGAATACATGAACACCAAGGTCGACGTCGTGCGCGCGTGGCGTGCTGCCGCCCTGTCATCCCGAGCGTAGCGAAGCGTAGTCGAGGGACAGCTGGAACCTTCAGGGCCGCTTAAGGGCCTGCGCGTCTTCGACTTAACCCGGGTGCTCGCAGGTCCGACCTGCGCGCAGATGCTCGGCGACTTGGGCGCCGACGTCATCAAAATCGAGAAACCTGGGTCCGGGGACGATACGCGCGGATTTGCGCCGCCTTACATCAAGGGAACGAAGGAAAGCGCATATTTCGTCGGCGTCAATCGCAACAAGCGCTCCCTGACGCTCGACATCGCAAAGCCCGAGGGACAGGAGATCGCGCTGCAGCTCCTGGGGACGTGCGATGTCCTTGTGGAGAATTTCAAGGTCGGCGGACTCGAACGCTACGGCCTGAGCTACGACCAACTGAAGAGCCGCTTTCCGCGGCTCATTTATTGTTCGATCACCGGGTTCGGGCAAACCGGCCCGTACGCCGCACGCCCCGGCTACGATAGTTTGATTCAAGCCATGGGCGGCGTCATGAGCGTAACCGGCACGCCGGACGGTGAACCGCAGAAGGTCGGCGTTCCGGTCGCGGATCTCTTCGCCGGACTCTATGGCTGCATCGGCGTTCTGGCCGCGCTGCGACATCGCGACGCGACGGGTGAAGGCCAGCACATCGACATCGGGATGCTCGATGCGAGCGTCGCGTGGCTCGCGAATCAAGCCATGAACTATCTCTCCACCGGCCAGAACCCGCCCCGACTCGGCAACGATCATCCGAACATCGTGCCGTATCAAGTTTTTCAGACCTCGGACGGCTACGTGATGCTCTCCGTCGGTAACGATCCGACCTTCGAACGCTTTTGCAAAGCATTCGGCATCGAGCACCTGCTGCAAGACGAGCGCTTTGCGACGAATGCCGCGCGCGTGAAGAATCGCAAGGTCGTCACCGAATCGCTCGAGCCTGTATTGCGGGCCCATTCGACTGCGTGGTGGGTCGAGCAGTTAGAAGCGCAATCGATCGGCGGCGGACCGATCAATACCCTGCGCGACGTATTCGAGGATCCGCAGATAAAAGCGCGCGAGGTCGTGCGCACGATGCACCATGCATCCGGTAAGGACGTCCCCGTCATTGCAAATCCCGTTCGTCTTTCCGCGACACCGCCGGATTATCGCGTCGCCCCGCCGATGCTCGGCGAGCACACCGAAGAAATCTTACGAGGCGAGCTCGGACTCACGGACGGCCGCCTCTCGGCTCTAAGGAAAGCCGGCGTCATCTAGGTCAGGGGAAAGTCAAGAGGAGGGGATTGCTTGGTATACAGAATCCCAGACCCATGAGGAAGGAAATTTTTGCCGTCGCGGTCGCGGCCCTCATCGCGGGTTGTGGCCCTCAGACGTATACCGTTAACTCGGCCGTCCAGCTGAATACTACGGGCTCGACCCTGGTGAATGCCGGATCCGGCTCGACGAGCCTAACCCTGACGTTCGCGGCGCTCGGTGCGTCCGCCGCCCAAGTGGTAACCGTCAACCAGCCTCCGGCGACCAGCACCACCGTCTATACGGCCGTAACCGGCTCGGGGTGCTCGGGCGTGGCGACGATCGCGGGCTCGGCTTCGGCGACGACCTCGGACGGACCGACCGGATCGTTCACGGTCACGCCGACGGGGGTGGCTGCAGCCGGAACCTGCACGTTTATCATCAACTCGAGTACGCCCGGCGCCTCCGCGACGATCGCCGTCGATACCTCGGGAGCCTAACCCAGCTCCCAGCTCGTAATCCCGTAGACTTTCGAGAGATCGATCTCGGGGGGCGTGCCGCGCCACATGCGCGCGCACGCGAATTCGCGCTTCATGCCGCGTTCGTCCGCTAGGCCGAGCGCGGTGGCGTTCGGCTCCGGAATGTTGAGGAACCACGGCGAGCGCGTGCGCTGGGTGATCGTGTCGAAAAGAATCGCCGCGACGTCGAGCCGCGACGCGAACAGCGGTCCGATCTTCGTCCCCTCCCGGCATGCGCGCCCGACCCCGTAGCCGAGAATCTCACCGCTTTCGAGCGAGCGCGCCGAGAGGGCGACGACATCGGGCTGCGCGACCCAGGCTTGCAGAAACGCCGCGCGTGGAGCCCCGAAGCACGGCAGATCGTAGTCCACGATCTCGTGGTCGAGGACGCGAACGCGCTCGAGCGCGATCTTGCTTGCGAAGCGATCGCGCGGTTCGCGCGCGTCCTGTCGGTAGCGAACGCTCAGAAAGCTGCGGCGCAGCCCATCCTTTTCGTAGCGGCCTTCTTGCGCGAGCACTCCGTCCAGTCCGATCGGGAGGCCGTGCAGGTGCTGCATCGCGTGCTCCCACAGCGCCGTGCCGTATCCGTTCCGGCGTCGATCTTCGCGCACGATGAACAACCCGATGAAGCCGAAGGTTTGGTAGCGGACCGCCGAGATGCAACCGACTGCGCTTCCATCTATTTCGGCGGCGAAAAAACCGTCGCTGTCCGCGGCATGGAACGCGGCCGCGTCGTACAAACCCGGATTCCATCCTTCGCCTGCGGCAAAGTCGAGGCAGACGCGGATCTCGTCCCGCGCGAGCGCCCGGATCGTCAGCGGCATGATTTCAGCTTGTCGCGAGCGGTGTCGTTCCCACCTGGTTTCGTCCGCGTGATTTTGCCACGTAGAGTGCGTCGTCGGCAGCCGCCACCAGGTCGAGTGGATTCTCACGCGCGCTCGGGCGAATCCGCGCGACGCCCAGGCTGATCGTAACGATTCCGCCGGGATTCGTCGGATGGGGAATAGCAAGCTCGGCGACGGTGGTACGCATCCGTTCCGCAACGACTGCGATGTCGTCGTCGGTTTGCGTCACGAGAATTCCGCCGAATTCCTCGCCGCCGTAGCGCGCGAGGAAATCGCCGTTGCGTTTCATCGAGCTGGCGCAGGCTTGCGCGATTTTCGAAAGACAGAGATCTCCCGCGATATGTCCTTCGCTGTCGTTGTACTCTTTGAAGTGATCCACGTCGATCATGATGATGCCGAGTGACGTTCCGGCGCGGACGGCCCGCGTCCATCCGATTTGAAGGTGATCGTCAAAAGACCGGCGGTTCGGAATGCCCGTGAGCGGATCGAGCTCGGCGAGCACTTCCAGCTCCGCGCGGCTCACTCTGAGATTCTCGCGTTCGCGTGCGACCTCGTTCATGCGGTCGGCGAGCGCGACGGTAAACCAGAGCCCCGCCCACGCGATGCCGATTCCATGCAGATCGAGCGGCAGGGTCGGGAACATCACGGCGAGCGTCTCGCAGACGAAGATGCCGGCGCTGCCGACCACGAAGAAACGTGCGCCGCGATAGTCGCGACGCGCGGCGCGCACACCGGAGATCACGACCAAGAGCAAGATCAGCACGACGAACGCGAGCGCGGCGTCCGCCGTCCAGACCGAGCTCGCGGGTAGAAGTGCTGCCACAAAGGCGAGCGCGCTCACCGCGACGACGAAGAAGATCGAGCGATCGAGCTTGGGATCGTATTCCGGAAGTTCGAGAAACGTGCGCGTAAAGTACGCGCTCACCGCGAGGTAAAACCATCCGAACGCCGCATGGAGCGGCGTCGTCAACTCGAGGATCGCCGATGTGAGCGCCAGGGCATAGGTCAGCATCGGCCGCTGACGCGCTACGCCGAACAGCAGCAGATTGGTAAGCGCGATCGCCGCTAGGAAGCCTAGAAGAAAACCTAGGTCCACCGTTTGCTTGCTTGATTCGCCCTCGGGAGGGCATTGCACCCGCTAACCGAACAACGCGCGGTCCCGCTGCCCGCGATTGTGGGCCGCCGCCGATCCGGCGGTGTCCGTAGAGGGAAAGGTACAGTGGCAAAAACTCCCGCGACCGATTACGAGGTCACGTATATCCTGCGTCCGCATTTGGAAGAAGCGGATGCCGAAGCACAGGTCACGCACGTCGCCGATCAGCTCCGCCAGACCGGCGGCGAGGTCGTCGGCGAAATCGACCGGCTCGGAAAGCGCCGCCTGGCGTATGAGATCGGCGATGCCCGCGAGGGCTACTTCGTCGTCATGCGCTTCAAGAGCGATGCGGCACAGGCGAAGGAGCTCGAACGTCTGCTCCGCCTGAACGAGAACGTCATCCGGGCGCTCTTGATCCGCCGGGAAGAGCTCAAGGAAACGCCGGTCCCGGCATAGTGCCAGGCACCTGGCATTGCCGGGGAGCAATTTGTGCACATTAGATAACTGCGCGTCGCCGAATGGGCTACACTCGCCGGCGCATCCGAATCGTTGCAATTAGAACGAGAAGGGAACGTAGCATGGCTGGATCATTCAACCGCATCACGCTCGTGGGCAACCTGGTCCGCGATCCTGAGATTCGCTACATCAATAGCGGCGCCGCGGTGTGCAAGTTCACGCTTGCCGTCAATCGGCGCAGCAAGCAGCAAGAAGAAACCGACTTCATCGATTGCGTTGCTTGGGACAAGCTCGCTGAAACCTGCAACACGTATCTGAAGAAGGGCATGAGCGTCCTGTGCGACGGGCGTCTTTCGATTCGTTCGTACGAAACGAAAGAAGGCGAGAAGCGCAAAGCTGCCGAGGTCGTCGTCAACGTGATGCAAATGCTCGATCGCGCGAACAAGTCGTACGAGAGCGGCTCGTATTCAAACGGAAGCGGGAACGGGAACGGTCATTCGAGCGGCGACAACGTTCGCCAATTCTCACCGGCCGGCGCCGGCTCGGAAGAAGAGCTCGAAGACGAAATCCCGTTTTAGCCTGTCATCCCGAGCGTAGGCGCGTAGCCTGTCATCCCGAGCGTAGGCGCGTAGCCTGTCATCCCGAGCGTAGGCGCGTAGCGCCGTAGTCGAGGGACAGCGACCCGGTCGAAAGGCCGGGTCTTTTCACAGGGATGAGGCTGTCGATCAAGAGAAAATTGACTACAAAATGAGTTCTCAGGAGTTTCTTGTTTCAACGCTACGAGCCAATGAAGCCGAATTGCGATCTGCAGGCATCCGGTCTCTGTTCATCTTTGGATCGGTGTCACGCGAAGAGGAACGTCCGGATAGCGATGTCGACATTGCCGTGGAGCTCGATCCCGACGCTCACCTGAGCCTGTTTCGCTTTATTGGACTAGAACATCGATTGGCATTGCTGCTCGGTCGACAGGTGCAGTTGATGCCTCAGCCTACCGCGAATAGCCGCTTGCTCGCGAATATCCTTGAAGATCGTAAGCGTGTCTTCTGATCAGGTCGCGCTCCTTAACGACATCGCGGAAAACATTGAGCGCATTCAAAGCTATGTCCATGGACTCGATCGTGCGAGCTTCGAACGCGACAGTCGCACCTACGACGCGCCGTAGTCGAGGGACAGCGACCCGGTCGAAAGGCCGGGTCTCCTCATTTTACGTGCGGCGTAGGCCGAGAAGACCTGATTTTGCAAAGCGCATCGTCTTCGACTCGAGTGACGACGACTCTAGTCACGGAGGGTGGAGGCGAACAATCGATCCGCCTCGCGATATTTGTCCACGATGTCCACCCTTTGTACGCCTTTCGGGAACGTGCCCTCGGGATGCTTTTTGCTCCACTCATTGGCTAACGCACAGAGGTATTCGAAGCGGTCAAAGACACCGGTGTCGCTTCGCCGAAATATTCCAATGAGCGGTTCGAAGTCTTTCCAAACTGCAAGAATGTGTGCCGCCCAATAACGCATCACGTTCTCGCGATCGAGAAAGCGCATCTCGACCATCCAACCCATATACTCGAAAAAATTGCCAACACGCCGATAGCAAGCCTTCGCCAATCGGGCCCTCTCCGATGTGGGAGGAAGTCGCCTATCCAACTCGTGCCGGAATGAGGGGTCGTCCAAGAGGCGCGGAATTTCATTTTGGACAAAATCCCACGCCTCGACCATGTCGCGGCTTTCCCAGTCCTGCAGAAGCCGAGTGAAAGAAGCGATTTCGTTGGCGCTGCGAAGATGGCGCAGCTGGACGATGGCCGCGATAGCCGTGGCGAGGATGACCACGAACGTGCCGAAAGCCGCAACGGTATTCCAACTGAAGCGCGGCGTTGAGCGCAGCGCTCAGACGTGATGCTTCGAGCGGCGTGCGCGCTGACGCGCTGCGCGCAGCGACGCTGCGAGCTCGCGAAAATACGGCGTAGGCTCTTCCTCGATCGTATGGCGGAGCGTGCCTGGATAATAGCGGGCAACCCAGGCTGCCTTACGCGCAATCGCGTCGTGCATTTCGGCCGGGCTCGGTAGAGCGGCTTCACCACTTTCGATTGCGACGAGCCACGGTGCTTGATGCTCGTACGCTTGGTTGGCGGCGCCGTTGACGTTCAGCAGACCCATGAAATACAGCCCCGGCCAATCCGGATGGACCATCCGGTTGTAGAGCTTTACGACGTTGTCGCGCACGGAGAGAATCTCTTCGGACAAAAACGGAAGCGCGATCTTGTATCCCGTGGCAGCGATCAGTGCGTCGAACTCTTCCGACGTGTCATCCGAGAAGGTGACGTTCCGTCCCTCGATCGATGCGATGTCGTGCTTCACCGCGACGCGGCGATACGCGATGTGCTGCACGATCGTCGCATTGCTCATCGTGTGCGCGCGTCCGCGCCGCGGCTTGAACCCGAGACGTTCCATCGGCCCATGAATGAGGTAGATCAACGTCCGCGTGATGGCGCGTCCGAGCCATTCCGGAACCAAGGGATGCGCCAGCCACGTGGTCATGTCCGTAAATGGTCTGCCGAAGATCAATTTTGGCACGATGAGCACGCCCGATCGCGCCACAATTACCGTCCGAGGGTTGACGCTCGCCAGGTCGGCCGCAATGTCGAGACCGCTATTGCCGGCTCCGATGATGCAAACGCGCTTGCCGAGAAAATCCTCGGGGCGCTTGTAGTCATGCGAATGCAGATACTGGCCGCCGAACGCACGGTA
>Ga0335072_10009168_pt1 | contig 14295 bp, 12 predicted proteins | sample Lox_Sample_21_FD_206725 | JGI IMG/M metagenome (GOLD analysis project Ga0335072, IMG submission 206725) | Soil microbial communities from Loxahatchee National Wildlife Refuge, Florida, United States - Lox_Sample_2.1 | ecosystem: Environmental > Terrestrial > Soil > Wetlands | place: USA... | reverse complement strand
GTAGACGGACTCACCGTCGGCGCCGAATACTTCGCGAACGTGTAGTCCGTCGGGCGTCTGCGGCGCGCCGGCGACGACGAGGCGCCGTGAGCCCGTCAGATCAGAAACGCGGACCAGGCGGCCGGCGGCCGTCCGCAGCGGCGCGCCGTCGGTGAGCTCGACCCAGGCGAGGTCGCGCTCGGTGTGCAGGAGGCTGGTATCGCCGGTGGCATCGTCGACCGCGCGGATTTCCACGGTTCGCTGATCACGGCTCTGCACCGAGATCAGCGGGCCGCGGGAGTCCCAGCAGGCGGTCGCCAGGTACTCGAACGCCTCCCGGTCCCACCGGACCTCGGTCCGGGTGCGGTCGAGCCGGAGCAAGTGCAGCGAGACGTCGGCGTTAGGCGTGCCGGCCGCCGGGTAGCGGACGGGCCGGGGCGCGGCCTCGGGGTTCGCCGGGTCCGCGATCCACCAGCGCTGCACGGGGGAGTTGTCCACCCGGGCCGCCAGCAGGGCGTGCCCGTCGGGAGCCCACCAGTACCCGCGGTAGCGATGCATCGACTCGGCGGCCACGTGCTCGGGAAGGCCGTAGGTCACCTCGTCGTGCTCGGGCGCGGCCAGGAGCGTACTCGTCCCGGCCGCGAGGTCGGCGACATGCAGCGCGCCGTCGCTGACGTAGGCGATCCGCTCGCCCGACGGGTCCAGGCGCGGCTCGACGACCGGTCCGGGCGCTGGGACCAGCTGCGGACGGCCGTCGGCGACGTCGGCAACCCAGAGCTGGCCGTCGAGCGCGAACGCGACGCGATGGCCGCCGCGATCGGCGGAGTAGGCGACGATGCCCCGGGCCTGCTCGCGCATCCGCTCTCGCCGGATGCGCTCGGCCTCGGGAAGCTCGCCGTCGTCGCCGTGCCAGTGAGCGGCGGGGTCGATCACGAGTCGCTCGGGCCCCCCGGTGCCGAGGTCGAGCTCCCACAGGCAGGTGACCGGATCCTCGCCGCCGCGGGTGCGAAGGAACAGCACCCGCTCGCCGTCAGCGGAGATGGTCACCTCGCGCGGTACGCCGAGCGTGAACCGCTGCGTCCGGACAAGCTGGCGCGCGAAGTCGGCTAGCTCCATTCCGCGGATTCTGTCGCAGCTGCCCGCGCGCGAGCTACCGGATTACCTTCGGCAGGGCTGCGGTCGGCCGCGCGGCGCGCCCGGGCCAGCCTCAGGACTGCGGCCAGCTGGCGCGCTCGTCGCCGCGCGGGTCCGGCACGAGCTCGGCATGCCCGTCCGCGGTGGCCCAGAAGGTCATGACCGGGTAGCTGTGGTCGAACGGCTGCCAGCCCGGATCGCCCGTGGCCGCGAAACGGACCCAGACGGCGTGCATGTCCGCCGCAAGGGCAGCGGGCGGCTCGCTGCCGATGGCGCTCTCGGCGTCTGCGGCCGTCAGGTTGTCGAAGACGAACGGAATCTCCATCGCGTGGCCGGCGCCGATCGACTGGACAGGACTCTGCCAGGCGAACTCGTACAGGTACGTCGGCGCCGGACCGCCGGCGGCCGCCCGGGCGCGGGCGGCCGCGAGCATCGGGTTGCGGAAGAACACGTCGGTCATCAGCGCGCACAGCACGTCGCCGGCTGCGGCAGCGGGCCGGTTCGCCTGGTAGAGCGCCGCAATGTCCGCCGGTATCCCGAGGGCGCCCAGGAAGCCAGGCAGCGACTCGTCGGTGACGAACGCCGCGGCCCCGCTTGGCACGAGGAAGAGCCGGAACTCCTCGGCATTCGTCCCTGTCAGGAGTGCTACGTCAGCTCCGACACCGGCCGCGAGCGCCGCCAGCGGGTGGACCGGGAGCACGTCGCCGTCGATGACCGGCAGGAAGGCCATCGAGGTGGGGACGATAGTGGCGCCGAAGCGAGCCGGGTCAGGCGCCGCTGCCATCGCGTCGCGGACGGCGGCCTGCGCCGTCATGAGCTTGTCCAGGTCGAGGCCGGCCAGGCTGGCGGCGGTCGCCTCGAAGCCGAGGACCTTCCCGAGCTCTCCGGTCACCAGCGTGGCGTCGGCGGGATCAGCGCCGAACTGCGCGGAGCCACTCTGCGCGATCACCCGGCGGAACAGGCCTTGCGCTCGCGGCATGCCGAGCAGGGTCGACACGCTCATCGCGCCGGCCGACTCGCCGAAGATCGTGACCTGAGACGGGTCGCCGCCGAACGCCGCGATGTTGTCGTGCACCCACTCCAGCGCGGCGACCTGGTCGAGCAGGCCGCGGTTGGCCGGCGCGGCCGCGTCCGGCAGGTAGGCGAAGCCGTCGACGCCGAGCCGGTAGTTGATGCTGACGAAGACGACCCCGTCGCGGGCGAATGCCTCGCCGTCGTACATCGGTATGGCGGAGTTCCCGTTCGAAAACGCGCCGCCGTGGATCCAGACCATGACCGGCGCGCTGCCGGCCATGGCGCGGGTCCACACATTCAGGCTCAGCCAGTCGTCGCCGCCGATGTCGGGCTCGGGCAGGATCGTGTCGAACGGCGGCTGGTAGGCAGGCTTCGGCGGTGTGGCGCCGAACGCGGTGCACTCGCGGACACCGTCCCAGGCAGCCGGGGGCTGCGGGGCCGCGAAGCGCAGCAGTCCGGTCGGGCTTGCGGCGTAGGGGATGCCGAGGAACCGGGTGATGCCTCCGGCGAGCCGCGAGCCGCTGACAGTGCCATACCGGGTGCTAGCTGTCGTCATGGCCGCACTGTGTCATACCGGGCGGCGTCCGGGCCAGACCTGCGGGCAGCGCACGGTGCGCAGCAGCCGATGGCACCGTGCGCAGCACCGGGCCCGCGGGGGTAAAGTCACGCCCGTGACTGAGCAGAATGACGCCGCAGCAGGTCCGGCGCAGACGGACGACAACGACTGGCGAGTGACCGTCCGGCTGCACGACAGCGGCCAGGTGGGCACTGCCGCTCGCCACCTGAGCACGCACCAGGTCGAGGGCGAGGTTCATCAGCGCCTGGGCGGGCGCGTGGTCGTCGGTGCCGATGGCGGCGACGAGCTGTTCCTGTACACCCACTCCGGGGACGCCGCAGCTGCTGCCCAGCACTCGGTTGCCGATCTGCTGGCCGAGCACGGGCTGAAGGCCGACTTCTCGGTCGAGCGCTGGCATCCGGTGGCTGAGGAGTGGGAGGCCGCCGACCTTGCGCTGCCGCACACCGCGGCCGAAGTCCAGGCCGAGCGCCGGGAGCTCGATGCCGAGGAGACGCGGGAGTCGCTGTCGGCAGGCGTGGCGCTGTTCGAGATCCGGGTGCAGCTGCCCTCACATCGCGACTCGGTCGCACTCGCCGCGCGGCTGGCCGCCGAGGGCTACTCGGTCGTGCGCCGCTGGCGCTTCCTTGTGGTCGGCGCGAACAACGCTGACCAGGCCGAGGAGTTCGCCGGCCGCATCCGGCCGGAGGTCCCGGCCGGCGCCGTCGTCAGCATCGAGGAGACGGGCCCCAGCCGGCCGTACACCGTGTTCGAGCTGGCCGCGGACTCCGGGCTCTAGGCATACAGCGTCCATGGACGAGAACCGTGAGCCGATCGAGGTCGTGCTCCGGCAGACCGACTCCAAGATCGACTGCAGAGTCACCTGGCAGGACGAAGAGACCAGTGGCTACGACCTCCGCTCGCTGTCGATGCGCCGCGCCAAGCGGGAGATCAAAGCGTGGCTGGGCCGTGACGGCTACCGGCCCGTCGACCGGTGGCGCGCCGGAGACGGCCGTATCGTGCGTCACTTCAGGCGCCCACCCGCGAACGACCGGCTGTTGCCGACCGTAAGGTAGTCGCCGAACTGCCGTCGCGTAAGCCGCGGCCCCTACCGGCGGCGGCGCAGCTGGTGCAGCATCCAGCCGCGGTCGTCCGGATCCAGCGCACGAGTGTGCTCGGTGAAGATTTCCGCCGCCCGCCGGTAGGACATGCGACTGCGGCCGGACAGCGGGCAGAGGTCACCGGAGGCCGTGCCGGCCGGCGCGCGGCGGTCGGTGAGGAACACCGGCCCGGTCCGCCGCCCCGCGAGCAGCCAGCCGAGCAGTTCGCCTGTCCGGGCGCCCCACTCCGCGAGCTGACCGTTCTGCAGCCGGGCGCGGCGGCCGGTCAGGTCGATGGCTCCGGCGTCGAGCCCGAGCGCCGCGTCAGCGGTCTGCTGCGCGTCGACCAGCAGGTGCCAGAACGCCTGCTCGCGGAGGCCGGCCGGGGCACCGAAGAGGGCAGCCAGCTGATCATCGGTCAGCGGCCGCGCCGCGACCGGCCGTGCGGCGAACTGCTCAAGGCCGGCCGTCGGATCACTCGCAATCCACTCGCGGCGCTGCCACCAGCTGATGGCGCTGCGCAGTGCGGACAGTTCCCGGTTGACTGTGCGTAGCTGCGCGCTCTGACGGCGCCAGGCAAGCGCGTCGGCAATCCTGCGCCCGGCATCGGAATCGTCGAGCAGGGCCAGCGGCACGATGGGCGGGCTTGCCTTGCGGCGGCTGACACCTGCAGGCGGCGTCCTGCCGACCAGGGGCCAGGCCCAGCCCGCGAGCGAAATCCGGTACACGCGCCGGGAGGCAACGCCCAGCTCGGCCTCGGTCAGATAGCGGTCGACCGCGACGGCGTACTCGACCGGTGCCGGCGGCCCGACCGGTACGGGGCTGACGGTCAGCGTATTCATCGTGCCTCCCGGAATGCGCTCGCAGTAAATATCAGCTCCCAGATCAGTTTCATCGTAGCGCATAGTCGGAGAATGCAGGCCGGCCGAATTTACTGCGACACCCGTGGCGCTGGCCTTGTGTTTAATGCCCCATTCTCGATAAGTGTAATTGTCGCCAGGCCCGGAATTCTGACATTGTTTCAGCTATGCGGACGCGAATTAATTCGGTACCTGGAAGTCGCAGTAAATTGAATTCGCCGGCCGCGCCCGGGGAAGCCGCCGGGGCACGCGCGGACGACGTGACCAGGCACCGCCTGAGCAGGCGGCTCGGTCCGTTCGCCGGCCGGAACTTCCGCGTCTTTTACGCGGGCTACGCCACCTCACTGCTCGGCTCGGCCATGTCCGCGATCGCCCTGACCTTCGCGGTGCTCGACAGCGGGGGAGGTGCGGCCGACCTTGGCTTCGTGTTCGCCGCAAATGTCGTTCCGCAGGTCCTGGTCATGCTCGGCGGGGGAGTGCTCGCTGACCGCGTCGGGCGGCGCCCGGTCATGCTGGTCACCGACTCGCTCCGGCTTCTCGTCCAGGGCACGCTTGCAGCAGCCCTGTTCGCTGGCCGGCCGCCGATCTGGCTGTTCGTCGCGCTGGCCGCGCTGCTGGGGGCAGGCGAGGGCGTCTTCAATCCTGCGCTCGGCGGCCTGCGGGCGGACATCGCGCCGCGTGACGAGCTGCCGGACGCCAATGCGCTGCTCAGCGTCGCGCAGTCCGGCTCCATGATCGCCGGGCCGGCGCTGGCCGGCATCCTCATCGCACTGACGAGCCCGGCCGTGGTGATCGCCGTGGACGCCGCGACGTTCGGGGTGAGCGTGCTGAGCCTGGCCCTGCTGCATGTCCCGGCCAGCGCTGGCGCATGCCAGTCGCCCTGGCGCGACCTGGCGGACGGATGGCAGCAGTTCCGGGCGCACACCTGGCTGTGGCTGACCACCGTGCAGTTCGCGCTGTTCAACCTGCTCACCTGGGCGCCGTACCTGCTCCTCGGCCCGATCCTGGCCCGGCAGTACCTCGGCGGGGCCGGCGCCTGGGGCGTCATTTCCGCGGCCTACGCACTCGGCTCGGTGGCCACTGGTCTCGCGATCATCGGCCGCCGGCCGCGCCGGATACTTACCGTTGCCGTGCTCGGCACGTTCGGATATGCGGTGCCGTGCCTGATGCTCGCCGTGCGCGCACCGGTCTACGCGGTGGCGGCCGGAGCCCTCGCCGCGGGAGCCGGAAGCGCACTCTTTGACACGTACTGGACCACGGCACTGCAGCAGCGGGTACCCGCCAGCATGCTGGGCCGGACGACAGCCTTCTCGATGACCGGCGCATACGCACTCGGCTCGATGGGTTACGCGGTCATCGGCTCGATCGCCGGCGTCATCGGCCCGGTGCGAATACTCGCGTTCGCGGCCGGCTACGCGACGCTGAGCAGCGCCGCCGTTCTCGCGACACCGGCCATCAGGTCGGTTCGCTGGCAGGATCAGTCGGCCGATCCCGCGTCCTCGGCGCCGGCGCGGTAACCGTCCCGTCGGGATGCCGGACAACCGCGCGGACTGCGGGCAGCACGGCCGGGACCGCGTTCGCGAGTACGGCAACGACGGACGCCCCGACGAGGACCTTGTCCGCGCCGAACGCCGACTCGAGCGGCCCGGCGATGGCGTAGCCGATCGGCATGGCGATGAAGGCCAGCATGTAGTCGTAGCTACGGAACCGTGACAGGACCTCGTTCGGGATGACCTGCTGAATTGCGGTGTCCCAGTTGGTGTTCAGCACGAGGACGCCGCACATTCCGATGACACCGGACACGACGACGAGGTACAGCGGAAGCCGGGCCGCCAGCGCCAGCATCGGCAGCGCGGTCAGGATCACTGTGGCCATTCCGAACGCGATCGGCCGACGTGCCCGGTACCACATCGCGATGAAGCCGCCGATCAGGGTGCCCACCGTCATTCCGCTGGACACGAATCCCCAGCCCGAGGCACCGCCCAGCCGGTGCAGGGCTAGCACCGGTCCCAGCACCAGGAAGACGGCGAAGGTCATGTTCGAGAAAGCGTTCCCGATCAGCGTGGACCAGGCCCAGCTGCGCGAGACCACCTCGCGCCAGCCTGCGGCCAGCTCGGTGAAGAACCGCTGCCGCTCCGCGTGCACTCGCCCGAGCGCCGGCATCAGCAAAAGGAATGCGGCGCTGCCCGCGAACGAAACGGCGTCGACGGCGAACGCCCAGCCCGGCCCAGCGGCAGCGACCAGCAGGCCGGATAGCGCCGGGCCGATGACGCTCGATCCGCTGGTGCTCACCGACAGCAGTGAATTGGCCTTCTGCAGCCGGTCTGGCGCCACGATCTCCGCTACCAGGCCTGTGGACGCCGGACCCTCGAACGCGGTGCCGATCGCGATGAGCGCACTGGCGATCGCCAGCTCCCAGATGCGGGCGTGCCGCGTCAGCAGCAGCGCGGCCACGGCCGCCTCGGTCAGCAGTCGCAGGAGGTCGGCCGCGAGCATCAGGTTGCGGCGGGAGAGCCGGTCCGCCCAGACTCCGGCAACCTGATACGACAGCAGCCCGGCAATCGTGCCGACGAGCAGCACGAGACCCAGGGACGTGGCGTTGCCGCCGATTCCCAGCACGGCGAACGCGAGCGCCACCGGCACGAACGCCGAACCCACGGCGGAGGTCGTGGCAGCAAGCCAGACCAGCCGGAAGGGCCGGTCGGCAAGGGGGCCGAGCAGATCGGGACGTCGCACCCGCGCAGCCTAGTCTGCAATCCGCAGGTGAGCGCCAGCCGTTTTGGCCTGAATCCGTGCCCGTGCGTAGCACAGCGAGGTGCTGGGGCGCGGCTGATCTGGCCCGCGTGGTAAGGGTTGTCTGAAGCTCTGACGCACGTGAAAGGCGGATGTGCATGGCTCAGCAGGCTGAGGTTGTGTTTGCTGGCGGGGCGATTTACACGGCAGATGCGAGCCGCCGCCGGATGACGGCCGCCACTGCGCCTGACGGCCGTCCGGCCAGTTCCGTCGCGGTCGTCAGCGGCCGCATCACAGCGGTTGGTGCCGCAGCTGACCCGCACATCCAGGAGCTCATCGGCCCGGCCACGGAGATCGTCGACCTGCGCGGCCGCGCGCTGCTCCCCGGTTTCCAGGACGCCCACGTGCACCCGGCCTTCGCGGGCGTGACGATGATCGGCTGCAACCTCATCGGCGCAATGAGCCTGGACGAGGCCCTGGAGCGCATCGCCGCCTACGGCCAGGCACACCCAGAGCGCGAGTGGATCGCCGGCTCCGGCTGGCGAATGGAGTGGTTCCCCGGTGGCACACCGGACCGGCACGCGCTCGACAAGGTCACGCATGGACGGCCTGCTTACCTGTCCAACCGGGACGGTCACGGCGCCTGGGCCAACAGCCGCGCACTCGAGCTGGCCGGCATCGACGCGCGGACACCGGACCCGGCCGACGGACGGATCGAGCGCGAGCCGGACGGCGGTCCCCAGGGCACGCTGCACGAGGGCGCGGCCAACCTGGTCGGGCTCCTGGTGCCGGAGCTCACCGTCGAGGAGCGGCTCGCGGGCCTGCTGCTTGCGCAGCAGCATCTGCACGCCCGCGGCATTACCGCCTGGCAGGACGCGATTGTGGGGGAGTACCTCGGCAGCCCCGATCCGCTTCCGGTCTACCTGGCGGCCGCGGCCAGCGGCCAGCTCACCGCGCGCGTCGAGGGTGCCCTGTGGTGGGACCGCAGTCGCGGCGGCGAGCAGCTGCCCGACATCCTGGCCCGCCGTGAGCGGGGCCGCGGCCCGCGCTTCCGGGCGAACACCGTCAAGATCATGCAGGACGGCGTCGCAGAGAACTTCACTGCCGGGATGCTCGAGCCCTACCACGACCCCACCGGGTGTCACGACCACGGCAGCGGCCTGTCCTACGTCGACCCGGCTGTGCTGCCCGGCTACGTCACTCAGCTGGACAGTCACGGTTTTCAGGTGCACCTGCACGCGATCGGCGACCGGGCCGTCCGGGAGGCGCTGGACGCCATCGAGGCGGCCAGGGCTGCCAACGGCAGCAACGACAACCGGCACCACATCGCGCACCTGCAAGTCGTGCACCCCGACGACGTTCCCCGTTTCGCCGAGCTCGGCGTGACGGCGAACATGCAGGGCCTGTGGGCCGCGCACGAGCCGCAGATGGACGAGCTGACGATCCCGTTCATCGGACCGGAGCGCGCAGCGCGGCAGTACGTCTTCCGCGACCTGGTCCGGTCCGGCGCCCGCCTGGCCGCCGGCAGCGACTGGGCCGTGAGCAGCGCCAACCCGCTGCGCGCCGCGCACGTCGCCGTGAACCGCTCGCTGCAGGGGGCGACCGGGGCGGAGGCCGAGCCGTTCCTGCCCGGGCAGAGCCTGGATCTGGCCGAGGCGCTGGCCGCCTATACGATCGGCTCGGCCTACGTGAACCATCTGGACGACGAAACCGGCACGATCGAGGTCGGCAAGCTCGCCGACCTGGTGGTGCTGGACCGGGATCCGTTCGACGGGCCGAAGTCGGAGATCGGGAGCACCGGGGTACTGGCGACGTACGTCCAGGCAGAGCCTGTCTACTTGTCGACATCCGGAGGCATGGGTGGAGCTGACTGAGCTGGGCCGGGGCGGTCCGCAGGTATCGCGGGTCGGCCTCGGGCTGATGAGCATGTCCGGGATCTACGGGCCGGCCGACGATGACGAGAGCAAGGCCACCATCTGGTCGGCGCTCGACGCCGGGATCACGCTGCTGGACACCGGCGACTTCTACGGCATGGGCCACAACGAGCTGCTGCTCCGGGATGCGCTGCGCGGCATCGACCGGTCCAGCGTGTTCATCCAGGTGAAGTACGGCGGCCAGCGTGACCCCGGCGGCGCGTTCATCGGGCACGACGCCAGCCCGGTGGCGACGAAGAACTCGCTCGCCTACTCCCTGACCCGGCTCGGCACCGATTACGTCGACGTGTACCAGCCCGCGAGACTCGACAGCCGCGTTCCCATCGAAGAAACCGTGGGTGCCATTGCCGAGCTGATCCAGGCTGGCTATGTCCGCTACCTGGGCCTTTCCGAGATGGGCGCCGAGACGATCCGCCGGGCGAACGCGGTGCACCCGGTGTCTGAGCTGCAGATCGAGTACTCGCTGATGAGCCGGGGAATCGAGGCGCAGATCCTGCCTGCGGTGCGCGAGCTCGGCATCGCCGTGACCGCGTACGGTGTCATGTCCCGCGGGCTGCTGTCTGCCAGCAGCAGCGAGCCGATCGCGGCGGCTGGCCCGCTTGGCCGCTTCCCCCGGTTCCAGGGCGACAACCTGCGGCGCAACCTCGAGCTCGTCGCGGCCCTCGAGGAGATCGCCGTCGGCCGCGGGGTGACCACGGCGCAGCTGGCGCTGGCCTGGGTACTGTCTCGCGGTACGGACATCATCCCGCTGATCGGCACCAAGCGGCGCGGCCGGCTAGCGGACTCCCTGGCGGCCCTCGACCTGACGCTGAGCCCAGACGAGCTCGCGGCGATCGAGGCCGCGGTACCCAGCTCGGCGGTCGCGGGCGATCGTTACGAGACGGCTCAGATGTCAGCTCTGGACAGCGAAAGGCCGTAACACGGAAACGCGCCAGCTAGTGGCGCGGTCGGCAGGTGTGACCTATGGCACACGATCGTGACGCTGAGTGCGGGATGGATTACGTAGCGACAGTACGTTGAGCGTAGTGACAAAGGGGCGCCAGACGGACAAGCTTCCTACGTAATTCCGTCTGACCTACGGTGTATCTCCCGCCAAGCCACCGGCTCCTTGATCACCTCGCACCGAACCGCCACGATGGCGGCCGCGCTCGCGGCTGCCCGCTGCGCGCATCCACCGGCTTACCAGGACGGAACCTGACCATGACCGCCCTCACCCGCGCCCCGCAGGGGGCGCCCGGCACGACGGCCACGCCGCTGACCTATCGCCCTGCCGCGATCATTGCCCGAGCCGCCGAGCGCGGCCGTCAGCTACTCGGGATCGTGCAGGAACCCGCGCTAGAGGTTCGCACCGCGCAGATCGCGACGGTGATCCCGGCGTACAACGAGCAGGACTCGATCGCCGACGTGCTGAAGTCCCTGCTCGAGCAGTCCCGGCTTCCGGACGTGATCTACGTCGTGGCCAACAACTGCGACGACGCCACCGCCGACATCGCCGCCCGGTTCGAGGGCGTGCACCGCCGCCGGATCCGCGGCAATGACTACGCCTGCCGGATCGAAGTCCACGACATGGGCGCGAACGCCGACAAGAAGGTGGGCGCACTGAACTACGGCTTCGGGCTGGCGGCCTGGGCGGACTACCTGCTCGGCGTCGACGGCGACACGGTGCTGGACCGCAACTGCGTGCGCGACCTTGAGCTGGAGATGGCCAGTGACTCGCGGATCGGCGGCATCTCGGCGATCTACGACATCCTGTACCGGCCCGGCGCCGGGCCGATGGAGACGTTCCTGGTCGCGGGCCAGCGCAAGCAGTTCGCCGAGTTCGAGATGGACAACCTGCTCAATGAGCGCCGGATGACCGTGCTCGGCGGCCAGGCGACGCTGTTCCGGGTGGACACGCTTCGCGATGTGTGCCGGTCCAAGCGAATCGCCGCGCCGTGGGTGCGAGACTCGGCGGTCGAGGACGGGCTGCTTACACTGTGGATCGCGGCCGAGGGCTACCAGACGCTGATCTCGCCGACCGCACGGGCGCACGTGGACTCGATGCCCACGCTGGGTGCGCTGCACCACCAGCAGGTCAAGTGGGTGTCCGGCGGCGCTGACCTGATGCTGCGCAACCCGCTGCACCCGAATCTGCGGCTGCGGTGGCGAGAGACCACCGGCATGCTCGTCAACATCGTGACCAGGCTCGGTTTCATCGTGCTGCTGCTTGCCGCGCTGGACGTGCACGCGTTCAGGTTCCGGCCGCTGTGGCTGATCCCGCCGGCCGTGGCAGTCCTGCTCAACCTGAAGATCGCCTCCACCATGCAGACGCGCGGCTGGCGGGATTACCTGTTCGCGCTGTTCGCGCTGCCGGCCGAGGTCTACATGTGGGTGCGGATGTCGCACTTCTGCGCCGCGTGGGCCAAGCAGCTGTCGAAGTCCGGCAAGGATTCCTGGGCCGCCCAGGCGCGGGCCGAGCGCGGCGGCGGCGGCAAAGATCAGCTCTCGCCGCTTCTTGTGACCGCCGCGATCCTGGCAGCTCTGGCCGTTGGCTGGTGGCACCTGTCCAGCCACGACCAGAGCTCCATCCTGAGGATCGGCTGGCCTGTCCTCTTCAGCGTGACCATTACGCAGACCGCGGTGATGGCACGGAAGGTGCTGCGGCGGACGCGCGGCTTCCGAGTCTGACGGACTAGCGCTCCAGGAACTTGCCGAGATTGTCCAGCATCCACTCGGTGCCCTCCTGGCGGGCCTCGGGCTTGTCGATGCCGTCCAGGAACACGCCCTGCTCGGTGTAGGTAAGCCGGGTACCGTCCCGGTCCGGCGCGAACTCCACGGTGGCTACCGACACGGACATGCGATCGTCGCCTGAGTACATCTCGTAGCAGTAGACGATGCGCTCGCTGTCGACGATGTCGTAGTAGGTGGCGTCGTAGCTGTAGGTCGTCGACTTCTCCGGGTCGATGCCGCCGAAGCGCTCGTGGCCGCCGACCTTGAACTCGAACTGGGTCTCGCTCCCGTCGTCCTTGTAATCCGGGTCGTCCATCCAGACGCCTTTGGCCTCCCAGCTTGACCAGGCCGCAAACACGCGGTCGGGGGCAGCCGTCGGGTACGTACGCTCGATGACGAAGGTGCCGTGGTTGGCGGAGCGCTGAGTCATTGTTCCTCCTTGTAGTGGTCAGGCGGGGTGCTGTTGGCTGGCCGACGCCGAGTGCGCGACCGGCCTGGTGCCGTGCGGGCGAGATGGTCACCCAGGCGGGCGAGCCGACGCTCCCAGAGTGAGCGGCGGGCCGCTGCCCAGGCGCCCAGTGTCATCACGACTCCTCGGGCGGATCGAGGCCGTCCAGCAGGTCACGGGCCGTGGTGTCGGCCGTATCGGCGAGGTAGGCACCGAGTCGGTCAAGGCGCCGCTCGACAAGGGTCCGGCGCTCAGCGAGCCAGCCTTCGGCTGATCGCAGCGCGGCGGGCTCGATATGGCAGGTGCGGGTCCGGCCGACTTTCTCGGAGCGGACCAGGCCGCTGGCCTCTAGCACCTGCACATGCTGGACCACTGCTGCCAGGGACATGGACAGCGGCTTGCCCAGCTCGCTGACTGAGGCAGGACCGCGGCTGAGCCGTTCCACCATCAGTCTCCTGCCGGGGTCCGCCAGTGCCTGGAACACCCGGTCGAGATCGAGCCCTTGGTTAAGCACAGACTTGAGTATGCCGGAGCGCCCGCACATAGTCAAGTCAATGCTTCACTATTCGGCTGTCACTGTGGTCCGCCATCATGAGACCTGTGGCGAGAACGACTGGAGAGACAGCGGCGCTGCGGGCGGCCGAGGCGGGAGCGGACCGCAGGGTTCACGCTGCGCGCCTGGCCGCGCAGCTGCTGGTGGAGCCTGCTCGCGATCCAGTCGCCGTGGCAGAGCGGCTGCTGGCGATCCAGGGTCAGGATGCACGCGGCGCGCGGCTAGCGGTCCGCGCCCGGACGACCGGGCAGACGGCCGCCGACGTCGACCGGGCGCTCACGGACGACCGGACCCTGCTCATGACCTGGCTGAATCGCGGCACACTCCACCTCGTCCGCAGCGAGGACTACTGGTGGCTGCACAAGCTCACCGTGCGCGCCGGCTATCAGGTGGGCTGCCGCCGCATCCTGGCCCGGCTCGGCATCGAAGCGGGCATGGCCGACGAGGCAGCCAGGACCGCCGAGAAGGCGCTGCTGGCCGACGGGCCGCTGACTAGCGCGCAGCTGGCCGAGCGGCTGGCTGCTGCGGGCCTGCCCGCCAGCGGCGGCGCGGGGCTGCACACGCTGATGCTTGCGTGCCTGGAGGGGAACGTCGTGCGCGGGCCGATGATCGGCGGGCAGCACGCCTATGTGCACGTGCGGGACTGGCTGGGCGATCCGCCGCCGCTACCCGACCCGGCGGTCGCGCTCGGCTGGCTGGCGCGGCGCTACCTTGCCGGGCACGGGCCGGCCTGCGACCGGGACCTAGCCAAGTGGGCTGGCATCACGCTAGGTGACGCGCGCCGCGGACTCAGCGAGATCGCCGCGTCGCTCCGCGATCGCCCGGACGGGCTGGCCCAGCTCACCCGCGGGCCTGAGCCAGACCCGGAGCTGCCGTCGGCACGGCTGCTGGGTCCCTTCGATCCGGTGTTGCTGGGCTGGGCGTCGCGGGATCCGGTCCTCGGCGACCACAAGCGGATCGTGACCGTCAACGGACTGTTCCGGCCGTTCGTCCTCGTCGCCGGCCGCGCGGCTGGCACCTGGACGTGGGCCGGAGGCCAGGTGAAACTCGACCTGCCTGACACACTGCCGGCGATGGCGACCGCTGAGCTGGCAGCCGAGGCCGCCGACATCCGGCGTTTCCTTGTCGGTGCCGCATGAGCAGCTCGGGCGCGCAGCGAGGACAGGACACTCCGCGGATGAAGCTGCCCGATCTCGCCGACCTCAAGTATGCACGGGCGCTCGTTCCGCACGAGGGTGACGACCTCGACTCCGACGGCACGTTCGACACGGTGCTCTT
>Ga0335072_10009167_pt1 | contig 14296 bp, 9 predicted proteins | sample Lox_Sample_21_FD_206725 | JGI IMG/M metagenome (GOLD analysis project Ga0335072, IMG submission 206725) | Soil microbial communities from Loxahatchee National Wildlife Refuge, Florida, United States - Lox_Sample_2.1 | ecosystem: Environmental > Terrestrial > Soil > Wetlands | place: USA: Florida... | reverse complement strand
CGGAGCAACGTCGTCAGCCGTCGGACCAATCACCGCAATGCGATGCACATTGGGCGACAGCGGCAGCAGGCCATTGTTCTTCAGCAGCACGATCGATTCATCGGCGGCGCGGCGCGCCAATGCGTCATGCTCTGGCGATTGATTGACCGAATACGGCAGGCGCGACCAAGGCACGAGTGCGGGCGGGTCGAACATGCCAAGGCGGAATCGCGCCGTCATCAGTTCCTTCAGCGCATGGTCGATGTCGCTTTCCGCAACCAGGCCGTCATGCACGGCCTGGGTAAGCGCGGCGTAGGTGTTGCCGCAGTTGAGATCCATGCCGCTCTTCACCGCCAGCGCGGCGGCTTGCTCGGCGGTCTGGACGATCTTGTGCTGTTTGTAGATGTCTTCCACCGCATCGCAGTCGGAAACGGTGTAGCCATCGAACCCCCACTGTTTGCGCAGGATGTCCTGCAGCAGTCGGGGATTGGCGGAGGCCGACGCGCCGTCGACGCGGTTGTAGGCGCCCATCACCGCATCGACCTTGGCTTCCTGCACCAGGGCCTGGAAGGCGGGGAGGTAGGTTTCATAAAGATCGCGCTCGCCGGGATGCACGTCGAAACGGTGGCGTTCCGATTCCGGGCCGCTATGCACGGCAAAGTGCTTGGCGGTGGCGTCGAGCTTGCGGTATTTCGAATCGTCGCCCTGCATGCCTTGCACGAAGGCGACGCCCATGCGCGAGGTGAGGAACGGATCTTCGCCGTAGGTTTCCTGCCCGCGACCCCAGCGCGGGTCGCGGAAGATGTTGATGTTGGGCGACCAGAACGTCAGTCCTTCATAACGCGCGTGCATGCCCTGACGCTGGAACTCGTTGTACTTGGCGCGCGCTTCGTCGCTGATGGCGGTGGCGACCTGGTGCATCAGCGTCGTATCGAACGTGGCCGCCAGGCCGATCGCCTGCGGGAAAACCGTCGCTTGCCCGGCGCGCGCCACGCCATGCAGACCTTCGTTCCACCAGTCATAGGCGGGAATGCCGAGGCGCGGGATTGCAGGCGCGACGTTTTGCATTTGCGAGACTTTTTCTTCCAGCGTCATGCGCGAGACGAGGTCGGCGGCGCGTTGTTCGAAGCTGTAGTGGGTGTCTTGGTAGATAGGCGTCTGTGGCCATGCGGCCGTGCTCATCGTCAGCATGATGATGGCAGCGATGGTTGTGCAGCGCGGCTTAGGCATGTAGTCCCCTCAGATTGTAGGTTGGGGTGCAATCCCCAACATGGCGGTGTGGATCAGGATGGCGATGTCGGGGCTTGCACCTCAACCTACCAATCCCACATCGTCCCATCTTCCAGCCGTGCAATCGGCAACTGCTTGGGCGAATACGGAAACCGCGCTGCCAGCTTCTCATCGATGCTCACGCCATGCCCGGGCGCTTCGCCGCAATGCAGCCGTCCATCGCGGAACACGTAATCGTGCGCAAACACTTCATTGGTCTCATCGGTATGGAACATGTATTCCTGGATGCCGAAGTTCGGCACCCACGTATCGAAATGCAGCGCGGCACCCATGCACACCGGCGACAGATCGGTGGCGCCGTGGAAACCCGTGCGCACCTGATGCAGCGCTGCGAAATCGGCCAGGCGGCGCAGGTGGGTGATGCCGCCGCCGTGCACGATGGTGGTGCGGATGTAGTCGATCAGTTGGTTTTCGATCAGGTGCTTGCAATCCCAGATCGAGTTGAACACCTCGCCCACCGCCAGCGGCGTGGTGGAGTGCTGGCGAATGAGCTCGAATGACTTCTGGTTTTCCGCTGGGGTGGCGTCTTCCAGCCAGAACAGATGATACGGCTCCACGCTGCGGGCAAGCCGCGCCGCTTCGATCGGCGTCAGGCGATGATGCACATCGTGCAGCAGATGGACATCGTTGCCGTGATCGCTGCGCAGGCGTTCGAACAATTGAGGGACGATGTCCAGATACTTGGGCGTCGACCACGCCGTTTCCAGCGGCAGTTCGCTCTCGGCCGGCTCATACGCCTTGCCGCTGGAAATGCCATAGGCTTTCTTTAAGCCAGGCACACCGCATTGCGCGCGTACCGCTAGAAAGCCCTGCTCGATAAAGCGGCCGACCGCGTCGCTGGCTTCGGCGATATCGCGCCCATTGGCGTGACCGTAGACCAGCGCACCCTCGCGTGAACGTCCGCCGAGCAACTGATAGATCGGCAGACCGGCGAGCTTGCCGAGGATGTCCCACAGCGCGACGTCCACCGCGGCGATCGCCGTCATGGTCACCGGGCCGCGTCGCCAGTACGCGCCGCGATAGAGAAACTGCCAGATATCTTCGATACGTCCGGCATCGCGGCCGATCAGGTTCGGCACGACGTGATCCTGCAGATACGACGCCACCGCCAGCTCGCGTCCGTTGAGCGTGGCATCGCCCAGGCCGGTGAGGCCCGAACGCGTTTCGATCTTCAGCGTGACGAAGTTGCGTCCGGGACAGGTGACGATGACCCGCGCATCGACGATCTCGCGATCGCGCTGGGAGCCGTGTGACGTTGTTGCAGATGCAGGGGAAGCACTCATGGCGATATTCACGGATGGGGATGGTTGGGTGTGATGGTCAACTGGAACGGGCCGGCCGGTAACCCAGCTTGATCGTAGAGCGTGCAGATCGGGCTGTCGGCCCAGCAGTAGCGCACGCGCGTCACGCTGTCTGCTGCTGATTGCGCATGCAGGACGACCTGCTTGTCGTGGATGTCGGCCAATGCGTAGCGGCAGGAACCCGCCTTGGCGCCGCAAAGTTCGAAGGCGATCGGGTGGTCGGCGCTGTAGGCAACCAGATGTCCGGTGACGTCATCGAAATTGAGTGTGACCGTATCGCCGCTTTGTTGTGCCGATGCCGGCGTGGGGCCCGAAGGCGGCAACGCTTCGCCATAGATGACATGACGCGCGGCACGCGCCAGGCGCCGCCCCAGTTCCTGCTTGTTGGCCGGATGGATGTCGTAGCGCTCGCCGATGTCCACCGATACCGCCAGCCCGGAGTGCGGATCTTCCGCCGCCACCCGGCGCTGCGCTTCGCGCACGTCGGCCCAGCCGCTTTCGCCCGGATGCGTCGGCGAGGGGCCGTAGCTCGACAGTTGCGCGATCAGCACCGGCAGGTCGGCGCCGAAACGCGCGCGCTGGTCGGTGCGCCACGCTTCCAGCAGTTTGCGGTAGCTGGCCGGATCGCCGGTATTGGACTCGCCCTGGTACCACAGTTCGCCACGAAAACCGTAGTGGCCGAGCGGCGCGATCATGCCGTTGTAGAGCGTGGTCAAGCCGGATGTCGACTGCCACGGCACGTTCGGCGGCGCGCCGTAGGCGAGCGGCACCACCCGGTATTGCCAGGAGCCCAGCGGCACGCTGGAACCGTCGGCCAGGCGCAGCGTGCGCTGGGAAGCCGGGCCGTAGATGCCGCCGTCGCGATAAGTATTGAGCACGTTGACGGCAACCAGGTTGTCGCCTGCATGCAGCACGCCCGACGGGATGGCGTAACCGCGCACATCGCCGTTGCCATAACCGGTGCCGACCCAGTGCCCGTTCACCCAGGTCTGGTCGATTTCGTTGGCGGTAAAGTTCAGCACGGCCCGCTGCGCCGCTTGCGCCTTGGTCAAGCTGACGTGGGTGCGGTACCACAGCATGCCGGTGAAGTTGGCAAGTTCCGGTTTGCCCCAGTGCTGCCACGCGCCCTGCTCGATAGGTGCGTCGAGCCAACCATTCGTGGCGGCGTCAGCGGGATTCCACGGCTCGTCGTTCTTCGCGATGCCGGGCCGGGAACGCCACCATGCTTGCCACAGGCCACTCCATCGTTGACCGGCTTGTGCGGGATCCTTGCGGTACTCGGCGAGCAGATCCAGCGATGCATCGTAGCCGCCGACTTTGCGCAAGGCTTCTTCGCTCATCCAAGGTTCGATGCGCGAGCCACCCCAGGCGGCGACGATCAGGCCCATCGGCACCGGCACGTTCTTTTGCAGCTCGCGCGCAAAGAAATAGCAGGTGGCGGAAAACTCGGCCACGGTGTCCGGCGTGGTCTTCAACCAATGGTCGGCAGCTGGAATGGATGCCAGCGGTTTGACGCTGCTGACGTTGTCCACCGTCAGCACGCGGATGCGGTCGTTCGAGGCATCCTGCACTTCCGCGCGCGCATCCAGCGCGCGCTTCACCGGCAGCACCATGTTGGACTGGCCGGAACACAGCCACACGTCGCCAACCAGCACATCGTGGATGGTCTGCGTGGCGCCATCGGCGGTGGTGACGGTAAGCGTATAAGGCCCGCCCGCGGCGCGTGCGGGAAGCGATGCCTGCCAGCGCCCATCGCCATCAGCTTGCGCATGGGTGTCCTGACCGGCAAAGGAGACGGTCACCGCTGCATTGGGTTTGGCCTGTCCCCAGACCGGATCGGCGCGATCGCGCTGCAGTACGGCGTGGTCCTGGAACAGCGGATTGAGCAGCGTATCCGTGGCTTGCACGGCACCGGCGGACAGCAGCGCAAGCACTGCGATGAAACTACGAAACGAGCTGCGCGAGATCGTAATCACCATGCTGAATATCCAGGTACGTCTTGGAAGGAAAGGGACTCGTAGTACGCCAGCGGGTGCTGCGGCGGGGCGAACCCGGGCGGCAGCGGCAGACCGGAAATGCTCTGGAAGTAGGCGATGCAGGCGTCCCGCCACCACTGCGCTTCGCGTTCCTGGATGGCTAGGAACACAGCGGTTTTACGGTAGCGGTCCGCATCGATATGGCCGTCCAGACGACGCCAGGTTTCCTGCATCCGTTTCACCTGGTCGACGCCGTGCGTGTAATGCGCCACCAATTCGTACCACAGCGTTTGTCCCGATCGCATGCGGTAGTCCCATGGCACGTGGTGGAACCACAGCAGCAGGGTTTCCGGTGTTTGCCTGAGGTCGTTGAATTCGGATGCGATGGGGGGCGCGTACTGGTCCACGGCATCGCTGCCGCTGCGCGTGCGATCGAAGCCGATGCCGTGGCGGTCCGCGCGGTGGTAGTAGACCGGACGCCAGTCGGCACGGCTTTCGCTCGCATCCCACGGCGCGGGGCCGTAGTGATGACCCGGTCCCATCAAGTGGGCGAGGCCCAGCGGTGTCATGTAGTCGACGGCAGCTTCGCGCGAACCCATCATCATGTCGACCACAGGTTTGACGAAGGCGGCGTCGTTGCTGAAGGTCATCCTTACCCATTCTTCGGCGATGGCGCGCGAGGAGAGCGTCGGGTTCCAGGCCAGGCGGCCAAATACGTACCAGTTGGCCTGGTTGAAATCCGAGCCGCTCCAATCCCGATCGCTGCCGATGTTGGCGACGCCCGCCATGCCGGTCAGCGCATGGTGTTCCAACGAACCGTCGATCACTTTCGCGACGGTGGAACCTTTGCCCTTGGCCATGGTGTCGGCCGACAACACTTCTTCGTACAGCGGGCCGAGATACACCAGATGCGTGGCGAAGCCGAGGTATTCCTTGGTGATCTGGAATTCCATCATCAACGGCGTTTTCGCCATGGCGCCGAACAGCGGGCTGAAGGGCTCCCTGGGCTGGAAATCGATCGGGCCATTCTTTACCTGCAACAGCACGTTGCTGCGGAAGCGGCCGTCGAGTGGCTTGAATTCGCTGTATGCCTGCTTGGCGCGGTCCTGCGCACTGTCCTGCGAATAGACGAATGCGCGCCACATCACCACGCCGCCATGCGGTGCGAGCACATCGGCGAACAGGTTGGCACCATCGGCGTGGGTGCGGTGGTAATCCTGCGGACCCGGCTGGCCTTCGGAATTGGCCTTGACCAGGAAGCCGCCGAAATCCGGAATGAGCTGGTAGATCTCGTCAGTCTTGTCGCGCCACCAGCGTTGCACGCCCGGATCGAGCGGATCGGCCGTCTTCAGGCCGCCGATTTCGATCGGCGCACTGAACCGAATGCTGAGATAGACACGGATGCCATAGGGACGAAAGACATCCGCCAAGGCAGCCACTTTTTTCAGGTAGACGGGTGTAAGGATGAGCGGATCGGCATTGACGTTGTTGAGCACCACGCCATTGATGCCGATCGATGCGTTGGCGCGCGCGTAGTCGGTGTAGCGCGGCGACACCCAGTCCGGCAGCTTCCACCAGTCCCAGATCGACGCGCCGGCATAACCGCGCTCGACGCTGCCATTGAGGTTGTCCCAATGGTCCAGCACGCGCAGCTTGATGCGTGGTACTTCGGTGATGTCCAATTGGTCGATGGGTTGCTCGGTTTGCAGCAGGCGCAGGAAGTGGAAGCTGCCGTACAGCACGCCGATATCGTCGTTGCCGACGATGGCCGTCACGGAGTGGCCATGCAGCGTGATGCTGCGGATCAGGTAGCCTTCCTTGCCGAGCTTGGAGGTATCCAGTCCGAGCTGCGCCAGCAGCGGCGACGACGACGGCGTGCCGGCGATGATGGCGCCATCGCGTGTCACTGTCGCGGACAAGGGGGGCGCGCTGCCCAGCAGGCCGCGCAAGCCGCGCAGCAGTTCGGCGCGGGCCACGGCACGGGCGGGGGTGGCGGTGTCGGCGATCAGTTGCGAAGCGTGGCTGCGGTCGCGCTGGACCTGTTCGGCCGCCAGCGGGTGGTAGCGCAGCCACAACTCATAGCCGTCTTCGGCATGCACCTTGGCCATGCACAGCAGCGCGAGGAAGGCCAGCGCCACCGCGGTGATGGTGCGGGAGAGCCGCGCCATGGCGGTTGGCCCGCGCTTGTCCATCGCTTCGTCGGAGACTTTTGTTATCGCTAACATGTGCAAAAATGCGTGCCTATCCGCGTTGTGTTCCTGATCATCACGAACGCGCTTGAAAGGAAACGGCCTTGAAGAAAACAGGTTCGAATACGGCAGGCTTGAACAGGGCAGGCAAGAAATCGGTGCGCCGCAAAGGCGGCGCCGTCACCATCGATGAAGTGGCCGCGCTCGCCAAGGTGTCGCCCATGACGGTATCGCGCGTGGTCAACGGGCACAGCAAGGTGCGCGATGCGACGCGCGAGCGGGTGATGGAAGCGGTGAAGAAGCTCGGCTACGTGCCCAACGCCGCGGCAAGCTCGCTGGCGGCCGCGCAGGACGCGCGCATTGCCTTGATCTACACCGACCCCAGCGGCGCGTATCTGCGCGAATTGCTGATGGGTACCCTGCACGGCGCCGCGCGCTCGGCGGCCCAGCTGGTCATCGCCGATTGGGACGAGCTTGGCGCCGGCACCGAGCGCAAGGCGGCGCGCGCGCTGGCGAAAAAAGTGGCCGGCGTGATCCTGCCGCCGCCCTTGTGCGAATCGAAGACGGTGATCGACGAGCTGGTCAAGGCGGGCGTGCACGTGGTGGCGATCGCCGCGGGCCGCTTCAACCCCGACATTTCCGGCGTACGCATCGACGACTTCCTGGCCGGCAAGGAAATCACCGAGTACCTCATCAAGATGGGGCACACGCGCATCGCCTGCATCAAGGGCAATCCCAGCCAGAGCGCCAGCGCCCGCCGTTTCGAAGGTTACCAGGCGGCATTGAAGGAGGCCGGCATTGTGCCGGATGCGGCGCTCGTCCGGCAAGGCAACTTCACCTACCGCTCCGCGCTGCCGGCGGTGGAGGAACTGCTCGCCTTGCGCAAGCCGCCCACCGCCATTTTCGCCGGCAACGACGACATGGGCGCGGCGGCCGTGTCGGTGGCGCACCGCCGTGGCATCGACGTGCCGCGTGACCTGTCCATCGTGGGCTTCGACGACAGCTCGGCGGCCACCACGGTATGGCCCGAGCTCACCACCATCCGCCAGCCGATCCTGGCGATGGCGGACGCGGCCATCGACATCCTGCTGCGCGCCATCCGCCGCAAGGAAAGCGAGCCGCGCGTGGTGGTTCACCAGGTGGCTGCGCACCAATTGGTGCTGCGCGATTCGGTCGCGCCGCTTCGCTCGGCGGCCGGCAAAAAAGCCTAGATTCGCAGCGGTTTTCCGCGCGAAGCCGAAGCGTTGCGATGGCACGGCTGCCTGCTCGCGCATGTCAGCGCATCAGGTACTGGTTGAGCAGGTTCTCGTAGCGCTCCTGCTTGCCACTGCGCTTGGCCGGCTCGCCTTGTTTCGCCGCAAGGTCGCGCAAATCGGCAAGACCCAACTTGCCCTGCTCGAAGTCCTTGCCCGCACCCTGGTCGAAGCTTGCGTAGCGTTCGGCGCGCCACGCTTCCCAGGGCGAGCGTGTCAGCAGCGCATGCGCCACTTCCAGGCCGCGCGCGAACGCATCCATGCCGCCGATATGCGCCAGGAACAGGTCCTCCGCGTCGGTGGATTCGCGGCGCAGCTTCGCATCGAAGTTCAGGCCGCCGGGCGCCAATCCGCCCTGGCGCAGCACGACCAGCATGGCGCCGACCGTGTCGTAGAGATCGGTCGGAAACTGATCGGTATCCCAGCCGTTTTGCGCATTGCCGCGGTTGGCGTCGATGCTGCCGAGCAGGCCATGGTCGGATGCCACCTGCAGGTCGTGTTCGAACGTGTGGCCTGACAGCGTGGCGTGGTTGGCCTCGATGTTGAGTTTGAAATCCTGGTCCAGGCCATGCTGCTGCAGAAAGCCCGCGACGGTGGCGGCATCGAAGTCGTACTGATGCTTCATCGGTTCCATCGGCTTGGGTTCGATCAGGAAGTTGCCCTTGAAGCCGATGCTGCGGCCGAAGTCGCGCGCCATCGTGAGGAAGCGCGCGAAGTGGTCCAGTTCGCGCTTCATATGGGTGTTGTGCAGTGATGCGTAGCCTTCGCGTCCACCCCAGAACACATAGTTTTCGCCGCCGAGTTCGACGGTGGCTTCCAGCGCCGCCTTGATCTGTACTGCGGCGCGCGCCACCACCGCGAAATCGCGCCGTTCATGTAGCGCGGATGGCTGAACAGGTTGGCGGTGCCCCAAAGCAGCTTGATGCCGGTGGTCTGCTGGCGCTGCTTGGCCAGCGCAACCATGTGTTTGAGGTTGTTCTCGTACTCGCCGACATCGTCGGCATCCGGCGCCAGGTCGATGTCGTGAAAGCAGTAGTAGGGCACGCCGAGCTTGGTAAAGAACTCGAACGCCGCGTCCAGCTTGGCTTCGGCGCGCGCGAGCGGTGATTGCGCGGCATCCCACGGATAGGTGCGCGTGCCGGGGCCGAACGGATCGTGGCCGGCATTGCAGAAGCTGTGCCAGTAGCACACCGCAAAACGCAGATGCTCGGCCATGGTCTTGTCGCCGATCTTCCGGCTGGCGTCGTAGTGCTTGAACGCCAGCGGGTTATCCGATTCGCGGCCTTCGAACGGAATGCGGCCGATGCCGGGAAAGTACTCGTGTGATCCAATCAAAGGCGTGCTCATAAATCAGTCCCGGTCGATGGGTAGGGAAGGGGCTTGATAGCGGCCTGCACGGGTGCCGGACGCAAAAAATGTTAGCGCTATCATTTACGCTAATGCAGAAGCATCCACGTGGCAAGCACGCGACAACATCAAAAGATGGTGCGCTGCGTTAAATAACAGTCGCTGCGAACGTGCATGTCTCTGCATATCGCTCTCCAAAACATTTTTGCAACGCATCGAAAGCCTGCCGAAGCAGGTGGCGCTCCCACTATCATGGCGCGCATGAGCGCAGCGTCTTTCCCCATCGCCCCTTTATTGCCCGAGATCCGCAACACACTGGCTGCGCAAGCGCGCCTGGTGCTGGAAGCGCCGCCCGGCGCCGGCAAGACCACGCAGGTGCCGCTGGCGCTGCGCAACGAAGCCTGGCTCGAAGGCGGCAAGATCGTGATGCTGGAGCCGCGCCGCATTGCTGCGCGCGCGGCCGCGCAATTCATGGCGCAACAGTTGGGCGAGCAGGTCGGGCAGACGGTGGGTTATCGCATCCGCTTCGAGTCACGCATCAGTGCGGCGACGCGCATTGAAGTGGTGACCGAAGGCATCCTTACGCGCCTGATCCAGGACGATCCGGAACTTACCGGCATCGGTGCGATCCTGTTCGACGAATTCCACGAGCGTCACCTGGCCGGCGATCTCGGCGCCGCGCTGGCGCTGGATATCCAGCACACCTTGCGGCCGGACCTGCGCATCGTGGTGATGTCCGCCACGCTCGATGGCGAGCGCATCGCGCAATGGCTGGACGCGCCGCGCATCAGCAGTCCCGGGCGCAGCTTTCCGGTGCGTGTCGAATATCCGCCTGCGCGCACGCAGGAAAGTACGGAGCAGCACCTGGTCCGTGTCGTGCGGCAGGCCCTGGAAGAAAACCCCGGCGACGTGCTGGCCTTTCTACCGGGCCGGCGCGAAATCGCGCGCGTGCAGGGCATGATGCAGGCGCTGCAGCGCGATGACCTGGAAGTGGTCGCGCTGCACGGCGAGCTCTCGCTGGCCGAACAGCAGCTTGCGCTGGCCCCCGCGGAACCCGGCATGCGCCGCGTCGTGCTGGCGACCAACGTGGCCGAATCCAGCGTCACGTTGCCGGGCATTCGCGCCGTGGTCGATGCGGGGCTTGCACGCGAGCCGCGTTTCGATCCGAATTCCGGTTTTACGCGGCTGGAAACGGTAAACATTTCCCAAGCTTCCGCCGACCAGCGCGCGGGCCGCGCCGGCCGCGTCGCCGAAGGCACGGCATATCGGTTGTGGCCGCAAAGCCGGCGCCTGGACGCCTCGCGCACGGCAGAAATCGCGCAGGCGGAGTTGTCGGGGCTGGCGTTGGAATTGGCGGCGTGGGGCAGCGCCGAACTGCCTTGGCTCGATCCGCCGCCCGGCGGCGCGCTGGCGCAGGCGCGCGAATTACTGGTGCGGCTGGGCGCGCTCGATGCCCAGCAGCGCATCACGGCCTTGGGCCGGCGCATGTTGGAGCTGGGCGCCACGCCACGCCTGGGCGCCGCCGCCTTGCGCGCGCCGGAAACCTTGCATGCCTTGGTCGCGGATTTGCTCGCCTTGATGGAAGCGCGTTCGCCACTGCGTGGCGCGCACGCACGTACCGACGATTTCCGCGCGCGCGTGACGGCGCTGCATGCCTGGCGGGACCGGCGCAGCGCCACCGGTTCCAGCTATGGCGCCGACGCCGGTGCGCTGGCGGCGGTGGAGCAAGCCAGCAAGGGCTGGCGCCAGCGCCTGGGTGTGCGCAGTGCGGCCAGCGGCGTGCCGCACAGCCACGCCGTGGGTGATCTGCTGCTGCATGCGTTTCCCGATCGCATCGCGCGCCAGGACGAAACCAATCCTTTGCGCTACACCTTGGCCAACGGCCGCGGCGCGCGCTTGCACGAACAGACCGCGCTATTGGGGGAGCCGTGGCTGGTTGCGCTCGATCTTCGCCATGAGGCGCGTGACAGTTTGATGCTCGCCGCGGCGCCGCTCGATCCGCGCGTGCTGGAAGAAGACTATCCCGCGCAGTTCCAGCGTGTGCGCAACGTGCGTTGGAATGAGGAGCGCGCTGCAGTGGAGGCGTTTGAAGAACGCCGTTTCGGCGCGATCGTGCTGGAGCGCCGCAGCGTTCCCGTGCAAGCGGAAGACGCCGTGCCGGCCTTGCTGGCTGCAGTACGCGATCGCGGCCTCGACGCGTTGCCATGGAGCGAATCGGCGCGCCGCCTGCGCTTGCGCATGCAATCCTTGCGCGCGTGGATGCCTGAACTGGGCTTGCCGGATGTCTCCGACGCCGCGTTGCTGGACATGCTGGAAGACTGGCTCGCGCCCTACCTGCAAACCAAGCGCAAACTCGACGCGCTCTCGGAAGACGAACTTTCCCAGGCGCTCGCTGCCTTGTTCGACTACGAGCAACGCAAGCAACTGGATGCGCAAGCGCCCGACAGCTTGACGGTACCGAGCGGACAGACGCGGCGGCTGGAATACCGCCCCGGCGAGCCGCCCGTGCTGGCGGTGAAGCTGCAGGAACTGTTCGGCCTGGCCGACACGCCGCGCGTGGCCAATGGCCGCATCGCCGTCACCTTGCACCTGCTGTCGCCGGCGGGGCGACCGATCCAGGTGACGCAGGATCTGCATGGCTTCTGGGAACGCACGTATCCGGAAGTGAAGAAGGAATTGAAAGGACGCTATCCCAAGCATCCCTGGCCGGATGATCCGTGGACGGCGACGCCAACGCACCGGGCGAAGCCGCGGGGGACCTGAGCAACGTCACGCATCGCAGAAACCTTGCGTAGGTTGGTGTTGAGCGCAGCGAACCCCAACGTTGCGTTCTCCGTGGCAGCGTCGGTATCACTTCACACACCCAAGCCCCAGCAGCGTCGTGCGTAACGCCTCATCGATCGGCGTATAAGGCTCTCCATCCAAAAATGCCACCAGCTTGCTGTCATCCAACCGCACCGGCTCCTTCCACAAGTAGCGCATCTTGCGCATCTCGCGCAGCGTTTCGATAAACGGTGCCATGGCTGCTACCAGCCACCAAGGAAAGCGTCGCAATGCCATCTGCGGATTGCCGGCCGCGCGGCGCACCGCATCGGCCAATGCATGGCCATCCAGCCAATAGCCGCCAAAGTTGAATACCTCGAAATCGGCTAGCCGGTCCTCGTTTTGCAGCAGGCGCGCCATCGTTTCGGCGACATCCGGCAGATAAGCCCAGGCATGCGGGTGCGAGTAATCGGCAGGATAGCGAAACGTCGTCACCGGCTTGCCGGGGCGCAGCAAGCCCTGCGAAAACCAGTTGTTGCCGGCGTGTGGCCCGACAAAGTCACCGCAGCGCAGTACCAGCGTGCGCACGCCTGCGCGCGATGCGTCGGCCAGGCGCCGTTCCATCTCGGCGCGGATCCGGCCTTTTTCGGTGCATGGATGCTGCGGCGAATCCTCGCGCAGCAGCGGAAATGCATCGGGACCGAAGTTGTAGATCGTGCCGGGCAGCACCATGCGTGCGCCGGTCGCCCGGGCCGCGCCGATGCTGTTGTCCAGCATCGGCAGTACCAGCGTATTCCACTGCCGGTAACCGGGCGGATTGACCGCATGCACGATCACTTCCACACCGTCGGCAGCCGCGAGCACATCCGCGCGCTGCATGGCGTCGCCCTGCACCCATTCGATGCCGTCGCGCTCTGTCGGCAAGCGCCGTACCAAGGCACGTACCTGCCATCCGTGCCGCTTAAAGGCCACGCAGGCTTCGCGGCCAATGCCGCCGTTGCCGCCGATCACCAGGGCTGTTTTTGATGTGCTCATGACGGGTTCTCCACTTGGATGGGCAAAGTCTGGTCCCGGCCTGGTTGAAAGAAAATTGCCTAATACCGTAGAGCTGCTATACAAATATGTATGGCTGAGCAAGAACCCGGTTGGGAGTTATATCGATCCTTTCTCGCCGTCATGCGCGAAGGGAGTTTGTCCGGCGCCGCGCGCATGCTGGGGATGACGCAGCCGAGCCTGGGCCGGCATATCCGCGAGTTGGAAGAGACACTAGGTGTGTCCTTGTTTGCACGCTCGCCGCAGGGCTTGTCGCCCACCGACCTGGCGCACGCCTTGCTGCCGCATGCCCAAACGATGGCTTCGGCCTCGATGGCCTTGCGCCGCACCGCCACCACGCGGCATGACGCCATGTCCGGCGTGGTGCGCATCGCCGCCAGCGAGGTGATGGGGGTGGAAGTGTTGCCGCCCATGCTGGCCGCGTTTAGGGAACGGCATCCCGGGGTCGTCATCGAGCTTTCGCTGTCAAACCAGGTGGAAAACCTGCTGCGGCGCGACGCCGATATCGCCATTCGCATGGGTCGGCCCGCGCAGGAGGCGCTCGTTGCACGGCGCGTGGGCAGCATCGTGCTGGGTTTGTATGCCCACAAGCGCTACGTGAAAGCGCACGGCCGCCCGCACACGCTCGCGGACCTGGTGTCGCACGCGTTGATCGGCTTCGACCACGAAACACCGTATATCCGCGCGATGCGTCCGGCCGGCATGCCCTATACACGGGAGCATTTCGCGCTGCGGACGGACAATGACCTGGCAGCTCTGGCCGCGTTGCGTGCCGGTTATGGCATCGGCTTTTGCCAATGCGGCATCGCGCAGCGCGACCCGGCACTGTTGCGCCTGCTTGGCGACCGTTTCCAGCTGAGCATGGAGACATGGGTGGTGATGCACGAGGATCTGCGCCGCCATGCGCTGATGCGTGCCCTGTACGATCATTTGGCTACTGCGCTGATCGAGTACGCGGCGATGGCGCCATCGCCGGCCAAACCCCGCCGCGCGACGCCTAAGGATGCTCTGATTTAATCCACCGCAGGCCGCAGCAGCCCTGTGTGTCCGCACAGCTTCGGTCCATCGTCTCGACAGACAGCCAGTCTGCCTTCCTCGCTCCTCAAAGCCGGGCACATCCATGTGCCCTCCCCGCGTGCGCCGAT
>Ga0335072_10009166_pt1 | contig 14296 bp, 10 predicted proteins | sample Lox_Sample_21_FD_206725 | JGI IMG/M metagenome (GOLD analysis project Ga0335072, IMG submission 206725) | Soil microbial communities from Loxahatchee National Wildlife Refuge, Florida, United States - Lox_Sample_2.1 | ecosystem: Environmental > Terrestrial > Soil > Wetlands | place: USA... | reverse complement strand
GACTTGATATTATCGATGATACGCTATTGAACTGAGCACAAGGGGAGGGGCGATGCCAAAGGAAGGTACGGAAGATGCTCGAACGGGCTGTATAAGGGGATCGTACAAGTCGAAGTTATCCAAAAGTTGAGGTACAAAAAAGAACTGGTGTCTGGTATAAGAGGCACAGGCTATCTGGGCGATACAGCAGACCTGAAGAAGTAAGAAACGAGTGTAGTGGTTTTGGGGACCCTGTGAATAAAGTAACGCTGAGAAGAAAGTGTGTGATAGAAGGCAAAGATAGGTAGACTACGAAAGGCCAGGTCTCAGAGCGCGCATGGGGGGAGCGGATGGTGGACCAGGAACAGGAAACTACTGGTGGTGGAGTCGGCGCACTGTCTGGGGGAGCCGGCACCAGAGACGGGATGATGGAGGGCGCAGTCTTTCTAAATTCAGTTGACTGGGTTGGGATCCCCGTCCTTTACGTTCGACGCTACTGCGTGCTGCTGCCACTCTGGCTTGTTGGATGAGTCCCGGGATGCGTTTGGGTAGCGGCCACAGTGGAGAATTGTTGATTTGCTTGGATATGTTGGCGGTGGGACTGTTTGGGCCTGCAGGGGTGTTCTAAGTGCTTTATCGGTAGGTCTCGACGGTGCTGGGATTACTGTTATTTTCTGACCACCAAAAAAGTTGTCGCAGCGAAAAAGCATTATTCGTTTGGCCCGGTTCTCAAAGCGGCGAGTCTTTTCACAAAGAGCATGCATAAGCCCGAGCTAATTGAATACGATCCATCACACGGAGTAGTACACGGGCGCTGTCGACGCCCACACCTATCGATAATGACCAACCAACAGGTCGTGCCTGTGGTCGACCTAGGATATGAGCATCAACGAGTCGCCTCGGAGCCACGCTTATGGCCACCCAGACCCGGTCACGGCAGTCATAGTAGCAATAAGTGGGGTTGGACGATTAATTGGTGAGCGTAGCAAATTGCGACCGACATGCAATTCATGCTGTGATTGAGTCGGGTAAGCGCCATTGTCGTGATGGAGGAGTAATCCTATCTTTTGACAGGCAGATGTCGATCCTTCATTATTCGAATCACAAGCAATAATTCAATTTCATAAATAATGTGCGCACAGTTCAGCTCCCTCAGCTGTGCGCCAAAGCGTGCACTACTTTTAAGGCAGCTAAGGTACAGTCAGACTTAGCCTTGCGTGCTACGATGAGGCACCTAAGCAGCGTAATGCAGCGCCGCTTACCTCCAACACAAAAGTTGTGTCGGGCGTAAGGGCAAAGGCAACAAAGCGGATCTGCAAGTACGAGATCTTGCAGAAGAGAAACACGATGCAACCACGCGTCAACGGTATTGCATCTCGCGCACTTCTGATTCGATGGGTGATTGCACGCGAATATTCCCTGCTGAGTACAAAGTATTGCCTCGACCGAAACGTGAAACATACTTACAACCAGTCACGAAAGGTATCACACCTCCAACATAGCTTAGACCTATGGTGTGGGACACTGTGTCTTCACATGTTCAGAGTTTGATATTTGGGTTGGATTGCGATTATCCACGCTATGTATCGGTCGTGATAATCGATAGGGAAGGTGCTTTACGCAAAATTGTCTTATCACACCTCGTTCGCGGGGTTCGTCAAACTACGATCTGAACCTCCCCTCCATTGTAGATCACCATTGGCTCATGGTAAGCCTCTTGACCTCGGCGATAGACATCTTAACAACTTGACTGGCTATCGATTGCACTTGTACCTGACATACTTACACCGTAGTGTCCGTTAGAACACCAGCCTGAAATCTCAGCGCCGCAAGATGTCGACGAAACAGTTGTCAGAATTAGAGCTTTGAGCGACACCTGAATCCTACGGCAAGTCCGGCGTCTGCCTTCTAGTCGGATTTGCGAACTGGAGCTGAGAGAATCAGCTTGAGAGGCCTAATGGCATAACCTTTCAAATGTTTCAAGACTTTCTGCAGTGCAACCATCGGTGAAGTCTCTCAAGACAAAGTCGGTTGTGCGTAGCAAGGAAAAAGCTGAAGGCTGACGGTCGGCGTCAAGAACATCTTCAAAAACACCAATACTACCAGGGAAATGGTTCCTGACCTAACCATCTGTTTCAGAGATCAATAGACCCTCGTGCTTTCTCCACGGTCGCTCGTGGCGCCGTTATTAACTATTTGCGTCATCTATCTTCTTTAGGCGGTTCCCAAAAATTTTATCGCCCATCCAAATGCACTATCGCCAGCCATCCATCCCCACCTCGTAGCAATCCGTGTCTGATAGGCACTTGCTATCAGGCATTAAGAATCGACGCCATGACTCTGCAAATCATAACGATTCTGGGGCCGCCTCAGGGCTCAGCTACCTTAGAGCGCACACCCAAGCGTCTCGCAGCAGGACTCCTTGGTTCGAGGAAATATCGCAAAAGCACTTGAATTTACAGTAGTAAGCAGTGGGGCATATTGAATGCGCTGAGCGAGATTGTGTGCAAGTCGTGTGCCACTCCCTACCAGATTGCATAATATTGCTTTGTGTGTCAAAGCTACTCTAACTACTGTGCAAGGTGCATATATCCTGCAAATGGCTCGACCTAAAGATAGCCCTTCAAGAAAAATGTCGCTGCTTTTGCCCAAGGCATGAGCACATTTTCATTGCATTGCATGGTCGCGGGGTCAAGAAGGCCATGTAATGCATCACGGTCATTTTATGAAATGAAAGCCCTTTCGGTAGACTTCCAGAAGGGGACCGTGTGAAGACGCTTACCAGGATGCGGCCAACCAACTAGCATGGGTTAGACTCGACCGTCGGGCGGACCGGCCATGCAAAATGCTAGACCACCAATCGGGCCTGGGTGTTGCCGTGCCTTCTAACGGTGTTCGGTCATCTTTGTGAAAATCATGGTCTTTTTACCTGCAGGTACGCTGCAGGTACGAGAACCATTCCATCAAGACTCCATCCATTTGAACCCGCTGCATACCTCATGCACGAATCTGCTTTGATGTCAAATCTGCCCGTTTCACCATGGGTAAGCTAACATCAGAAGCAAAGTCAACTTACTCGTACACTGCGACCGTCTGAAGTTCTTTGTCGTGTCATATCGATAGGAAGCCCGGGGCCTCGGTGCTCTTCGAGCCAAAGCAACGGCCCAGGGGTGCCTGTCTAGACACCGAAGTTGGGGGCCGGCTGCTTACATAGCGTTGTTCGCGGATGTCGGGTTACTTCCGACAGATCAAGGGACAAGCCAAGATCCCACAATACGTTATCTCCGCATCACGACTAAGTAGACAGTATGCAGGTGGATTCTTTCACTTCGGGATATGCGTCCACACGTCCCGACGCATTGGTTTGAGCCCTTGAAGAGAAGCCACGACCCATATGCTACTACTGATTTGGCGCTGTGTATAAAAGTTTTCTTGTGGCTTGGTTGTATTACTAACATTTGAACATTATTGTTCGGAGTCGCTTCCGAAGGTCCTCGGGGCCTTTATGGACGGTCTGGCCTTACACTTCACTTTACAGCAAAAGCGGGCCGCAGATTTCACCCTCATAGCATGTCATCATTTCCAAGTGGGTCTGAATTTCCCACGGATTGAGGGAGACTCACTGGGTATCAATTGAGACATTGGACCGTGAACCGGACCACAATGGGATAATTTGCCCCAGATTCCTTCTAGACATTTAACCAAGGCATATATGGTGGTGCTGCCTCGGGATTATTGACGTGGTCATCAAAGTAATGGTACCTTGCATGGAAGTGTTTATGCTTGATTCTGGAAAATCTCAAAGTATTCGCTGAGAAAACTATGCCCCATGCTATGCTCATATCAACTCTTGCCAGCAATTAATGGGGTCCCTAGCTGAATCGGCCCTATGCTTCCGGCTCAATGGCGTGTCTCCCGTTGTCTTGTAGGTCAAAAGTGTCACAAAGTTCGATATCCGTGCCCAGAAGTGTATGTTTCAGTGCGGACGTACACCACCAGTTCTTCGACGATATGCACCAGATGACAACCTGGGTCCGCTTAAGCGGTGCACTGAACCATGAATCTTACTCCAGAATCTAGTCGGTAAGCAGACTAACATAGTGCAAAAATTACGAAGTCCCCGCCTTTACAGACTTTTAGGGTGTATTTGGATTTGCCGGTAACCGGACCCGTTCAGGAACAGTCAGGCCATGCCTCGGACATGTTTCTTAGTCCAATCATTCCTGGTTCTTCCCAAGGATTCTGACAGCGGGCGGGATTTCGAGAATGTTTCACCACGCGAGCCAGAATGATCATAGCGAAAGAGGAGTGCATGTGCAGATGTGGGGGCCTAACTGATCTAGTTTGATGGTACATGTACAGTAATTGAAGGTGGTAACACTTAGTGAGTTCCAATGCGCTAGCAAAAAAAGCATTCGGTAAACCAAGGTAAGTGCATCTTTTCCCCACGAAAGTAAGGATACCGCGGTACCATGATACGTAAGATATCTCAAGCAGGGTAGTCGTGGTTATCTGTGAGCATGGGTAATCGAAAGTTCATGTATCTTCCATCTTCAGCATGAATGATAAAGAAAGATAAGCAATATTCTCTATGCCGCCATTATGTTACCCCACCATTGTCCTTACTTTCTCACATGTGTTCTAGTTTTTAATGATACACGAAAACATAGCCTGTCTGAGGGTCACCGGAAACGATCAAGCATCGCAGATCCTACACTTCAACACATTATCCAATATCAGCAAAGTAATTTTTTCACGGAAAAGATGCCATTTGATAGACATGCATAGTAGGAGACACCTTCACAGCTGCAATTCCTCCCAGCCCTGTGAAGTCACGTTCGTGAAGCTCATCTGCCAACTCCGAATTATGAAATTTATTGAGAAGTTTAGATGAGAGTTGGAAGCAGGAGGCCCGGTCAGAAATGTGATACAGTATGATATATGCACTTGTACAGAATATACACCAGCCATTGACCGGCCTTAATCGATCTCAATAACGAACTTTCCAATCCCTCCTTTGCCGTCATATACCTCTTGACAACCTTTTCTCACAGCATCGATATCTGAGAACTTGGCCGTGCGTCCCACCACCGGCTTGATCTTGCCCTGTTGAATCCACGTCGCAAAATCGTTGAGTCCCTTTGCGTCAGGCGACATGAACATGTAGCTGTACTTCACGCCTGAGCGTCCAGCCTGCCATCTGTAATACCAATCGACGAGGTTCAGCATGACGCGGAAGATATACGGCATACCAGGCATGCCCTTAGCCATCTGGTCCCCCGAAGGAACAGTACCAATGCTGACAATGACGCCGCCAGACTTCAAGATAGGCAGGACCTTCAGAGTCTGGCCCATAGTATCGAACATGTAATCCACCTGGCCCCTGCCAACCGCCTTCACCACATCCTCCTTGGTATAATCGACGATCTGAAGCGTCCCATCATCCGCGAGCAGTTCTTTCGCCTTGGCGATCTTCCCCGTCGACAGCGTCGTGATGACCTTTCCGGCACCAAAGACGTTCTTCGCAAGCTGCACTGCGATGCTGCCCGTGCCACTCAGGCCGGCGGGCACGAAGACCGTCTTGCCCTCCAGACCGCCCTCAAGCTGCGAGTCGGCTATCCGCATCGCTTGGAGAGCAGTGAGGCCTGCTAAGGGTATGCTGGCTGCTTGGGTGAAGGAGAGTGAAGCGGGCTTCTTGGCGACGGCATATTCTTGCGAAAGGGCGTACTCGGCGGCGCTGCCTTTGTAGTCGCTGGGGATGCGAGAGTAGATTTCGTCGCCGACTTGGAGGGTGGTTACTGAGGGGCCAATCGCGGCGACGGTGCCGGCTGCATCGTAGCCGATCTTGTATGGGAATCTTGGTGGGAGAGAAGTGTTAGTCTGGGGATTGTTCTTGGGGCTCAAAATTGATGTCGGGGAGAGAAAAGGCTGACGAGGCTGTGGGTCACTCACGAATCTTTCTTGAATATCTTGGCCACTCCAGACGCTAACTTGACGTCAATGGGATTGATAGAGGCAGCATGGACCTTGATGAGGACTTCATCGTCCCTAGTGATCTGGGGCGTCGGGAGCGTCGCGATGTCATATTGAGAGGGTTTGCCGTATGCTGCGAGAGCAACTGCTCGCATGGAAGTGGACGCCATTCTTTGGCTGCGGTGCATAGCATTAGTAAGCACTACCGAGCTATTCGCTTGGGTGGACAGCCTTGCCTGCTAACTTCAGGGTGTGATATTACCACTCTCAGTTTGGCTGATTGCCTGCTTTAAAAGCACCAAGACAAGTCTTTAAATTAAGAAATAATGCGAGCTGGAGCTCAGATTCAATCCAATCTGATTGATAATTCATAACGTCACATCAGAGTTTTCCAAGTGAATTTCTAGTCCAGGGTTCCATGATCGGACAGCAATTGTCCCGCTTCCTCGGCGACTTTTTTTTGCCTTCATGCAAAGGTTCTTTTCATTTCTACTTCGACGCTCAGCACGTATACTATCTCTGGCTTTTATGTCAAGCTCTCACATGTTACCGCACAAGTTTCGTTATGGTTGTGCCGCCATCGTCTTTGTAACCTGCATTGCTGAGTAAAACTTCGTGGGATTGTAACATTTTGCGAGCCGGTTCTGCAAGACTCTCTCGATACGGAGCCAAACACATGATGCTCTTCCGTCATGACCATGATGTGGTCATGAAGTCAGTCCTGAGGGAGATATCTCCTTCGTTCGGAGGTTTGAAAAGGCCTGCAAGGGTAAGGTGCTACATCTTATACTTGTTTGGCACAAGATATTGCGATTGTGTAACATTATCATTCCCTTTGGTAGCAAGTTTCGGGTTCTATTCTCGTCTTCTCTTCTACATTGACACAAAAAAGGACTCAGTATCTCCAAGGTCGCAACAAAGCAGACACTTTGCTACTCTCATGACTGGAGATGTTATGTTTGCTCTTTTTCCCTTTGCACCTGTTACTCCACGAAGCACCTTCTCGGGAGTTTTATTATCGCCCTCACTGTTGGATTGTAACATGAAATAGAAAATGGGCATTGCTATTCTGCTTAAGCCCGTTTCTTTGCTACGTTTGTCCGAGCAAGCAAATAGTTACTTCATAGTCATGAAATAACATTCTAGCACAGCTTCCCTGATTTACTCAGATACATTCGCATGATTATCTTTCTAATATATGTGTATATACACAGACTCTGTGCTAAGTATGAGGGTCTATAAATCAAGACCTTAATCCCGCTGAAAATGGTCCCAGTGTTTTCCTCAGCTATTATCAGGAGCCATCCTTTGTTCCCTCCAAATCTACATTATGAACAATCTTCTTGTCTCATTCCTACAGATTTTTCTCGTCTCGTCTTACCCAACCAACACTTTGAGTACCCCTATCTCCACACCCTTCACCCCCTGCCAATCCGCTCACGACAGCACCTCCAACACCTTCCAAATCACCAACTTTCTAACCTTCATACCCAGTCCCTCTTCCATCATCCCAACCCCAATCCACACCCTCTCATTCAACCTCCTCAACCCCAAACCGGCGCTTCGGCATCTTGTTCTCGGTCCTTCAGCAGAGCAGATATTGCCAGTGGCACTAAGCTCAATGGTCCATCCCATTAACAGGCCTGTGATAACATGATGATTAGTGTCGTGTCGGCCAGAACGCATCTGACTGCGTTAGAAGCCTAGAACTGTATTGGGATTATGTACGTGACTTTCATTCTCACCTTCTCACTCTCTACTCCACTCCAGCATGGGGATTGGGACTTGAAGACTGGCGTTTTCCAAGTGGCTTAGACTATGCTAATGCACACTCCGTGCAGTGGGGGACTAGGAAGCCATCTGGATTTCCCGTCAGTTGTTTCAATATGATGTCTTCATATACGAATGGCGAGGAGACGTTGTGTGAGTTGATGACTGAGTCTATTGTTGGGAGGTACAGAACTATCTGAGATGATGCCTATGGTCTTGGGCCTGATGGGTACCTGTTGTGATAGAGGTTTTACAACACTGACATTTGCTGTGCATATTAGAAATAGACAGGATGCCTGGGTTCGAAGAGGTCAACTAGGAACAATGGCTCTTATATGACGGAATTACAGGACATAATATTTAGCTACAGCGAACGGTTAGAGATATTACGCTGTACAGCACTTCTATTTACACACCACATTCTTAACACATCCGGTCATGCAATGCTACCTACAGTTCGCTCTCGATTTTCTTTCCATAGCCGTTATCCCTAACCCAAGATGCAACATCTGTTCTGTCTCTTCCCAGCCATGCAGCCTTAGCTTCGATAGACTCCAGACTCTGTGCCAGGCCCATCTCAAAGCCCTTCGTGCTCCTTCCTGAGAAGAACTGCTCAACGCGAGCCTTGTCTGCCTCGCTCGTGAAACCTGAGGTGCAAATGGTAACCAACGACCCGAGCATTGAAAGCCCAGCAGGAAGCCTTCTCGCCAACTCGTCCCAGTTCTCCTGCATCCAGCTAAACATGGCTTCAATTCCCTCCGGATGAGATCGCAGAGCGCCGATTGGTAAGTAGATGTCCTGCTCCTTGACCTCACCACCAAGAGGTAGGCTTAGAGTTTGCTTGATGAGCTCAGGATCTTTGGCACGCCCTAAGCTTCTAAGGGCAGTATTACGTTCGTCGCTATTCTTGGACGTGCGATACGTCTCAAGAATGATATTATACTTCTCAAGTTAGTCCAAGATCATGAGGAAAGAATGATATAAACTCACCTCGTCCTTGCCACCGTACTTGAGCGCCATGCCGAAAACGCTTCCACGAATATTTGGAGGAATAGCAGACTTGTCTCCCTTGGCAAATTTAGCGAACATATCTTGAGCAGCTTTAATAATGACCGGATCACCGGCAAGGCCAGCACTACCAAATAGCATGGCCTTGAATTGTTGCTGGATGTGATCATCGTCATCCTTGAACTCCCAGCCTGCTTTGTGCGCCTTCGGGCTCACGAGATCTTTCAGGAAGGTTTCAAGACCGTCTTTGACGACTTGATCTTCGAATACCCAGGCACTTTGTATAACAGACAAACGAGAGATGAGCTCGTTCCACACGACAAATTCCGTTTCAGTATCGAAGCCTTTAACCAGATTTAACAATCCCGAAGTCTTCTGGTATCCAGCAGCAGCAAGTGCGCCGGCATCAGCTAGCATTCCTGCGCGATCTTCGACACTAAGAAGATCATCTTTGGCAGCCTTGCCAAGCTTCTCTAATCGTTCCGGAGTATACGAGGTGCGGTAGATACTTGTGTGATCGGCATTGAGCTTGAAGAAGTCCATGCTCGACACTTCAAAATTGGCTTCCCGTTCAGTCAGGGTTAGCGCCTCATTGATGCCGTCCTTGGTACGCAAACCCAAGAAGACAGGGTAGAGCACCTTGTCTTCCTCGGGCTTAACATCCGCAGTACGAAGGAAACGATTCTGCTTAACATGAATAGACTTCTTATCTTCGTTCTCAGTAACTGTGATTACTGGATAGCCCACATTCTTAGTCCAAATGTCCATCACGGTATCTAGATCTTTCCTACTAGCAGCGCTCAATGCAGCCCATAAATCGCCAGTTTGCGTATTTCCATAGGCGTGCTTCTTCAGGTACTGCCTGATACCCTCCATAAAAACATCTTCACCAAGGTAGGTAGAAATCATTCGTAGTACGCAGGAACCCTTGGAGTATGATATTGCATCGAAGATCTGGTTGACCTCATCAGCTCTCTTGACCGGTACCTCAATCGGATGACTGCTTCGAAGAGAGTCGAGACTTAAAGCGCTCTGCAGATTGTCTGTGACATAGCCTTGCCACACCTTCCACTCAGGATAGAAGACATTACAGGAATACCAGGACATCCACGTCGCAAAGCCTTCGTTTAGCCACAGGCCGTCCCAAAAGTCCATTGTGACCAAGTTTCCGAACCACTGATGCGCAAGTTCGTGCTGGACGACCTCTGCAATTCTCTCCTTTGTTGCAGCTCCGCTGCTCTTCTCGTCAAACATCACGTCTACCACACGGTATGTGATTAAGCCCCAATTTTCCATGGCGCCAGCCGCAAAGTCCGGTATGGCAACCATATCCATCTTAGGCAGGGGAAATTCGCTGTCGAAGGTCTTTTCGTAAAATTCTAGCGTACGTGCAGCAAGTTCCAGGGAGAAACGACCATGTTCAATGTCTTGGTTTGGAGGAGCATAAACACGGACAGGAAGTCTAAACTTGTCTGTTTCGATATAATTAAGCTCTCCAACGATGAATGCTAAGAGGTAAGTAGACATAAGGGGCGTAGTGTTGAATTTGACAGCCTTCTTGGTAGTATTACTTATCGTCGATTGAATATCAGTCTCTGAAGCCACATCCATATTACTCAAGCAAGTTAAGTTTTTGTCCGCGATCAAAGTAATCGTAAACTTGGCCTTCAGTGCTGGTTCATCGAAGCATGGGAATGCTCTCCTGGCGTCCGTTGGCTCCATTTGAGTTGTGGCAAGAATGCCATCCGTACCGTCTAAATTCTTATAGGTAGATCTATAAAATCCCGCCATCTTGTCATTGAGCTCGCCCGTGAACTTCATCTCAAGCTGTGCCGTTGTACCCTTTGGAATGACTTTGTCAAACGCTATCTTGCTCGTCTGCGCTGATTCATTATATGATACATCTGGGGAAGAGCTAAGCATAAGGGTTAGCTAGATTATTATCAAATATCGTTAAACCCACCTGATCGTGTTTGAACTAGCAATGATTTTAGTACTGTGGATTGTGAGTTCGAGGGTGTTCAAGGATATATCCTTGGTGTCCTCAACAACATCCAAATCGATAATAACACATCCCTCATAGGTTAACTTCTCGAAGTCTGGCTCCAGGGTCAAATCATAGTGCCGCGGAATGACATTGGCCGGCAATATCTCTCTGCCTTTAGTAAGGTCTATCCCACCAGCCGCCTCTTTTTCTGCATGCATCTTACACATCTCGTGCCTCCGGTATGAGCAGTGTCGAACAGAAGCGGCTTCGAGAATATTATAGGGAGAAACTCGGAAGTTTGGGCGTCTTAGCTGGGCTTGTACGACACTATGTCTTGATCAGTACCGGGAGGTCAAAGGCATTGAGGCGTAATGCACTTACGATGACTGTGACACAGCACGAGCTGCTGCCCAAGAAAAACTGCGGCTGAAAATTCGCTTTGGCGATGAAGAGAAGAATGCGGAGGCTGCTGGACGGACGAGAGTCGATGCAAAGATCGTCAAGTCGACCAGAGAAGATGTAATGACACGCATTGACTGATCAAAGGAGGGACAGAGTAAGAGAGTTTGCTGGGTGGTCTCTACTCGATGCAGACTCGGCGCTAAGGATGTAGGCTAGGTAGGCGGTGAGATTGGGCAACGTTGACCCGAGAAACTTCATGAATTGCCCCAACTCTAAAGACTGCAAATGAGCCGACTCTAGCCGGCTGCTCGATGTAGTGCGATATCAGTGTAACGTTGTTGCGTCAGGACGTCTTAGCTGCTGCTTTGAAAATTTGATTCTCAGCCTTGCTCGCGAGGCGGCCAACATGCCTTTAGGTTACCTAAGCAAAATTCAAAAATGGCATGGCTTCCCTCCTTTCTCCCAGAAGCATCCCACTTCCGAAAGGACTGAATGCAGAACCGATAAACCAATGGAATAGGTTTGTTGTCTCTGATTTGTAAAATCAACCACTGCAACACCAGTCCTTCCAGCATCATACGTTTCTCCGCCACGAGATGCTGGCGTTCATCGATCATTCGATCGGACGTTGCAATAGAAAACAAGCCACAAGTTTGAGGGGACTAGGAGCCTCTATAAGAGGTCTTGACTGCATCTCCATAGGAAGTTCGGCACAATTTGGACCGAAAGTCGGAACGAAGGCAATGATTTCCCTGGTGATTCACTGGTCATATTAGGTATTGCAAATCATACAATTGCTATTTGGTATATTGAGCCTGACATTAAGTTCTAATCATGCCGTGCCCAAGAATTACCAGCCTCCTCCTTTCCCAGCGAATCCACTACTTTCTTCGATCTTCCTTTGTCCTCCACCACTTCTCTGTGACTTTTGCTGTGCAGCTTCATGCTTCCTTAGCTCTTCCGGTACCCTTGATATGGAGCTCTTAGTCAACATTTGCTTCAGGTCATACATAACATCTGCATCCTCATTGCCCAAAAATGTGATTGCCACACCGCTCTTTCCCGCACGTCCCGTACGACCAATACGGTGAGTGTAACTTTCGATATTTGTAGCCATGTTGAAGTTGACAACGAGACTGACATCAGGGACATCTATACCACGACCAGCAAGATCCGTAGCAACGAGAACATCTGTCTGACCAGAGCGAACAGATGCGAGAGCTGCCTCACGTTGCTCTTGGGTCTTGCTTCCATGTAATGTGACAGATGAAAAGCCCATATGTTTGATGTCTCGTGCAACAGCATCGCAATTCCTCTTGATGTTGACAAACACAATAATCGGTGGTGCAAATTCTCCAGAGGAAAGTATCTCGTTGAGACGTTTCTTCCTCTTATCCTCACCGGCCACAAATTCGACTCTTTGCTCCACAGTCTCTACTGCCTCACCGACGTTGCCTATAGTCACGATCGCCGGCCTTCTGAGATATTTCTTGGCTATCTTTTCCACAGCAGGCGGCATGGTTGCTGTGTACATCATCGTTTGCCTATATCTGTCTTTGCCACCCAGGTGTCTAGTCATAGCTTGTGGATCCTCTGCTTCATCAGTATCGGGCTTCTCGTTTCCGACAGGAAGAGCGTCGAGGATTTTGTTGACAGATTCCTCAAAGCCCAGGTCAATCATTCGATCGGCTTCGTCCATAATTATGTAGCAGCACTGTCCCAACACAAGAACTCGGCGCTCAATGCAGTCCACAAGACGGCCAGGAGTAGCAATAATGATCTCAGCGCCATTTCTTAGGTTGTAAGACTGTTCCTCGAGAGAATGACCACCAACAATACTAACACAAGTAAAGCCAAGCGGGGTCGCAAACTTTCGTGCTTCCACTTCTATTTGTTGAGCCAATTCACGGGTCGGTGCAAGAATAATAGCATAAGGCCCGTCGTTCTTTGTAAGGTCGTTCAGAGGAGGTAGTTCTGATATGTAGACAAGGAGAGGCAGCAAGAATGCAGCGGTTTTACCTGAACCAGTGACGGCTACACCAATAAGATCGCGTGCCTGTAACGCAATTGGGATCGCCGCTCGCTGTACAGCAGAAGGCTCATCATATCCAACTTGTGCAATGATATCTATTAGTCGTTTAGGAAGGCCAGATTCAGCCCAGCTGCGCATTGGATTGGGTATCGCTCCGCCTTTCGTGCTTATGTTGAAGTCTTCCTTAAAGATGCGCCAGTCTCTCTCCCTCATGTGTTCCAGCTTCTTCTCACTCCAATGCTTGTCCAAGGAGTTTCTTCCACCTGCGTCTTCCTTTCTGCGCCTTTCCATCTCCAGCAATTCTCTAGCACGAGCTTCACCTGCCTCCGCATCTCTCTCTTCTAAAGCTTTTGCATACTTCAGCGCTCCACCTTCTCCAAGATCATCAGCAAATCCACCAAGTCGACCTCTGCCATAGAAGTTTGCTTCAGCCCGTGAAGCATAGATGGGATTGTAGTCAGGACTAGTATCTTCCTCGGCATTCCACTCAAAGTTAAACTTTTTCTCTGTTGTCCGCCGCCGTTTCTTCTTCGCTGAGAAGGTTGATTGATTTGTATCCGCGCCCATATACCGTACGCGAATGAGCGCTGCCTCCGTATCATTCCCGTTCGCGGGGCGCTTCTCACCCGCCAAAGAAGCTTTCCCTGTACTTGCTGACGGCGCTGCTGGAAGCCCCATATCACCTTGCGCCTTCGAAGGGTTACTGTTCCGTGCTGAGGCTTGGGCAGCCAGAGGGGCTGACGACCCATTCTGCCGCATAGCCCTTGGACCAGTTGGGACGCTCGGCTGCCGTCGTCCATCTATGTCGCTATTTACCGACCGTTCTCGATTGTCTGTGCCGTTCACTGCGCCGACGTGCCCATTTGCAGCAGGTTCCCTAGCATTTCGTTCTGCTTCCACTTTTCGTTTCTTTTCTTCCACATCCTTGGCCCTCTTCTCAAGGGCTATTCTCTCTCTCTCCGCTTTTGACAGGAATTTCGGCTGTGATTTTACAGTCAGTAGGGGATCATAAATGAACTAGGCTTAATTGTATAAAGAGTGGTTCAAGAAAGCAATTAACGGAGCGTACCTTTGCTGCAGCCTCATCAGCTTCCTTTTTCTTTTGGAGGATTTCTTCGATGCTCAACGGGCCACGACTCTTTGTA
>Ga0335072_10009165_pt1 | contig 14296 bp, 15 predicted proteins | sample Lox_Sample_21_FD_206725 | JGI IMG/M metagenome (GOLD analysis project Ga0335072, IMG submission 206725) | Soil microbial communities from Loxahatchee National Wildlife Refuge, Florida, United States - Lox_Sample_2.1 | ecosystem: Environmental > Terrestrial > Soil > Wetlands | place: USA... | reverse complement strand
CGTAGCTCTGGGGCACCGCAACGGCGCCATCGCGTAGCTCTGGGGCACCGCAACGGCGCGATCGCTGCTTCGAGGAAGCGACCGCAACTGACAGATCGCTGTCGCCATGGCGACAGCGATTGCGCAGATGGGTACCTTGCGTTTGGCCTCACGCATGCTGGTTGCCGGCGTCCACCGGAAGCGTCACGCCCGTGATGTAACGAGCCGCGTCGGAGGCGAGCCAGACGATCGCGTTGGACACGTCAGCCGGCTCAACCCAGGGGATCGGCAGCAGGTTCATCGCCGCGAAGCCCGCCGTGACGTCCTCCCGGCCGGGCGCGTCGAGGTCTGGCCGGAACGACTTCCACAGCGCCTCGTTCTGGATCATTGGCGTGTCCACGGCGGTCGGGCAGAGTGCGTTGACCCGGATGAAGTGCGGGGCCAGCTCGCAGGCGAGGGTCTTCACCAGGGACAGCACCCCGGCCTTGGCCGCCTTGTAGTCGGCCAGGCCGGGACCGGAGATGAGCGCGGCGCCGGAGCTGGTCAGTGCGATGGAGCCGCCGTTGCCGGCCGTGATCATGGCCGGGACGGCCGCCTTGACGGTGATGAACACCCCGGTCAGGTTGACGTCCACCAGCTCGCGCCATTGGTCCACGTCCATCTCCCAGGTGGGCCTGGGCCAGGAGATGATCCCCGCGTTGCCGCATACGATGTCGAGCCGGCCGCCGAGCGCCGCGACGCCCTCGGTGACGGCGGCGCGCACCGCGGCCAGGTCCCGCACGTCGGCCTGGCGGGCGATGATCCTCCGGTCAAGCGCCTCGACCTGGGCGACCGTCCGCGCCAGGTCCTCTCGCGTGCCGAGGGGGTAGGTCAGCCAGCCCGGCGTGGCGCACGCGTCGATGGCGATGATGTCGCACCCTTCGGCGGCCAGGCGCACCGCGTGCGACCGGCCCTGGCCGCGGGCCGCGCCGGTGACGAAGGCGACCTTCCCGGTGAGCAGCCCCATCACGCGCTCCCGGGGGCGGGCGAGGCGGGGTACACGGGCTCGAAGTACGGCAGGGTGACGTCACCGGACACGGGGGTGAACCGGACGCGGACCGCCATCCCGGCCCGGACTCGGTCCACGTCGCAGCCGGCGATCCCGGTGACGATCCGGGGTCCCTCGGCCAGCTCAACGATCGCCACGACGTACGGGACGCGGTCCGCCAGGGCGACGTGCGTCGCGTGCCGGACGACCGTGTACGTGTAGACGGTGCCGGTCCCGGCCGCCTGTTTCCAGTCCAGGGCGGCACCGTGGCAGCGCGGGCAGCGCGGTAGCGGCGGGTGCCACACCCGGTCGCAGGCCGCGCAGTGCTGCAGGACGAGCCGCCCGGCGCGGGCTGCCGCCCAGTACGGCCGGGTCAGGTCCGTCATGCCCGGGACTATCGTCACCGTGCCTCCTTAGCGGGCCAGGATCGTGGCGCTGCCGGCCGGGGCGCCGACGAGCGCCACCGCCGCGCCAGGCACCTGGTTCACGGCGGTGCCGCGCAACTGCCGGACCGCCTCCAGGACGCCGTTCATGCCGTGCAGGTAGGCTTCGGACAGGTGGCCGCCGTGAGTGTTGACCGGTAGCGGGCTGCCCGGGCCGGTGCCCGTCTCCGTCACGTACCGCCAGGCCTGCCCATCGGGCACGAGCCCGTAGGACTCCAGGGACCGCAACGGCATGTAGGACGTCGCGTCGTAGAACTGGGCGACGCTGACGTCGGCGCGGCTGACCCCGGCCTCGTCGAAGAGCCGCTGCGCGCATTCCGGCGGGAACAGCTCCAGCAGCTCCCCGGTGACGTAGATGCCCATCGGTTCCCGGTACGGGCTGAGCGTCTGGGTGGCCGACAGGACGTAGACGGGGTCGTCGCGTAGCGAGCGGGCGACGGCCCGGCTGGTGATGACGTAGGCGCAGGCGCCGTCGTTTTCCAGGCACAGGTCGAACAGCCGCAGCGGCTCGCTGATCATCCGCGCGGCGCGGTAGTCGTCCCAGGTCATCGGGCGGTCCCGCATGATCGCGGCCGGGTTGTGGTTGGCGTACGCCCGCTGGGTGACGGCGATTGACCCCAGCGCGCGGGTGAGCTCCTCATCCGTCAGCCCGTGAACGTGGGCGTACCGGCGGGCCCAGAGGGCAAACAGCTGGCCGGGTGACATCAGCCCGTACGGCCAGGCGAACGACCGGTTGTCCTCCTCAGGGACGACGACATCACCGTCGGCGGGACTGCCGCGGTCCGCGCGGCCGAAGCGGCCGCCGGTGCTCTGCGACAGCGCGCGGTACACCACCACCACCCGGGCGAGGCCGGCCACGATGGCGGCCGCCGCGTGCGCGAGGCACGCGCCCAGTGCCTCGCCGCCCAGCGGTGCCTCCGCGAAGAACCGCAGTTCGCGCAGGCCAAGCCCGCGCACCAGCATCGGCTCGGTGACCGGCTCGAAGGGCGGGGCGAACCGGCAGATGCCGTCAACGTCGCGCGGGTCTAGGCCGGCGTCGGCGAGGGCGGCGAGGACCGCTTCGGTCGCCAGGTCCCAGGCGGTACCCGGCAGCGCCTTGCCATAGGCGGTCTGCCCGATACCGGCGATGGCGACCTCGCGGCGGATCACTCGCGCTCCGCTGCCGGGCCGGGATGGAACCGTTCGGAATGAGGGGTGCCGAGCCACTCGCGCAGGATCTCGGCCGTGTGCTCGCCCGGCCGCGGCGGGGCGGTCACCCGCGCCGGGGAGCGGGACATGCGGACCGGGTAGCCGGGGAGGGTCACCGGCCCACGGCCCGGGTCATCGACGGTGACGAAGATGCCGCGGTCGGCCAGGTCCTGGTCGGCCAGCACCTCGGTGGTGGTGCGCAGTGCGCCCGCCGGGACGCCCGCGTCGCCCAGCGCCCGCATGACGGCCAGCTTGTCCCGGGTGGCTGTCCAGGCACGGACCGCCGCGTCGACCTCGGCCTTGTGCTCGCCCCGGCTGGCCATCGTGGTGAACCGGTCGTCGCTGAGGAGGTCCTCGCGGCCCATGAGAGCGGCCATGCGCTCCCATTGCCGGTCCGAGCCGCAGTGGATGTGCACGTAGTCGCTCGGGCCGAAGGGCGGGCACGGGTAGATGTCCGACGGCGCGGTGGTGACCAGGAACGGCGGCCGGTTCCCGAAGCGGGGCGTGTCCATGTGCCGCTCGATCGGCCAGCCGAAGTGGATCCGCATGAACGTGGCCACCTGGTCGGTCATGGCGATCTCGACTCGCTGCCCGAGGCCATCGCGCTCCCTTTGGTAGAGCGCGGCGAGGATGCCGCCGACCAGGACCATCCCGGTGCCGGTGTCGCCGACGTCCGGGCCCGGCTTCATCGGCAGGCCGTCCGGCTCCCCCGTGATGCTGGACGCGCCGCAAAATCCCTGCGCGATCGGGTCGAAGCACGGCAGGGACCCCCACGGCGAGTCGGCGGCGAAGCCCTTGACCTGCGCGTAGATGAGCCGCGGGTTGAGCTCGCTCAGCACGTCCCAGCCGAGGCCGAGGCGCTCGATGACGCCCGGGCTGAAGTTCTCGGCGAAGATGTCGGCCTTCATCGCCAGCCGCGTCGCCGTGTCCTGTCCCTCGCGCGACTTGAGGTCAAGCTCGATGGACTTCTTGCTGGCGTTGTTGAGGTAGAAGGGGACCGCGTCGTAGCTGTCACGGCTGCCGGGCGCGATGACCTTGACGACCTCCGCGCCCAGGTAGGCGAGCATGAGCGTCGCCGACGGGCCGGCGACCTGATGGGTGAGGTCAAGCACCCGCACGCCGTCCAGCGCCCGGCCTGGCTGCTTGCGGGAGTCGCTCATGTGGCTGACGGTAGGTCAGCCGCTGGCCCGCATCAATGAGCTGAGACCACAACGCCGGCCCGCCGGGCCGCGTGCTCGATCACGGGCCGGATGAGGAACGAGTTGGGCTGGCCGTCCAGCTCGACCGACTTACCGGGGCGCTGTCCGGTGTCGACCGACAGCCGCTGCCCCCAGAGCCGGAAGTGAACGGCCCGCGCCCGGTCCCAGGGAACGGTCCATGTCCGGCGACCCAGCACGGTGATGCCCGCGCTGTCCACGGTGACGCAGCCGACGGTGACGGACAGGTCCTCGTCGAGCCGGCGGGTAAGCGGCCCGGCCAGGCGGCTGGCGATCGCGTGCCCGGCGCTGCTGACGACCTCCTCGCACGCCCGCGCGCCGAAGAGGTCGTTTCGCACCGTCAGGTCGCGGCCAGCCTGGTCGGTCAGCACGCAGGACGCGAGGTACTCCTCGTCGTAGCCCTGCCTCACGTGCAGGCTCATCGTGGCGAGGTCCACGTAGCGCAGCACCACCGGGCGCGGCTCCCGGTTGAGCACCGCCACGATGCCGTCCTCGTACAGGAACAGCCGGCCCCGGGTGGCGCGCGTCGGGTACCTCCACAGCAGGAGCGGCGCGCCGACGAGGACGGCCGCGATGGCGAGGTCCCTCGCCCCGCTCAATCCAGGCTGGAAGAGGGTCGCGATGACCGCGATGGCGCCGTACGGGCTCACCAGGACCAGGGCGCACAGGCCCAGCACGGACCGCACCTTCTGCTTGTCTCCCGCCCATCCGGTTAGGTAGCCGCCCATGCCGTGCTCCCAGCCGGCCCGCTCTCCTTCCGCGTCCAGTTCCGCTTGCCTGCGCCCTGCCTTAGTAGACACTGCCCTCTGACTCATGCTGGCCCCCTTCTTGACGTGTAGTGCTCAGTGACCGGTCATCTGGACGCCGGCCTGCCTGGCGGCGTGTCCGATGACATGGCCGGCCAGGAATGAATTGGGCACGCCGTTCAGCAGTGCCCGCTTGACGCCCCACCGCCCGCTCCGGACGAGCACCCGCTGCCCGTCGAGCTCGACATCGACCCGGCGCACCTGCTGCCAGCCGACCTGCCAGCGGCCGCCCGCCGTGAGGCTTCCCCGTGAGCTCAAGCCCGACCGGTCTACGGTGAGGAAGCCGATCGTGACCGGCTGGCCGGCGTCAAGCTGCGCGGTGAGCGGGCCGACGCGGCGCGCGGCGATCTGCGCCTGCGCGGCGGCCTGGATCCGATGGCGGCCGGGAAGGCTATCGCGGCGGCCCAGTTCCATCCTGGTCCCGGACCGGCCGCGCAGCACGCACCCGCTGATGTAGACCTCGTCGTAGCCGGCCGTGGTCGCGAGGGTCACCGTCTCCAGGTCCTCCCACGGCAAGACGACCAGCCGCCGCCCGGTGTTGCTCGACCGGACTACCCCGCAATCGAACAGGAACAGCCGGGCCCGCCGCGACCGCGGCGGGATCGCGACGCACAGCACGGCGAACCCGAGGAACGCGAGGAACTCGGTGCCCCCACCCATCACGGCGGCCCGGCTGACCGGGCTGACCAGCGCCCCGATTCCGCCCAGCACCACGAGCACGAGCAGGAACCGGCCGATCGCGATCCTGGTCAGGGTGCCCGTCTCGACCCATGACTCCCTGCACTCGCCCAGGCGCAATCGCGCGCCGAGGCGCTCCGCTTCCTCGTCTAGCTCGGCCTGCCTGCGGATGCTCCTGGCCATCACGACGGTTTCCTTCCTGCGGACTTTCCTCTGCCTTTGCCATCTCTGTCCCGGCTACAAGGAGGGCGTGTCACCCCGGCCGCTCCTGGCGGCGAATGTTCACCCAGGTATCCCGCCGGGTTAACCCGGCCTCCCGCGGATCAACCCGCCGTGCGCGGCCCGGCCCGGGAAAGCCCTATTCAGCGGTCACGGCCACGCCCGCCCGGCCCGCGGCGTGCATGATCACGTGCTGGGCGAGGAAGTCGTTCGGCTCGCCACCCAGCGTTACGTTCGTGGTGGACCGCGACGCGCCCGTGATGGCCAGCCGGTGCCCGTGCAGGCGCATCTCGATGCGGGCGATCTCCGGCCAGCCGAAGCTTCGCGGGCTGGCCCGGCCGGCACCGGGCGTGTCCAGGCCCGACCAGTCGACGCTGATGCCGGGAAAGCTGACGCGCTCGCCGACGTCGTAGCGCGCGATCAGCCCAGAAAGCAACCACCGGGCGACGAGTTCCTCGGCGGTGGCCGCGATCTCCGTGAGGACGCCGGGAAAGCTGCCGTCCAGCGTCATCGAGCGGCCCGAACGGCCGCGGATTTCACAGGAGCTGATGTAGTCGTCGTCGTAACCGGACCTGACCATCATGCTGACCGAGTCCAGGTCGTCCCAGCGCATGACGGCTGGTTCCGGCTCCTGGGGGTTGGCCAGGATCAGCCCGTGCTCGAACAGGAACAGCTGGTCCGTCCAGCCGCGCGGCGGGATAGCGCACATCAAGATCGTGACCACGAGCAGGCCGCCCCAGGCCCCGCCGGTAATCAGGTGGCCCGGCCCGCCGCTGACCGCGAACGGGATCCAGCAGGTCATGAGGGCCACCACGGCGAGGGCGATGCCGCATCCGACCCGGCCGCGAAGCCGGGTCCTCGTCCACGCGCCGACGCGCTCGCCCAGCAAGAACTCCGTTCCCAGGCGGTCGCCCGCTTCCTCCAGCGCCGCCTGCTTAAGCGCTAGCGCTGCCAGGGCAACGAGCGACGCGTGCTGCCGGGATTGCCGGGCGTCGAGTCTTCACCTGTCCGGCACCGAGAATTCAGGCCCGCCTGCCCGCGCCGGGCCTGGGGCCGGCCCGTTCCCCGGCGGTTTAGCGGGACGCGAGCTGGTTGATGACCGCGGCAACCTGATGCGGCGAGGCGATCATCGTCAGGTGGCGGCCGGGGACGTAGACCGGGGGCGGCGCGCCGATGGCACTGGCGGTCGTGTCCGCGTCGGCGCGGGACATCTGCGGGTCGTCCGCTCCGACGACGACCAGCTTGCCGACCGGGTCGGCCCGCAGCTCGGCGAACTGGGCGCTGGTCATGGCGGTGATGCCATGGCGGGCGGTGTAGGCGATCTCCGCGCCGAAGCCCGGCTGCTCCAGCGGCCAGCGCCACGCGTTGACGCCGGCCGCGCTCAGCGCCGGGCAGGTCGGGCCGCACTGCGAGCTGTAGAGGTCGCGGATGAGCGAGTCGTCGCTCAGCGCCAGGCGCACGATCGTCGTGCGGAACGGGTTGATCAGCAGTGCGCCGGCGATCCCCGGCCCGCCGCCTGGCAGCCCGGTGGCGTCGCCGTCGAGGAAGACCACGCCGCGTACCGCCTGCGGATCGCGCACCGCGGCGATGCCCACGTCAGCCGCGCCGGCGGAGTGGCCGACGAGGATGGCGGAGCTGGCCCCGGTCAGGCGCTCAGCCGCCAGGAAGGCGATGATCTGGTTGGCTAGGTGCGCGGCGCTGAACGGCGGGCTCGGCGCGCTGTACCCGGTACCGGTGAGGTCGATGGCGTACACCCGGTGGTGATCGGCCGCCAGGGCCGGCCCGAGAAGGGAAAACGTGCCGGCGGTCTCGAAGGCACCGGGAATGAGGACGACGGGCGTTCCCGCGGTTCCCCAGGCAAGGTAGCGGGTGGTGAACCCGCCGCCCGTCACGAAGCGCAGCCCGGCCGGCCGGGGCGCCGCCCCGTCGGTGGCGAGGTTGTACCCGTAGGACGCCGCGGTCACGGCGACCGCGAGGGCGGCGACGGTGATGAGGGCCCTGCGCAACCCCTTCGGCAGCCGCCCCCAGCCGGGCACTCCTTACCCGCCGCCGTTGGCGGCGTAGGTGAACATCTTGCTGGCCGTCACGCGGGCGCCGATGGGGTTGGCCCCGGTCAGCCACGCCTCAAACGCGGGCCCCTGCCGGGGAAGGTAATGGTCCAGCATGGCCTGCCGGAACTCGCTGCCATCGGGCCCGAGGACCTCGAACAGCCCGGCCCGCCCGTGCACGGTCACCGCGAGGTCGTCGCCCTCGATGTAGCTGGCGCTGACGGCGGGGCGGATGGCCAGGTGGCGCATGCGAACTGAGTCCCGGCCTGAGCTGAAGCAGAGCGCCCCGTGCAGGAAGTAGCCATCGACTGGGCCGGTCAGCGGCCTCCCGTCGGCAGTGACGGTGGCGACGACGAGCACCCGCATGCCCTGCAGCCGTTCGCATACCTCGACGGCGCTCAGCCGATGGCTGTCGGTGATGATGCTGCTCAGGTGCGAGCCCGCGGCGGCGGCGCTGCGGTCAAGCAGCTGCTGCAGGCGGTCAATGTCCTCCGGCGTCTCCAGCACATGCTGATTAGACCACAGTGCTGATCAGACCAGGGTGGGCCAACGGGAGGCCGGTGCTCGGGGCGCGGCTAGGCCGCGGCGCGCGGCGGCGCGATGACGTTGCCGCCTGGGGTGAGGGCGCCAGAGTCCTCGAACGTGATGATCCCATTGCACAGCAGGGACCAGCCCTGCTCGGGGTGCGCGGCGATGATCTTGGCCGCGAGCCGGTCCGGGGCGGTGGCCGCCGGGCAGGGCGGCACATGGCGGCAGGAACGGGCACGGGCTGGTGCTGGCATCAGCTGCTGGGCTGCGCGGGCGGTCTCCATCGTGATCACGACTTCTCATATGAACCAGGGGTTGTGCTTTTATTCTGTTGTCTGACTTCGCCACCCGCCGTTACGCCACGCCGGCTAACTCGCCGCCGCCAGGTCACCGTCGAGCCCGACGACCGTGCTTATGCAGGATCTCTAGTCAGAACCTGCGTGAGCAGCGAGACTGGACGGGTGCCCGGCAATGGCGTTCGTGGCCGGCAGACCGTCGCTGGGCTGCTGGCCGGGATACCCCTGCGGGCACGGCTGGTGGCCGCCGCATGCTGCCTGACGGCTGCGGGCGCCGCGATCATCAGCCTGGCCTGCAGCCTGACGGCCAGGGCCGGCCTGCTGTCGCAGGCGGATCAGCAACTACAGGGCTGCGCCGGCTCTCTGACCAGCGGCCCGTTCACGGCCACGCCCGCCGACTCAGGGCCGTGCGCAGGCGGCGCGTTCGTCATCGACGTTGCGTCGGGCGGTCAGCTGGTGATGAGAACCGGTCCCGGCCCTGGCCCCGCCTTGGCCGCGATTCCGGGCACCGCCGGCCGGCCCGCCATAGTTCCCGGCGCCAGCGGAAGCTGGCTGGTGGTCGCCGAGCCGGTTCACTACAGTGCCAGGCACATCCCGTTCACCTATGGCTACGACAGTTTCTCTGTGCAGGTCACCAGCACAGCGCGGCCCGGGACGCCCGGCACGCTTGTGGTCGCGCTGAACCTGAGCGGCGTCAGCCAGGCGATCACGAGCGTCAACACCGACTGCGCCGCCGTCAGCGGCGCTGCTGTCCTGGGAGTCGCCGCCCTGGGCCTGGCGGCGATCAGCATCATCTGGCGGCCTCTGGCTGAGCTGGAAGAGGCGGCTGCCCGCGCCGTCGCGAACGCGTCCTCCCCCAAGCCCGTCGGCGCCACCGACGGCCCCTCCGCGTGGCTGCTCAGCGAGCTCGCCGGCACCTGTGGCCAGCTGAGACGGCCGGCCAGCCTCGTCCAGGGCCTAGCCGAATATCACCGTCAGCGAGGACCACTGCCCGCTGCCGAGCTCGACCGCATGATGGGCCAAACGGCTGACGAACTGGCCCGCGCAGACGTTCTCATCGATCGCCTGGAGGACCTGGCCCGGCCGACGGCGGACTAGACGGCCTGCACTGTCTCGCAGCGGGTCGATGTGGCGCGCTGTGCCGTAGGATTCGGTTGCCCGCGTTCATCCAGAGGACCTGAGGGACCTGGCCCGGTGACGGTCCGGCAGCCTGCCTTGCGGCAAGGTGCCAATGCCAGGAACGATGAGGAGCAGCCGCAATGGCGTCACTTGATGTTCCCCTGCTGTCCGGCTCGCTGGTGCGGCTCGAGCCGCTGTCGGCGAGCCACGTACCGGACCTGGCGGCCGCTGTGGAAGAGGAGCGCGTCTCCTACGGGTTCACCTGGGTTCCCCGTGCCGCGGAGGTGGAGGATTACGTGCTGGCCCAGCGCCAGCGTTCGGGGCTGACGCCCTTCGCGCAGGTCCGGGTGGCCGACGGGAGGGCCGTGGGCTGCACTGCCTACTGGGACCTGCGCACGTGGCCGGACCGGGACAGCCTGCGCGCGGTGGAGATCGGCTTCACCTGGCTGGCCGCGTCCGCGCAGGGGACGGGGATTAACGCCGAGGCGAAGCTTCTCCTGCTCACCTATGCGTTCGAGACGCTCGGCGTGGTCCGCGTCGACCTCAAGACCGATGCGCGCAACGAGCGGTCGCGGCGGGCGATCGCCGCCCTCGGCGCGCGATTTGAGGGCGTGCTGCGCAATTGGTCGGCCTCGTGGGCCGCCGGGGAAGAGGGAAAGCTGCGGGACTCGGCCATGTTCTCCGTGGTCGCCGACGAATGGCCGACGGTGAAGTCCGCGCTGGCCACCCGGGTCGCCGGCCGGACATAACCGGCGCCAGTTCCTGGTTGCACCCACCGCAGGCCGTTCCGTAGCCAGCGGGATGGCCGATCAGGAGGCTGACATGACTGGTGATTACCGCAAAGACCCCGAGGCTGTTTCCCGGCTGACCCCGCAGCAGTACCGGGTCACCCAGAAGAACGGCACCGAGCCGCCGTTCCACAACGAGTACTGGGACAACAAGGAGCCCGGCATTTACGTCGACGTCGTGTCCGGCGAGCCGCTGTTCGCCTCGGTCAGCAAGTTCGACAGCCACACCGGCTGGCCGAGCTTCACGGCCCCGATCGACCCCGGCAACGTGGTCAGGCGCCGCGACTTCCGCATGCTGATACCCAGGACCGAAGTCCGCTCCGCCCACGGCGGCAGCCACCTGGGCCACCTGTTCCACGACGGGCCCGCGGAAGCGGGAGGCCTGCGCTACTGCATCAACTCCGCCGCCCTGCGCTTCATCCCGGCCGACGATCTGGAACGTGAAGGATACGGTGCCTACCGTAGCCTCTTCGAGCCGGCCGGCGACGCCGGCAGCGCGTCATGACGACCAGGACGCCATGCGCACGGGACAGCGGGGTTTACAGGACTGGGCTGCTTCCCCCGTCGAGGTTGATGGCCGAGCCTGTGACGTAGGACGAGCGATCTGACAGGAGGTAAGCCGCCAGATCGGCGAACTCTCCGGGCCGGCCAACGCGGCCCAGCGGGATATCGGCGCTCCTGGCCAGCTGGCGGTATAGCTCTTCCTCCGGCTGGCCTGCGGCGGCGGCCCGCCGCCGCCACTGGCCACTGGCCACCAGGCCGATCAGCACGGCGTTGACCCGAATGCCGTGCCCGCCGAGGTCCTTGGACGCGGCCTTAGTCATGGCCAGGCCAGCAGCACGAGACGCCGTCGTCGGCAACGACGCGGCCCCGGCGGCCTTGGCCCCTACGTTCAGCACGTTGACGATGGCCCCGCCGCCAGCCGCGATCAGGTGGGGCACGGCCAGGCGGGTGCAGCGGACGGCCGCGAGCACCTTGAGGTTAAGGTCGTCTATCCAGTTGTCGTCGCTGACCTGATCGATCCGTCCCGCGGCGCTCTTGCCCGCGTTGTTCACCAGGCCGTCCAGGCGACCCCACCGGGCAACGGCCGCCTCAACAAATCGTTCAAGGTCAGCCGGGCGAGTGACATCGGCCTGGACCGTAAGCGCATCTCCCCCGGCCTCCCGTAGCCGCTGCCCGGTAGCGGCCAGCCGACGGGAATCCCGCCCGCAGACCGCGACCCGGGCCCCTTCCTCGGCCAGGCGATCCGCGAGCGCCGCCCCTAGCCCGTCAGTCCCGCCAGTGATAAGCACGACCTTGCCATTCAGGTGCAGATCCACCGAACCATTCTGGCCCAGCCCCGATTAACATCCGGACAGCAGCCGCGCGCCGCGCGCCGTGGCCTGATTGTCGTACCCCGGTGGCAGCATTGCGGGCGTGCCCGATGCCGACAACGAAGCCCCCGGCAGCATCGACTACCCCGATGTGCGCCAGCATCTGTCCGAGCTGCTTGCCAGCGGCGAGCCGTCGCTTGATGAAGTCGACTGGGGCCGGTTCGGTCATGCGTACGGTGCGGCTGACGATGTGCCGGATTTGCTGCGTGCCCTGTCGGCGCGAGATGAGCAGCGTGCGTCGGCCAGCTTGTCCGACTTGTGGAACAAGGTGCGTCATCAGGGCGGCAGCAGCGCCCCAGCGGCATTGGCGGTGCCGTTCCTGCTGCGTGCCGCCGCTGATCCGGCAGCGCATAACCGCGCCCGGCTGCTGCTCCTGGCGGCGGAGGCCGGGCACCGCAATCATTTTGGCCGTGACCGGCGCGAAGACCTCCTTCAGGTGGCAGATCCGCCGGAGGAGGTGGCCTACGACAGCTCCGGGTCCCCGGTCCAGTGGACCCTGCAAGCGGCCCGCGACGCTCTCACAGCCGGCGTGCCGCTGCTGATTGAGCTGCTCGATGACCCCGACCGGGCCGTCCGGGCCCACGCCGCGTACGCGCTGGCCACCGCGGCGTCCCCGCCGCGCAGTGCCCGGCATGCACTGCGGGCCAGGCTGGCCGTGGAGCGCGAGCCACCGGTGCGCATCAGCCTCATCCTGGCTGTCACCCAGCTGGCGGCCGGGCAGGCCGATGATCCCGGCATCGCCGCCTGGACGCGGCAGCTGTGGACCGGCGAAGGCAACCCGGCCGACGTACGGCTCGCCGGGGCGCTGGCCTGGCTGTGCGCCACCCAAGCCCGGCCCCCGACCACGCTGCTGGACCTGCTCACCGGGCTGGCCGGGGCACCGGCGGCACGATGGATGCAGGACGTGCCGTGGCCCGATGGCATCGACTATCACGGCGGCCTGGCCGCGTGGCTGGTGTCGTTCCTGCGCGAGGAGCCGGAAGCTCAGGCCCGGCTGGCGACGGGCCTGGTCGCGCAGCCCGATCCCGTCATCACGGTGTCAGCTTGCCGGGCAGCCCACGACGTGGCCCAGGCGTGGCGGACGCGCGCGGAGGAGATGCTCAGCCTGCTCGCCGGCCGTCTGCGTCATCCCGACCGCGGCGTGCGCCTGGCCGCCATCCGGCTCCTGGCCCGCAGTGGCCACGTCCCGGAGCATGTCGCCGATCCGGTCGCCGCCGTCCTCAATGACGACGATCCCGAGCTACGGGCGTGGGCGGCCGCCACGCTGGCCCACCGTGGCGACGCCCGGGTTGTCGCCCCGCTGGCCGAACTGCTTACCCGGGCCGAGTGCCCGTGGCCGTGCGAGTGGACCGCATCGTCGGCACCGCCACAGCGGCTGCTCGACATGCTTGGCCAGTACGCCGGCGAGCTCATGCCGGCCGTGATTGACCGCCTGGCCCCGCAGGGACCCGGATCCTGGCACTACATCCGCGATGACCTGCTCCACGGACTGGCCACCTGGGACAGCCAGGGAGCGGACGCCTCCGCCATACTCACCGGCCTCCTCATGCGGCCCGGCGAGGACCAGCGCGCCATCGCCACCATCCTCGGCCGGATCGGGCCGGCGGCCGCGACCGCGGTGCCATCCCTCGATGATCTCCTCCTCAAGGCCACCGCCGAGCTCGCTGGCGTCCTTGCCTGGGCCCGCTGGCGGATCACCGGCGAACGGGCCGCTCAGACAGCCCAAGCCCTCGCCCGGATGGCCAGCACCCCGCGCCACGGGCGCAAGGGCCTGCGCCTGCTGGCTGACCTCGGCCCCGCCGCCGCCGACCACGCGCCGATGATCCGCGCCAGGCTCACCGACAGCTATGAATGGATCCGGGCCGAGGCCGCGCACGCCCTGTGGCGATGCACCGGCGACACGGCCAGCACCGTTCCGGTGCTGGTACGCCTCCTCGATGGCTACCCGTGGCTGCCGATGTTCGCCCCCGTCCACGCCATCACCGTCGAATGCCTCGGGCACATCGGGGCGCCGGCCGAGCCGGCCGCGCCACCTCTGATCAGGTACCTCGAAGCCACCGAGCGACGCGGCTACGAGGCGCAGCGACACGACCCGATCAGCTGGGACCAGCATGGCCAGCGTCTGGCCACGGCCGCCCTCAACCGGATCCGCCCGCCAGACCCCCAGGGCCCGACCTCCGCACCGCCCCAATATCAGGCGCACTGACGGGCCGCCGGAACGCGCAGATTATCCAACTCCGGCGCGGCCCAGACCACTAAGCCGCCAGATCATTAGCTCGTGGGTCACCCTAGGCCGCATCAGTGCGCAGATCTGCAGTTCTGGCGCCGTCTCGCCACAATGCCGCTTACCTTATGCGTTGCACGGGCACCACCAGTCGCATTGGCTCCTGCATGCACTGGGGTACCGGGACGACCTGGCCGGCAGGCGTTGACGCACTGCCCGCAGACCTAGTCTTTCCTGGTAGCGGCATTATCATGAAGGCTTTTACACACTATGCCGTGCGAAAGTCTTCACAACCAGAAAAGTCTTCGAAACATACAGCGCACGGGCCTCATGCGCAGCGCTGGCCCCGCCCTGCCCGGGCGT
>Ga0335072_10009163_pt1 | contig 14298 bp, 10 predicted proteins | sample Lox_Sample_21_FD_206725 | JGI IMG/M metagenome (GOLD analysis project Ga0335072, IMG submission 206725) | Soil microbial communities from Loxahatchee National Wildlife Refuge, Florida, United States - Lox_Sample_2.1 | ecosystem: Environmental > Terrestrial > Soil > Wetlands | place: USA... | reverse complement strand
GTTCGGCTATAACATCGCGATGGTGCCGCTCGCCGCGCTCGGCTTCCTCAACCCGCTGTTCGCGTCGGCCGCGATGACGCTGTCGTCGGCGTTCGTCTTGTGGAACAGCCTGCGCCTGCAGCACTTCCGCGGCCAGCCCCCGCCATCCCGACCAGCACGAGGCCGCGGCCGCCGCGGTAAAGACGGAGAAACAGGTGCACGGTTACACCCCCGAGAAGGACAAGTACCTCAAGCGGCTGCGGCGCATCGAGGGACAGGTGCGCGGCCTGCAGCGGATGATTGACGAGGACCAGTACTGCATTGATGTCCTCACCCAGGTCTCCGCGGTCACCCGGGCCCTGGAATCGGTGGCCCTGGGGCTGCTTGAGGATCATCTGGGCCATTGCGTCGCTCAGGCGGTCGCCGAGGGCGGCGATGCTAGCTCGGAGAAGGTCAAGGAGGCGTCGGCCGCGATCGCCCGGCTGGTCCGCTCCTAGTTCCGGCGCTAGGCGAGGATCGTCCAGCTCCGCGCGGGAACAAGCATCGGGTCCGGTGGCGGGTCGCCAGGGTCAGGAACCTCGGCGACGCTGAGGTCGCCCGGGTCAACCGGGAACTTGGCCGGCTCGTCGCCTGAGTTGAGCAGCACCAGCACCTGCTGCGGCCCGGAGTGAACCCGGATGGCCATCGCGGTGCCGGACAGGTGCGCGGTGGCCGTGCGCGCCCCGGCCAGCCACGGGTGCCGGCGCCGGAACCCGATCAGCCGCTGGTGCAGCCGGTAGGTAGGCCAGCCGTAGGGGGCCAGCCCAGCCGGGGAAGCCGGAAACGCCGGGCGGATCTCGTCGTCACCCCCGGCGCGATGCTCCTTGAGGCCGCGGAACGCCTGCTCATCTCCGTAGTACACGCTGGGAATCCCTGGCATGGTGAACAAGATGGCCAGCGCGTGCCCGTGCAGCGCCGGCTCGCTGATCGCGGAGGCCAGCCGGGTCACGTCATGATTGCCCACGAACACCTGCGGCAGCAGCCCGGCGTCGCAGAACGCGTTGTGCCGGGCGAGCGCGTGGTCAAGCTCGTAGAAGTTCCGGTTCTCCAGGCTCGACCAGATGGCCTTCCACGTCTCGTACTGGGTCACGGAGTCAAGCCCCGCGCTGGCCGCGTAGCCGGCGTAGTCGCCGTGAATCATCTCGCCGAGGAACCAGGCCTCGGGGAAGTCCTGGCGGACGCCCGCCAGCACGGCCCGCCAGAACGGCGCGGGCACCGCGTAGGCGGCGTCAAGCCGCCAGCCGGAAGCGCCGCGCCCCAGCCAGTACCGCATCACCTCGGTGACGTAGGCGATGACGTCCGGCTCGTCGTGGTTGAGCTCGACCAGGTGGCTGTGCCCCTCGAAAACCTCGAAGTCGCCCGTCGCGGCGTCCGGCTTGAACCACCTCGCCGCCGGGGTGCCGGCCGCGGCCTGGCCGTCGGCGGCCAGGGCCGCCTGCGCCGCTACCAGCGGCGGGAACTGCCGGCCGACGTGATTGAACACCCCGTCGAGCACGATCCGCACGCCGCGCTCGGCGGCCTGGGCGACCAGCCGGTCGAAGTCCTCGTCATCGCCGAGCCGAGGATCGATCCTGAAGTGATCGATCGTGTCGTAGCCGTGCGTCTCGGCGGCGAAGATCGGGCCGAGCAGCAGCCCGTTGCAGCCCAGCTCGATCATGTAGTCGAGCCAGTTCCCCAGGGCAGGCAGCCGGTGCCGCACCCCGGCGCTGCCGGTGGCCGCCCCGGGCAGGGCGGCCGGCTCCGCCCCGGTGAAGCCGAGCGGGTACACCTGCCACCAGATCGCGTGTTCAGCCCACGGTGCCACCCGCCCACGATAGTGACCAGGCCGCCGCGCCGCCTGGTGAAGGGAGACAGTGCCCGGGTCGCGCCTTGCGTCCCGTTATGCCCTGGCCCGGGTCAGTCTGTACCGCATAGGCTTTTGCCATGGAACCGCTGCAGCCAGGTGACCCAAGCCAGGTGGGCATCTACCGCCTCCACAACCGGCTCGGGGCGGGCGGGATGGGCCAGGTCTACCTCGGGACGACGCCGGGAGGACGACTGGTGGCAGTCAAGGTGATCCGGGCCAACGTCACGGCCGATCCTGAGTACCGGCGGCGGCTGGCCCGCGAGGTGGAGGCGGCCCGGTCGGTGGGCGGGTTCCACACCGCGCACGTCGTGGACGCCGACGCCAGCGCCGACCCGCCCTGGATGGTCACCGCGTTCATCGCCGGGCCATCGCTGCAGGCGGCGATCAGGGACAACGGCCCGCTCACCGTGGTGGCGGCCACGGCCCTGGGCGCGGCGCTGGCCGAGGGGCTGGCCGCGATCCACGCCTGCGGCCTGCTGCACCGCGACCTCAAGCCGGGCAACATCCTCATGGCCACCGACGGGCCGCGCATCATCGACTTCGGCATCGCCCGCCCGGTGGAGGCGAGCACCCTGACCGGGAAGGACGTGCTGGTCGGCACGTACTCCTACATGTCGCCCGAGCAGTACCGCGATGACATCCTGACCCCGGCGAGCGACGTGTTCGCCCTCGGCTGCGTCCTCGCCTTCGCCGCCACGGGCCACGCCCCGTTCGACGCGGGGACGACGTACCAGATCATGTACAACGTGCTGGAGTCCCAGCCGGACCTGAACGGGATCGAGCCCGGACCGTTCCGCGCGGTCCTTGAGCGATGCCTGGCCAAGGACCCCCGGACCCGGCCCCTCCTGGCCGAGGTGCTCGCGGAATTGTCGCGCGGGGTGACCGAGTCCGGGCAGATCCCGACCCAGGCGATAGCCCCGCTGGTCACATCGGCTCCGGTAGCGGCCCCGGCCACGCCGCCTAGCGAGCCGCCCGCGCTACGGCCGCCGCAGGAGCGTCACGAAAGCGTCACAATCATCCAGCAAGCGAACGCCGCGCCGGGCAGTCACGTAATTCAGATTGCGGGCAACGCGAAGAATGAGGGTGATTGAGCCGCGACACGGATCGGTTGCGCCGATCGCCGCCGCATCACCCTTGAAGGTGACGACACGCTGACAAGGATGACTGGGCCACATGAGCATCCAGCCGCAGCCGGCGGCAGCACCGGATCAGGGGCGGCAACCGGGTTCCGGGCAGAAGGTTTTCGTCCAGACCGCTAACGCGGCCGAATCAGCTGTGGTCATCCAGGTCGCGGGTGACCTGCACATATCCGATCCTGGGCAGCTGGACCGGTGGCTGTCGCCCCCGGGGGCGACGACACCAGGCGAGTGCCCGTACCCCGGCCTCGACGCGTTCGGCCCCGGCCAGGCGCGGTGGTTCTTCGGCCGGGACGCGGCGATCAGCGACCTGCTCGGGCACCTGGACCGGATGCGCCTGGGCGGCGCGAGTGGACCGCTGCTCTTGGTGGCCCCGTCGGGCACCGGCAAGAGCTCGCTGCTGCGGGCCGGGCTGTGGAAGGCACTGGACGAGGGGCGGCTGGCCGCGTCCGGTTCGGCCTCCTGGCCCCGGGTGGCGATCACCGCCCTCGGCCCCCGCCCGGCCCTGACGCTGCGCGAGGCGCTGGCCACCGTCACCGACACCCGCGGCGTCCCCTGGGACTCGCGCACGATCGTGGTCATCGACCAGATGGAGGAGCTGTTCTCGGTCTGCGAGTCCGAGCACGAGCGGCTGGAGTTCCTCGACCTGGTGAGCACGCTCACCGCCCATACCGGCCCGGGCAGCGCCCTGGTGGTACTGGGCATGCGGGCCGACTTCTACGGGATGGCGTCGCAGTACGCGGTGCTGCGGCAGGCGATGCAGTCCCGGCAGGTGGTGCTGGGCGCGCTGACGGCGGCCGAGGTCCGCAGCGCGATCGCCGGCCCGGCCCTGGCAGCCGGCCTCACGCTCGAGGCGGGCCTGACCGAGATCCTGCTGCATGACCTGGGCGTCGATGAGAGCAGCGAGTCAGCGCAGGCCGACGACACAGGCAGCTACGAGCCGGGGCGGCTGCCGCTGCTGGCCCACGCGCTCCGCGCGATCTGGCAGAACCGGGCGGGCAGCCGGCTCACGATCGCCGGCTACCGGCTGGCCGGGGGCATCGGCGGCGCGATCGCCAAGACCGCCAACGACGTGTACGGCGGGCTCGACGAGTCCCGTCAGGCGGTCGCCAGGCAGCTGTTCCTCGGTCTCGTCCGGGTCGGGCAGGCAACCGCGGACAGCGACGTGGGCGTCGATACCCGCCGCCGGGTGACGCCGGCCGCGCTGCTGGCCCGCGCCCCGGACCAGGCGGCGGCCCGCGAGGTCCTCGAGGCGTTCACCGCCGCCCGCTTGCTGACGTCCGGCGAGCAGGCGGTAGAGATCACCCATGAGGCTCTGCTGCGTGAGTGGCCATTGCTGCGCGAGTGGATCAACGAGGCACGATCGGGCCTGCTGGTCCAGCAGGACCTCGAGAACGCGGCCGCCAACTGGGCCAGCCAGGGCAAGGACGCCGGGGCCCTGTACCGGGGAGTTCAGCTGTCGGCCGCCCAGGAGTGGGCGGCGGACCCCCGCCACTCGCGCGACTTGTCCCCCGCGGGACGGGACTTCCTGACGGCCTCCGAGCGGCTGCGGCGTCGCGGCGTCCAGCGGCGCAACGGGGTCATCGCGGTACTCGCGGCCCTGTCGCTCGTGCTGGCGGGCCTGTCGGTCTTCGCGCTTAACGAGCAGTCGGCCGCGCAGGTGCAGCGGGACGCCGCCCGGACCAACTTCGCGCACGCCGACGCGGGCCTGCTGGCCGCCGAGTCGGGGCAGGCCTGGGGCGACTCCCGGCCAGACACGGCGCTGGAGTTCGCCACCGAGGCCTACCGCGAGTATCCGCAGTCCCCGCAGGCCCGCGACGCGCTGCTTGCCACCCAGGTGCTGCCGATCACCGGGCGGCTGCTGACCGACGGGGAGCCTGAGGCCAACGACCTGGTCGGGGTGGACTACAACCCGGCGGGCACCCTCATCGCCGGGACCACCTCCGACGGCTACGTCCAGCTGTGGAGCGCCTCGACCTACCGCCTGCTGTGGCGGTTCGCGTTCCCCAAGCTCAATGGCATCGCCGTGCAGGCCAACAACGTCGCGTTCAGCCCGGACGGCAAGACTATGGCGGTCACCCAGCCGGGCGGGCTCTGGCTGTTCGACGTCACCAACCCGGCTCACCCGGTGCACGTAGCCACCTTGCACGTGCCCCCGCTCAAGGGCGTCTCCAGCCCGCAGGTGACCGGCCTGGCCTTCAGCCCCAACGGCCAGACGATCGCGGGCGGCGTCGCTACCAGCGACACCAACCAGCCCACCGGGATCGTCATGCTGTGGAAGGTGTCGACCCGGACCTTGTCGGGCGTCATTCCCGAGCCGTGGCTGGCCGAGGACCTCGCCTTCACCCCCAACGGGCAGTCGCTCGTCACCGGGACGGCCACCGGCGAGGTCGACCTGTGGAACGTCACGACCGACGCCAAGACGGCCCAGGTGCAGGCCCTGACCACCTCGACCCTGGCCGGCGAGCCGCCGGTCGCGGTCAGCCCCAACGGCCAGCTGATCGCGTTCGCCATCTCATCTGGCACCGACACCTTCGCCATCAAGCTGTGGAGCATCGCCACCGGCAAGGTCGTCACCACGATCAACGCCAACGCGGCTGGCGACATATCCGCCATCGCGTTCAGCCCCAACGGCACCCAGTTGGCCGCCAGCGACCTGGCCGGGGGCGTGCACCTGTGGGATGTCTCCCTCTCGCCACCGGTGCTGCTCGAGGGCCTCTCCGGGCATCGCTACCCGGTGGAGCACATCGCGTTCAGCCCCAACGGTGACAGCCTGGCCAGCGCGAGCGATGACGGGACCATCGCCCTGTGGGACACCCGCGGGACCCTCCTCGGCGGCCTGGCCAACTCGACGATCGCGGTGGCGGTCAGCCCGAACGGGCGCACGCTCGCGGTCAGCACCCGCAACCCGACCGGCACGGTCATCGCGCTGTACTCCCTGCCGGCCCGCACGCTGATCAGGTACCTGCCGGTGCCCACCATCGCCGCGCTGGCGTTCAGCCCGGACGGACAGACGCTGGCGGTGGCGCCGCGAAACCCGGTCCTCGGCCCGGTCAAGCTGTACAGCGTGGCCAGCGGGCAGCTAACCGGGTCGTTCCAGACCGGCTTCGGGTCCCAGGTAAGCGGCGGCATCAACAGCATCGCCTTCAGCCCCGACGGCACGATGCTGGCCGTGTCGGCGACGAAGAGCACGACGATCGGCGTGTGGTCCACCGCGAACTTCACCCGGCTGGCGTCCTTCTCCGACATCCAGAACACCTCCTACCCGGCGGCGCTGGGCGGTGGCGTGTTCATGCTGGCGTTCAGCCCGAACGGCAAGCTGCTGGTCGCGGCCGGAATCGACGGGATCATCCGGGTGTACAGCGTCCCCGGGTTCTCCCTGACGGCCTACTTCCGCGGGGTGAGCTCCACTGACGCGCTGGCCTTCAGCCCGGACAGCAAGCTGCTCGCGCTCGGGAACGACGGCGGCGACGTGTACCTGTTCAAGGTGCCCGCGAACGCCAAGGACCTCAGCACCCCGGCCAAGACGCAACTGGGAGTGTTCGCGGCCAGCACCAAGACGATCTGGAGCGTGCAGTTCCTGTCCGACACCACGCTGATGGCCGGCGGCGCCGACGGCGTGGTGCGTTACTGGAGCGTCCCGCCCCACGCTGAGCCCGGCCCCAACCTGTTCGCCGAGTCGATTCCGTTCCAGACGATCGCCACCCACTCGGGGCTGATCGCGTCCATGGCCTACAGCGCTCCCTTCGGGCTGCTCGCGACGGGCAGCTCCAGCGGGGGGACACGGGTCTGGCAGACCAGCCCGGCCGCCGTCGCGACGAGCATCTGCCAGACGCTGAAGGCCCCGGTCAGGCCGGCCCAGTGGAGCGACTACCTGCCGGGCATCCCCTACAACCCGGTCTGCCCCTAGCCGCTTGTAGTCTCGGGCTGTGCCTGACGACGCCTACAACTGCGCAGCCATCCGTGATCGCGTGCTCGACGCCTGGGCGGCATCACCGGCCCGGTTCCGGGAGGACGCCAACGCCGAGGAGGACTACGCGCTCGGCGGCTACCGGGACCGGGTCGTCGTCGAGCTCGCGCAGAACGCCGCCGACGCGGCCGCCCGCGCGGGCCTTGCTGGCCGGCTGCGGCTGACCCTGGCCGACGGCACGCTGACCGCCGCCAACAGCGGCGCGCCACTGGACGCCGGCGGGGTTGAGTCACTGTCCACCTTGCGCGCCTCCAGCAAGCGAGACGACGCCCCCGACGCCACCGTCGGCCGGTTCGGCGTCGGCTTCGCGGCGGTGGTCGCGGTCTGCGACGAGCCGCGGATCGTGTCGCGGACGGGCGCGGTCCGCTGGTCGCGGGCACAGTCCCGCGCGCTGGCCGCCGGGCTACCGGCGCTGGCCGGCGAACTGGCGGCGCGGGACGGCAGCGTGCCGGTGCTGCGGCTGCCGTTCGCGTCCGCCGACACCCTGGCCAGCGCCGGACTGCCGGACGGACTCGACACGGCCGTGATCCTGCCGTTGCGTGATGCGGCCGCGATCACCCTGGTGGAGCGGCTGCTCGCGGAGACCGGCCCGGCGCTGTTGCTGGCCCTCCCGGCCCTCGCCGAGGTCGTCATCGCGGACGGCGATGCCGTCCGCACGCTGGCCGCGACCCGGGCAGGGACCATGGTCACGATCACCGCGACTAGCCAGTCCCTGCGGCCGGCCCCGGACGGCTCGCCCGAGGCCGCCGCGGATGTCACGACCAGCACCTGGCGGGTGGTCGGCGAGGACGGCCCGCTGGATCCGGCGCTGCTGGCCGACCGGCCAGTGGAAGAGCGCGCCCGCCCGGCCTGGACGGTCCGCTGGGCTGTGCCGGTCGAAGCCGCGGGCGACACCCCGGCCCGCCTGCCCGGCAACGTCGTCCCCGTGGTCCATGCCCCGACGCCGTCCGACGAGCCGCTGGGGCTGCCGGCCCTGTTGCTGGCCTCGTTCCCGCTCACTCCCGACCGTCGCCATGTGGCACCGGGGCCGCTGACCGGCTTCCTGGTTGAGCGGGCCGCCGACGCCTACGCGCGGCTGCTGCCGACGCTGGCCCCGGGCCACGGCCTGCTCAACCTGGTTCCAGGTCCCGTCGCCGCGGGCGACATCGACGTGCGGCTCCGCCAGGCGATCATGGACCGGCTACCCGGCCTGGCCTTCCTGCCCAGCGCGGGAGGCGACGAGCGAGTCAGCCCCCGCGACGCGCTGCTGCTCGACATGGCGGCCCCGGCCGCGGTCGCGCCCTACCTCGCGGACCTGCTGCCCAGCCTGATCAAGGGACCGTCACGGCACCCCGCCTACGGCCCGCTTGGCCTGCGGCGAATGCCGCTGGCCGACCTGGCCGACCTGGTAGCGACGGTTGACCGGCCGGCATCCTGGTGGCGGGGCCTGTACGCGGCGCTGGCCGACGTGGACGCGGTGGCCCTGCCTGAGCTGGGCGCGCTGCCCGTGCCGCTGGCCGACGGCCGGCTGATCCGCGGCTCCCGCGGCGTGCTGCTGCCCGGGCCTGGCCTGACTGACCCGGCGGCCCTGGCGCCGCTTCGCCTGCGCATCGTCGATCCGCAGGCCGTCCACCCGCTGCTGGCCCGGCTCGGCGCCCTGGAGGCCACGCCGCGCGGCATCCTCGATCACCCCGCGACGATAGCCGCGGTCGATGCCTCGCTCGACGAGGACGACCCGGGGCCGATCGCCGACGCGGTGCTTGGCCTGGTGCGGGCGGCCGACGTGCAGCCCGGCGAGTTCCCGTGGCTGGCGGACCTGGCCCTGCCGACCGAGGACGGCGAGTGGGACCCGGCGGGCGACCTGCTGCTGCCGGACGGAGAGCTGGCCGGCGTGGTGGCCGCGGACGCGGACTTCGGGGTCGTCGCCGCCGACCTCGCCCAGCGATACGGCGGGCGAGTGCTCGAGGCGGCGGGCGTGCTGGGGTCCTTCGGCCTGCTGACGGCGGCTGATGTCGACTTCGGCGACGGTGACCGCGGCGAGCCAGGCGAGCAGTCATCGGCGGCCGCTGACCTGGACCTCGACGGCGCGGAGGACTGGGCCGCCGATGTCCGTGCCCGGTGCGGCTGGTCAGGCGACCTGGTCCCGCCGGTGGCCGCCGACGTCACCGCCGTCCGTGACCTGGAGCTTGTCGACCCGGCCCGGTGGCCGAGGGCACTGGAGATCCTCACGACGCGGCCCCGGCTGCGGGCCGCGCTGGTGCGGCCGGTCCGGGCCCGCCTGGCCGACGGCGACGTCATCGACATCCCTTCCTACACGTCCTGGTGGCTGCGGACGCACCCGGTTCTCGCCGGTCGCAGGCCCGCCGACCTGCGCACCCCGGATGCCGATCCGCTGCTTGACGGCCTGTACGACGATGCCTCGGCCCTGGCCACCACCGACCCGGCGGTGGACGGCCTGCTCGCCGACGCCGCCCTGGCCCGCCTGCTGGGCGTCCGCGCCTCGGTCACGGACCTGCTGGCCGAGCCGGACGGCCCTGACGACCTGCTTGACCGGCTCGCCGACCCGCGGCGCCCGGTAACCCGCCAGCAGTTGCGGTCGCTGTGGATGGCCCTGGCCGCCGCCAGCGCCGGGGCCTCCGCGACCGCGACACCGCCGACCGCGATCCGCGCCATCCAGGCAGGTGAGGTCGTCGTGGCCGACCCGGCCGACGTGCTGGTACTCGACTCCCCCGACCTGTATCCCCTGGTGGCCGGCCGACCGCTCGTGCTGGCTCCCTACGACCTGGCGCTGGTGCTGGCGGAGCTGCTTGACGTGCCGGTGGCCTCGGAAGAGGCCCGCGGGCAGGTGGAGACGAGTCCTGAGCGGCGGGCCGTGCCCGGCCTCGTGCACGCCGTGCTGCCGGACGCCCCCAGCTCCTACCTGGCCCATGACAAGCTGGTGATGGACGGCGTTGCCGTGCCCTGGCGCTGCACGGACGGCGAAGTCCACGCGGCCAGCCCGCAGGGCCTGGCCTGCGGGCTGGCCTGGGCCGCCGGCCAGTGGCATTCCCGCCACCTACTCACCACCCTGCTGTCCAGTCAGGATGAGTCGGCCCGCCTGCTGGCCGAGGCTGACCTCGATCCGTTGTGAGCAGGCCTCAGCGCATTCGGCCATAACGGTAGACCGCGACCGCCGCGCACGGGGTAAGCACGAGGAACGTGAGGGTGAGGATGCCGAGGCCCGCCTTGATCTGGCTCTTGGGCGGGACTGCCAGGGTGCCCGCGATCCGGGAGAACGCGGCCGGCGCGACCGGCCTGGGCCGGGGATGCCGACTCGGGCTCGGCGTCGGCCGGGCCGCCGACGGCGATGGCGGGCTGGCCGGTGGCGGGACCGGGGCCGCCACGCTCGGGCTTGGCTTCGGGCGCGGTCGTGGCCGGGCTGGCCTGGTCGCCGAGCGCGTGGGCGTAGCCGCCGGGCTGGTGGCCGTCGGCTGAGGCGGCCGGGCTGGGCTGGTCGTCGGCGGCCTGGGCGGTGGGGCTGGCCGCGTCCAGGTGGGGCTGGGCGACGGAGCGGTGGTCGTGGCGACTGGGGACGGGCATGGCCCGCCGTGATGGCCTCGGTGGTGATGGGGCCGCCAGTGCGGGTGACCGGGCACCGGCAGCGGGAGCTGAATGGGAAGGAGCGGCACCGGAGGCAGGCACAGCAGCAGGCAGCCCACCGCGGCCGGCTGCTCCTGCGCCACCAGGACGGCCGCGGTCGCCTGCGGCCTGGCCCCGTGACCTCCGTCAGCATGGCCCCCACCGACACCGCCTCGCCCAACAGCGCCTCCCGTCGCGTGCAGGTGCAGCGACATGACCGCCAGGACCAGCGGTGAAGCCAGGGCGAATGCCGCGCGGGCGGCGACAGCGCCGGCCCTCAATGGACGCCGATCTCGGCGGCCACCGTGGCCAGTGGTCCCGCGCTGGTAGCCAGCGGGCCGGTGAACGGGTTGTTCAGCTGGAAGATGACGACGACCGCGATCGCGACCAGCGCGGCCTGCACGATGGCCACGCTGACCGGTGTCCTGGCTCGCTTGATCCCGCCGGCGAACGGGAACACGCTGACGATGGCCGAGGTCGCGATCACCGCGGCCAGCAAGCCGACGGGAAGGCGGCTCTCGGCCGCGTTCTCGCGCGCGGCGCGGGCGCTGGCCAGCGCGCTGAGCTGGCCAGTGGCGTACTCCTGCGCGTCGGCGGCGCTCGAGGTCGACGTGTCAAGCTGCAGCGTCGACGTGCTCATCGCGGTGAGCTGGGTCAGGCTCAGGCTGTCCAGGGTGCCATGCTCCATCTGCGGCCAGTCATGGTGCAAGACCGTGGCCAGGTAGCCGCGGACCTGCGCGCGCAGTGTGTCCCCGGCGGCCGGCGGCAGCCCGCTGGCCGACCAGTAGACCTGCTGAACGGCCACGGCCTCATTGCTCACCGCCTGCTGGGCCGTGCCGATCGTCTGCCATTCCGTGGCCAGCGCGAGCGCCAGCACGAGCAGGTAAAGCGCCGCCAGCGACGGGCCGAGGAAGCCGATCGTCACGTCCTCCGCCTCGGCCTCGCGATGGCGAGAGAACCACGCGATCACGCCGGCCAGGCCCGCGCTGACCGCCCCCGCCGCGAGCAGTATCCAGGTCTCCCGACCCAGCACCGACACCGTTGCCCCCATCCCCCAGCAATTACGTTAAGTATTTATAAAGGCGCTATCGGTGACCAACTATAGCGGCACGGAATGAAGGAAAGCCAGTAACAATGTCCCGCACATTCTCCCGAAATTTCACATGCGGGCGGCAGGCACAGACCGGAGGACCACATTTACTGCAAATAAGCGTTATATCCCCCATATGACAATAGGAGTAGAAAAGAAAGCCGTCCCGATCACGGCCTGACAGACCGCTGACAGCGGGATGTGCGGAGGCTGGCAGGCCCATCTGCCATCATTCGGGCATGAACGCACATAGCGCTGACATCGCGATCGAGGCGCGCGGCCTGGTCAAGCGGTTCGGCAAGACAACAGCGCTCGACGGGGTCGACCTGAGCGCCCGCAAGGGCACGGTGCTCGGCCTGCTCGGGCCGAACGGCGCGGGGAAGACAACCGCCGTGCGCTGCCTCGCGACCCTCATCCGGCCGGACGCGGGCACGGCCAGCGTGCTCGGCTACGACGCCCAGCGTGACGCACACCAGGTCCGCCAGCTCATCGGGCTGACCGGGCAGTACGCCTCGGTGGACGAGATGCTGTCCGGCTTCAACAACCTGCTCATGATCGGCCGCCTGCTCGGCATTCCCCGCAAGCAGGCCAAGGCCCGGGCGAGCGAGCTGCTCGAGCGGTTCGGCCTGGCCGAGGCGGCCACCCGGGCGGCCAAGACCTACTCGGGTGGCATGCGCCGCCGCCTTGACCTGGCCGCCAGCATGGTCGGCCGGCCTGCGGTGCTCTTCCTCGATGAGCCGACCACGGGCCTTGACCCGCGCAGCCGCAATGAGCTGTGGGCGATGGTCCGCGGCCTGACCGCCGACGGCGCGACCGTCCTGCTCACCACCCAGTACCTGGAAGAGGCTGATCACCTCTGCCACGACATCACCGTCATCGACCATGGAACGGTGATCGCCTCCGGTACCCCCGATCAGCTCAAGGGCCGGGCCGGCGGCCAGGTCCTGGCGGTCACCCCCGCCGATCCGTCCCGTGCGCCCCTCGTTCAGTCCCTTATCGCAGAACGAACCGGCCGCACTCCCGCCACGTCGGATGACTCCGCCACGGTGACCGTCCAGGTCGACGACTCCTCGGTGGTGCCCGCGCTCGTCCGCGAGCTGGACGACAAGGGCATCGCGATCGAGGAGCTGACGCTGCGCAAGCCCAGCCTGGACGAGGTCTTCCTGTCCCTGACCGGGTCGGCCCCACCCGAGGGACCGGCCTCCCCCGCCGACGACGTCATCGGGAGCACGTTGTGACCACCTTTACCCCCGCTCGCCACCTGTCTCCGCTGACCGGGCTGGCCAACACGTTCACGCTCACCTGGCGGAGCCTGCTCAAGCTCAAGACCAATCCGGAGGACCTGCCCGCCCTGGTCCTGACGCCGATCATGTACCTGGTGCTGTTCACTTACATCTTCGGCGGCGCCATCTCCGGCAACGTCCATAATTACCTGCAGTTCGAGTTGCCCGGCATCCTGGTGCTCGCGGTCATCTTCTCGACCCTGGGCACCGGTCAGATGCTCAGCCAGGACATCGAGACCGGGGTGTTCGACCGGTTCCGCAGCCTGCCAATCGCCCGCTGGGCACCGCTGTTCGGCGCGGTCCTCGGCGACGTGGCCAGGTACGCCCTGTCGGTCGCGGTCACGCTGGCGTTCGGGATCCTGCTGGGCTTCCGCGTCGGGACCAGCCCGCTGGCGGCGACGGCCGGATGCCTGCTCGTCCTGGTCTTCGCGCTGGCCATGTGCTGGTTCTCGGCACTGCTCGGGCTGATTGCGGGCAGCGCGCGCGGCGTGCAGTGGATCGGGTCGCTGATCTACTTCCCGCTGACCTTCGGCAGCAACGTCCTGGTGCCGACGGCCAAGCTGCCCGGCTGGCTGCAGGCGTTCGTCAAGGGCAACCCGATGACGTTCCTGACCGAGGCCGAACGGGGCCTGCTGGTCGGCGGCCCGGTCGAGACGCCGGTGATCAGGACCCTGCTGTGGTCACTTGGCCTGGTCGTGGTCTTCGCCCCCATCGCGGTCGAGGTCTACCGGCGCCGGACCTAGCCCGAGGGTCTCGCGGGCCAGCGCGACGGCGGCCTCGAACCCGAGGTCGAGGCCGCCCTGGTAGGCGGCCGCGAAGGCCTGTTCACCGAGGATCTCGCGAGTGGCAGCCCGGAGGGCAGGGGCATCCGGGCTGCTCTCGTCGAACGCACCGCGCACCGCATGAGCCGCGCCGAGCAGCCTCGCGGCCAGCTCGGGGTCACCCGCCGGCCCCTCGTTGCCGCCGACGGCGAGGGCCCAGCCCGCGATCGCGTCCATGACGGCCGCGAGCGGTGGCCGCTCCACCCAGTTCGTCGCGGCCGCGAAGGCTTCCACGAGGAGCTCGCGTGCCCGTTCTGGCCTGGTCTCGGTGATGGCCACCATGGCCAGCCGAGCCTTCACCTGGGCGCGGAGCGCTTCCCACCACGCGGCCCGGTGGCCGGCGATGTCGTCGAGCACCACGGCGCAGGACCGGGTGACCTGAGCCATGTCGCCGGCCCGCCAGGCGATCTCGGCCCGCATCAGGCCCAGCCACCGGGTGGAGTCGACATAGCCCTTGCCGATGGCGGCCCGGTCCGCCTTGTCGAGCTCCTGCCACGCCCGGGCCAGGTCGCCGGACCTGGCCCAGACGGTGGCGAG
>Ga0335072_10009162_pt1 | contig 14300 bp, 11 predicted proteins | sample Lox_Sample_21_FD_206725 | JGI IMG/M metagenome (GOLD analysis project Ga0335072, IMG submission 206725) | Soil microbial communities from Loxahatchee National Wildlife Refuge, Florida, United States - Lox_Sample_2.1 | ecosystem: Environmental > Terrestrial > Soil > Wetlands | place: USA... | reverse complement strand
TGGCGCTGGACGAGTTCTTCAACACTCAGCTACTGGGAATCACGCATCGGCGCTGACCGCAGAAGCTGGCGGTGCGGCCGCGCTGGTTGGGTTGAGACTCGCCAGATGACCGCTTTCCACCCCCGCTGCCGGGTCGAGTTCGCAGTCGATGATCGACGGGCCGTTCGACGCGAGTGCTTCGGTGAGCGCCGACCGCAGTTCCGACGGTGTGGTGGCGTGATATCCCTTGCCGCCGAACGCCTCTGCGAGCAACTCGTGACGGGCACCAGCATTCAGCACGGTAGGCGCCGGGTCGCTCCCGGTTGGCGCTTCGTTGCCGCGATAGACACCGCCGTTGTTGAGGATGACGACTGTCACGGGCAGCCGATACCGGCAGATGGTTTCGATTTCCATGCCGGAAAAGCCAAATGCGCTGTCGCCCTCGATCGCGACGACGGGCTTGCCGGTTTCGACCGCAGCAGCGATGGCGTAGCCCATGCCGATACCCATCACGCCCCAGGTTGCGGTGTCGAGCCGGTGTCGCGGCAGCTCCATATCGATGACGTTGCGGGCCAGGTCGAGCGCATTGGCTCCCTCGTTGACCACATAGACGTCCGGGTTTTCGTGCAGCACCGAGCGAATGGCGCCGAGTGCGTTGTAAAACCGCATCGGGTGCTGGTCTTCGGCCAGACGCTGGCGCATTTTCGTGTCGTTGCGTGCTTTGCGATCGGTTATCTCGTTGGTCCATTCCGCGGCAACCGAGATCGGATGGGCGGCCAGGCCGTCACACAGTGCCGCCATCACTGACCCGATATCACCGGCCAGCGGCGCCGCGATCGGCTGGTTGCTGTCGAACTCCGATGCCGAGATATCGACTTGCACGAACTTGGCATCGGCGGACCATTGCGGCGAGTCTCCGTGGCCGAGTAGCCAGTTGAGACGGGCGCCGACCAGCAAGACAGCGTCCGCACGGGCGATCGCCAGCGAGCGCGCGGCCGCAGCGGACTGCGGGTGCGAGTCCGGTAGCAGTCCCTTGGCCATGGACATCGGCAGGAACGGAATTCCAGTGGTCTCCACAAATTTCCGAATCACGTTGTCCGCCTGTGCATACGCCGCGCCCTTGCCGAGCACGATCAGCGGTCGCTGCGCCTGCGCGAGCACGCCGAGGGCACGATCGACCGCGTCCGGCGCCGGCAGCTGGCGAGGGGCGGGGTCGACAACCCGCCAGATCGTGTCTGCCGCCGCGGAAGCGTCCATGGCCTGACCCAGAATGTCCCCGGGAATGTCGAGGTAGACACCGCCCGGGCGGCCGGAGATCGCGGTGCGAATCGCGCGCGCGACACCGCGGCCGATGTCCTCTATGCGGCCGATCCGGTAGGCCGCCTTCGCGAAAGGCCTTGCGGCGTTGAGCTGGTCGAGGTCCTGGTAGTCGCCGCGCTGCAAATCCACCATCGCTCGATCGCTCGAACCCGAGATCTGGATCATCGGAAAGCAATTCGTTGTGGCGTTCGCCAGCGCGGGCAGACCATTGAGGAAACCGGGCCCGGACGTCGTGAGGCATACGCCGGGCCGCCGGGTGAGAAACCCGGCGGCCGCAGCTGCATTTCCGGCAGACGTCTCGTGGCGGAAACCGATGTAGCGAATTCCAGACGCCTGCGCGGTGCGGGCGAGGTCGGTGATCGGGATGCCGACGATCCCGTAGATGGACTCGATGTCGTTGGCCTTGAGGGCATCCACGACGAGGTGGAAGCCATCGGTCAAGGTGGCCGCCTCGGGCGCTTTGCTGGGAGATGCCGAAACTGTGGTCATGGTGGCGACTCCTCTGCCTTGGTGATGCGTTGTCACCACTGTGGTCTCCGAGCCCCGCAGGTGTCCAAGACGCAGCCGCTATGCAGCGATTCACGCTGTTTATCGACCGCTGCTCAGCGCCCAGTGGTGCCGGTTCAATAGTTACCGGTTATCGATCGCGAGCGGATGGGTATTGGACGAACGTGGGCCGCCTCGGCATGGTGCGAATAGGTGCTTTCCGCACATCCGAGAGCAAGGAGCGTGGCGCTGATGTCTGAGTCGATCACCAGCCATGAGAGTGGGGCTGAACAGCTCGCGGCCACGTGGCCCGGTGAATCGGTGAGCCCGCGCATCGCCGATCTGGTCGAGGTGGCGGCATCCGGGCGCCCGGACGCGCCGGCGCTCGTGGTCACCGCCGAGCGCATACCGATCAGCTACCGCGACCTGATGCGGCTGGTTGACGACCTGGCCACGCGGCTGAAGCAAGGCGGCTTGCGGTCGGGCGACCGGGTCGCACTGCGTGCGGCCGGCAACGCCGAATTCGTCGTCGGGTTGTTGGCGGCGTCGCGAGCGGACCTGGTCGTGATTCCGTTGGATCCGGCCTTGCCCGTCGGCGAGCAGCGCATCCGAAGCGAGGCCGCCGGCGCGCGAGTGGTGCTCGTCGACGGACCTGACGGTGCGAGCGCGGCCGACAAGGGAGAGCCCACCTTGGGGTGCTGGCCGATCGCGGTGACCGTCCAGGGAGACAGCGTGGCGGTCACCGTGGACGCCGCCACCGCGCCGAAGTCCATCGTCTCGACGCCCGAGGGGCTCCGAGACGACGACGCCATGATCATGTTCACCGGCGGAACCACGGGCGTGCCGAAGATGGTTCCGTGGACTCGCGGGAACATCGCCGGCTCGGTGCGGGCCATCATCGCCGGGTACCGGCTCGGCCCGCAGGATGCGACCGTCGCGGTGATGCCGCTGTACCACGGTCACGGGCTACTCGCCGCTCTGCTGTCGACCCTGGCATCCGGAGGAACGGTGCTGCTGCCCGCGCGCGGCCGGTTTTCGGCACACACATTCTCCGATGACATCGACGCCGTCCGGGCCACCTGGTACACCGCCGTCCCAACAATTCACCAGATCCTGTTGGAACGCAACGAGACCGATCCATCCAGAAACAAACCAGCCGCATTGCGCTTCATCCGCAGCTGCAGCGCCCCGCTCACCCCAGAAACGGCGCGGGCGTTACAAGAGGAGTTCTCAGCACCGGTGGTATGCGCTTTCGGTATGACCGAGGCCACCCACCAGGCCGCAACCACGGGCATCGATCAAATCGAAAACCCCGCGGCGACAACGGGTCTCGTCGGCCGATCGACCGGGCCCGAAATCCGAATCAGCGGGTCCGGCGGACAGCCCGTGCCCGCCGAAGCCGTGGGCGAAGTTTGGCTGCGTGGCCCGACGGTGGTGCGCGGTTACCTCGGCGATCCGGCGATAACCGCCGCCAACTTCACCGACGGATGGCTGCGCACCGGCGATCTCGGATCACTGTCGGCGGCCGGCGACTTGACTATCCGTGGCCGGATCAAGGAACTCATCAACCGTGGCGGCGAGAAGATCTCGCCTGAGCGTGTCGAGGGCGTGCTGGCCGGCCATCCCGGCGTTCTGGAAGCTGCCGTATTCGGCGTTGCGGACAAGATGTACGGGGAGACGGTGGCCGCGGTGATCGTTCCCCGGGAGTCCGCATCGCCGACCCCGGCGGAGCTCGCGGCATTCTGCCGGGATCGGTTGGCGCCCTTCGAGATTCCCGCGGAGTTTCAGGTGGCGAGCGAACTGCCGCATACCGCGAAGGGCTCGCTGGACCGGCGCGCGGTGGCAGACCAGTTCGGCCGCAAGGGCTGAGCCGACGCGACGGTTCCCCAAGCGGCCCGCGCACCCGATTCGCCGACCCGATAGCTCTGGACCAGTGTCGCCGCCGCGGCGACGATTACCAGCAATCCCACCAGGGCGTGCATTGCGAGTTTCACGGCGTGGCCGCGTGTCTGGCGGATGTGCACGACAGCCAGCACGATTACGCTGGTCGCCAGCGCAGCCACCATGTAGATCAGTGTTTCGCCGAGTTCCTGATGGCTCTTGATTGCGGGCGACGCTGCCGAAGGACCGAGCTTGTCGCGCAACCACACACCCGAGTTGGTGGTCAGCGGGGTCAAGACGAGGGTGACCACGGCCAGCAGCAGAACCAGCCAGATCAGCCGTCGTCGTGCCGCGGGCCACAGCGCGCAGAGGATCGCCAGGATCGCCGTCAACGGACCCAACACGACGACGAAATGATTGAGCAGGATGTGCGCGGGAAGCCCGTTGACCGTCGACATGACAATCAGGCAGAAGTCTTCACCCTGGCGGCTGCGGACTCCGGCATGGGCTCGTAGCGGACAAACGAACGCGTGAACGACGCGGCCCCATGCGCCAGCGAGCGCAAGTCGATTGCATATCGCGTCAGCTCGACCTGAGGTACCTCCGCTTTGACCACGGTGCGTTCGTGGCCCACGGTGTCTGTGCCGAGCACCCGGCCGCGGCGACTCGAAAGGTCGCCCATCACCGCGCCGACGAAGTCGTCGGGAACCAGCACCGAGATCTCGTCGATCGGCTCGAGCAGGGTCACCTTGGTGGCGGCCGCCGCCTCCCGCAACGCCAGCGAACCCGCCATCTGGAAGGCGAAGTCCGACGAGTCGACGCTGTGCGCCTTGCCGTCGAGCAGCGTGACCCGGATGTCGACCACCGGGTAACCGGCGTGCACTCCCTTTTCCATTTGCGCGCGGACACCCTTTTCCACGCTCGGGATGAATTGGCGCGGCACCGCTCCGCCGACCACCTTGTCCACGAACTCGAATCCGGATCCCTCCGGCAGCGGCTCGACCTCGATGTCGCACACGCCGAACTGGCCGTGGCCACCGGACTGCTTGACGTGGCGGCCGTGGCCTTTGGCTTTGCCGCCAAAGGTTTCTCGCAGCGGTACGCGGAGTTGCACCGTGTCCACGGTGACGCCGTATCTGTTGGCCAGCGCGTCCAGGACGACGCCGACATGAGCCTCGCCCATGCACCACAGCACAATCTGGTGCGTTTCCTGGTTCTGCTCGATCCGTAGCGTCGGGTCTTCGGCGGCCAATCTTCCCAGCCCGACCGACAGCTTGTCTTCGTCGGTTTTGGCATGCGCCGCAATGGCGATCGGCAGCAGTGGCTCCGGCATTGTCCAGGGTTTCAGCACCAGAGGCTCGGACTTGTCCGAGAGAGTGTCACCGGTTTCGGCCCGGCTCAGCTTGCCGATCGCGCAGATGTCGCCGGCCACGACAGCGGGCGCGTTGCGCTGCTGCTTGCCGAGCGGGAACGACAGAACCCCGATGCGTTCGTCTTCGTCGTGGTCGGGATGGCTGTTCCCGTTCCCGTTGGACTCTCCGAAGAACGACGCAAAATGGCCCGACACGTGAACCGTCGCGTCGGGCCTGATGGTCCCAGAGAACACCCGGACCAGACTGACCCTGCCGACGTATGGGTCCGACGTCGTTTTCACCACCTCTGCCAGCAACGGCGCATCGGCGTCACAGGCCAGCTCGGCATGCGGGGCGCCCTGCGGCGTAAAGACCTCCGGTAGTGGGTGTTCCATCGGGGACGGGAATCCGCGGGTGGCGATCTCCAGCAATTCCAGGGTGCCGATGCCGGTGCCACTGCACACGGGGATGACCGGAAAGAAAGAACCCCGGGCAACGGCTCGCTCCAAATCCTCGATAAGGACCGACTCGTCGATCGTCTCCCCGCCGAGATAGCGCTCCATCAGGGACTCGTCTTCGGATTCCTCGATGATTCCCTCGATGAGGGTGCCGCGTGCCTCCTCGATCCGATCAGCGTCCGACGCGTCGGGCGGTTGCATCGTCCGCCGGCCGTCGTCGTACTTGTAGAACCTCTGCGACAACAATCCGATCAGGCCTGTGCAGGTCGGCAGGCCGGTCGGCAGGTACAGCGGTAATACCTTGTCCCCGAACGCGTTTTGCGCTGCGGCCAGTGCCTCTTGGTAGTTGGCCCTGGCGTGGTCGAGCTTGGTGATCACCACGGCGCGGGGCATGCCGACCTGGCTGCACTCCTGCCAGAGAGACTTGGTCGGCTCGTCGACGCCCTCGTTCGCCGCGATCACGAACAGCGCGCAATCCGCGGCCCGCAGCCCGGCGCGCAGCTCGCCCACGAAATCGGCGTACCCCGGTGTGTCGACCAGGTTGACCTTGACGCCATCGTGCGACAGTGACGCCACCGCAACGCCCACTGACCGCTGTTGCCGGATCTCCGCGTCGTCGTAGTCGCAGACTGTAGTGCCGTCTACCACCGAGCCTGCCCGGGACAACACCCCGGACGCCACCAGCAGAGCCTCAACCAGCGTGGTCTTGCCGCCTCCCGAGGGCCCCACCAGAGCCACATTGCGCACATCGCCGGGACTGTTCGCGGTGGGAGCGGCTCCCGCGCCCTGGGAAGCGTTCGCCTTTTCCGCCATGGGTTTCCTCCAGTTCTGCTGGTTCGCTTCGCTCGCCCGGGCCGGGGTCGCTCACCGCGTGCGGGGTGTGTCCTCACCCGTTTCGCGGAGTGTGTCCCAGCCCACGGGACGCAGTAAGCAACTTTTCCCCCAACTGCCGCCCAACACAAGGCCACTTCTTTACGGCGAGCAGAGATCGTTGAGGCACTCAGATGCTGGTGCCAGAATCGGATGTATGAACTCGGGCCCGCGGGGCGGAGTCTGGTTCGGTCTGGGTAGGCGGGCCTGGAAATGGGTGACCGCCACGATTCGCTGTTCCCGGGTTCGGCGTCGGCCCGCGTAGGCCAGGCGACGGCGAGCTGCTCGGGCGGAAGTGGAGACGGTAATGATCACCTTTTACGTGCTGGCCACCGTAGCCGGCCTTGGTGCAGTGTGGCTGGCAAGCACCGTTCGAGTCGTCAAGCAGTTCGAACGGGGTGTGGTGTTTCGGTTTGGGCGTGTGCAGTCCCACGTTCGCGGGCCGGGGCTCGCGGTGTTGATTCCGGTCGCTGATCGCCTGGAAAAGGTGAACATGCAGATCATCACGATGCCGGTGCCCGCCCAGGATGGTATTACCCGCGACAACGTCACCGTGCGCGTAGACGCGGTCATCTATTTCCAGGTCTCGGATCCGGTGCGGGCCGCTGTCGATGTGCAGGACTACATGTCGGCCATCGGACAGGTGGCCCAGACCTCGCTGCGGTCGACCATCGGCAAGAGCAACCTCGACGACCTGCTGTGCAACCGCGAAGGCCTCAACCAAGGCCTGGAGCTGATGATCGACAGCCCGGCGCTGGGCTGGGGAATTCACATCGACCGCGTCGAAATCAAAGATGTGGTGTTGCCCGATTCGATGAAGAGGTCGATGTCGCGCCAGGCCGAGGCCGAGCGTGAGCGGCGAGCCAGGGTGATCACCGCCGACGGCGAACTGCAGGCGTCGCGGAAACTAGCCCAAGCAGCGCAGGTCATGGCGCAGCACCCGGCCGCATTGGAGCTGCGGCTGTTGGAAACGGTGGTCGAGGTTGCTGCCGAGAAAAACTCCACGCTGGTATTGCCATTCCCGGTCGAACTGCTGAGGTTCTTGGAAAACGCGACACCATCACGTTCGGCCGTGCAAAGTGAGCCGCCCGACGCGTCGCCGGGACCGACGCCCGTTTCCAACGGGGCGGACTCACACCGGCCGGCACATCGTGACGTCAAAACTGTTACCGCGCAGGAGAAGTTCGAGTAGGCAGGCGCGCGTCCCAGCTGGACCAGCGGCGCACCATGACCGTGATGACCGGACCATCCAGCGAAACCGATTGGTACTGAGGATATTTGGCGCGCAGCAGCCGATACCCCGTGTGCATCGCCTCGCCGTCGGAGTGAATCGTGGCGACTCCATCGGCGCGGACCCACCACAGCTGCGTCCAATCATCGGAGTAGTGGTCGACGAGCAGGCTGACCTGTGGATTGCGGTCGATGTTGGCTAAGCGGCGCAGCCGTTGCGATGTCTTCGGTTTCGCGTCGATAGCGGTGTATATGACGTCACGGTTGCCCTGGGGGCCATCGTCGAGAGCGAACACCACCGGTACCAGGTGCGGTACACCCTCGGGTGTGGCCGTGGCCAGTCGGGCGACCGGGGACTGTGTGAATCTGGCCGTCGGGTCGAATTCGCCCACCGCGTCAGCTTAGGGGCCGCGCCGGGCTAGGTTAACTCCCATGCCGGCGGAGACCCAGATCACCAACCTTCTCTATCGCTACGCAGAATGCATCGACGCCGGCGACCTGGATGGGGCGGCTGAGCTCTTCGGGCACGCCCGCATCAGGGTCAGCGCCGAGGAGACAGTCGATGCGGCACAGCTACTGAGAATCTGGAAGTCGCTGATCGTGCTCCATGCCGACGGGACGCCCCGGACCAAGCACGTGACCACCAATCCGATCATCGAGGTCGACGAGGACGCAGGCACCGCGAGCTGCCGCAGCTACTACACGGTGTTGCAGCAGACCGACGAGTTGCCGCTGCAGACGATAGTCATCGGTCGCTACCACGATCGGTTCGAATGCGTCGAGGGCCGATGGCGGTTCTGCTACCGCGACCTCACGCTCATCGACATGGTCGGCGATGTCCGCCACCATCTCGCGTCTCCCATAGCGCCGGCCCCGAGAGGCTGATCGCGATTAATTAGGGATCCACAAGGATCTGGGGCCTGACCACTGCCGTGCATAGCTACCTGCATTACCGTTATACGGATTAATCGATGCCGCCCAGACCCGGAGCCTGGGCCGATTCTGGTTCTCACCGCGATGCAGGAGGTAACGGGATGAGCAAAGGGCACCACCGCTCAGTCTGGTGGTCATGGTCGGTCAGCGTGCTGGCTGTGGTCGGACTGGGTTTGGGCCTGGCATCGGTGCCGGCTGCCGCCACAACACCCGGACCGTCCACCCTGGCGCTCGACCGGTTCGGCGACCGGCCGCCGATACCGCTCGATCCCTCCGCGATGGTCGGTCAGGTTGGGCCGCAGGTGGTGGATATCAGCACCAAATTCGGCTACAACAACGCGGTCGGGGCCGGAACCGGCATCGTCATCGATCCGGGCGGTGTCGTGCTGACCAATAATCACGTGATCTCGGGCGCCACCGATATCAGCGCGTTCGCCGTCGGCAACGGCCAGACCTACGCCGTTGACGTCATCGGCTACAGCCGAGCCGCCGATGTCGCTGTCCTGCAGCTTCGCGGCGGGGGTGGGCTGCCCAGCGCCAACATCGGTGGCGGGGTCGCGGTCGGTGACCCGATCGTCGCACTCGGCAACGCCGGCGGCCAGGGCGGAACGCCCAGCGCGGTGGCGGGCAAGGTCCTCGCACTCAACCAGACCGTCTCGGCAACTGACACCCTGACCGGCGCCGACGAGACGCTGGGAGGGTTGATCCAGGCCGATGCCCCGATCCGGCCCGGCGACTCCGGCGGACCGATGGTCAACAACAGCGGGCAGGTGATCGGCATGAACACCGCCGCCACCGACAGCTACAAGATGTCCAAAGGACAGGGCTTCGCCATTCCGATCGGCACCGCGATGGGGGTCGCCGGGCAGATCCGATCGGGCGCCGGGTCGAACACGGTGCACATCGGCCCGACGGGGTTCCTCGGCTTGGGCGTGATGGACAACGGTGGTAACGGCGCGCGAGTCGAGCGTGTGGTGCAAAACGGCCCCGCCGGGGTGGCCGGGATTTCGCCCGGCGATGTCATCACCGGGGTCGACAACGTCGCGATCAACGGGGCCACCTCGATGACGGAGGTGCTTGTCCCGCATCACCCCGGAGACACCATCGCGGTGCACTTGCACGGCAATGGGGGCGGCGACCGCACCGCCAACGTGACGCTGGGGGACGGACCTCCGGCCTGACGCCCGCGCGGGCATTGCCTAACGGCTCGCTAATTCGCTTGCCGCCAGGCAAATTTGCTCACGTGATTCCAGACGTCCCGCCTCGGGTACACGTGGCATCGTGGAATTGATGAACGACGCAAAAGACGCTGTCGAGCACCATCCCGCGGAGGGCAGTCACGTCGAAGATGGCGTGGTCGAGCATCCAGACGCCGAGGATTTCGACAATGCCACCGCGCTGCCCGCCGACCCCACGTGGTTCAAACATGCGGTTTTCTATGAGGTGTTGGTGCGGGCGTTCTGTGATGCCAACGCTGACGGGCAGGGCGACCTGCGGGGGCTCATCGACCGCCTGGACTACCTGCAGTGGCTCGGGATCGACTGCATCTGGCTGCCCCCGTTCTACGACTCACCACTGCGGGACGGCGGCTACGACATCAGGGACTTCTACAAGGTGCTACCCGAGTTCGGGACAGTCGACGATTTCGTCGATCTGCTCGACGCGGCTCACGAGCGGGGCATCCGGGTGATCACCGACCTGGTGATGAACCACACCTCCGAGTCGCACCCGTGGTTTCAGGAATCGCGTCACGACCCCGACGGACCGTACGGCGACTACTACGTCTGGAGCGACACCAGCGAGAAGTACACCGACGCACGCATCATCTTCGTCGACACCGAAGAGTCGAACTGGACATTCGATCCGGTCCGCCGCCAGTTCTACTGGCACCGGTTCTTCTCCCACCAGCCCGACCTGAACTACGACAACCCGGCCGTGCAGGAAGCGATGATCGACGCCATTCGTTTCTGGCTCGGACTCGGCATCGACGGATTCCGGCTGGACGCGGTGCCTTACCTCTTCGAGCGCGAGGGCACCAACTGCGAGAACCTGCCCGAGACGCACGCCTTCCTCAAGCGCGTCCGCAAAGTCGTCGATGACGAGTTTCCGGGCCGGGTGCTGCTGGCCGAGGCCAATCAATGGCCGGCCGATGTCGTGGAGTATTTCGGCGACCCCAGCACCGGCGGCGACGAATGCCACATGGCGTTTCATTTCCCGCTGATGCCGCGCATCTTCATGGCGGTCCGCCGGGAATCCCGGTTTCCGATCTCGGAGATCCTGGGGCAGACGCCCGAGATCCCGGAGATGGCGCAGTGGGGGATCTTCCTGCGCAACCATGACGAGTTGACGCTGGAAATGGTCACCGACGAAGAACGCGACTACATGTACTCCGAATACGCCAAGGATCCGCGGATGAAGGCGAATGTCGGAATTCGGCGCCGGCTCGCGCCACTGCTGGACAACGACCGCAACCAGATCGAGCTGTTCACCGCGCTGCTGTTGTCGCTGCCCGGCTCGCCGGTCCTGTACTACGGCGACGAGATCGGTATGGGCGACGTGATCTGGTTGGGGGACCGTGACGGGGTGCGCACTCCGATGCAGTGGACACCGGACCGCAATGCCGGCTTTTCCACCGCCAACCCCGGCCGGCTTTACCTGCCGCCCAGCCAGGATTCGGTCTATGGCTACCAGGCCGTCAACGTGGAGGCGCAGCGCGACACGTCGACGTCGCTGCTCAACTTCACCCGCATGATGCTCTCGGTGCGTCGCCGGCAGAACGCCTTTGCCATCGGCGCGTTCGAGGAATTGGGAGGGTCGAACCCGTCGGTGCTGGCGTTCGTGCGCCAGGCACCAGATGACGGCGACACTGTGCTGTGCGTCAACAACCTGTCACGGTTTCCGCAGCCCATCGAGCTGAGCCTGCAGAAGTGGAACGGCTGCACGCCCGTTGAGCTAACCGGCCAGGTCGAGTTTCCACGCATCGGTCATCTGCCCTACTTGCTGACACTGCCCGGACACGGGTTCTACTGGTTCCAGTTGTCCGCTTCTGAGGAGAATTCATGACTCAGCCAACACTGCCGGCCAAATTGCCTTGGTCTGAATGGCTGCCACAGCAACGTTGGTACGCCGGGCGTAACCGCGAGCTGGCCTCAGCGGAGGCCGGCGTCGTCGTCCCGCTCCGGGACGATCTTGATTTGGTGCTGGTCGACGTGGACTACACCAATGGCTCGTCGGAGCGTTACCAGGTGATCATCGGGTGGGATTCCGCGCCGGTTTCCGAGTACAGCGCGGTAGCCACCATCGGTGCGGCCGACGATCGGACAGCCTTCGATGCCCTCTACGATGCCGACGCACCACAATTCCTGCTGTCACTGATCGACTCTTCAGCCGTGCGTGATTCGTCCGGCACCGAAGTGGCGTTCGTCAAGGAGCCGGACGTCGAACTGCCCCTACAGGCCTACCCGCATGTCTCGGACGCCGAGCAATCCAATACCAGCGTGATCTTCGATCGGCAGGCGATCTTCAAGGTGTTTCGCCGGGTCAGCAGCGGCATCAACCCGGACATCGAACTCAACCGTGTGCTCGGCCGCGCCGGCAATCCGCATGTGGCCAGATTGTTCGGCAGCTACGAAATAGCCGCGTCCGACCCCGACAAAGCCTGCCCGCTGGGCATGGTGGCTCAGTTTGCGGCCAATGCCGCCGAAGGCTGGGCGATGGCCACCGCCAGTGTTCGTGACCTGTTCGCGGAGGGCGACTTGTATGCCTACGAAGTCGGGGGCGACTTCGCCGGCGAGTCCTACCGGCTGGGCGAAGCGGTGGCCTCCGTGCACGCCACCCTGGCCGAGTGCCTTGGTACAGCGGAGGCGACCTTCCCGCTGGACAACGTGTTGGCGCGGCTGTCGTCGACCGTGGCGCTTGTTCCCGAACTCCAGGAATACGCGGCAACCATCGAAGAGCGATTCGGCAAGCTCGCCGGCGAGGCCGTCACGGTGCAGCGGGTGCATGGAGACTTGCACCTCGGACAGGTGCTGCGTACACCGGAGGGTTGGGTGCTGATCGACTTCGAGGGGGAGCCGGGCCAGCCGGTGGACGAGCGGCGGGCACCGGATTCGCCGTTGCGCGACGTCGCCGGTGTCTTGCGTTCTTTCGAGTACGCCGCCTACGGGCCACTGGTGGACCAGGCCGACGACAAGCAGTTGGCCGCCCGCGCCCGCGAATGGGTTGAGCGCAACCGCACCGCCTTCTGCGACGGCTACGCCGCCGCGTCGGACATCGACCCACGCGATTCGGCAATGCTGCTGGCGGCCTACGAACTCGACAAGGCGGTCTACGAGGCCGGCTATGAGGCGCGGCACCGGCCCGGGTGGCTGCCGATCCCGCTGCGGTCCATCGCGCGGCTGACCGCTGCGTAGTCAACGGTTAGTCCTCTGCACCCGCGGAGCGCGTCTGAAAGCATGTGCGTGTGGCGGGTGAAATCTTCAACAGTGAAACGCGATTGTCGTGGGTGCTGGCGGTGCTGGCCGGCGTGCTCGGGGCGACCGCGTACATGCACTCCGCGGGTTACTTCGTGACCTTCATGACTGGAAACGCACAGCGCGCCGTGCTGGGCTACTTCAGCAACGATGCGAAGCTGGCGGTCTCAGCGGGCGTCCTCATCCTGTGCTTCGTAGCCGGCGTGGTGGTCGCGTCAATATGCCGGCGACGATTCTGGACAGGGCATCCGCACGGCCCGACCGTGCTGACCACCTTCAGTCTGCTGGCCGCCACCGCGGTGGACGCCATCGATGAGGGATGGGAAGAAGTGCAGCTTGATTTCCCGCCAATCATGCTGGTGGCCTTCGGTGTTGGCGCTTTGAACACGTCGTTCGTCAAAGATGGCGAGGTGTCGGTGCCGTTGAGCTATGTGACCGGCACGCTGGTCAAGATGGGCCAAGGTATCGAACGACATATCGCCGGTGGAAAAGCGTCCGACTGGCTCGGCTACTTTCTGCTTTTCGCCAGCTTCGTCGCAGGTGCTGCGCTGGGCGGCGCCATCAGCCTGATCGTCAACGGCACCTGGATGCTGGTGGTCGCCTCGGCCATGTGCGCCTTGACAACGGGATACACCTACTTCCACCAGGACCGCCGCGGCGCCATGCTGGATTAGCCCTGCCGTTTCAAAGTCGTTTCAAAAAAGCATCGGCAGCAGCGCTGACCGGGGCGCTGCTGCCGATGCTGACTCGGGGGCGTCAGGCGGCTCTCAGGCGGAGTTGTTACCGCTGTTGAGCACCTGCAGGATGTCGGGCTTCATCGCAACCAACTGGGCATTCCAGTAGGGCCACGAGTGTGTCCCGTTGGCCGGGAAGTTGAACACACCGTTGCGTCCACCCGCGGCCACGTAGTTGTTCTGGAAGGTTTCGTTGGTGCGCAGCGTGAGGCCTTCCAGGAACTTCGCCGGCATGTTGTCGCCACCGAGGTCGCTCGGTGTGCCGTTACCGCAGTAGATCCAGATCCGGGTGTTGTTGGCGACCAGCCGCGGAATCTGGACCATCGGGTCGTTGCGCTTCCACGCCGGGTCGGTGGACGGACCCCACATGCTGTTGGCGTTGTAACCGCCCGAGTCGGTCATCGCCAGACCGATCAGCGTCGGCCACCAGCCCTCAGATGGGTTGACGAAGCCCGACAGCGACGCGGCGTAGGGGAACTGCTGCGGGTAGTACGCGGCCAGGATCAGTGCAGAACCACCCGACATCGACAGCCCCACCGCGGCGTTGCCGAACGGCGAAACCTGCTTGTTCGCCTGCAACCAGGT
>Ga0335072_10009160_pt1 | contig 14301 bp, 11 predicted proteins | sample Lox_Sample_21_FD_206725 | JGI IMG/M metagenome (GOLD analysis project Ga0335072, IMG submission 206725) | Soil microbial communities from Loxahatchee National Wildlife Refuge, Florida, United States - Lox_Sample_2.1 | ecosystem: Environmental > Terrestrial > Soil > Wetlands | place: USA... | reverse complement strand
TGACCCAACACAACTCCGGACACCATCTCCTGGAAAGCTCGTTAAGTTCACGGTCGACAACGGCGAGCACGTCAAGGCCGGCCAAGCCTATGCCGAAGTTGAGGTGATGAAGATGTACATGCCTTTGATCACTCAAGAAGATGGCATTGTCCAGCTTATCAAGCAACCGGGATCTACTCTCGAAGCTGGTGACATCTTGGGCATACTTTCGCTGGATGACCCGTCTAGAGTCAAGCATGCGCAGCCCTTCCTTGGCCAGCTCCCAGACCAAGGTCCGCCACAGGTTGTCGGAAACAAGCCGCCCCAGCGATTTTCTCTCCTCTTAGGAATTCTCCAAAACATCCTACTCGGATTTGACAACCAAGTCATCATGAGCAGTACACTTAAAGACCTCGTTCATGTTCTTCGCGATCCTGAGCTCCCTTATGGCGAGTGGGCCGCTCAGTCTTCAGCGTTGCATTCACGTACTCCTCAAAAGCTCGATGCTCAGTTTGAGCAGATTGTTTCGCGCGCACATGCGCGACACTTGGACTTTCCTGCCAAGCAGCTGCAAAAGACACTAAACCGGTTCCTTGAAGACAATCTTTCTCGCAGTGATGCAGATATGCTTCGTACTTCTTTGGCACCTCTCGTTGCTGTCATGGACAAGTACACTGATGGCTTGAGGGCTCACGAGTTTGGAGTTTTCATTGGCCTTCTCGATCAGTACTGGCAGGTTGAGAAACTCTTCTCTTCAAGCACATTGAGAGATGAAGACGTCATTCTGAGACTCAGAGAGGAGCACAAAGACGATATTACTGCAGTCATCCACACTGTTCTATCGCATACCAGGATTGCAGCCAAGAACAATTTGGTTCTTGCCATTTTGGACATGTATAAACCTAACGCGCCCAATGTCGGCAACGTCGCCAAGTACTTCCGTCCGGCATTGAAAAGATTGACAGAGCTTGAGTCGAGACAAACAGCTAAAGTGGCGCTCAAGGCTCGAGAACTACTTATTCAGTTCTCCCTCCCGTCTCTCGAAGAGCGTGCAGCACAAATGGAGCACATCCTGAGGTCTTCCGTTGTCGAGTCAAGATATGGAGAAACTGGATTCGAACACAGGGAACCTGATCTGGAGGTCCTCAAGGAAGTTGTGGACTCGCAGTACAACGTGTTTGACGTTTTACCATTGTTCTTCGGTCATCAAGACCCGTGGGTCTCGCTGGCTGCACTCGAAGTCTACCTCCGACGCGCCTACCGTGCATACACGGTGAAAGAGGTTCAATACCACAACGAAGTTGAGCCGCCTTATTTCCTGTCTTGGGATTTCGTCCTTCGAAAAGTTGGCCAGTCAGAATTTGGCCTACCCATTGGCTCCTCTTATCCCTCCAATCCGAGCACACCTTCTTCTCAAGGCGACCCCTTCAAGAGAATTACCTCCGTGAGCGATTTGTCCTACCTCAACAAAATGGGCGACGACGAACCTTCAAGGAAGGGTGTTATTTTCCCCGTCCAGTTTTTGGACGAGGCTGATGAATTTCTTGCTCGAGCACTCGAAGCCTTCCCTCGAAGACCTACCAAAGCGAAGCGGCCGAGCACCACGAACTTAATGCCTCCCCTGGACAGCAAGCGGAAGCCTTTGGCGCCGAAAATGGACGAGGACGAGCTGACAGGTGTCTGCAACATCGCTATTCGAGACATCGAAGACCTCGATGATACTGAGATTGTAGCCCGTGCTACAAGGCTTGTTGAAGACAATAAAGAGGAGCTACTTGCGCGCCGAGTCCGACGTCTCACGTTCATTTGTGGGCACAAGGACGGCACGTATCCAGGTTACTTCACTTTCCGTGGGCCCACATTTGAGGAAGACTCCAGCATTCGACATAGCGAGCCTGCTTTGGCCTTCCAGCTTGAACTTGGCAGGTTGTCCAAGTTCAAGATCAAGCCAATCTTCACACAGAACCGGAACATTCACATCTACGAGGCGATTGGTAAGGGCAACGAGAGCGACGACAAGGTTGTAGACAAGCGCTACTTTACGCGCGCTATAGTCCGACCGGGTCGCTTGCGAGACGAAATTCCGACTGAAGATTACCTCCTCTCAGAGGCTGACAGGTTGATGAATGATATTCTGGACGCACTCGAAATTATCGGCAACAACAACTCCGACCTCAATCATATCTTCATCAATTTTACGCCGGTCTTCCCTCTGCAGCCAAGGGATGTCGAAGAATCCCTTGCAGGCTTCATTGAACGCTTTGGGCGAAGACTTTGGCGCCTGCGTGTTACTGGTGCTGAAATTCGTATCCTTTGCACAGATCCTGAATCTGGCGCAGCGTACCCTCTACGCGTGGTGGCAACCAATACTTCTGGCTACGTCGTTCAGGTTGAATCCTATGTGGAGAAGAAGTCACGTAGTGGTGAATGGGTCTTCGAAAGCATCGGTGGTACCACTAAGATTGGCTCTATGCATCTACGACCAGTCTCTACTCCGTATCCAACCAAGGAGTGGCTGCAGCCGAAGCGTTACAAGGCCCATCTGATGGGAACGCAATACGTCTACGACTTCCCAGAGCTCTTCCGACAGGCCTTCTTCAACAGCTGGACAAAGGCGGTTGCGAAACATGCGCCCTTGGCAGAGTCACAGCCCCAGATCACCGAGTGCATCGAGTATCATGAGCTTGTTCTTGATGACTCAGACTCCCTCACTGAAGTTGCTCGCGAGCCAGGCACCAACTCATGTGGTATGGTAGCGTGGATCGTTACTGCAAAGACGCCTGAGTACCCTCGGGGCCGAAGGTTTATCATAGTCGCAAACGACATCACCTACCAAATCGGTTCATTTGGGCCTCAGGAGGATAAGTTCTTCCACAAGTGCACCGAGCTGGCTCGCAAGCTGGGCATCCCGAGAATATATCTCTCAGCCAATTCAGGCGCTCGAATCGGCATGGCTGAAGAGTTCATCCCACACTTCTCCGTCGCTTGGAACAATCCCGAGAAGCCAGAGTCCGGCTTCAAATACCTCTACCTGACGCCAGAAAAGAGGGCGCAATTGAGCCGAAAAGATATCATAACTGAGAAGATCTCTGAGGATGGTGAGGAACGCCACAAGATTACGACGATTGTTGGTGCCAAGGAAGGCCTTGGTGTTGAGTGCTTGCGTGGCTCTGGACTGATCGCAGGTGCGACCTCCAGGGCTTACGAGGACATCTTCACCATCACGCTCGTGACTTGCCGGTCCGTAGGTATTGGCGCCTATCTAGTCCGTCTTGGTCAGCGAGCTATCCAGATCGAAGGGCAGCCAATCATCCTAACTGGTGCTCCTGCCATCAATAAGCTTCTCGGACGAGAAGTGTATACTTCCAACCTCCAGCTTGGTGGTACACAGATCATGTACCAGAACGGAGTGAGTCACATGACTGCCGATAATGACTTCGCGGGCGTTCAGAAGATCGTCGACTGGATGTCGTTCGTACCTGACAAGAAGCACCAGCCCGTCCCAATCAGCCCGTCTTCAGATCCATGGGACAGAGATATTGGGTTCTTCCCGGCAAGCAAACAGGTCTACGACGTCAGACATCTCATTGCTGGTAAAGACGATGATGAAGGATTCTTGCCTGGTCTTTTCGACAAGGACTCTTTCCAGGAAGCTCTCGGCGGTTGGGCCAAGACAGTCGTAATCGGACGTGCCCGTCTCGGAGGTATTCCAATGGGCGTTATTGCCGTCGAGACTCGGTCCGTCACACAAGTCACACCTGCAGATCCTGCCAACCCCGATTCGATCGAGCAGGTTACCAACGAAGCCGGTGGAGTCTGGTACCCGAACTCTGCATTCAAGACGGCACAAGCCTTGAACGACTTCAATCACGGCGAACAGCTTCCGGTCATGATCTTGGCCAACTGGCGTGGTTTCTCTGGCGGTCAGAAGGATATGTACGGCGAAGTCCTCAAGTATGGTTCCTACATTGTCGACGCTCTCGTCAAGTACGAGCAGCCCATCTTCGTTTACATCCCGCCTCACGGCGAGCTTCGTGGTGGTTCATGGGTAAGTTCTACATTCTTCTTTTTCACATGGTCTAAGGAAAACGTCTGCTAACTCGAAATCAGGTCGTTGTTGATCCAACGATCAACCCTGATCAAATGGAAATGTATGCTGACGAAGATTCTCGTGGTGGCGTCTTGGAACCTGAGGGTATCGTCGGAATCAAGTACCGTCGTGAGAAGCAACTTGAGACCATGGCCAGGCTCGACCCTACGTATGGTAAACTTCGAGCGCAATTGAACGACAAGAACTTGAGTCACGAAGCTCAATCAGATATCAAGGTCAAGATGACTCAGCGAGAGAAACTTCTCGGACCGGTCTATCTACAGATAGCACTACAATTTGCTGATCTGCACGACCGCGCAGGTCGTATGGAGGCCAAAGGTACCATTCGCATGCCATTGCAATGGAAGAACGCGAGACGATTCTTCTATTGGCGTCTGAGAAGAAGATTGTCGGAAGAAGTGCTCATCAAGCGACTCGTGGCGGCTTCTTCGCAAGAGAAGCAGAATCTCAATGCCACGGCTAATAAGGAGCAGCATTTGGCGATGCTGAAGACCTGGTCGGGAATGCTTGACAAGGAGTTCGAGAAAGACGATCGCAAGGTCGCGGAGTGGTACGAGAGCCACAGAAAGGACGTCTATACACGAATCGATGCGTACAAGGCGGATGCAGTGAGCAAAAAGGTTGCCGAGCTGCTGATGAGCAATAAGGAAGGTGGACTGAAAGGTGTCAGGGAAGTGTTGAGCTTGGTGCCAACAGGTGAAAGGGACGCACTCGTGAAGTACTTGACTGGTGCTTGAGTGGGGGATGACAGCTGCTGTGCTGCGCATCCTTTCGGAGTCTGGGCAAGTATGGAAGGTGGTAGGATGTATGAGTGATGCATTCAACTATCTTCCCTTCCTTCTTTCTGACTGTAGAGAATACTTCATTTTGTGGTCTAAGATTTTCTTGATTAGGTAGATAATCGATGTTTGCAATAGCAAAAAGCTCATCCAATTCGAAATCACTAAATTTATTCCTTCTACCGAACTCTAACACATTTGCGTTGTATGGAACTCCCGATGCGAGGAGAAGCGCCACCGAAAGAGAAGGACGAACTCATCACGAATGGCACGATCTACAACTACATTGCGGCGGCGGATATCCGGTTAGTCATGACGACGCTAGTGAATACGCCGGACGTGACGAGTTGTCTCAGCACCAGCAACACCCTCAAGTCGCGTCGGGGCCTGGCATTGGCGGGATATCTTGACCTCACTGGCGGAGGAGCTGCGGGCGTTGGACGTGCTGCAACCGACCAGGGTGCTGTGGTTGGAAGGTCTGTCGGAGATTGAGTTCAGACTGGCGGGTGGAGGGTCGGAAGGCATCCAGACGGCCGGGATGGTTGGCATTGTAAGGCAGGGTGTCGAGCTGCTGGGGGACAAAGGGGTGGTTGTGGAGGCGATTGATGTAACTGCTACATTCATGTGCAGATGTGTGGCTGTGGACAATCAACGCCGTCGTGTCATGCGCACAGTGGATTTGCTGATTTGCTGGCTGACTTCACTGTTCAAAGTTGCCTCCTCGCACGATAATGTCCTTACTCAGGTTGTATGCGTGAAAGCTATCTGCATTGTACATGCCTGCCTTGTGCCATCGTACGACTTGATCGGCAGGTGGCTTTTGTCTGGAGGCAACGAGAATCACACCTTGGACGTTCTCAAGGAGCATATGCTGAAAGGGCATGTTCATCAAGGTTCCATGCTTCCGAACTGCTATAGGCAGAAATTTGACATGGATATTTCGGTCTCCGAGGTATTCTTTGACCTTGTCCTTTGATTGTTTCATTTCGACGTCAAGCTTGACACCTCCATTCATCCAGAGAACTGCACGTCCAGAGCGCATTTTCTGCATGATGGAATCCTTATAGATGGTAATTGATCCATCAGCATAGACAGTCCAAGCTTTCTTGCCGCCTATGCAGGGTAGGCTGTCGAAGTCTGTAGGATCGATGAAGTGACAGGCATTCGCTGTGGTTGGGAGCATGCTAGTCAGCGGCTGGCCTCCATGCATACAAGCAAAGATTGCGCCTCCCTCGGCTTGCATAATAGTCGACGTCAGAGCTATCGGTAGCTGTCCAGCTTCGAGTCCCGAGTCATTCTCAAAAGCTTTGTCATACTGAACTTTTAGTGCCGCCAAAACCGCGAGACCTCTCCATTTTTTAGCCTCCCGTCGAGACCCTGCCAGAAGTATTGAGGCTCTAGATGCTGTCAGACAAGATGTGATCGAGCTATACCGCGCTGCCCATTTCCCCCAAGCAGACACCAAAGGCATTCGGCCTGCATTCGCTTGTTTCGTTGCTTCGACCCACTTTGTTTGATGAGGACCCTTATGAACATGTGCCATGTGAGACAGTAACCGTTCCTGCATGGCAGGCAGGCTGATGAGAGTTTGCACGGCAGAAGCCACGAAATGAGTGGAGACCAGCCGGTCGTTCACCGTACAGCAATGGCCATCTTTCGTCAGCCAGAGCGAGGCCGGGGCAAGAACCATTTCTTGCAATGTCCATAGTGAGCTGAACCAATGGTCGCTTCGGAGGGCGTCTGAATATTTGGCGATCTCATCAGGCTCGATCGTTAGAGCTTTATATTGAGCTCTCTCCTTATGGCTGGGTTCAGCCAAGCGGAGCCACCACAGAAGCTGCTCGCCTAAGTGGCCAAGAGCGTATGCCAGGGATTCGGCTGTCCTTAACGTCCATAGATATACTAACACACTTTCAGCTGCACCGAATATCGCACCTTGCTTTGCAATCTCCTGTCTCAGCTCGTCCTCGTCTTCTTGATTGATGCACAGAACATCGACCCAGAAGTACCGAGTCTGCCTAATCCGGGACAAGACCTGCTTCAGCTCTGAAAGGTCAAAGTCACAGTTTGTAGTTGGTATTTCCCAAGGAGTTCCCAGCTGGCGACTCGTTCCATCTTGCCATCTTCCCCAAGTGTACGATACCGCTACGTAGCCCTCATCAATCTCATGCTGAGAGGCCAAGACAGTCTCAGATTTCCCGGCGTCCCAGAGCCATTTCGGCCTTCCATTGTTTACTTGACCAATAGGCTGGTAGCGACCAGCGTGCGGCAGCTTGCTCGGGAACCCAGGCAGATCATCAACAGACCTTGAGCCTATCTCCCAACGATGCACTAGAGTACCATCACCAGCCGCAACCCCGAGCCCGAGGCTTTCACATCTAGCTGCAAGCGCCTTCTGGTCGGCGGCACCCTGATGCTGGCCGGGAATGCTACTAACTCTGGCCGCTGCTTCGTGTATGCCTTGCAGCAGGGAGTAGTTCGCATCGGCTTCCCAAATTAGATCGTGCTCTACTGGCATTTGCCAAAGCGAGACCTCCGTCAGTCGCGTGAATCATAGACAAGGGCCTGGCAAGACGTGAACGCCTTTTTTGCCTGTTCAGAAGCGAAATATCGACAAAGGATAAAGCCTTAGTCAAGAAGTGTCAATTTGGGAGATCTATTTCTTTTGCCGCCCCAGGCCCGCCTATTCGGCGAATATCGTAGGCCCCAATGCGGCACGTCTGCTTGGCATTTGCTGGCCGGCGGCGTTGGGCCGAGTCACGCAGAGCAACGAGGGACACGCACGCAGGCGGGGAGCGACAGATAGTTTCTCATAGATTCTAATTCATGGGTTTTCTAGTCCTGCCGCCGAGTCCCATAGCCCATTCCTCGCCTCCCTAGTGTACAGCATCCTCTGCCTGGCCGCCTACCCATCAGAAATCAGATAGCTTGGTCGTGACACGAGGACTGCGGCGGCAAGCAGGATAAGGCCTGTGAAATGCAACACCAAGGCACAGCTACCTGAGTTTAATCCCTTTTCAGCGACTTCCTACAGCTTTCTAGTGTATTTGGCCAGGATGCATCACTCTGCTTCCCACTGTCCGATCGAACAAGTAAAGTAGTATAACTGGCCATAGCCTTCTTGTTCGTCGCCGCACTCATCGGCAAACCTTCGTTCAGAAAGCTTTGAATCAGTTTGAAGTAGTAGTTGATGTAGAAAGCCGGCATGAAGGTGTTGCTTGCATCTTCGTCGAGTGGATTCGAGAACATATGCTGGCCCCGGACGGGCGCAACGACATAATCTCTAGAGGCAGTGTCGATCGTCCGATCTTGGACGGCGGCTTTGTTGGGCAAGTGGAAGCATATGGCTGCCTGACGTGACGAGGAAAGCTCGTCGTGCATCGCATGGCAGTGAGGTGGTGGGCCGGATATTTGGGCTGGCAGGGTGAAGGGCGCGACGCCCAGGCGGTTGCCTGATTCAAACGGTCCCTTCGGCCACAGTTTCTGGCAAAGCAAGTCCTTGCAGAAGCCACTATATAGGAAACGCGTCGACTCGAAGGGAGAAATCAACATGGTCCAGTTCCTGAGCCATCTTCCATGATTTGGACAGTGATTTTGCCCAACTTGAAAACATCACCCGCTTTCGCGGGGACATAGCTGATTGGGTGGCTGGCCATCTTGCTGATAGAAGCCTAAGTAACTGCAGGGATGGAAAGCTAATGCGATAGTTTGTGAAGGAGAACAGAAGAAAGGATGATGCGTCTGAGACCATCAAGAAATTAGGCAGAAATCAATTGGGGCTTCCGCTGCTCCTGCTATACTCGAGCTCCGAACGTGGTCGGCATCTCATGACCTAGCCTGTGATAAAGAGAGAATTGAAATTGGTTCTGGAGGACGTCATGAACAGGCCGCAGAGTCGTCACAAATCTTCCTGAACATCGTCGAAAGCACGGTTCCTTCTCCATTCTTGGTCAGCCTCGCGGAGATAGATTCAATCTCCATGACGATTTCCGAAACGAGGCTGGTTTTGAATCAAGCCTTCCTTGCCTTATCAGGGGTGAAATGAAGTTGTAAGGAGCTTGGACGCGTTAGAAGTTGGATGGGAGGGGGGCTAAACCCTTCTAACCAGATTGGAGTTCTAGCGACAACCAATTAGCATGGTCTCCATTTGTAATCACCGCAAACTCCAGCCTACGTAAGCATATTTTTAGGAAGCAGCCCTGCAGAAGCTTTGACATTTTCGGTATACTCGGCCCCGAACAGCTGCACTGGTCCGAATACTCCTATACAGAAGCGAGTATAAAGGCCAATATTGCTCCTCACCTGGGCTCAATGTAGCACAACCTATTGAGCAAACAAAAGTCAAACATCTCACAGTGGAACTCCCATCTCCTTCATACCAGTACTCCTTTCATACCAACAATGCATACAGAATATCTACAATACAAGTCTGACGACCTTGGCAACCCGCTGACAGCGAAGGTATGCTGGTCGTCATCCAAGGACAGCGACGGCGGTGCACCGAAAGGAAAGCCAATTGGTACGTTTCGATTTCTATGCATACCCTAGTACATGACACAGGAAACCTAAACTTACTGCTTCCAGTCATAATCCTCCATATGGGCGGTTACATGGTCGGCAGCGCAGACGTCGTCCCGAACCCGCAGATCGACTACCTAGCATCCAAGGACTTCGTGGTCGTGATACCCAACTACCGACTCTGTCCACAAGTCACAGCCTGGAATGGGGCGTTCGCCGACACCGCAACCTCCCTGGAATGGTGCCAGCAAACACTTCCCTCCAAAATGTCCCAATCCTACGGCATTCAGGTGGACACTACTCGCATCACAGCCATGGGCCACTCAGGCGGCGGGACGCTCGCTCTCTGGCTCGCTGCTGAGCACCCCGAGCTCATCAAGGGCGTAACAGCTTTCTACCCTTCCCTGTACAGCTCGGACAAATCCACGAGCGCGCACAAGCCATATCTGGGATTCGCCGCAATCCCGCTCCCCGAGAACGCCGCTTCAGCGGAGAGCATTGCAAGCTTTTGTCCGGCGGACAAGCAGATCTCCGAGGCGCCGCTTGCGAGGCCCGGAACGAAGCCTCTGCCGAGAAACTTGTGGCAGCTTGCAGTTCTGAAGAACGGGAGCTTCATGGAAACGGTTATGCCGGACGGAAAGCTTGAGCTTATTGACCCTTGCGTCAGGTTCTCGGAGGTTGGAGAGCGCTGGCCGCCCTTGATGTTCGTCCAGGGAGACAAAGACGACCTCCCCGGAAGCGGGATAGCGTATGTTGAAAGAGCTGCGAAGGAGTTGAAAGCGGCCGGAGCGAAGAAGGTGGAAGTTGAGAGGGTGGTAGGCGAGTCGCACGTCTTCGATCTACCTCCTGATGTTGGGATCACAGATATGGGGCCTAAGTGGCAGTCTGTCTTGAGAGGGCTGGACTTCTTGAGCCAGTGCGTCTGAGCTGGTAAGAAGAAAGATCAATTTTGTGCACGTGTATTGTTTCGAGTCGAACCCGCTCTTTAGGAGTCCAGGGGAATGAGATGACAGGGCCTGCAATATTCGCATAAAATCGATTATTATCCTATCAAGATGGGGATTAGCTGCAGTTCCTCGCTGTTAGAATTATGTTGTGCAGAGTAAATTTTGTGTGCCATCCCAAAACAAACATGGCAACACTTCATAACATCAATGGCTTAACATTAGCCCGCTAAGAGAAGCGCAATATGATCCTGCAGAGGCCTAGCTACCGGTGATAGACAAGGGGCTGCAGTCCTATCCCAGCCCTAGTAACGAGCCTCTCTGATGACAATCCCAACCCCCTGCTCCGGTTTGAAGAGCGGATACACCTCCTGAGGCACAGGTGTATATGGGGAGTAACCCGTGTTGGGCGTGATTAGAGGCGACAGAGCAGTTGTTCCATCAGCAACCGCCCGGGTTGGCTTGTCAAACCTCTCACCCTTTCCAGTCACGGGCACCAGACTGGTCGCCGGTCAACTCAGAGAACTGATTTGGCGAAGCCTCGAGTTCGGATTTCTCGTGGTGGCGGCCCAGAGGGAGTTCCGCTGCTGCTACTTCTCTGTCAGCCTTCTTATGCTCGGGATCTTTGTCTGGGAAGGTGCTAGAAGAACGCCGCTTCTGCCAGAAGTACCAGACCGCAAGGATCATTATGAGCAGGGCTCCGGCTGCAACGCCACCGCCGATGCCTCCTTTTGCTGCGCTGGAGAGTCCCGTTGTAGATGTGCCCAGTGGAGCAGCTGTACCCTCACAATCAAAGGTGCCATTAACGGATACGTGACTTAATACGCTGCAATTTAGGCCAGTTGCTCCTCGGATATAGATATTTCCCTTTACTGCTGATAAAGCTGGCAGATATATCCTATAATGATCTACCATCAGTTGTTATGGTCCTTAATTTAGATATGAGAACATACTCTGAGAAATTACCCGTGAGACTGAAATCGCCGTCGACGTTCTGCAGGCTGGGGCCCGAGAAGCGAAACACTTGGGCGTTACTGATGTTGAGAGAGCCGTTCACAACTTGGAGTCTAGGAATATTTAGGTTCGAGAAGTCGCCAAAGGAAGTATTCGAATTGAGAGATATGAGGTTAGGTAAATCGATAATGGCCCCTGGTGCATTATCTGAGATAGTAAACTCTCCAGAGCCTGCTGCAGCAATGAATCCTTTAAGTCCCAAATGTATTTGGCTCATTTCCTTGTTGTTCACAATGGCGAAAAAGATAGACTCGTAGTCGTATCGAGAATTTGATGTATCTGCTGGCAAGCTGAAAGACTTAAGGCCTGTTCCGTCGATAAGTGTGCTAAGTGAAAGAGTGAGGCTAGCGCCGAACTCAAACTCTGTCAGCAGAGGCAGTTCCAATAATTGCAAGACAATTACTTCCGTAAGATTGGGGAAGCTTAGAGTTTGTAGAGCCGGAGAAGGCCCCAAGTCGAGGACTGTAACCTGATACAGGGAATTGCTCGCCACACCTGTGAGGTTTAGAGTGGGACCCGAGCTACCACAGAAGATGGTAGAATTTTGTTCTACTCTACAGGCACCGCCACCTAACAGTGTGCCGCAAGTTTGCAGGCCATTGAATGAAATATTCCCGGAGATTGAGTCTCCAAGGTTGATCACCGCCTGAGGATCGGGGCACTGCTGGGCTAGCTTGGTAGCTTCGGTCGAGCTGTTGATCTGAATGAGTGAATTGCAATCGTCTGCGAATGTAATCAGTGAGAGTCGGCGACGCAGCTGAGTTCATACAGGATTGTGCTATCACAAGCCTTCCGATCATCAGAAAGGAAATGGTGCACCCCAGCAACATTGTCAGGGTCTGGGCCCCGGGGAGGCGGCCGGGCCTATATAGTAGTGTGAAGAGCCTACAGTAACGCCGTCTAGGTGCTAGGTCTAGATATAGTACAGTATAGTACAGAGTAGTTCTACAATGGTCTATTGTATGACAGAAACTAATCTCTGCCCCCCCTGGGCCAGAGATCTGGGGATGCTCTACTAATAAGGGAAAGGGCAGCTGCACTGCCCCGCTGCAGTAGCGCCATCTGCCCCCACGGTGGTGCACCGCACCTCCGCTGTTGGACATATGGTCTTGGCACCCATGACAAACATCGCGTCGTGAGGAGAGAGCTAGAACTCAATAAACGAAGGCGAGCTTCCACAGCAGAGCTTCACGCAGAGAATCAATGCAAAGGCGGAAATCATATACAGGGTTCTTAATCTACGCGGCCTCTTTTGTCATGTGTGAATCATAAAAGAGATGCTCGCATTGGGGTGAGGAGCCGTCTCGGAGGAGCGTCTCGGAGGGGTGTCTTTGACGCTAGATATTAGCCTCGCTCTCTCGCCAGTCGCTTAGGTTGAAGAATGCGGGGCCGGAAAGTGATCGCCGATTCGATCTGCCATGTATAGGAGGCTGCGTAGAAGTTCCCCAGACAATTAATCCGCCAACTGCGAATGCTTCCACAACCACCTCAGTGACCAAATGCACCTTTCCCCTCTCCAGCCAGGCAGCATAGTCATTCATCAAATACAACACATCCATCTCGAACGTCAGGTGCCCTACAACAACCACTCCTGTGCCGGCCATCAACCCCCAACCGACACGCCTCTGACACCTCACACTTCACGCTGACTCCCTATCCGCAAAAACCTTCATGGGCGTGCATCTCCTACAGGGAGAATTGTGGATAATTTCACTAACGAATTGTGTGCGAAGTTACCCCGCACGCGAATTCGCCTAGCCCTGAACTCGCACTCGAATTCGCTCCCCTAATCCATTCCGTACGTACGACTAAGTAAAAAAGGCTGCATCCTGTGATGCACGCCCGTGAAATGCATGCCTATGAGATACACGCGCGTGAGATGCACGCCCGTGAGGTCACGCCTATGAGACACGCCCATGAGATGCACGCCCATGAGGTACGCCCATGAGACACACGCCCGTGAGATGCACACTCATGAGGTACACGCCCATAAGATGCACGCCCGTAAGGTACACGCCCATGAAATATACGCTCACTAAGGTGTAAGCCCATCCGATTAGGCGGTATATGTGAGTGACGGGCAGTGTACTTGTACATGCCTCTTGGTATTTCCCCTCTCTTCTCTGTTTAGCCCTGTCCAATGCCAGCCCCCAAATATAAAGCGTGATCGGCTTCGTTGCTTCCGACGGCATCTCCTGCGCGGGGCAATCTTGTGGCGTTTCGCTGCCTGCGGAGGCGCCATGGGAAAGCTAACTGGAAAGAGAGCGGTGCCCCTCGTAAACGACCAAGGAGGAGACGTACATTCAGGATTACCCAATCGCAACTTCTAGCCCTCGACAGCTGAGATCGACTCGGCGTCAGCTCAGCATATTCGAGCCCCCTCCCAGCAAGCACCATTGCTTGTTGCATCCTCTCATTCGCACCTCGGCTCCCTTTTCCGCCTCCCCGCCCGCCTTGTTCTCAGTTATATGCAGGGCGAGTTTGACTTGACACCGTCCGAAGCCCGTGCGGTCAAGGTGTGTCAAACCCCCACCCCCCACTCCCCCTGTCAACCGGCTTGTCTATTATTTTTGCCTTTCGAAAGGCTCAGCCTCAGCCAGCGCGCAAGCGAGATGACGCACCTCCTTGTTCTTCACACTCACCGACTGCTTTGGCCATGCACCGAACCAACCGGTCGGCCTTGCAGCAGTCAAGTGATCACATTCACGGTGCGATCCAGCCAATCCCTTTCTTCTCCTTCAAGCCAGGCAAAGGCAACCGACCTTCTGTATCAAGCCTCCTCCCCCCCCTCGGTCAGCCACCCCTGGGACGTCGATGTTCTACCCTTGCGCGGCGTCTGCCTCGCGAAGTGGTGGTTTGGGTCAACTATAGGTTTTCCCGGAGGGGATTGGACGGCTGCTCTTACGAGCTGACCGACCGAAGTCATCTTTCTGTAGTACTCCCCCCTTTGCTACTT
>Ga0335072_10009159_pt1 | contig 14301 bp, 8 predicted proteins | sample Lox_Sample_21_FD_206725 | JGI IMG/M metagenome (GOLD analysis project Ga0335072, IMG submission 206725) | Soil microbial communities from Loxahatchee National Wildlife Refuge, Florida, United States - Lox_Sample_2.1 | ecosystem: Environmental > Terrestrial > Soil > Wetlands | place: USA: Florida... | reverse complement strand
GGAATCGGCTCCTCCGCTTTGACATTTACCGTCTTGTAATTAGGTGCGACCGGGAGCCATGTCACATCTGCAGTACTGAACCCGGCATTCTTTGAATCGTCCCACTGCATGGGTGTGCGTTCACCGTCGCGTCCCTTTTCTTTGGGCCAGCCAATTTTTCCGATGGGGTCCTTCACATCCTCTTTTCGAGTGGGCGGAGTCGTTACCATTCCGATCTCCTGCCCGTAGTACATCATCGCCGTACCTCGAATTGTGTAGAGCATGGTAGCGATGATCCGGGCGATCGCTTCATCGTGAACTCCGTCCCCGTAGCGGTTCCAACTGCGCGGGTTGTCGTGGTTGTCGAACACGATGAGCGGCTGGTTGCCCTGGATCTTTGTCTCTACGTCCACGATGCGCTGGCGGAAGAGACTTGCATCGAGCTTGTTGATGAATCCGATCTGCATATCCATGGGCAGATTCAGCTCGTCGTGCTTGGCTCCGCCATACCATTTATCGAGTTCCTGGATATTCGGCAGATAGGTTTCGCCAATGAGGACACGATTGCCCGGGTAGCTGGCGACGAGGGCGTGCAAGCGGCGCATCACATCGTGGACTTCGGGGAGATTGTCGGTGTAGTTATCCGCAAGAATCGGATCACCAAAGGCGTTAACACCTCCAAGTTCTTTTTCATCGCGGAGCTTGGGATCTTCAAAGAGAGTCGGAATTGCATCAAGCCTGAAACCGACAACTCCCTTGTCGAGCCAGAAGCGGACCGTGTCGAACATGGCCTTTTCCACATCAGGATTGCGCCAGTTGAGGTCCGGCTGTTCCGCATAGAACTTGTGGTAGTACCACTGCTTCGTCGTCGGGTCATATTTCCAGGCAGAGCCTCCGAATACGCTCTCCCAATTGTTAGGCGGAATGCCGGGCCCCTTACCGTCGCGCCAGATATACCAGTCGCGTTTTGGGTTATTGCGTGAGCTCTTGGACTCGATGAACCACGGATGTTTATCCGAGGTGTGGTTCATCACCATGTCCATAATGATGCCGATATTGCGTTTTTTCGCCTCGGCCAGAAGGTGGTCGAAGTCGGCCATCGTACCGTACTGCGGATCGATGGCTTCGTAGTCGGAGATGTCGTATCCGAAGTCGACCTGCGGCGATGGATAGATTGGAGACAGCCAGATCGCGTCGACGCCGAGAGACTTCAAATAGTCCAGGCGGTCAGTGATGCCGTTCAGGTCACCGATTCCGTCACCGTTCGAGTCCTGAAAGCTGCGAGGATAAATCTCATAAATAACCGCATGCTTCCACCACACGTCCTGAGCGGCTGGCGAGCCAGCACCCGCTACGAAAAAGCTGGGCGTCTGAGCCCAAACCGACGGAACAGCCGTGAGCACAAGCAAAGCGAGTGTGCGAATGAGTTTCATCGTCTCCGGCTCCTTGTTTCCAAAACGGTAGACTACATCACTTCAAAGAGGCGGTGCTGCCGCGATCACTGTCAGGCAGTCGAAGCGTTTCTCGGCTGCAAAAATGCACCGCAGGATTTTCGAATCACGAGCGTGGTCTGCAACACGATGTCGCGCGTGGGGAGATTGGGATGCTCGATTCGCTCGAGCATGGCCGACATGGCTACGGCGCCAATGTCGGCGCAATTCTGGTGGTGAGTCGTCAGCGGCACGGGGAGCATACTGGCATACTTCACGTCGTCGAGCCCTACCATGCGCACATCCTCGGGGATGCGGACTCCTTCCTCGATGAGGCCCTGCATCAGCTTCGCCGCGGTCAGATCGTTCGCGCAAACGATAGCGTCAGGCTCACAATTCTCCATCAGGCTGCGAATGAAGGCCCGGTCCTCCGGATCTCCAAAGCAAACGAGATTTACTTTCGTTTGGAGTCCGGCGCGATAGAGTGCTTCGCGATATCCGGCGATACGAGCTTCCACGGTTGGCGCCGAGAGCGGCTTGGCGACAAAGGCGATCCTCTCTGCCCCGAGTTGAAGAAGGTGCCGCGTAATCTGGAACCCGGCGCGGCGATTATCGATGCCGACGAGGTCGTATCGGGATCTCTCCGGATACGCGGCGATGCATCGGTCGAGCAGTACGATCGGGATGCCGGCGCGATCGAGCGCGCCGGCGATTCTCGCGTTGTAGGTGTCCTTCTGGGGTGTGAACTCAAGGGGCGCAAAGAACACTCCCGATACCTTTTGCGCTATGTACTGGTGGCAGAGGTGTTCAGCTTCTTCCTCCTGATGCTTCGACTCGCCCATGGCGTGACCCCACATGAGCGAGTGCGCCGCAGCCAGGGGTGAACGCATCATGCCGTGGCAGATGGGCTCGAATATCTCTGTCCGGCCAAGGTCCGGAATCAGAAGACCAAGCACGCGGCCAGAGCTCTCGTTTCGGTGCAGTACATGGGTACCGGCCCCGGCCCGGCGAGAAACCAGTCCCAGGCGCTGCAATTCGTTCACGGCCTTGGCTACTGTGATACGCGAGGCAAGGAAGGCTTTGCCCAGCTCGGTCTCACTCGGAAGGCGATCCCCCGGGCTGTAAACGCCCGAGCGAATCGCGCCCAGGAGGTTCTCGAAGACCTGGCGATGCTTCGGTACATCGACTTCCGGGAGTTGAGGGCTGCGCGCCCTACGCGCTCGCGGGGCTTTGCCGGTCTTTTGCATTACGTGACTCGTTCGGGCAGGCTGGAGGGCGGTGGACGGAAGGTCTGGAATGTATAGACATAAATCGATTTTGTACCGGCCTGACCTACCCCGTTCGCTCGCGCTCCTAGTAATGCCAGGTCGATTCGCGGGAGGTTCGTGATCTTCGCCGCGCCGCCGTCATTCTCTACCGGCCACCTATCATAATCCGATTTAAGCGTCTGACAACAGGTGCCTTAGCCGTCATCAGGAGCCGCGGTCGGCCAGGCTTCGCACTAAAACGTTTAACCACTTCATCCCGTCGGGAAATGTCTTCTATTTGTCATATCAATTCCGCCGGGCAGGCCCTCAAACCTGTTGACAGTCGATGATTTCGGGCAGTATTGTGCGCGAGGTGCAAATTCTCCGCCTTTCTCGTGTCCGTGCTGTTCGTCGGCACCTCACGAGGAAGAAACATCAACTAAGAAGCGGTAAACATTGCAACGCTGAAGTGTGAAAGATGCGCTTCAGGAACGATTCAGGGGAGGCAACACACATGCAATGGATTAAGTGGGGCAGACTAGTTCTGGTCGCTGCCTTGGCCGTATTCCTTTCGACAATCAGTCATGCCCAGGCTGTCTACGGCACAATCTTCGGTTCGGTAACCGACAACACAGGCGCCGCAATACCAGGCGCCACCATCACCATCACCGATACAAATAAGGGAACAACGGTTACTGCCACGGCGAACGAAGCGGGCGAATTCACCGTCGGCCACTTGATACCGGACACGTATGACGTCACCGTGACCAATGCCGGATTCAAGACCTTCGCATCCAAGGGCCTTGTGGTCTACGCCGATCAATCGATCAAGGTGGAAGCCAAGATGGAAGTTGGCGGCTCCACTCAGACGGTTGAAGTGAGCGCCAATACTGTCGAGCAGTTAAAGACGGACCGCGCCGATGTTTCGACCACATTCACCGCGAAGGAAGTGCAGGATCTTCCGATTGGCAATCGGAACTTCACGAACCTGCAACTTCTGCTACCAGGCGCACAACAGCTTGGCTGGACCCACGCAGCGGATGAGAATCCTCAAGGCAGCGCGCAGATCCAGGTTGACGGCCAGGCGTTCGGCGGCGTCGCTTTCCAGTTGGACGGCACTGACAATCAGGATCCCATTCTCGGAATCATCGTTGTCAATCCGAACATGGACTCGCTCTCCGAGACCAAGATCACGACGCAGAACTTCGATGCTGAATTCGGGAAAGCTGTGTCGTCGATCGTAACCGCACAGACCAAGTCTGGAACAAACAGCTTCCACGGCAGTGCCTTTGATTATCGCGAAAGCAACGCAAACCAGGCGAGAGATCCTTACACTCAAAATCCACCGGCGGGGACAAACGATACCAGTGGACTGATTCCGGGTGGCCTGAAGAACCAATTTGGCGGATCAATCGGCGGCCCGATCCTCAAGGACAGGCTCTTCTTCTTTGGAGACGCCCAGTTCGTTCGTCAGAAGGTGGGAACTTCTGCTTCAATGACAGTTCCCTCTGCATATCTTGTTAACACCTGCCTGGGGGCTGCTACCTCCACGGGCGTCCCCGGTTGCGACTTTTCACAATACCTCACGGCGCTCGGTCCAACGATCGGCACGATCTATCGGCCCGATGGCACTCCCTACCCGGGCAATGTGATTCCGGCGGCAGAACTCTCGCAGCCGGCCCTGAATCTTTTGAAGTTGTTGCAACCCTACGCGCCCAACAAAACGGGTAGCTATAATGGCCTGCAAAATAACTATGGCGCCAGTGGGACCGGTATATTCAACAGCGACCAGTGGGACGAACGCGTCGACTGGCAAGTAATCCAATCGATTCACGCTTTTGAACGCTTCAGCCGTTTCACCGATGTACTGAGCGGAACCACAATCTTCGGCCCTGCTGGCGGCGCCGGATTCGGTATCAATAACTACGGCGGCGTCTCTCAGGGCGCGAATGACAGTCTTGCAACGGGCTTCGACTGGGCGGTCAAACCAACCGTGGCGATGGACTTCCGCGTGGGCTATTATCGCTACAACATCGGCGACAACAAGTACAACGAAGGAGTGCCGTTCATGAGCAATCTCGGCATTCCCGGCCTGAACCTGAATGCGATCACCAGCGGCGCCGGTGGGTTCAATGTGACCGATGTAGGCGCCAGCGGGGGTCCTAACAATTCGCAAAGCACGGGAGCTCAATACGGACAAGATCTCAACATTACGCGGTGCAACTGTCCGTTGATTGAAAAAGAGTCTCAATTGCAGTTTGTGAACAACTGGACCTTCATTAGGGGTAACCACTCAATCAAGGTGGGCGCAGACCTGCGCTTTGCGCACAACCTGCGCGTGCCGAGCGATACGGACCGGACCGGCATCCTGAGCTTTGGCACCGGGCCAACGTCCAACGGCACGACCGGAGGCCTGGGATTTGCAACCCTCGTGCTGGGTCAGTCAACGCAATTCGGACGCTATGTCAGCACTTCGACAGATGCGAAGGAATTTCAGCGGCGGCTTTACTTCTATGGACAAGATACATGGCGAATAACTCCAAAACTGACGGCCAATCTGGGTCTTCGTTACGAATTCTATTCGCCTGAGTCTGTCAACGGACCAATGAATGGCGCCCTAATGCAGATGAACGATGACACCAATACGGATGGCTACCTTCGCGTGGCAGAAGTCGGTGGCATTTCGAACAACATGAATTGGAGCAGAGCTACCAATGCATGGAATCCTAGAGTCGGCCTGGCGTATCAGGCTAACCCCAAGATGGTAATCCGTGCCGGTTATGGACGCAGCTTCGACCTGGGCGTTTTCGGATCGATCTTCGGACACGTTGTGACCCAGAACCTGCCCGTTCTAGCCAGCCAGAACATAGCTGCTACGGGCGGACCGCGGTCGTACGCATTCAACCTGGCAGATGGACCAGTGGCATGCGATGTATCATCCGGTTGCGAAATTGCGGTCCCGTCGAATGGTCTCGCTCCGGCTCCCGGCTATGCCGTAAGCCCGAAGGCGAGACCGAACAGCCTGCGCCTCCCCACACTCGACGCCTGGAACGCTAGCTTGCAACAGTCACTTACTCCAACAATGTCCTTCACAATCGCTTACGTAGGCAACAAGGGGACCCATACCTTGAGCGCTGGAGACGGCAACAACACCAATCCAAACGAGCCGGGCATATTCCTGCCGGCGCAATACAGCATCACCGGTAACCCGCTGCATTATGTACCAACGCAGCTACGGGTCAATCCAGGCGCCATTGCCGATCCGGACGGAGGAACGGACAATACCACCTACTTACAGCGCTACTATGGCGGAAGCCTCACGGCTTGCCGTGATGGTAACTACGGGTACAACAATGGCACCGTTACACGGCCTGTTACTGTTCCGGTTGGCGCATGCGGTTGGACAAACGGCATCAGCTACTATGGTGATGATCAGGACTCCCACTTCAACGCACTACAGGTAACGCTGGCGAAGCAGTTTTCAAAGGGCCTATCGTTTACAGCGAACTATGCATGGCAGCAAGGAATAGACTTTAACAGCGGCTATGCGACGTGGAACAAGCGGGCGGTCCGTGGCCTGAACAACGATATCCGCCGGAACCAACTTATCGTTTACGGCGTTTACGAGTTGCCGTTCGGGCGAAACCAGCAGTTCTACTCCGACGCGCCGGGGTGGGTTAACCAGATCATTGGCGGGTGGCAAGTCAGTCCAGTCCTCAACTGGTCGAGCGGCCTTCCCTTTACGATCACCTATGGTGAGTGCGGCTTAAGTTCAGGGCCCGGCCCCTGCTACCCGAACGGCAAGGGCTCAACCCTGAAGACAAACCTGGGCAGCTACGATCCAATCACTCATCGGCGCTTCTTGTATCATGGAGCAACAACGCCGCTGGTTCAGTATGCTAACGGCGGCCTCGTTTACACGCCATTCTCCGGTTTCAGCGCAGCAGGTGTTGATCAGATCGGTACCGCTGGCAGGAATAACGCCTTCGGACCGGGCTTCTTCAATACGGACATTTCGCTGCAAAAGAACTTTCCGATCCACGAGAGTGTCGTGGCCCAGTTCCGAGTGGATGGCTTCAACGCGTTCAACCACATCAATCCAGGCTTCGGGGGGGGCGGCGCTACTGGCACAATCGATAATGGCGACCAGTACGTTACCGGCCAGGCGCCTGGCGCAGCAGCTCGGTTGCTCCAATTCTCGCTACGCGTGAACTTCTAAAATGCGTTGTGAACCAACAACGAGGGGAGCTTCGGCTCCCCTCAAGTTTTTTGCTGGAGGCAATTTTTGAGGCTTCGCCGAAGTCGTCTGCTGGACCTGCTGCGGATGAGTCTGATCCTCTTGACTGCCTGCGTGGTCGATGCGCACGTCGCGGAAGCGCAGACCCCGGTCATCCAGCAACCGCACGAGCGGCAATGGCAGATTGGGCCATTTGTAAGACCACCGGAGGGAGATCCCGTAATCGAGCCCCGGCCGCAGTCAACGTTCGTCGATCCGATATCCGGGAAGACCGTTCACTGGGAGGTTCTCCACACATTCAATCCCGCAGCGATCGTCAGGAATGGGAAGATCTACGTTTTGTACCGTGCCGAGGATGACACCGGCGTGAACCAGATCGGTGGGCATACGTCGCGGCTGGGATTGGCAGAAAGTCAGGACGGTATTCACTTCAAGCGGTTGCCTGTACCAGTGCTCTTTCCCGCCGATGACAGTCAAAAGGAACGGGAATGGCCGGGAGGCGTTGAAGATCCCCGTATTGTGGAGAGCGAAGACGGCACCTATGTGCTGACATATACCCAATGGAACAGGATTACCTATTCTGTCGGAATTGCGACTTCCAGGGATCTGATCCACTGGACAAAATTCGGGCCTGCTTTTCTGGATGCTGCAGGCGGCAAGTATGCGTCGCTGAAGTACAAGTCTGCGGGAATCGTCACGCAAATCAAGGACGGACGCCTGCTCGCCGCGCGGATCGACGATCGGTACTGGATGTACTGGGGCGAAGGCGAGATCCATCTCGCCACTTCAGCCGATCTGCTTCACTGGACGCCCGTAGAAGGCCAAGACGGCAGAGTGCTCGTCGTTCTTGGAAAGCGCCCCGGGCACTTCGATAGCGGCTTTCCCGAGGTCGGTCCGCCGCCGCTGCTGACAGATCGCGGCATTCTCGTAATGAATAATGGAAAGAACGATCCCCAGGATGGCGATCCCGAGCTGGGGCCAAATGCCTATGCCGCAGGCCAGGCTCTGTTTGCCCCGGATGATCCATCTAGGCTGCTCGGCAGAGCCGACAAACCGTTCCTCAAACCGGAGATGCCTTTTGAGAAGACAGGACAGTACGCGGCAGGAACGACCTTCGCCGAAGGGTTGGTTGCCTTCAAGGGGAAATGGTTTCTTTATTACGGTTGCGCTGATTCACTCGTCGGAGTTGCTGTCGCGGACCTCCAGTGAAAGCGCTCCTCGCTCCTAAACGAATTTTCAGGACTTCTATGTTTCTGCCACATTTACTTCTCACCACCACCCTGGCCGCCTGTCTCTTCGCGGCTCCCTGCTCAGCTGCGCAAGAGGCGGCGCAAGTTTCATCGGTGCCGTCTTCTGCCGTTGACCTCGCGGCAATTCAGAAGTTGATCGACCGGGGCCAGGCGAAGCAGGCTCTGGCCCAGTTGGACGCGGCCGAGGCGCAACAGCCCGCCATGCCGGGCATCGAGCGGCTGAAAGGGATGGCCTTCTACGCAGAAGGTGATTACACAGAAGCCGATCAGGCGCTGGCAAAAGCGCTGCAGCAGGATCCGAAAGACATCGAAGCGGCGGAATATCGGGGACTCACCTTGTTCCGTCTTGGCAAGCCGGCCGCTGCCATCCCAGTCCTCGAAGCGATCCACGAATGGGCGCCCGGAACCAAAGTGGATCCTAGCTATGTACTGGCTCTCTGTTATCTCGACACCCGGCGCTATGACGATGCGCGCCACGCATTTGCGCGCCAATTCGGCTTTCCGCCAGACTCGGCTGCGGCCTATCTGCTCGCCGGGCGCATGCTCCTGAGGTATGAATTTCTACCTGTGGCACAGGAATATGCTAAAAAAGCGGTTGAACTCAATCCTCGACTACCGCTTTCCCATCAATTGCTAGGCGAGATTGCGCTGGCAAAGCAGGACGTCGATGAGGCAATTGCGGAATTCGAGAAAGAGCGCGATCTCAATCCGCTATACGGGGGGATTTATGACCGGCTGGGAGATGCTTACACTCGGACAGGCCAGTACCAGAAGGCGCTGCAGGCACTGCAGCAGGCCGTCCTGTTGGAACCGAACTCTACCGGCCCATACATTCTCCTCGGAAAGGTAACGCTGAAACTCCAGGATCCGGTAAGCGCGGCAGGCTACCTTGAGCGCGCGGAAAAAATGGACCCTGGCAACTACATGACACACGGCCTGCTGAGCCAGGCTTACCGGGTACTGGGCAAAACCGCTGACGCCAGTCGTGAGGCCGAGACTGCTGAGAAGTTACAGTCCGCTGCTGATCCAAGGTTGGAGACGCCGCGCTAGAATGGCAGCCGGTTACTCGTGTCTTCTCGCGCTTCTCTCGATTTGTATGCTGGTTGCCGAGGGCACCTCGCGGTACCCAGTGATTGCAGCAGTCGCCACTCAGCCGGAGCCATCTCTTGCCGACCCCGACCGGGCCTGCGCCGGCTGCCATCGGGATATCTACGAGCGATATCAGGTGACGCCGATGGCACGAGCCAGCGGGATCGCAGCCGATGGGCTCATTCAAGGCGGCTTCACGCATACGGCTTCCGGCATTCGTTACAGGTTGGTCCTGCGAGACGGCCAGGCTTGGATGCTTTACGACCGCACCGCCCCGGGAACGGGGCCCGAACTGCACGGAGAGCAGCTGCTGTCGTACTACATCGGATCAGGTCGGCGTGGCAGGACCTACCTGTTTGAAAAGGACGGCTTCTGGTTTGAGGCCCCTGTGAACTACTACTCGAAGAAAAAGCTGTGGGACATGGCGCCGAATTACGGTTCGGCAACGAGCATGCCCGACACCCTTCCCGTCGACTCGAACTGTCTGCATTGCCACGCCAGCGAAGTACAGACGGCGTTACCTCAGGCACGAAACAGATATCCGGGCGCACCATTCAAGGCGGCTGGCGTGACCTGCGCGTCATGCCACGGTGATCCGGCCCAGCATATCGCGCAAAAGGGGCAGGGGCCTATCGTGAATCCGGCCAAACTTTCGCCGGTGAAGAGGGACAGTATATGCCTGCAATGCCATCTTGAAGGCGACGTCGCGATCTATCGCGCGGCGGAGTCCCTGGCGGCGTACCGCGCGGGTGACGATCTCTCCGATTTCGCTGTATATTTCGTCGACGCCCGTAAAACAAAAGGCGGCGGACGAGCCACCAGTCAATACGAGGCGCTCCTGCAGAGTGCCTGCAAGAAGGCCAGCGGCGATAAGCTCACATGCACGACCTGCCATGACCCGCACGGATCGCCTACGCCTGAAGAGCGTGTAAGTTTCTATCGGACAAAATGCCTCGCTTGCCACACAGGCGAGAAAATGGCGAAAGAGCATCATCCTGAGGAGCAGGATTGCGCGATATGCCATATGCCGTCACGGGACACTACGGATATTTCTCACGAGCAGTTGACCGACCACGATATTCAGCGGCACCCTCGTGAGACGCCGAAGGGGCAGGCTGAGCAAGGCGTAGAACTGGTCGCCGTCGGAAGTTCACACGCGGGCGATCGTGAGTTGGGCCTTGCCTATGCTCAACTCGCGGCAAGTGGTGACCGCCAATCAGGCGAGAAAGCCTTGGTCCTTCTCAAAAAAGCCGAGAGCAACGGCGCCAACGACGCCGATCTTCACGTGCGGCTTGGATTTCTCGACCAGATCTCCGGCAGGCAGGGCGAGGCGGAGCGCGAATACAAGGCTGCGTTGGCGAAGGACCCTCACGAGACCACAGCGCTGGCCAACCTGGCGGTGATCGAAGCTGCTCAGGGAAATCTTGACGCGGCTGTGAAGCTTCTCGAAACGGTTGTAGCCGACGACCCAAGCCAGACGGCGGCGGGGCTCAACCTCGCATTTCTCGAATGCAGGCTTGGTGAGAAGGCGCTGGCGTTGCAAACTGTCAACGACGTGACACGATTTAATCCGGACAGCCCGGCAGCGCATGAGCTCCTGCAGTATGGAAGGTACGGTGGGCAGATTTGCAGGATCAGATAGGATTCAATCCGCCCCAACCTTGTTAGGCCTTCTCTTCCCTTCCCTGATCTTCCGGATCTCCTCCATGCGCTGGCCGAGAAGCTTTTCGCGGCCTTCACCCGTGGGGTGGTACCAGGTGCGTCCGGAGAGGCTTTCGGGGAGGCAGTCCATGTCGGCGACCCGATCCTCTACGTCGTGGGCATACTCGTAACCCTTGCCGTAGCCGATCGACTTCATCAAGCCGGTGGGAGCGTTGCGCAGGTGCAGCGGCACCGGCTCCGCTCGGGTCGCCTCAATGTCAGAGAGGACATCTCCATACGCGGTATAGAGGGCGTTCGACTTCGGAGCGAGAGCGAGGTAGACGGCAGCCTCCGCGAGTGCAAGATCACCCTCTGGTGAACCGAGGAAGTGAATGGCATCGCGGGCGGACAGGGTAAGGTTCAGAGATTCGGGAGCAGCAAGCCCCACGTCCTCAACGGCCATCCTAACGAGGCGGCGTGCCACATACATCGGATCTTCTCCGGCCCGAAGCATGCGACCGAGCCAATAGAGCGCAGCGTCCGCATCGGAGTTGCGGATGGATTTGTGCAGCGCGGAGATGAGGTTGTAATGCTCCTCGCCCTGCTTGTCATAAAGCAGCACGCGCTGCTGGAGGGCCTCGATGGCGATGTCCTTCGTTATGACTTTCTCGGCCCGGGCCTCGGCGAGCTTGGCCGCAACTTCAAGGGCGTTGAGAGCGCTGCGGGCGTCTCCGCTGGAATAGGAGGCTAGCGTATGAAGCGCCTCATCCTCGGCGGCAATATGCATGGAACCAAGTCCACGTTCGGCGTCGCTCATGGCGCGCGTCAGAAGGGTGAGGATTTCATCCTCTGTAAGCGCCTGCAGGGTATAAACGCGGCACCGGGAAAGCAGTGCCGAGATGATCTCGAAGGAGGGATTCTCGGTGGTGGCTCCAATCAGCCGGATGGTGCCCTGCTCGACATAGGGTAGGAAGGCATCCTGTTGTGCCTTGTTGAAGCGATGGATCTCATCGATGAAGAGGATGGTGCGCGAGCCGAACTTCGCCGCTTTTTCGGCGTCAGCCATGACCTGCTTGATCTCCTTGATACCGGAGAGGACAGCCGAGAACTGAATAAAGCTGGCGCGCGTGACATTGGCGATGATCCTGGCCAGCGTGGTCTTGCCAACGCCGGGGGGTCCCCAAAAGATCATCGAGGCAGGATCGTCGCGCTCGATCTGTACACGGAGCGGCTTGCCCGGGCCCAGAAGATGCTGCTGGCCGACATATTCATCGAGGTTCCGCGGGCGCATGCGGTCGGCAAGGGGCGCCGAAACAGGAGCGCTGGTCTTCATCTCGGGAATTGGTTCGAATAGACTCACGACTTCGCTGCCCGCTGACGTGACGCCTCATATAAAAGGATGCTGCCGGCTATTGCGGCGTTTAGGGATTCGACGCGGCCGGGGGTGGGAATGGTGACGCGTTTTGTGGCACGGCTGAGAATGTCAGGCCGAATGCCAGTTCCCTCGTTGCCGATGACCAAGGCCGTGGGCTGGGCAAGGTCGCATGCTGAGATGTGTTCGCCTCCAAGGGCGACGGCGGCGAGCGTGGCAATTCCACGCGCGGCCAGCGCGGCGAAAGTTCCGTCTTCCCGCCCGGCGACCACAGGCAACCGGAAAACCGACCCGGCGGAGGCACGGAGAGCCTTCTGGTTCCAGGGACTGACGGTGCCATGCAGCGTGACAAACCCAGTCGCGCCGAACGCCTCTGCGGAGCGAATCAGCGTGCCCAGGTTGCCGGGGTCCTGAAGACCGGCGGCGATGATGATAAGGGGGATCGCCGACGCGTTGAGGATGTGGTCGAGGGTAAAGCCGGGAGGATCGACAAGGGCGGCAATTCCTTGGGGAGATTCAGTCCGAACAGCACTGAGAAAGACGTCTGGAGGCAGGACAAGGACTTCGGCGGGTTCGGGAAGGTCGAGCCTGTCGAGGAAATCCTCGCCTCCTGCGCGGATGAAGACGGCAGGAATGCTCAGGCCGGTGGTGATGGCTTCGAGTAGAAGATGCTCACCTTCGATGGCGATGTGGCCGTGTTCCGTTTCAGCGGAGTGCGCAAATCCAGCTCGTAATTCCTTGACCCGCGCATTCTGTCGACTCTGTACAATGCGAGGTGAGCGCGCGCGGATGGACGCCGTGGGCATGGGTGCGATTCTACAGGGTTCGGCAACCAATCATCATCGTTTGGACCCTCGTTTCGCCGATCCGGGCGCCTGATATCGGTGTAGTCTGAACGCTGGCCGTTAACCGCTGTGGCTTAAAGTCTTACTCGAGGGTACCTTTCCTAAGTGGAGATTCCTTTGTTCGCAGAGATGCTGCGCATCCATCCGGACGAACCTGAGCCGGATCGGGTGCAATATGTCGCGTCGTGCCTGCGCCACGGCAAGGTGGTGGGCCTGCCTACGGACACCTTTTACGGGCTTGCTGTTGACCCGGTGAACCTCAGGGCCGTTGAGCATATCTACGAGATCAAAACCCGCCTGCGGCACAAACCGCTCTCTCTGCTTATTGCGAATGCGACCCAGGCCTATGAGCTTTCACGTGAAGTGGGTCCGCATCTGGATGTTCTGGCAGAAAAGTTCTGGCCCGGACCGCTTACTTTGATCGTCAAGGCCAGTTCGCGGCTACCGCTGCGGACTACGGCCAAGACGGGAAACGTAGCCCTGCGCGTTCCGGACGCGGCGATTCCCCGCGCAGTCGTAGAGGCGCTCGGACTGCCCGTAACCGCGACATCGGCGAACCTCCAAGGATATCCAGAATGTACCTACGCCCTCTGCGTGCGCGACCAGATCGGCGACCGCATTCCCCTGATTGTGGATGGCGGCCCGACAGGGCGAGCCCTGCCTACAACGATCGTTGATCTCACTGGACCCAGAGGAACCTGGCAGATCCTGCGTGAGGGAGCGATTCCCACCCACGAAATTGCGCTGGCCCTGGGTTGAAGCCGGCAATCAGCCCTTATCGTCTCCAGTTGCCAGTTGTCGATTCCCGGTTGAAACTGGGAATTGAAGACTGAAACTCTCTGCAATGATCCTGCCCCCGAGCAACTTGCGGTCCGTCCGACAGCCAGCCGCTAACCTTCTCGCTCCAACCCTGGGTTCGAGAATGGCTTCGGTACGCTGGGTGATCTTGCTCCTCGTGGTGGCAGCCTCGGGCTGGCTGCTATGGGTCTACGGACAGATCCGCTATTACGCGGAGCGCAACGAGGCGCGGCCGGCAGATGCCATCGCCGTATTTGGCGCCGCAGAGTACGACGGAAGACCCTCACCCGTGCTGCGGGCGCGTCTTGATCACGCGCTGGCACTCTACAGGGAAAAGATCGCGCCGCTGGTGATCACCCTGGGCGGGGGCGATCCCGCGGACCAGCATTCTGAAGGCGCTGTAGGTCACGACT
>Ga0335072_10009158_pt1 | contig 14306 bp, 12 predicted proteins | sample Lox_Sample_21_FD_206725 | JGI IMG/M metagenome (GOLD analysis project Ga0335072, IMG submission 206725) | Soil microbial communities from Loxahatchee National Wildlife Refuge, Florida, United States - Lox_Sample_2.1 | ecosystem: Environmental > Terrestrial > Soil > Wetlands | place: USA... | reverse complement strand
GCCAAGCTAATGAGTGAACGCCTCTTTCAGCCTGTCTTGCTCGATCAGATCGAGACACTATACACAGCTTGTACTCAGTCGTTATTTATCTGATTTCTTGTACCACTTATATAGAGCCCCAGCTTTGTCGTGTCTACTTCGTGGCGTTTCTGATCGCTGCATATGCGTGAAAATTTTCGTGCTTTCCGACCCGCGAGTTCTATCTCGTAGAACTATTCCTCAATGGCACCAAGGTCCCTGGAATTCCGGGAGCAAGACAAACGAGAATTTACGAAACAGTACGCTGAATCTCTAGATGCTCAAGATCCTCTCCGCCACTTCCGACAAGAGTTCATCATCCCAACCAAAGCCGACCTGAAACGTAAGACCCTCGCAAAACCATCTCATGAAGAGTCCGAAGAATGTATCTACCTGTGCGGGAACTCTCTCGGTCTCCAGCCGCGCCGGACTCAGGACCACATCCAGGCTTTCCTTTCACAATGGTCCACGAAAGCCGTGACAGGTCATTTCGTGGAACATGACGACTCTCCTCTGGCTCCTTTTCTTGACATCGATGACCATGCGGCAGAGCTAATGGCTCCTATTGTCGGAGCGATGAAGAGCGAGGTCGCTGTCATGGGACAGCTCACTGCAAATTTACTGTTACTAATGTCAAGTTTTTATCGACCCAGTAAGGAGAGGTACAAGATCATCCTTGAAGGGAAGGCTTTTCCTAGTGATCATGTATGTAGAGTGTCTAATCACCGGAATGCAAAGAGTGCTTAGGCTGACGGATAGTGGATCTGCTAGTATGCGATTGAGTCCCAGATATCAATGCATGGCTTCGACTTGAAGGAGGCCATGATCCTGATTGAGCCCGATAGAGTCGAAGGCACCGTTTCGACCGAACACATCCTCGAGACCATAGACAAGCATGCACCCGAGACGGCACTCATACTACTTCCGGGCATACAGTTTTATACTGGGCAGTATTTCGACATGCAGACTATCACAAAACACGCACACGCAAAGGGCATATTGATTGGCTGGGATTGTGCTCATGCGGCCGGCAATGTTGACCTTAAGCTTCACGAATGGGACGTTGATTTTGCGGTGTGGTGCAACTACAAGTATCTCAATTCCGGACCAGGCGCTATTGCCGCCATCTTTGTCCATGAGAAGCACGGCAGGGTGGACTTGGAGGCAGAGGAGACCTATCGACCACGACTATGTGGATGGTGGGGAGCGGACAAGAAGACTAGATTCCAGATGGAGAACAGTAAGACAATCGTTGCGTCTGGAAGGGTACTTGGCTTTTGCTAACACACTGCCCAGAATTTGTGCCGCGTCCTGGTGCAGCAGGCTATCAGGTTTCCAATCCTAGTGCCCTCGACCTCAGTGCCGTGGTCGCTTCTTTGGAGATCTTTGGCCAGACGTCTATGGCAGAGCTTCGCCGGAAGTCTGCATCTCTAACGAAGTATTTGGAAAAGCTACTGCTCGAATCACCGGAATCGAAACCCAAAAGACTTTTCACGATTCTCACTTCCAGCAATGCAGACGAAAGAGGAGCACAACTTAGCCTTCGACTTGAGCCTGGACTGTTAGATAGCGTATTGCACAGTTTGGAAGAGAAGGGTGTAATTGTGGACGAGAGGAAGCCAGACGTGATAAGAGTTGCGCCAGCTCCGCTGTACAACACCTATGTCGACGTGTGGAACTTTGTCCACGTGTTTTTCGAGGCCTGTCAGAAGGCTGTCTGGGAGAGTGGGACAAGCGCCAATGGTGCAGGAAGCCTTTCGAATGACGGCATTGGTGCTACCTTTGCGGCTGAGACAGTGCATCCCGAGGATCAATCGAGTGAGGCAAAGAGTTACGGACCAAATACGAAATAGTCGTTTAGTGAGGGTCAAGTCACTTCTTGATTGAGCGATAGATGGGTTGTCCCTCCGAATGGACGGGTTTTCGGCATGATGTTAATTCCATCCACGACAGAAAGTGAGTCCAAACTTCTCTTCAATCACTGTCAATGTCACTGGGTTCCGCATCCCTCCAGAGGACGAAGTCAAACCTCCCATCCAACTCTGTTTTCAGTATTTCTCGAATAAGGTTCTGCTCCTCTTCTGAAAGGTCGTGTTCAACGTCCGAGGCCATCAGACTGAGGTTGAAGCCTCTCTGGGTCTGTACATCTAGCTCGGAGATGAAGTCGGTGATCTCTTGGAATGAGAATTTGGTCAAGGCGTACAATGTCAGATTCTTCAAGTTCTTGAGACTTGTCAAGCAAGGGAGAACGTCGCTGCTGACCTCGCCACCACTTGTCCAAAAGTCCTCAAGAAGTGGGAGCCCTAATGCCAATCGAATAATGTGTGATTCGTCAAACTCGTCGGATACATCTTTGAGGACTAGTTCGCGCAGGTTCGGTAAACGGCAGAGCGCATCGACCATGATGTCGAGGTCATTAGGAAGGACTTCGTCGCCGTCTCCTTTCAACCACACAGATTGCAATTCAGGCTGCTCTGACAGCGAAGTATGAAACGCTGCCGAGCTGTGACGTCGCACCACATAGCCTTCAAGGGAGAGCTTGATCAGGGAGACGTTGGGCGAAGACAGCACCTGCGCCAAGATAGCTGGGCCATCGTAGAACTTCTTCAGAGTCAAGTCCCTGAGGTTTGAACAAGCGCTGAGCCACTCGACGATCTCGAGGAAGATGTCATTCTGAGTCGCCTCAAGTTGCAGCGAGCCTACATTGTCTTCGAGAACCAGAGTACGTAAGGCTGTACATTCTTTCAGCCGGCCAAGCGCTAAAATAGCATCATCGTGGAGGCTGCCCAATGTCAACTCCGTCAATGACTTTGAGTGTTCATTGAGAGCATTGAAAGACAAACTTGCAATGTTGGAGAAGCTGATCATCTCGAAGTACTCGAGCGTATTCGGCCGTAATCCGCTGACAAACGTAGCGAAAGTCTGATCGGCATCGCTCTCAAGCCATTGGCGAATGGTCAAACTGCGGAAAGACTGACAGTTCTCGCGAATGGCATCTTCGACTCCATTGCCTAAGGCATTCCCTTCCCATAGGACTAGTGAATGTAGTCTCGGAGATCTGGCAGTCCATTGGGGCAGGAATTTCTTACTGAAATGTCCATCTAGTTCCTCTAGTAAACTGGTCCGCTGTGTCACTGCTTCTCCAATGGCATTGAGAGTGGGAAAGATGTCAGTTGATTGGAAGATCCGCTTCTTGGACGGGCTTTTTGCATTACGGCCGTAGATGTCTTCCTTTGTGAAGTGAAATATTTCAAGCCCACCAGCGAAGAAACCGCGTGAGGCTGCTAAAAATCTGAAGTCCTCGAAAAGTTGAGACAGGTTGCGAAAGTCCAGAATACGGAGATAGTGGCAGTAAGGCCGGTACGTTTTCTCAAGGCTCGAAAGGATGATCGAGCGCCATAGACAAAGCCACTTTCGAAAAAGCAAATCCCGTTCGGCGACTTTGGTCTCATAGTCGACGGGCCGACGTTGTCTTTGGGCTTCGATTTCATCGCTTTGGCTGAACGCCGGTGACTGTTCGTGTAACCTAAAACGGTCAGAACCGGTATTGTTTCTTCCGCCGGGGGTCACACACCGATACATTGTTCTCAAGGCTGGATCAGCTAGCGAAGTGCAACTTTGAGCACATTTGAAGAGGGTAGAGAAGTCCCTCTGTTGGCCAAGATCTTCGCAGATCAAATTTAGGACCTCATCGGGCAAGGGTTTGACATCAGCCATGATTATGACGGTGAGAGTGATAAGAGACGATAAAGAAGCGGTGAACGGTCCTATCCAAAAGTTCGAATTGTCCTAAAAGCAAAGGCTACGATGTAGGAAGGGTTGTTCATGTGAATTTGATGATGTTGATGCTGGTGTTGATGAGGTCGACGTCATTTGTCAAGACAGGCTACCTTCGACGCGCTTTCCGCGTTTCCTTAGTCAGCACAAACAATTTCATGACTGAGAGAGAAAGAGAATGAAATTGACACCACTTGCAGAATCGTACTAGTCAACAATACTCTTTGGCCTTGACTGGGCAACATGCCGACCCTAGCATTTACTGTGTTGCCTGTGGGTGTGACACAACTTCATGACCTACTGTCTTGTCTTGCGAAGTTCGATGAGAATGTGTCGCTCGAAGCTTGTCACAACAATGTCAGCAACCTATTGAGCCCTGCCTAACAACCCAGCTGATCTTTCAGTTTCGCATCTCCAGTCTCAACAGCTCCAAAACCGCATATGCTTCGTTTACTCTAGACGCCGTCTCCTTTTTTGACAAATATAACTTCAGTCCTGACCCGCGAAGCATTTCTTCCAAATCGGCTGGTGAGCCATCATGGACTTGCCGCCTACAGAACAGAGTACCGGGGATCTCCGACTCATTTGAATCGTGCTGACATGTCCAGGCGCTCTTGTCAATCTTCAAACGACGAATTGCGGAGGGCAAGGACAAAGACACAGCACTCGAACTCTGCGAGGTCGAACTTCAAGCCAAGCCAGACCAGACGAAATGCAGATTGGTCATCCGTATGCTATGTCGGCATGGTGTCGTCAAGACATATCGTCTCACTTACGAGTCGGCTGAAGTATTGCATGCCAGCTTTGATAAAGCTAGATCCCAGAATTACTGGACAGTTTCATCCAGAACAGTACGAGATGTTGTCGAATACTTCGGCCCGAAGACGGAACAGCTTGATTGGTATTTTGAGAAGGGCAAGGTCACATTCACAAGCTATACAGAGAAGGTTCAACACGGACGAGGTGAGATTTCAGAACCATGAAGTTGCCTTGGGAGGCCTGATAGAATGCAGAGATCCTTAAGCAGCCAATTCACACCTCAGTGGCACTTGAGCGGAAGGACTTTGACGATTTCAATGTTCAAGAAGGCCTTCACATCGGCATTGTCGTCAAAGACTTTCGAGCTATCATCAGCCATGCCGAGACCATGCGGACGCAAATCACGGCTAAGTATTCTCGGGGCAACCGGCCGATGCAAATCTCGTACGAAAGCAATGGGATACTGGCCGAATATACTCTCATGACGCGGGGATATTCGAGCAGTGTTCCCAACGAGTCAACTGCAAGTACTCCTGCTAAAGATCTGCCGGTCAGGCCTGTCTTAAGGCCAAGCAACAACGATCGCGCACCTTCGATTCCTGCAACAACCCAATCTGTACCAGCAATGCCGCCACCAAATGCCATTACCTCAATTCGTGATGCAGCTCCAGAACCGAGTGTCACACGACCAACGCTGAGGAACACTCCACCAGCCCCTTCTGCGAGCATCAATCCTGATAGCTTGTTTATCCCGGCTGACGATGACCAACAATGGGATGAGCCAAATTATGAGGAGGAACCAGATATTGTGACCTGGAATGCCCCTGATCCGTCATTTACTGATTCTGGACGACGAATCCGCGACTCTGAGCCAACCTCTTTCCGAAGTGTTGGAGGTCAACAGCCAGAGTTTCGTGAGTTTCCGCCTACACAACGCCTCTCACAGGTCAAGGGACTTTTTGATTGAGCTACGCTGAGCTTGAGAACTGCCGATATCAAGGTCAACACAAACCCAGATAAGAGAACGGGACACCGGAAGCGGTTTCCACGTTCTTAGACCAGAAAATCAACGGTTAGTTTGAGCCTCGCCGTTTCGTGCCATTCTCCTGACAATGATGAAGCTTGTGGCACACCCGGCTCCTATGCCAGCAACCTCCTCGGAGTCTGACAGAGTGACAGGGAGTAAGTTCCAGCGACCACCTGCCGCACCGGCCTGCGCATCTATGTCTGGCCCACAATTGCCATGCTCACCCCAACCCCAAGCCACGACCTCGCCGTCCGTTGTCAGGCCTACACAGTGCTCGCTACCAGCGGCCACAGATTTGAGCTTCGGCAGACCGTGTGGTGGTAGCTGGCCCCTGTCATTGCGGCCCCAACCTTTCAATTGATGGTCCGAATGAATCAAGGCATAAATATTGCTCCAGCTTGCTGTCAGGTCATATGTACTTTCTCCACTAGTTATGACAAAAGTCTTCAAATCAGGGAGATAGTCGCTCTCATACTTATCGTCCCCAAGTAACCAATGCCATCGATCTCCTTCTCCTGCGACGAATGTGAAATCACGCCCTACGGCGATTTTCGCGGCTTGAAGCGGCATGCTTATCCTGCGTGGCTTCCAGACGATCTTCTCCTGCTTGTTTTCCTGGCCAAGCTGTCCCTTTCTTCCCGCACCCCATCCTAGTAGCTGTCCATCTTCAGTAAGCACGACTGTGTGGCTCATCCCGCTCCTGATTTCCTCGATCTGGCAGCTGCCTCCATCCAATTCCTCCGACAAGTTAATGAAGTTTGCCTCCTCATCCGTCTGCGTGACACCGGCGCCGAGTCCAAGCTCTCCCTTCATTCCCCGCCCACGCACATGAATGTTATCACCACTAATAAAGAAAGACGCCTCCCACGTGGCGGAGACGTCGTCAAAAAGTAGCACCTCTTCTCCACGGTTTGCATTCTTCGAGATAAGCTTCACCCGCCTGTAAATGCTCGTCGGCGTAGCAGTAGTACCGACGGGTAAACCACATTGTCCAAACTCGTTGCTTCCAGCCGCGAAAACGGCGCCGGAAGCGAAAAGAACGAGAGTGTGGTTCCCGCCTGCCACGACCTTGACGATCTCGTCGTTAGGTTCTAGGCGTTGGAATGAAGAAGCTTCGTCAAAGATGCAAGGCTGTGGCGACGAGACATCCTCTTGGTGGCCTATGCCGAGCTGGCCGGATCCGTTGGAGCCGAGCGAGAAGAGTCGGACGAGAGGTGGTCGTGATGGTGGCATGTCTGCATGATGAGAGAGTATGTACTGTACAGTGTGGCTACGAAACTTGAGTTTGGAAAGACTCGGTGGGTTGATCGTTACTCTCGATTTTGTCGGTACAGTACCTATGACGTTACCTAACAATTGTTGACAAATTCAAAAGATTTCTAGGGTTTGCTTAATTTACTGAATCATTTGGATATACTGTCCAATCATCCCTCTTCTTTTCTCCACTTCTCATTAACCCAATCATAGATCTACCCTTTTCTCACAAAATGAACACACATCCATACCAAGAAGGCACTGATACGGTCTGCACACTCCCCGCCGTGTCCACATTGACCTTCATCGTCCCATCAATTCGTTCCACCCACTGCCCCGCCTTCGGGAACGGCAGTGAAATCGAGCTCGAGCTCGACCCGAAATTCAGTAGCACCATTGCATACTGCTCGCCCTTGCCCCCCTCCCCGCCTGGCGCGTGCCGATGATACGCCAGGACACTATTCCCTTGCAAGCTCTGTTGGAAATAGAAGAAACTCTCCCTACTTCTCAGACTGGGGCACTCTCGCCTCAGTTTCCCCAGGATCCGATACAGCCTCACAACCGGGTGCCCGAGCGCGTCGTAGAAGTAGCCCCAATTCACATCGCGCTGGAGATTCACTCTTGCGGCGCCGTCGCTCGCAACGTTGTAGTTGTCGGCGAACTCCTCGCCCTCCCATAGCATGGGCACGCCTTGGGACGTGTAGAGCCCGATGGCGAAAGGCTGGAGCTTGAAGAAGTTGGACCGGTCGCCGGAAGGCAGAGGGCCGGAACCGGAAAGGCCTGCGAAGCAGATCAGGTGGCTATGGTCGTGGGTGTTGAGGTATTGAAACGGGGCGACGGGCATTTCGGTGGGGGCCCCCACCGAGTCGACCACGGTTTTGGTCGCGGGATATTTGCCGGCGAAGTAGGGGTCGAGCGTGTGGGCGAAGTTTGTGAGCAAATTGAAGTCTACGGACTTGCCAATGGCGCTTTCGGCGGTGTTGAGGAGGTCGTCTTGCCAGGCGGCGCTCGTGTAGGTCATGCGCAGGACGATCGGGGCTTTGTATAGGGCCTCGGCGGTCTGGATTATGCGGCTGTAGGTGCCCGGCCCGCAGCCGAAGCGCTTGATGGTCCGGGAGTAGAGATAGGTCTCGTAAGACAAGAGCGCGTAACCGGTGTCGGTTGGGCCTTGGTAGAGGTCCGTCACCTCGTCGTAGCGGAAGCCGTCGACGTGATATTCATCGAGCCATCTCTGGTTTGCCAGCTTGAAGAATTCCTGGGCGAATTGCTGGGAGAAGTTAACCTGTGGTCCAAATGGACCGCTCTGTCCGATCATTGGACTTCCAATGCCGGTGATGCCTCTGGCAGCAATGTCCGTGTAGATTTGGCTGTAAGGAAATGATGGGTCCACGTGCTGATAAACAAGGTCGAGGATCACGGCTACCCCTTTCTGATGGCACGCATCAACTAGTCGCTTGAGACCTTCAGGCCCGCCATACTCGGGATTAGGAGCAAAGTATTGAATGGGACCATAACCCCAGTCGTAGTCTAGTTTCGTGGTTGTCAGCGGCATCAGCTCCAAGCAATTGACTCCCAGACTCTGGAGATACTCAATCCGGTCGATGATGCCGTCGAACGTGATGTTGAATTGGCCGATGTGAAGTTCGTAGACAATAAGGTCGTCTAATTCTGGTGTCTTCCATGCGTCGTCCGACCACTTGAACGAAGTGGCAGGAGTGCGGTTGAACTCTACTCCCGCCAATAGGCCCACGTCTGTTCGGTATGAAAATGGATCCGTAGCCCACATGGTGACTGGAGTGTCGTTGGAGGATTTGTGCCATAGTTGGTACCGGTAGAGATAAATGCCGTCCTGGCCGTAATGGCTATTAGGATCTTTTTGAAGCTCGGTCGTTGTCGTCCAGAGATCTAGTTGTTGGCCGGGTTGCCAAGCAAGTTCGACGTCGACGGTATTCACGAGCGGATTGAAGCGATCGGCCTGATGAATGATGCGGACCAACAGCTTGAACCCATCGCTGGATCTCACACCAGGTAGGTAGATCCCAAAGCGAAGCGAATAGTTGCCGGCGCCATCTTTTATCACAGACGCACCGACTTCGCTCAAATCGATCATGATACTGCTGGGCTAGGAATTAGAGCACAAAAGACAACGAGAGGAATCTGTGAATCAGAGTACCTAAGGCCGGGCCGGTAGGTGGAGAATGAGGAGTATACAGAGTACTTATACGCCGTTCAGGTCAACTTACAGCGCCAATCCGTGGTAAGGCCATTGCAGGAACGTTGTCTCAGATAAGCATGGTGGGTCAAAACGGCATCGAACCCTGGGTTCAGCTCGCTCCAGCTCCACCAGGAGGCTCGAAAGTCAGCCACAGGAGGCATGGAGGAGCAAATAGCTCAAAGTGCTCAAGGCTAGCTGAGTTTAAGGGCAGCGGTCAGCCCAAAGTTAAGCGACCAAACCTCATCTCGCTTAGCAAGAATTTCAACGCCCCAACAAACTGAGTGCGCACCCTTTGAAGTGACGCTGACGACAATAGAGCCATCGGGGGTCTTATCAGGGACTGGAATTGTAGTGGGTAATTCGGCGAAGCCCGTTTTGGGTCAGCACAAATTCGTGAGCATTCTTGATTGACCACATGGATGCGAGCATCATCAACGGACAAGACGCGGGGAAGGGCGGGCCAAGTGCTCAGTGGCTTGCGTGAGGCTGCATCAGCTCCGCTTCTTGGGCAGGGGTGTGCCAAGTATGCCACCACTGTCAACATATAGTCTGGTCATTTGCGTCAAAGCGGTGCGTCAAAAGTGAGGGACACTGCACCCCCACCTGCACTTACTTATACCAAGGTAAGATCTTCGCGATCACCTTACCTCGCCGGGAAAGGTATCACAAAGTCGACCCCGCGGCAGTTTCCTTTTTTGACACTTGCTGCTGGCCAACCACCGTTTCAATGACCTCCACGGAGGCTGGCGAGTTGTACCTCAGTGACCAACGTTCGTTGTCATGAACAGACCCTTTCTATGCCTGTCACAGAACAATCTCGATATAACGATCCATATGCGCGTTAATTTCGAATCGTTACAGCGAGATTATTGTGATACCAAATGCTGACTACCAACTCTTGGCCTTACAATGCTTTTGAAGCGCCCTAAGAGAATCGTTCTCAAGAGACTTTCCGGGCCTCACTTTCCGGGCCCTCCAGCAAGTAAATTAGGTATGGAGGCCCATTTGATACAACGATACCCGTAAATCCTCAAGCCTGATTCTTAACGATATCCCTATATTACACATATCGTTATTTTCCAACAAAATTAATCCGTTCCAGCGTATTGTATCGTAAAATGGCGATTATCGTGATTCAAAGAATCGTTATCGAGATTTTTCTGATACTCTGATACCAGCAGGCCATTAGACAATTCCAGGCCAGATAAAGTAGTCACACATTACAGCACGAGTTGGTCGAAGATGTTGGTCGAAGCCGCTGTTCGCCAGGACTCCTAGCCATCAATTGCTAGCGACTGTAGTCCTGTGGGAGATATGATCGGAGACTCATTCACAGAAAAGGGTCGGGGTGATATCCTCGCATCCGCTCTCTTGAGCATTGAATCACCATGGAGAACTGGATAAAATGGCAGTACATGGACAAAAGGCGATTGGGCCAGCAAGATTTTGTAGACATAGATTCAGATATTTGCCAAACACACAAGCACACTCCACTGATGCATCAGTCATCACTAGTTCGCCATATTAACCGCCAAGAGGGTATTGAAAGCATCCACTACATTCGCCACGGACACGCATCTGATGAGCCACCCTCTACCCGTCGGCCACTATTTGGAGATCGACTTTCTCGTGTATGGGCCTGGGATCCCTTGTGCCTCTGCATTCGAAGGTTTGTTCGGCATTCTGAATGCGAAATCCCCATCGGCCATCGACCACTTGCGGGACTTTTCGTGCTTTGACACGACATTCGCATCAATGCTCTTGCGCTCATTTGGGAAGAGACCTCTTGGTCCAGGCAGCCCATCCTCGTAGCTCACACTGCCGTCCCTGCGGATGCCTTGTGCCACGGCATTAGAAGGCTTCTTCGGCATTGCGAACTTGAAATCGCCATCTGTGAACGACCACTTTTTGGACTTGTCGCGCTCAGAAACGACATTTGCGTCAATGCTCTTACGCTCGTTCGGGAACAGCCCTCTTGGTCCAGGCAATCCGTCCTCATAGCTCACGCTACCGTCGCGGCGAATGCCTTGTGCAGCTGCATTCGATGGCTTGTTCGGCATCTTGAGGCCGAAATCTCCGTCGCGGAGACTCCACTTCTTTGCTTTATTGTGCGCGCTGGCAGTTTCATTGATGTTTCCGAGGAATACATCGTTGGGATACTTGGATCCTCGGCGCTGGCGTTGAGCGACTATGGCTGCGGTGGAGAGGTCGTGAGGGTCGATCTGGGACTCACGTTTGAGCCAGTCGACTTGTGATGCTCGTCGGGCTCTTTCTGCCGGGTTGCTCTCGTCCTCTACGATTCTGATATTGTCCACGCCTTTGATCACACTTTCTCTGCGTTCTTTGTCTTTTGATTGTGAGTTGAGCCAATCGATTTGCGAAGCTCGTCGAACGCGTTCTGCTGGATCGTTTTCCAGATGGTTAATGTCAAGGACAGGCTTGAATTCGCTGACACCGGCTTTGGGCTCGATGATGGTAATTTTTTGGTCCGTGGTGGCCGTTACGTCGCTGGTGCCGTTGAGGTTGCCAGTGTTAGACCCCACATCGAGCGGACCTTTATGGTCGCTAGTATCAAGTGGACCTTTTTGGTCATCATGGTCGTGCGCTTTTGACTCGCTGGTAACGATGTCGTGTACCATTGTTGTGGTTGCCATGATGTGTTAGGTAGGTAAAGGGACGGAGGATGGGACGCAAAATACTCTGTTCGAGTCAGTTGATATAGTACAGCAAAATGGATCCATTCGACCTCGGTCGCTTGAGCTTGTGATTCCAACAGCCTTCGAAGTGGCCCTCATTGGAGTAGTTCATCGGCCCGTACTACTGTTTGAGGACCTCTTTTGAATCTCGTGTTTAGCCCCGCACCGCCCACTGAGATAGGTACAGCTCCCATTGGGCAATTAATGCGGCTTCTCATCCAGGAAGGCCTGGACAAACTTGACGTTGACATGGATGTGATGAATAGGACCGATTGGCAACCAAAGGATGGGAACTGTTCCCCGCCTGAAAATCGGCAACGCACCATTCAAACGCCGAAGGCATTGTTCCAGACCTCCTCTCGATAATTTTCCGGAGCGGAAAAATAAATTATCCGAGAGGTCTGGAAGAAAGACAAGTTCGTGAAATCGGCCGCATGCTTCTGCCTGGTCTCCAACGACAAAGACTTGAGTAACCGTCATATGCCCATACAGTGTTTCAAGACGGTAGATGTCCATTGTGGTGTACAGGTCCGTAACAAAATCTACCCAATGGCTTAACCTGTTGTAAGAGCAGGCAATCCCCAACGTTCACACTCAAGCCATCGCTTTCGAGAGTCGCCGCTCAAGTAAGTTGGATTGGCTTGACACTCAATCCCCCCAAAGCCTTGCTTACCAGTTCATTGAGCTCTCAAAGATCCCAGGTGTCAACGGCGATGCCCACGAAAAGGGCCAGCCTCAAATGTCCAGCTGGAAAGTCTTGTTACGCGCAATGGACTTTTTGAGAGCTCTATCGAAAACTTCCAGTGATAAAGTAGCCAGGAAACTCCCCAAACTACTGGAACTTCCCGTCGAGTTGCGGCTACAAATCTTCGATTATGTCTTGCAAGGCGTCTTCCTCCACGTCACACCCCGTCCCGGGGCATATGCATACGCCAAGTGGACCTACTTGCGGTGTACCAGACAAACCAGCAAATTAGAGGGCCATTGGATTCCATGCTGCCCGTATGCTCAGAGTACTGTTGGGTGGTACGATAAATGGAGAGATTTCATGCCGCTAGAGTCTGCCGTCATGTCTCTTCTCCTTAGCTGCCGCGGTCTTTACGCAGACTTTGTAGGCCCTCTGTACTCGCAGGCGCTATTCGATTTTCATGACGTCGAAGATTATCTTGATTTCGTCCGATATGCACCAAGTACAGCTCGGCAGCTGAAGCACATACGAACACGGCATATCGACATCGACTGTCCCTTCACTAGAAGCGCGGACGATCACATCCGAACGCCGAAGGATCGTGTTCTTGTTGAAGCTCTTCAACGACTATTCCTACATACGCCTAGGCTGCAAAGTCTTCGCCTGATCATAGAGAGCACTGCATTATGGGAAAGGAAGCCCCAACACCTGAGAACGGCACGCTGGGCCCGAACGATTGTTGACCTTGCCAGATTGAGAAAAGAACGCTGTTCGGAGCATCGATGGGCTGAGTGGCTAGGCAACGTAGAGATAACTAGCACGATAGTCAGGTTTGACGTCGCAGTCTTGCCTGAGACCATTGTGCAATCTGCTCCATGGCCGTCATATGCCAGGTTGCCAAACTATGTACGACCACCGCGGGTGGGGGACAGTCCAGATCTTGATCGGACGCTGTCTTGGTTGTTGAGCGAAGTAATGGCCAATACTCACTAAGTGTCAAGAGGAACTGCAGCTCAAGGTGCCTTGCCACTGAGCACTTCAATTTTGGCCCAACAATTTTCTAGGCGATGTATCCTGGCAATGTTGATTCCTCTCTCTCGCTCCTATCGCCGAGACGTAATATGGGGGAGAGGACGTGGGTTATGTTAGATTTAGCAATCATTCTCCGCAGCGTTCAGTCTCTGTACGTTGTGGAGCTGAAGTCGCACGCGCCCAGCACGCTGTACCCATGCGAGATGCATGCGACCAGTCGTAGAGAAGTTTATTACCAGCCTAATCCTTCGGCTCTGCTGACAGATTGCTTAAATATCCTTCTGCATTTGGTAGCTAGTGAAGTCGCCACCCCATAACTTACACTGAGGCCATTTGATGTGGCGATGCTGCGAAATAGAACTTTCGTGAATCTCCGCGACTGCTTACCAACCTGGTTTGGCCAGATAGAGCCAACGCCGACACACTATATAAAGCCCGCAAACACTAAGGTGGTGGGCGGGGAGGTTGGGAGCCTTGTCGAGTATGTTCTGCCGACTTCAATACCCGCACTGCCGCTTCGTTCCCTTGATACTCGGCAAAATGTAGTGCCGTCTTGCCATTGTTAGTCTTCGCCTCGACGTTGGCCTTGTAGTCCTCGACCAGCAGCCGCACCACCGCCTCGTTCCCACCAGAGGCCGCCCCATGTAGCACCGTCGTGCCATCGTTATCCTTCTCCTCGACGTCGGCCTTGTAGTCCTCGACCAGCAGCCGCACCACCGCCTCGTTCCCACCGAAGGCCGCCCAGTGTAGCACCGTCGTGCCACCGTTACCCTTCGCCTCGACGTCGGCCTTGTAGTCCTCGACCAGCAGCCGCACCACCGCCTCGTTCCCACCGAAGGC
>Ga0335072_10009157_pt1 | contig 14306 bp, 12 predicted proteins | sample Lox_Sample_21_FD_206725 | JGI IMG/M metagenome (GOLD analysis project Ga0335072, IMG submission 206725) | Soil microbial communities from Loxahatchee National Wildlife Refuge, Florida, United States - Lox_Sample_2.1 | ecosystem: Environmental > Terrestrial > Soil > Wetlands | place: USA... | reverse complement strand
CGCGTCAATATGTGTGTAATACACATATCGGAGCGCCCACTATGACGCAACACCTGACGACCGACGTGCTGATCTGCGGCGCCGGCGCCGCTGGTTTGTCGCTGGCGATCGACCTCGCCCGGCGCGGAGTCGATTTCCGGCTGATCGAGAAGGCCGAGCAGCCGTTCCGTGGCTCGCGCGGCAAAGGTATCCAGCCGCGCAGCTTGGAAGTCTTCGAGGATTACGGCATCGCCGACCGGCTGTTCGCGGCCGGCGGGCCCTATCCGCCGATCCACGAGTACCGCCCGGATGGCAGCTTCGCCGAGTCGTTGCTCGCCGAACCCGGCGGTCCGACACCGGCCGAACCCTACCACGCGCCGCTGATGGTGCCACAATTCCTCACCGAGGGCGTAATGCGCGAGCGCCTTGCCGAGCTCGGCCATCATGTCGCATTCGGGCACGAACTGACCGGCTTCGTGCAGGACGACGCGGGCGTCACCGCGCAGGTCGGGAACACGGAGGTCCGCGCCGGCTACCTCGTCGGCGCCGATGGCGGCCGCAGCTTCGTGCGGCAGGCGCTCGGCGTGGAATTCCCCGGCAAGACGCTCGGCGTGCGCGCGATCGTCGCCGATGTTGTGCTGGAGGGTGTCGATCGCGGCGCCTGGCATCGGTTCGGCTCGGGGATAGTCCAGGTGATGCTGTGCCCGCTCGCGGGCACCGAGCTGTTCCAGGTGCAGGGGCCGGTGCCGCTGGAAGGCGAAGTCGATCTCTCCGCTGCGGCGATCACGGCGCTGGTCCGCGAGCGCACGGGCCGGGACATCACCATCCGGTCGGTGGCCTGGGCGTCTGCCTATTCCATGAACGCGCGGCTCGCCGACCGTTATCGGATCGGCCGCGTGTTCCTCGCTGGCGACGCCGCGCACACGCATCCGCCGACCGGCGGCCAAGGCCTGAACACCAGCGTTCAGGACAGCTACAACCTCGGCTGGAAGCTCGCGGCCGTGCTGCGCGGCGCACCCGACACGCTGCTCGCGACCTACGAAGCGGAGCGCCGCCCGATCGCGGCCGCTATGCTGGGGCTGTCGACGCAGCTGCTCGACGAGGTGAAGCAGGGCGCGATGCGACGCGACCGCGCGACCCGCCAGCTCGACCTCGGCTATCCGAATTCGTCGCTCGCCCTGCAGGCGCGAGCGGGCGAGGGTGTGCAGGCCGGCGACCGCGCGCCGGACGCGCCGGTGCGCGGCGCGGCGGGCCAGCCGACCCGTCTCTTCTCGCTGTTTCGGGGTCCGCACTGGACGCTGCTTGGCTGCGACGCCAGCCGCGCCGCCGTTGCGCCCCGGCCAGGCCTGGACGTTCACATCGTTGGCCCAGGCGGCGACATCGTGGACGATCGCGGTCATTTCTATGACGCTTACGGCGTCTCGCCTGGCGACTGGGTTCTGGTGCGGCCGGACGGCTATGTCGGCGCCGTTGCAGGCGCCGACGATCTACCGCTGGTCGAGCAGTATCTGGCGGAGGTCGGTGTCACCGCTCCATAGCAGGCCAGACGTTCCGCTTGAACGGGCTAGGTGTGCGCGGCAACGGGCGCGCCGTCGGCGACCGATACCCTACTTGGGAATCAGCTTCAGCATCTTCACGACGCCCTGTTGGACGCTGACAACCTCGATCGTGAGGGCGGGCAAATCGACCTTCTCTCCCTCCCATGGAATGTGCCGGAGCCGATCAATGACGAGACCCGCCATCGTCTTGTACCCACGATCGCGCGGCGCTGCGAGCGGAATGATCTCGGCGACATCGTCGACCGGCTTGTTTCCCGACACGAGGTAGCTTCCGTCAGCATGCGGTGAGAGGCAATCGACCTCCGTCTCCATCGCCGCACCCTTGGGCCTGGTGACATCGCCGGCGACTGCCTCCAGCACGTCGGCGAGCGTGACGAGCCCAACAACAGACCCGAATTCGTCCACGACGACGACCATGTTGACGGGAGCGGACTTTAAGGTTTCGAGGACACTCAGGACGCTGGCATTCTCCGACACATAGGTCGGCGGGACGGAGATTCCCGCGGGGTCGACGTTCCCGCCGCGTGCGAGTCCTGCCAGTACATCGGCTCGCGACACGGTGCCGACGAGCCTGTCGAGGTTGCCCTCTTCGGCCACGAGCAGCCGCGACGCGGTCGCGCGGAGAACGGCCTCCCGTAGCTTCGCCTCGTCCATTCCGGTTGCCAGGAGATCGATGTACCTTCGGCCCGTCATCACGGTGCGGACGGAGCGATGATCGAGATCGAGCACGCGCTCCATCATCGATCGTTCGAAGGACATCAGGGCGCCCGCGCTTAGTCCCTCCGACAGGACGCGGCGGATCTCCGCCTGCGTGATTCGCTCCTCGCTCTGTGGCCTCACGCCGAGGATATGCAGGACCAGTGCGTTTGAGCCTTCGAGCATGGCCACGAACGGGCGAACCGCGACGATCAGGAGGCGCACAGGCGCGGCAATCAGCATCGCCGCGCGCTCCGGCGCACTGAGGGCGATGCTCTTCGGTGCCAGGTCGGCGAAGACCAGCATGAGGTAGGAGACGACGACGAAGGCGCCGAGCCCAGCGACGGCCGAGGCATACCCGCCGAAGACAGGAACAGGAACCGCGGCCAGCCCTGCGCGGATCAGCCCCTCGATCCAGCTGACGACGAACGCACCGGTGAGAAGATCGGTGATGAGATCTCCGGCGCGTATCGCCGCCAGAAACAGTCCTGGCCGCTTCTTGAGATTTAGGACCTTGCTCGCTGCCCTGTCGTTCTCGGCGCGCTCCAGCGCCGAAGCACGTGCCGCGACCAGCGCCATCTCGGCCAGGTTGAAGAACGCCGTAAGTGCAAGAAGCACAAGGAACAGCGCGAGCATGAGAGCGGGGTTCACGTCACTGGTTTCCTTCGGCGCTCCTGGCCGAAACCCGGACTGCGCCATGCGTCTCCGGCAACCAATTTCGAGTTGACGGCGCTGCGGCGGTCACTCAGGTCAAGGCATCCACATCCTTGTGGTCGGACTCGCCCCGCTTCCAGTAGCCGGCGGCGTGAAGACGCGTGCGATCGATACTCCAGCCCAACAAGGCGTGCGTGCGTATAGACTTGACGACCGAAGACTCCGCCGCGATCCAGATGACCGTGTTCTCGTCGGGGCGCCCAAAAGTTTTTGCGGCATCCTCCAAACCACCCGCCGCAGCGTGTCCGCCGTTCTTGCGGTACAGCCAGGTGAGATTGACCGCAGCTTCGGTCTCGATGGTCTGTTCCTCGCTGGCGTCGTCAACTTCCACGAAGACGTCCGCCCGCGCGTGTGCCGGGAGAGCTTCGAGAATCCCCCCGATCGCCGGCAGCGCGGTCTCGTCACCGAACAGCAGATAATGCTCGGTAGACTTCTCGATGGCGAAGCCGCTGCGCGGGTGTGCGGCGCTGATCTCAAACCCATCACCGGGTTTGACACGCGCCGCCCAGGCCGAGGCCGGACCGTTGTCACCATGCAGGACGAAGTCGAGGTCAAGCTTCTTCGACACCGGATCGAAACGCCGAACCGTGTAAGCGCGCCCCGTAACGCACTGGCCTCCGCCGGTGGGCACGAAGACCTTGAGCCATTGGGCGGGCAATCCGACCCGGAACGCCGGCAAGCAGCTCGCGTCGATGCTGATGCGCTTCATATGCGGCGTCACCAGTTCGACGCGTTCGGCGGTGACGTGGAAAAGATTGTAGGGAGGACGAGCCATGAGGATTTTGATCCACTGAGCATGCAGTCGATGATCTGCGGCCGGGCACTGGTTCAACCGAGCCGCATCGACAACTCTACGTCTTCGGCGAATGGCATGGACATGTAGCCGCTGGCAGGCGAGCGCACGTGCGCGAGGTAGTCGGGGCTGTCATCGGCGTTGTCGGCGACGATGAAGGCGCACGGCCGAAGACGGCTCTCCACCAGGCTCAGGATCTCGGGGTAAAGCGCCTTGGCGCCGTCGAGCAGCAGCAGGTCGACCGTTTCGGGGAGACCGACGCTCAGCGTCTGCAGGGCGTCCCCCTCGCGGATCTCCACGAGGTCGCCGAGGCCGCCTTCCGTCAGATGATCCCGCGCCCGCGCCACCTTGGACGGTTCGAACTCGCTGGTGATCAGGCGGCCGCCGCCATTGTCCCGCAGCGCGGCGGCAAGATGCATCGTCGAGATGCCGAACGAGGTTCCGAACTCGACGATCGTCCGCGCGCCGGTGCCTCGCGCAAGCATGTAGAGCAGCACGCCGGTCTCTCGCGAGACGGGGAGCGGAAAATCCTTCAGGCGCCCGTAGAAGTCGCGGTACTCGGTCTTGCTCCGCATCAGGCGCTCACGCTCCTCGCCGGAGAGGGCAGCCAAGGCCGGGCTCGTCGCCGGCGACGCCGCAGCGGCTTCCTCGAACAGGCGATCCAGCAGGGGCAAGAGTGGAGCAGTGGTCAGGGTGGTCATGCGATGTCTCCGGTTCGAGGTGAAGGCGTCTTGTGCCGGGTCAGAAATACGACTAATTCGTCGTGTTTCCTATTCGCATTGCCGCACACCGCCATGCCCGATCGCCGAAGTGCCCGGATTGCCTTGAAAAAGCTGCCGAAGCAGGCCCGTTCAACGGACCTCGTGGCGGCGATTCTGCAAGCTGCTGTTCAGGTTTTGGCGGAGGAGGGGGCGCAGCGCTTTACCACGGCACGGGTGGCCGAAAAGGCCGGCGTCAGCGTCGGCTCGCTTTATCAGTATTTCCCGAACAAGGCGGCGATCCTGTTCCGACTCCAAAGCGACGAATGGCGGCAGACGACCGCGTTGCTCCGCGGCATCCTCGAGGACGTCCAGAGACCGCCGCTTGAACGGTTGCGCAGGCTTGTCCATGCCTTCATCCGCTCGGAATGTGAGGAGGCCACGGTACGTGTGGCACTCGATGATGCTGCGCCTCTCTATCGCGATGCACCCGAGGCGAAGGAGGCGAGAGTATCGGGGACCCGCACAATCCGCGCCTTCATGCGGGAGGCGCTGCCCGAGGCCTCAGAGGCAACCCGTGCTTTGGCCGGCGATATCATCACCACGACGCTGAGCCAGGTGGGAAAGCAGTTTTCGGAAACTCCTCGAACCCCTGCGGAGACCGACTCCTACGCCGACGCCATGGCCGATATGTTTTGCTGCTACCTCAGAGGCCTCGGACACCGCTGAGACAAACGCCAGATCCTGTCCGAGAATTTCTCGTCGCCGGAGGATAGTTCACAGCCTGCCGACGCTTTGAGAGTCCGACTCGAATCTCATCCCGAACGAGCCAACCTGCGGACCAAGAGCGTGGCGGCCGCGGCGTAGAGGAACGCGGTGGCTGAGGCGAATGGTAACCTCGAAATCCTTGGCCAGCCGGCGGTTGCGGCCGAGCCAGGCGAAGAAGCGTTCGACCACCCAGCGGCGCGGCAGCACGGTGAAGCCCACCTGATCCGGCAGCTTGCGCACAATCTCGACGATGATGCGCGTGGCATTGGCCACCCGCTCCCCAGCATAGGCGGTGTCGACAAACGCCCGCTCGATGAAGGGGAACCAGCGGCGAGATGTTCGCAGCAACGGCACGGCGCCGTCGCGATCCTGCACATCAGCGGCGCTGACTTGCACCAACAGCGCCCGACCATCGGTATCGACCAGGGCGCGCTTGCGTCCCTTGGTCTACTTGGCCGCATCATAACCACGCGGACCACCTACTTCGGCGCTCTCGACGCTTTGGCTGTCCATCACGGCGGCGGTCGGCGTGGCTTCGCGGCCGACCCGTTCACGATCCGGCATTAGCAGGTGATGGTTGACGGTTTGCCAGGTGCCGTCGTCACGGAAGCGGGCGAACCAGGCATAGGTTGCCTGATGTGGCGGGAAGTGTTCGGGCAACAGGCGCCACGGGCAGCCGCCACGCAGCACGAAGAAGATGGCGTTGATCACTTCGCGCATCGGCCAGCCGCGCTTGCAGCCGGTCTTGGGTGGGGGCGGGAACAGCGGTTCCAGGATCGCCCATTCGGCGTCAGTCAGGTCGCTGGGGTAGCGCAGATCGTCCCGGTCATGCTCGGACCGGGTATCGGGGGTCCACATTGTCGGCTCCAGGGCAAGGCAAGAGTGGGAGGAAACCCTAGATTCGCTGCCTTGCCCGGATGTCAGGCCCTTGCCAAAGCGTTTCGAGACGGCCTCTGAGAGGTATGACTCAATTAACGCGATGATTTCTTGCCTGAACACCGGCGACGCCAGTGATCCCTGCCGTGCAGCCTCGTTAACAGCGCCGGCGACGGCACCTGCAAGCGCCTGTGCGCCGATGCGTGCAGCAGCCGTGCGACGCGCACTCGCCTTGAAGATCGCCTCATAAGCCTTTCGACATTCTATTTCGAAATAATCGTGAACGCCGCGCGAGTCCTCGCCGCGTGGACTCTCTTCCAGGAGCATACAGTGAGCCGCTGGATATCAACTATGCACCGCGATCATGCCGTCGACCAAGGCCGCAATGCGGTGCGTGCGCATTGTCTTATCGTCTGCCGCGACGTGCAGCACGGCTGCGCCGGTTTGCAGACAATTTGATGCAGGGCCCAAGTGATCCATAGCTGCAGGCGCTTGCAATCATCTGCGGTCGTGCTCACAAATGGCGCGAAATCCCGCTCGGACAAGCCGACAATGGGGAGGCGCTGCTGCTCAATCCGGCATCGTGCTTGCCATCATCGGGCGTGCTCGTCGTTGGAGGCTTGTTCTCACAATCCGCGCCGATGAGTCGGACTGCCAATTTTGAGCGGTTTCGACTGTCTCAAGAATCACCGCCTTGAAGTTGTCCACCACGGAGGGAATGGAATTGCCATATGCAATGTAAGCGAATTCTCGAATGAGTTCTTGGGTGCTTTGTTCCAAAACATCGGGTAGTCTGATTACTTTTGAGAAAGAAGACTCGGAGGGCAGAGAGACAAGCTGGCATCGGCGCTAGCCGCGTTGACGCGGGGCTTCACCTGGCGGCCTCTCGGGCAATACTCGGTCGCCGAGTTACGCGCACGGGCAGCAGACCATCGCCATATGGCCGAAACCACCCGAACTGCGCAGGCCGTGGTTGGCGTGCACAAGCTGGCGGAGCGCCTCCACGCCTTTGCCAATCAAAGGAAACAGGGGGGTGGCGCGGCGAACTTTGATATCCGCAATTGGCGTTGGCCGCATGCCAGAAACAAATGGACACCGGCGCGGTGCGGCACCGTTACAGTAATGGGTCGGTGCCGCAAAAACGTTGCCTCGCTGTCGATCGGATCATCCGCCAAGCCGACGCAATGGCCGCCGGGAAGCCGGACCTTGTTTCTGATCTGGTGCGAGCCGCGGGGCGCATGATCGACGACAGCTCCGATTGATACCTCGTTGCTGGCGTTACTGGCGGAGGCAATTGCCTATGCGCTCCTGCATCGAATTCCTCGTGTGAAGGCGCCGGACCCTGCCAAGGTCATCTCAAGATGCTCATGGAGCAGTTAGGTGCCAGCGGCATTTGATGCCAGGCAGAATTAGCGCCAGAGTGGCCCTATTGTCATCGAATCCAAGCAGAAACCCGCTCCATTTGAGAAACGCCTATTTGGGGAACTCATTGAACTGCGGTAAATCGTCCGTGATCTCGTGCCAGTTTGCCTTTGATCCCACAAAAATATGGGCAGAGGCTCGAATAGTGGGGTCATCGACCAGCGTTCCCATCGCAATGTGCGCGTAGGCGCCCTCACGCACTATCGAGTATAGCAGCGAACCGCAGGTCCCACAGTGCACGTCGTGCGCACGCTCTTTGTCGCCGAAAACCATCACGTGTTCATTCCCGGCGACGAGCTTCAAGTGATTCCGCCGGATACCCGCGAAGGGCTTGAAGGCTCCGCCTGTTGCACGGCGGCAGTTGGAGCAATGGCAATTCATTGCATAGGAGAACGCATCGTCAACCTCATAGGCCGTGGCGCCGCACAGGCACTTCCCGGTCAACTTGCGTAGCTTTACGGTGACTTCTGCCGCCATTGCAGGATTGCTCCTTTTTTCCTTCTTCTCTTTCTACTCTCTGGACCGTGGCTGGCGTTATCCAAGGCTCGGCCTGACGTTGGCATAGAGGGAGTCATACATTCCATACAAAAAGTATGATAGTGCCCTTCTCATCCACCTCGAGGAGGAGCCCACCATGCAGCGCATCACTATCACGATCGATGACGACCTGCTGGAGACGGTGGACGCGCTGGCTGCGGCTCGGGGGTATCCGACCCGCTCGGAGGCCATCCGGGATCTGGTCCGCCGGGGATCCCTGGACGCCACCACCGCTGACGATGCGCCATCCTGCGTGGGTGTTCTCAGCTATGTCTACGACCACGAAGTTCGTGCCCTGTCACAGCGGCTGACCAGCACGTTCCATGCGCGTCATGACCTCGCCATCTCCAGCATGCACGTCCACCTCAGCCATGGGACCTGCCTCGAAGTCGCCGTCATGAACGGGCCCCCGGCCGACCTCCGGAGTCTCGCAGACAGAGTTACCGTGCAGAGAGGCGTGCGTCACGCCAATCTCCATCTGGTTCCCAGCGCGCCCGTCGAGACCAGCAACCGTCATTCCGCCGGCACAAGCGCTCACGTGCATGCCTGACGGGTTGGCCCGTCATCGACGCTTCAAAGCAGACAGCAGTAAGACGCCTAATTTCTAGGCAGAATTCACCCGGACTGACCTGTCGCGTGCAGGGGCGTCCCTGGAGAGACCGGCTACGCCGCGGGTAAGCCCGGGGGTCGGCCATGCCCTCCGATGGTATGATGTTTGCCTTGAAACATCATACGATTGCCCAAGGCCGGGCAGCGATAAACGGCGCGTGGGCGCCCGCTGGACAAGAAAGGGAACGCCGCATGCCGATGCTACAGACAGTCCTGATTGCCAACCGGGGCGAGATCGCTGCACGCATCGCCCGCACCTTGCGGGCCATGAACATCCGCAGCGTCGCGGTTTACTCGGATCCCGACCATGCCGCCCCCCATGTCGCCCTGGCGGATGCGGCCGTCAGGTTGCCGGGAAATACGGCCGCCGAGACCTATCTGCGTGGCGAACTGATCCTTGCGGCGGCCAAGGCGGAGGGAGCCGACGCCGTCATCCCGGGTTACGGCTTCCTGTCCGAGAATGCCGATTTCGCGGATGCCTGCGCCGCGGCCGGGATTGTCTTCATCGGACCGACGCCGCAGCAGATTCGGCAATTCGGCCTGAAGCACACCTCGCGCGAGATCGCGGCGGCGGCCGCCGTACCGCTGGTTCCTGGAACAGGCCTACTTGGCAGCCTGGACGAGGCGGTGCATTCGGCCGACGAACTGGGCTACCCGGTGATGTTGAAATCGACGGCCGGCGGCGGCGGGATTGGCCTAATGCGCTGCGCGGATGCGGCCGAACTGACCGCCGCCTATGACACCGTGCAGCGCCTGGCGCAGAATTTCTTCAAGGACGCGGGGATCTTTCTGGAACGCTGCATCGACGATGCGCGCCATGTCGAAGTGCAGATTTTCGGCGATGGCAACGGCAACGTCGCGGCGCTTGGCGAACGCGATTGCTCTTTGCAGCGCCGGAATCAAAAGGTGGTGGAGGAGACACCCGCCCCCAACCTGCCACCCGAAACGCGCAGCCGTCTGCTGGAGGCAGCACGCAAACTTGGCGAAGCGGTCGGCTATCGCTCGGCCGGCACCGTCGAGTTCATCTATGACCGCACCCGCGACACCTTCTATTTCCTGGAAGTGAATTCGCGTTTGCAGGTCGAGCATCCGGTGACGGAATCGGTACTGGGCATCGATCTGGTGGACTGGATGGTGCGCACCGCGGCAGGCGAGCCGCCCGATCTTTCCGCGGTGCCGGAACCGCGCGGCGCATCGATCGAGGTGCGGCTTTATGCCGAGGACCCGGCACATGATTTTCAGCCATCGCCCGGCGTGCTGACGGAAGTTTCGTTTCCGCCCGATGTGCGTATTGACGGCTGGGTAGCCACCGGAACCCAGGTCTCGCCCTACTACGACCCGATGCTCGGCAAGCTCGTTGTGCATGGGGCCGACCGTGCCGATGCCATTGCACGGATGCGCCGGGCGCTCGCGGCGACGCGCCTGTCCGGCATCGCCACCAACCTCGACTATCTGCGCGCGATCGTTTCCTCACCGATGTTCTTTGCCGGCGATGTCTCGACACGTGCCCTGTCGCGCTTTGCCTACCGGCCGAATGCAGTGGAGGTGATCGCACCGGGCACGTTCACGACCATTCAGGATTATCCGGGGCGCGTCGGGCACTGGGATGTCGGGGTGCCCCCTTCCGGTCCGATGGACGACTATGCGTTCTGCCTGGCGAACAGGATCGTGGGCAATGCCGGATCCACAGCGGGTCTGGAATGCACGCTGACCGGACCGACGCTGAAATTCCACCGCGACACCATCATCGCCCTCACCGGCGCGTCCGCCGAAGCGACCCTCGACGGCGATCCCGTCGGCTGGTGGTCTCCTGTGCCCGTGAAGGCCGGCCAGACGCTGGTCATCGGCCGTGCAACATCCGGCTGCCGGACTTATCTCGCGGTGCAAGGCGGCTTCGACGTACCGGTCTATCTCGGCAGCCGGTCGACCTTCGTGCTTGGCCAGTTCGGCGGACACGCGGGACGCACGCTGCGGCCCGGCGACATGTTGCCACTGGGCGAAGTACCGGCCGGCGGTCCAATGGCGGGACCGGCGCCGACCTCGCTGATTCCCGACTATGTCAGTGATTGGGAAATCGGCGTGCTGTACGGCCCGCACGGCGCACCGGATTTCTTCACCGACGACGCCATCGCGACTTTCCTCGCGACCGCCTGGGAGGTGCATTACAATTCCAACCGACTGGGCATTCGGCTGATCGGCCCCAAGCCGACCTGGACGCGGAGCGATGGCGGCGAAGCGGGGCTACATCCATCCAACATCCATGATTGCGAATACGCGATCGGGGCGGTGAATTTCACCGGCGATATGCCAATCATCCTGACCTGTGATGGCCCCAGTCTCGGCGGCTTCGTCTGTCCCGTGACCATCGCCAAGGCGGAGCTATGGAAGGTTGGCCAGGCGAAGCCGGGCGACCGCATCCGCTTCAGGCCGATCAGCTTCGACGAGGCTCTCACATTGGAGAAAGCGCAGGATGCCGCTATTGCCGGGCTGACGCCGTGCGCCGCCCTGCCGCCGTTCGCGGCGCCGAGCCTGGAACCGATCACGACCGTTTCGGCGACGGTGCTGGCGGCGCTCGCGCCAGAAGGTGATCGGCCCGCGGTCGCATACCGCCAGGCCGGCGACCGCTATATTCTTGTCGAATACGGCCCTAACGAGCTCGATCTGCGCTACCGCTTCCGCGTGCACGCCCTGATGGAGGCGTTGCAGGCTAATCCTGTCGCGGGAATCCTGGAGCTGTCGCCGGGTGTGCGCTCGCTCCAGATCAACTACGACAGCCGCATCATCCACCAGAAGGATTTGATCGACGCGCTGTTGCAAGCGGAAACACATTTGCCGCCGGTCGATACGATGAAGGTCAGGACGCGCGTCGTACACCTGCCGATGACGTTCGAGGATTCGGGTGTACTTGATGCAATCCAGCGCTATCGCGAGACCGTGCGCCCGGTGGCGCCATGGCTGCCCAACAACGTCGATTTCATCCAGCGCATCAATGGCCTGGCGCGGCGAGAGGATGTCGCGGACATCGTGTTCCGGACGAGCTACATGGTGCTGGGCCTGGGCGACGTCTATCTCGGCGCACCCTGCGCGGTACCGGTCGATCCGCGGCATCGCCTGCTGACCTCGAAATACAATCCTGCCCGGACATTCACGGCAGAAGGCACGGTCGGTATCGGTGGCGTTTACATGTGCATCTACGGCATGGATTCGCCGGGCGGCTACCAGCTTATCGGCCGCACGCTGCCGATCTGGAACAAGTTCCTCAAAAATCCGGTGTTCGCTCCCGGCGAGCCCTGGCTGCTGCGGTTTTTCGACCAGGTGCGCTTCTATCCGGTGGAGGAAGCGGAACTGACGCGCCTGCGGGATGATTTCCGGGGAGGGCGCGCGACGATCCGCATTGAGGAAGAAATTTTCGATCTGGGTGCCTACCACGCGTTCCTCGACCGCGAGGCCGACAGCATCGCCGCATTCCGTGCCCGTCAGCAGGCAGCCTTCATGGACGAGGTGGCACGCTGGCAGGCTGACGAAGCGCTGCTGCAAGCGGCCGAAGACGAAGAGATCGAGATCACCGAAGAGATTGCCGGCCATCTCGTGACGTCGCACATGCACGGCAATGTGTGGAAGGTCCTTGTCGAGGAGGGGCAGATTATCACCGCCGGTTCGGCCGTGGTCGTCCTTGAGGCGATGAAGACCGAAGTGACGATTGCAGCGCCGGTGACGGGCGTCGTGCGCGCTTTGTATTGTCGTCCGGGTCGGCTGGTTGTCACGGGCGATCGCTTGCTCGTAATCGAAGCCGCGTGATCACGCTGCCAAAGAAAGACGACGTCCCTGATGTTTCCGACCATTCCCGCATTGCATGCGGCCTATGCTCAGGGCCGCGCGCCTGCGGCCGTCATCGCCGACACCTATCGCCGTATCGAGGCGATGGCTGATCCCGGCACTTTCATCAGCCTTGTGCCGGAGGACAGCGCCCTAGCGTCGTTGACCGCCCTCGGAACCTTCGATCCGAATGCGAAGCCGCTCTGGGGCATCCTTTTGTCGTCAAGGACAATATCGACGTTGCAGGCATGCCGACTACCGCAGCATGCCCGGCATACGCCTACACAGCATCCGCCTCGGCTTTCGCCGTCCAGCGTCTGCTGGGTGCCGGCGCAATCCTGATTGGCAAGACCAACCTGGATCAATTTGCCACGGGCCTGGTCGGCATACGCACGCCGTATCCTATCCCCCGCAATGCGCTTGACCCGGCCTATGTGCCAGGCGGATCAAGCTCCGGCCCGGCCGTCGCAGTGACGGGGGGCCTTGTGTCCTTTGTGCTCGGGTCGGACGCTGCGGGGTCCGGCCGTGTGCCAGCTGGCTTGAACAACATCGTGGGACTGAAGCTGTCATTGGGAAGTATTTCCGGCAATGGCCTGGTCCCGGCCTGCTGAACGCTCGATACCATCTCGGTCCTCGCGGGCACGGTGGCGGATGCCGACGCCGTGTTCCGGATCATGACCGCTTACGATCCATCCGATCCGTTTTCGTGCGTGCAGGCGATCGCGCTACCACCAGGCAGTTTGCCGCCTGGCCTGCGTGTCGGCGTACCTGACAGCGCCGGCCGCAGCTTTGGCGGCGATGTGCTGTCGGAAGCCGCGTTCGATGCCGCGATCGCTGAGCTCATCGCCGTCATGGATTCCGCCAAGCCGAAATCCGTCGACATCGCGCCCCTACTCGAGGCTGCAGTCCTGCTCTACGGCGGCCCGTGGGTGGCGGAGCGCTATCAGGCTATACTTGATCCGGTCGAGCACAGACCGAATGTCCTCCACCCGATAACGCGGCGGATTATCGAAGGTGCAGCGGCAATTACTGCTGCCGACACGTTCGCTGGCATCTACCAGCTTGCCGGGCTGCGCCGTGTGGCGGAACAGATCTGGACTGGCATCGACGTGCTGATCGTGCCGACTTATCCGCGGCCTCGCCTCGTCGCCGAGGTGCAGGCCGATCCGATCGGCCCGAACAGTGAATTGGGCACGCATACGAACTTTGTGAATCTGCCAGGACTTTGCGCGCTAGTGCCTCTGCACGGAGGTTTTGACCGGTTGGACAGTGGGCTACCGCGGACTGGCGGCTTACCGCCACAGGAAAGCAGAAGCGGGTACGCGGCGTGGGTTTCGCTCTACTGGCGACATTCGGACGTGCAGAGGCGCGTCTAGCGCCACGCCGCCTCCGCCCGGCCGCGCCGACGCAACGATAGCGCGCGCAGCAGGATCGAGCCTGGCACCACCAAAGCGGGGAACAGCACATTCGGATACCCCAGCCGAAACCGGCAATGCCCATCGTCACGAGATTCAGCATCATCGCGAGCGATGTAGCGGTGCGTGACCAGCCTGTTGCGGCCGGCATCGGTTGCAGAAACACGGGCAGCGAGAAGATCGACTCGATCGCCACGCAGCCCATGAAGCCGCCGGGGGACGACGATCACCCAGCGATAGCGCGATTCCATGAGGTTTTTCTTTCGCTCTCGAGAAAGCTTTACGCGCCCGCTGCGGCCGCGGCCGGCCAGGGATCGGCCCAGGCGGGCAAGCGCATCAGATCATCGATCCAGCGCACGATGTTAGGAAAAGGTTCCAACGGAATATCGGATTCGCGACAGTAAGTCGCCATCGACGCCAGCTG
>Ga0335072_10009156_pt1 | contig 14306 bp, 7 predicted proteins | sample Lox_Sample_21_FD_206725 | JGI IMG/M metagenome (GOLD analysis project Ga0335072, IMG submission 206725) | Soil microbial communities from Loxahatchee National Wildlife Refuge, Florida, United States - Lox_Sample_2.1 | ecosystem: Environmental > Terrestrial > Soil > Wetlands | place: USA: Florida... | reverse complement strand
TCGACGCTGCGCCCGCACTCGCGGCACGTCAGGTGGTGGTGATGGCTGTCCGTGCGGCAGCGCCGGTACAGCGTTTCACCGCTTGAGTCCCTGATCGCGTCGACCTGGCCACCTTCGTTCAGCACCTGGAGGTGCCGGTAGACGGTGGTCAGGCCGACGTGCTCACCGCGTTGCCGTAGCTCAGCGTGAATCTGCTGGGCACTGCAAAATCCGGGCAGCCCCTCGAGCACCGCGGACAGCGCCTCGGACTGGCGGGTACCGCGCACCCGAGTACCGCGGGCGGCTGATGCCGATTCCGGCTGCGGTGAGCTCACACTCGCACGGTAGCAGTCCGCGCGCGGTGCTCTGCTACTGCTCAGGGACCTCGGTCATCAGGTCGGCGGCGGTTTCCATCCCGGCACGCCAGACGGACCGCGCGATGATCTTGTGCGGATCGACGCGGTGCCGGTACCGGCCGGCGATCTCGGTGATTTCCTCGAGCAGGCCCTCCGACAGCGTGGTCGGCTGCAGCCCCAGTGCGAGGAACTGGTCGTTGCGGACGATCAGATCGTTCTCGTCCGCCTCGAGCCGCGGGTTCGGCAGGTAGGCGATCTCGCTCCCGGTCATGTCGCCGATCATCTTCGCCAGGTCAAGCAGCCGGTGCGTCTCGGTGACCTGGTTGCGGACCAGGACCTTATCGCCGCTCTCCGGCGGGTTGTTGATCGCGATCTCGATGCACCTGACGGTGTCCCTGATGTGGATGAACGCCCGGGTCTGGCCGCCGGTGCCGTGCACGGTCAGCGGGTGCCCGATTGCGGACTGCATGAGGAACCGGTTGAGCACGGTGCCGTAGTCGCCGTCATAGTCGAACCGGTTGATGAGGCGTTCGTCACGGGCCGTCTGCTCGGTCTGCGTGCCCCACACGATGCCCTGGTGCAGGTCGGTGATCCTGAGCCGGTCGTTCTTGGCGTAGAACGAGAACAGCAGCTGGTCCAGGGTCTTGGTCAGGTGATAGACCGAGCCTGGGTTGGCCGGGTGGAGGATCTCCCGCTCGAGTTCGCCGTCCGGCGTCGGTACCTTGACCGCGAGGTAACCCTCCGGGATCGGCGCGCTGCCCGACCAGCCATATCCGTACACGCCCATCGTGCCTAGGTGCACGAGCGATGCGTCGATGCCGGTAGAGACGAGCGCCGTCAGCAGGTTGTGCGTGCCGCGGACGTTGTTGTCGACGGTGTAGCGCTTCGTCCGCTCGCTCCGCATCGAGTACGGCGCGGCGCGCTGCTCGGCGAAGTGCACGATGGCCTCCGGCCGCAGCTCCAGCAGAACATCGACAAGCTTGTCGTAGTCCGTCGCAAGGTCCAGGCTCACGTAGCCGATCTCGCGGCCGGAGACTTCCTTCCACGCCGCCAGGCGCTCGCTGATCGGCCGGATCGGCGTCAGCGAGTCAACCTCGAGGTCGACGTCGATCTTCCGGCGGCTGAGGTTGTCGACGATGGTGATGTCATGACCACGGTCGGACAGGTACAGCGAGGTGGGCCAGCCACAAAAGCCGTCGCCGCCGAGGACCAGAACGCGCATAGGTGCTCCAAAGTTTGCTTCACTGCTCTCGAACATCGCCCGGTGGTACGTAGCCACGGCCGGCAGTCAGAGCCTGAGAGTCACGCTCTCAAGGTTGGCGTCCGTGGCAGTGTACCGAGCGATTTCCACCGCGATGGTCATTTCCTTCCCGCTATGTGAGGCGACTGACATTCAGGCTAGCCGCCGCTTTCTTCGTCACCGCGTCGGAGGTCGCCCCGTGGGCGGGCCCGCGAGGACTTCATATCAGCATGACCGGCAACAAGCCGGCTCGCCAGCGCTGCCAGCGGATTGACAGCTAGAGCTAAGCAGGGATGCAGCGGCATACCAGCTTTCTTTACGGCAGAAGCCGCGGCCGCCGGCCATGCACCAGCCAGGAAGGTGCATCGTCGAGGTGCCGCCGGGTGCGCCACGTGACGGCAACCACACTGCGCCTGAGGGAACGCCCACCGCCTGGCTCAACGCGCGCTGAGCGAAACGCGGGCAGCCGGGCGAACCGACCAGCAGGCGCGGGGCAGGATGGGAACCATGGCAGAGCGGCTACGCGGCGCAACAAGTCCTTATCTCTTGCAGCACGCCGACAACCCGGTCGACTGGTGGCCGTGGAGCGATGAGGCGTTCACGGCGGCCGCCGAGCGCGGCGTGCCGGTGCTGCTGTCGGTCGGTTACTCGGCCTGTCACTGGTGTCACGTAATGGCTCACGAGTCATTCGAGAACGAGCAGACAGCCGCGCTGATGAACGAGCACCTGGTCTGCATCAAGGTAGACAGGGAAGAGCGGCCGGATGTCGACAGTGTCTACATGACGGCAACGCAGGCGATGACCGGGCAGGGCGGCTGGCCTATGACCGTCTTGATGACGCCCGACCGCGAGCCGTTCTTCTGCGGTACCTACTTTCCGCGCGCACAGCTCGAGCGACTGGTCCTCAGCGTGGCACGGGCCTGGCAGGAGGACCGCCCAGGGATATCTGCCCAGGCCGCGCAGATAGCGGTTGCGCTGGCCGAGCGGGCCGGCCCGGTGCCGGGCGGCTCAGGGCCGGGCGGCTCAGGGCCCGACGGCGGCCCGGTGACTGCCGGGCTGGCAGAGGCGGGGGGTGCCGGCCGCGCCGGGGGAGTGGCCGGCGCGGGTGAGGCCGCGGATACGGCCGGCCTGCTTAGCCGTGCGTGCGACTTGGCCGTAGCGACCCTGGCCCGTGAGTTCGACGCCAGCTTGGGCGGGTTCGGCGGCGCGCCCAAGTTCCCGCCGTCGATGGTGCTGGAGTTCTTGCTCAGGCACTCCGAGCGCGTCACCGGGCCCGGTGCGCAGCAGGCGCTGGCCATGGCCGACGTCACCGCGGGCGCGATGGCCCGCGGCGGCATGTACGACCAGCTGGCGGGCGGGTTCGCGAGGTACAGCGTTGACGCAGGCTGGGTCGTTCCGCACTTCGAGAAGATGCTCTACGACAACGCGTTGCTGGCGCGGGTCTACGCGCACCTCTGGCGGCGCACCGGCAGCGCGCTGGCCCGGCGCGTCGCGGAAGAGACCTGTGACTGGCTCATGGCTGAGCTGCGGACGGCTGAAGGCGGCTTTGCCGCTGCACTCGACGCGGACTCCGGCGGCGTCGAGGGTGCGTTCTACGTCTGGACGCCGGCCGAGCTCACGGCAGCGCTCGGGGCTGAAGACGGCGGCTACGCGGCAGGCGTGTTCGGCGTGACTCAGGCTGGCACGTTCGAGCACGGGGCGTCGGTGCTGCAGCTGCGGGCGGATCCGGCTGACGCTGACCGGCTCGCCAGGGTGCGGGCCAGCCTGCTGGCGGCGCGCGGCGAGCGCACCCGGCCGGGCCGGGATGACAAAGTGGTGGCTGCCTGGAACGGCCTGGCAATCGCCGCGCTTGCCGACTGCGGCTTGCTATTCAGCCGGCCGGACCTGATCGCTGCGGCGACTGATGCAGCGGAGCTGCTGACTGCGGTTCACCTGAGCGAGGGACGGCTCGCGCGCACGTCCAGAGATGGCCGGGCGTCGGCGAGCGCCGGGGTCCTCGATGACTACGGCTGTGTCGCGGCCGGCCTGATCGCCCTAACCGGTGCTGCCGGGGGTGCCGGGGGTGCCCGGCCGGACGGTTCCGGCGAACTTGCGGCCGATGGCGAGCCGGGGGCGGCGGCCCGCTGGCTGGTCATAGCAGGTCAGCTGCTCGATACTGCCCTGACCAGGTTCGCCGCCGGGACGGGCGGCTTCTACGACACCGCAGACGACAGTGAGCACCTCCTCTACCGGCCGGCGGACGTGGCCGACGGACCGAGCCCGTCAGGCACGTTCGCGGTGGCCGACGCGCTGCTCAGCTACTCGGCACTGACCGGCTCGAGCCGCCACCGGGACGCTGCAATCGCGGCACTCGCAAGTGTGGCGGATCTGGCGTCCAGATTCCCGCGAGCGGCAGGGTCCGGGCTGGCGACAGCCGAAGCCGTGTTGTCGGGCCCAGCAGAGATCGCGATAGCCGGGCCGCCGACGAAGCAGCGCGGCGAGCTGCACCGGATCGCGCTGATGGCAGCGCCGCCCGGAGCGGTCCTTGCCGTCGGTGACGGTGACGGGGCGCGCGAGCCCATCCCGCTGCTCGCCGGAAAGGGGTCCGTCGGCGGCCGCCCTGCCGCCTACGTCTGCCGGAACTTCAGCTGCCAGGCGCCGGTCACCGACCCCGAGCAACTGCGCGCGGCACTCGGCTTTCCGGCGCCGGGCCAGCCCGCCTAGCAGTCCGCCTAGCCAGCCCGGCTGACCCCGCCATCTCGTCGCGGTTCGGTCAGAAAATGGGTCGTGTTCACCAACGCCCCGGCAGAACTTTGCCAAGCGTTCGCCATACATATAGGCACGTACGAATCTCTTGCGGGATTATCGGGAATCGCGGGTGTAGACGCACGCGGAAAGTGCGGGCAAGGTAGGACGACGAGGCGTATGCAGGCAGCGACCCTGGGGAGGGAATGACCGGTGCGGGACGGAATCCGCCGCCTGCGCACTGGTCTGTGGATAGCGCTCGCAGTGAGCGTTGCGGCAGGTGTGTCAAGCGCGATCATCGTTCCTAACGCGTCAGGGCCGGCCGGTAGCGCGCGCGTGCCTGCCCAGGCCGGAGCGCGGAGCGCGGCCGCGAGCAGGGCAGCAGTCGAGCGCCGCTACGCCGCTGTGTTCAAGAGCATCGGCGCGACGTCGACGTCTGCCACGGGCAATGCCGTTGCCGAAGCGACGGCCGCCCGCGAGGCGGCTGGCCAGACTGAGGTTGCTGCTGCTCATCAGGCCGGCGTGCTCCTGCCGGGCACCGGCGGCTCATCAGCCTCGGCGGTGCAGGCCGTTAGCTTGGCAGCCAAGTCCGATGCGCCGCGCGTCGGGCCGCTGGGCAGGCTGCGCCCGGCCGATCTGCTTGTCGTGGCGCCGACCACGCTGCCGGCCGCGACGGTCTCGGCCATCCGCAAGCTGTCTGGTGTCACCGCGGCGAACCTGCTCGACGCCGCGCGTATCCAGGTCAACGGCGGATACGTTGCCATGCTCGGCGTAGATCCGTCGACCTTCCGTGACTTCGCAGCGAAGCCAACCGCCAAGTCCACGGTGCTCTGGCAGAACGTGGCCGCTGGCGGCGTCGCAATCTCCTACCTCATGGGCCAGCAGGAGAAGATCCCGCTCGGCGGGACCGTCAAGGTCGTAGGCGCGCGGACCGAGGAGATCCGGGTCGGCGGCTTCGGCACCGTGGGGATCAGCGGTGTCGACGCCGTCGTGTCTGACTCGGTTGCGCGCTCGCTCGGGATGCCGGCCGGGAACGCGATAGTTGTCAGCGCACCGCACGCCAACCTCAGCGCGCTGATCCGCCAGATCAAGCACAAGCTGCCGAAAGACGCGTCGGTGGCCGCACTGGTCGGGCAGGCGGCCCCGAGCGGGCTCAAGATCGATGCGGGCTGGGCCGGCGCGATCGGCGTCACCGCAGCCGACGGGCCAGGCCTGACGGCAGCGCAGACCAGGGCCTTCCTGACCGTCGCGCTCGACCAGGTCGGCAAGCGGTATGTATGGGGCGGCGACGGGCCCGATGTATTCGACTGCTCAGGGCTGGTGCAGTGGTCGTTGCGGCAGATCGGCATCGTCATGCCGCGGGTCGCCGTGAACCAGGCGCAGACTGGCCCGCGGGTTGCGCTGTCCGACCTCGAGCCTGGCGACCTGCTCTTTTACCACACCGACCCGACAGCGCCGACGTACATCTCGCACGTTGCGATCTACATCGGCAAGGGTCTCATGCTGCAGGCACCTGAGCCGGGCGAGGACGTCCAGGTCGTGCCCGCGATCTTCGGCGGCGGGTTCGCAGGCGCGGTCGCGATTTACCCGCGGATCGCAGCCGCGGTCGCCGCTGACTCACCCGAATGAACAGGCCGCCGCTCCGGGCTCGAAGGGCGTGAGTTACCGACTGACGCCCCAGGGGGCCCCGGGCTCGGTAACTCACGCCCCTTGCGCCAAGTTTGGCCGCGCTGACGGCATCGGAAACGGCGGCCCGCGTTGACTTATCTTCTATCAATGTGATATCACATTGATAGAAGATAACAAGAGGATCTAGCCGGACAGTTGCCCTGGCGCGACGTGGCCGGGAAAGCCACCCGCGACACACCACGTCGTCAAGCCGGTACCTAGGCAGGCGGCCGAAACTGCCCAGGACTTAGAGGCCAGGCCGGGATCCGGCAATGATCCTCATGCGGCGCGCGAGCATAGCTAACTCGCGCGCCAGGCCGTCAGCGTCGCCGTCTGGTGCACCCGCTGCACCCGCTCCGGTAGCTGGGGTAGCTGTGGCAAGCGGTCCTCCGCGCTCACGCGCAGGCGCTTACCCGTACCCGCTGCCGCCGCCTCGGCGGTATATCCGATTAGCGGCCTTTATCCCCGGCCGTGGCCCACACTTCACGGTTCAGGAACAGGCATATCGGGGAAAATAGGGCGCCGGAGCGTACCGCGGCCGTGAAAAGTCGGGGCCAGCAGGGATCCCTGGCCCTTGTGACCCGGATCTAGGCCAGGCAAAACACAATAAATCAGACGACGGAGTCGTCAGGTCGGTGCGCGCTCGCACTTCTGTGATCAACATCAGGGCGCGGAGACCGGCGCAGCAGCGTTCCCGCCCGCCTGAGCGTCAGCGGCGCGGGCGATCATGAGGCCGAGAAGAGGTGCTTGCACACTCAGGAGGATGGTGTAATCATAATTACATGGATACAGAAGAGCTTCGCGCCTGGTTCACCGGCCGTCTCCCTGCTGACTGGTTCACTGCCGCTCCTGAAGTCAAAGTCGACCGTGAGGAGATCACCGTCGTCGGCACCCTCGCCGAGACCGAGAACGCCGCTGGCGGCAGCGACGCCGAGTCCGCTGCGGCAGCCGAGGGGCGAAGCCGCCGGTTCCGCGAAGAGACTCGCGAGCACCGGATCGAGATCGCCCGCGAGGCCGAGCACAAGTTCGGCCGCAAGGTTTCCTGGGGCGTCGAATGCAATGGTCGCAGGGTGATGTTCACCACGTTCTCCGTGCCGGTCATGACGAGGCTGCGGCAGGCGGAGCGGCAGGTGCTCGACACACTGGTCGACGGCGGCGTGGCCCGCAGCCGCAGTGATGCGCTGGCGTGGTGCGTGCGCCTGGTCGGCGAGCACGAGGACGCCTGGCTGGCCGATCTGAGGTCGGCGCTGCGGAAGGTTGAGCAGGTCAGGGCCGACGGGCCGGGTCAGTAGCACCCCTGCGAAGGCTGGCGCGGGCGTCCGAGGGGACGTCCGCGCCGCTGACGTTCACCAGGGCGGGAACGCCGCTGCTCGAGCATCCGCAGACTGACAGTGCGCGGAGTGCCGGGCAAAACCCGTTCCGGTTGAAAACCGTTTCTTGGGCAGAACGTAACTGCGAGTGCACGTGCCAAAGCGATTAGCCCTGACCAGTCAGAATTGATCCGGGCAGGCCGGGGTACACTCCCCCAATCCCGGCTCTCAGGGTTTTGTGCCCTGCGTGGGGCTGGGGCCCCCGCAGCGGAGCTAACCGCAAAAGCCCTTGAGGAGGACCAGTCGTGGCGTATGACGTGAATGCGGCCCCGGCTCTGGCTGACCTCGAGACGAGTCTCGACGATGCTGGCCTGAAGAATCCCCGCGTGCGCGAGTACGTACGGCACTGGGCCGAACATACCGGCGCCGAGCGTGTCGAGGTCATCGGCGCGTCGGATGACGCCAGGCTTATCAGCGAGTCACTCAAGGCCGGCGAGATTTTGCCTGCAGGCGAAGGCCGTTACTACGCGCGCAGCTACGTCAAGGACACGGCCCGCTCGGAGGAGCGCACGATCGTGGCCACCGCTAACCCGGCGGACAAGGGCATTTACGACAACTGGCGGCCATCTGGCGAGATGCGCCCGCTGCTCGAGAAGCTCATGCGCGGCGCCTCAGCGGGAAAGACCATGTACGTCATCCCGTATCTGATGGCGCCGCCTGGCTCTCCGCTCGAGCCGTATGCCGTCGGCGTGGAGCTCACCGACCACCGCACTGTCGCGCTGCACATGATCCGCATGGCACGGTGCGGCGTCGAGCACGTGAACAACCTCGCCGACCCGAACCGGTTCGTGCGCGGCGTGCACGTCACGGGCGACCTGGCGAACCTCGGCCAGGGAACGCCGCAGGACAAGCGCTACTTCGTCACGTTCGCCGACGAGCGCACGATCCTGCATTTCGGCTCGTCCTACGGAGGGAACGCGCTGCTTGGCAAGATCGCGCACGGCCTCCGGCAGGCGGCCTACGACGGGTGGGCTTCCGGTGAGTTCCTGGCCGAGCAGTTCATGCTGATCGGCATCACTGACAAGGAGACCGGCCGGACCTGGCACATCGCCGGCGGCTTCCCCAGCGCGTCCGGCAAGACCAACCTGGCCATGATGCTTGCTCCTGACAGCCTCGGCGATCGCTATCACGTCGAGTTTTACGGCGACGACATCGCCTGGATGCGTGTCGACCCCAGGGACGGGAGGATCTACGCGATCAATCCCGAGTTCGGGGTCTTCGGCGTCGCCAAGGACACCAACGAGGTAACCAACCCGACCGCCCTCCGTTCGGTCGGACCGGACACCAACGTTTTGTTCACCAACGTTGCCTACAACGACGACAGCCATGAGGTGTGGTGGGAAGGCAGGACGCCGGAGCCGCCAACTGACGTGACCGGCTGGCGCGACTGGACCGGGCAGCTGATCTCAGAGCGTTCACCCGAGGAGCAGGGCAAGCCCTGGGCGCACCCGAACAGCCGTTTCACGACCACGCTGACCAATGTGCCGAATATCGCGCCAGATTTTGACGCGCGCAGCGGCGTGCCCGTCGACGCGATCATCTTCGGCGGTCGCACCCGGGATCGCGAGCCGCTGATCCGGGCCATTACTGACCTCGCCGAGGGCGTCTATGACGGCCTGACGCTCGGCGCCGAGGCAACCTTCGCGGCCGAGGGCGTAGATGGCCAGCTCCGGTACGACCCGATGTCGATGCGGCCGTTCATGTCCTATCCAGAAGGTGCCTACGCGGCTCACTGGCTCAAGATCATCGGTGCCGCCAGCGATCAGCCGATCTTCGCCCACGTCAACTGGTTCCAGCGCGACCCTGACGACGGTCACTTCCTGTGGCCGGGCTACCGCGAGAACCTGCGCCCGCTGCTGTGGCTGCTGCGCCTCCGGGACGGCGAGGTCCAGGGCAAGCAGACGCCCGTGGGCATCGTCCCGACGAAGGAGGAGCTCGACCTCGACGGCGTCGATATCCGCCCTGAGGACCTCGACGAGCTCCTCAGCATCGACACCGGCCGGTGGACGACGGAGATGGCGCATCGCGAAGCGCACCTGGCGCAATTCGACGGCCTGCCGGAGGAGATCTGGGCAGCGCACCGCCGAGTCGCAGCCGCACTCGCCGCCAAGGCAGGCTGAGCCACATCAGGCTGCCCGGAGCACGCTGACCTGCGAACGGCGGCAGGAACCAGCCGTGTGGGGGGTGTAGCTTTCGAACGCGACGATGTTAACGTTCCGTTATGGGAGCACTACGTTGCGTCGATGGTTCTGTGCTATCCGTGGAGGCGGTAGCCTGCCGGGACGCCGCAGGGCAGCCGTACGAGATCACCCTCCAGCTGGCCAGGAACTCGGTACCGTTCGCGGCCGTCGGCCAGCGCTGCGGCTATCAGTTCTCGGAGCTGGCCGAGCGCGTCAGCGCAGCCCGGCTCGACCCGGAGCAGGCCGCTGCGTGGCCTGACCCGGACGACCGCTTCCCCGGCGCGTGCGCCGGCCCCGGTTCCGGCGCCCTGCCCGGCGACCACGAGTTCTTCACCCTGCGCTCACGGGACCGTGACGACCTGCCCGGGACGGGCGAGCTGCGCTGCGTACTACGGTCAACTGCGGTCTGGCAAGGCGAGTGCATGGGTACCGGTTACCGCTTCGAGGCGGCCACTCACCGCCAGCACCCGCAGGGGCTTCCCGGCCAGCACCGCGAGCCTGAGAACGACATGCTCCAGAACACAGTGCTGCAAAACACAGTGCCGGAAATCACGGGATCCCAAATCCCAGGGCCCCGGAGAACAGGGCATCGAAGCGCAGGGTCCCAGCCTGCCGGGCCCCAGGCTGGCGGGCCCCAGGCTGGCGGGTCCCAGGCTGGCGGGTCCCAGGCTGGCGGGCCCCAGCCTGGCGAGCCTGCGCCGGCGCCAGGGCTGTCCGCCAGGCCCGGGCAGCGGATCTCGCCTGCCCGGCGCGCTGCTGGCCGCGCCGGCCGGTGGCACCTGACCAGGCGGGCGTTCATCGAGGCCTGGGGTGACGACGGAGTCGGGGTGCGGGCTGTCCTGACCTCAGCTGAACTGGTGGCATTCTTGGATACGGTTCTCAGGGAGCCCGCGAATCCTGAGTCAGCAGGGGCTGGTGCCTCTGCCGGGAGTGTCCTGGCCGAGGGTATGCCAGCTACCGGGCAGGTAACGGCCGGAGTTCCGGCGGCCAGTGTCGCCAGTCAGAGGGTATCGGCGGACGGCAAGGCAGTGACTGAGCCGCCAGGCGGCACGGCAGTGCCGTTATGGCGGCAGCGAGGAAAGGTGCCGGATGGGATTGCGCGATCTCGTCTACCGGCTCTACGAGCACAGGCTCGAGGCGACGCTGTCCCCTCAGGCGATTCCCCGCCACGTCGGGGTCATGTGCGACGGCAACCGCAGATGGGCAAGGTCCGCGGGACTCGCTGACGTTAGCAGCGGTCATCAGGCGGGTGCTGACAAGATCTTCGAGCTGCTTGCGTGGTGCCAGGAAACCGGAGTCGAGGTTGTCACGCTGTGGCTGCTGTCTACTGACAACCTGACCAGGGAATCGGCCGAGCTCGAGCCGCTGCTGCGGATCATCGAGGACACCGTCAGGGAACTGGTCGCGCAGGACTGGCACGTCAAGCCCGTGGGTGCGCTCGACCTGCTGCCAGCCGACACCGCGCAGGTGCTCAAGGACGCGGGTGAGGTCACGGCAGGACACGGCGGCCTGCTGGTGAACGTCGCCGTCGGCTACGGCGGCCGCCGGGAGATCGCTGACGCCGTCCGGTCGCTACTGCAAGAGCACGCCACCAAGGGCACCACCATCGAGGAGCTAGCCGAGGTCCTCGATGTGGACCACATTGCTGAGCACCTGTATACGGCCGGGCAGCCCGATCCGGACCTGGTCATCAGGACCTCCGGGGAGCAGCGCCTCGGCGGGTTCCTGCTCTGGCAGAGCGCCCACTCAGAGTTCTACTTCTGTGACGCTTACTGGCCGGCCTTCCGCCGGCTCGACTTCCTCCGCGCGTTGCGGTCGTACGGCGAGCGCAACCGGCGGTTCGGCGCCTGACCGGCGGCACGCTAACCGACTGGCCTGGCCCTATTCGCAGAGCTGAATGGTAGTGACATCGCACACGTTGGTCGTGAACAGCTAGTTACGGTACTTCCGCCGCTCGGTTCCCTTGGGTACCGTCTGAACTGACGGGCGGTGCCTAGCCGCCCGCCGGGAAGGCCCTTGAGATCCTCGAGCTTCGCGTCCTGGTGCGCAGGCGAGATGAGCGATGGGCCGGGTTCCCGGCCTCTCGCTGGCCGGACCCGGTCCCGCCGACACGTCTGTGTCCGACCGCGGCGCCCGCGTGGCGCCCAGGGGAGAGCGAGTGGCCAGTTCCTCAGCACGCCGATCCGCGTCCGCCTCGCGGGATGCTGCTCCTGCAGCCCCCGCCCAGTCAGGTAGTGCCCAGTCAAGTACAGCCCAGTCAAGCAGTGGCTCGAGTGTTGCCGGAGCGCCGGGCACGCCGAAGCACGCGGAGTTCGTTAGTTCCAGCCAGCCGCGCCGTACCTACGTCCTCGACACCAGCGTGCTGCTGGCGGACCCGGCGGCCACCGGCAGGTTCGCCGAGCACCGCGTGGTGCTGCCGATCGTTGTCATCACCGAGCTAGAGGCCAAGCGGCATCATCCCGAGCTCGGGTACTTCGCCAGGCAGGCGCTCAGGTACCTCGATGACCTCCGGGTCACCTACGGGCGCCTCGACGCCGACCTGCCGGTCGGCGACTCGGGCGGCAGCGTCAGGGTCGAGCTCAACCACTCCGACCCATCGGTGCTGCCGGACGGGTTCCGGCTAGGTGACAACGACACGAGGATTCTCTCCGTCGCACGCAGTCTGGCTGCTGAGGGCGAGAGCGTGATCCTGGTCAGCAAGGACCTGCCACTGCGGGTCAAGGCGGCGGCGATCGGACTGACGGCGCAGGAGTACCGGGCGGAGCTGCCGCCGGACTCCGGCTGGACGGGCATGGCTGAGCTGGACGTGACCGCGGCTGAGATTGACGAGCTGTACGACACCGGTCATCTTGAGCTTGAGGCGGCACGGGACCTGCCATGCCATACCGGCCTTGTCCTGATTTCGGGCGTGGCCGGCTCTGGCAGCGCGCTCGGGCGAGTCCAGCCTGATAAGTCGGTCAAGCTGGTACGCGGCGACCGGGAGGCGTTCGGGCTGCGCGGCAGAAGTGCTGAGCAGCGGATCGCTCTGGACCTGCTGCTGGACAGCGAGGTCGGCATCGTGTCGCTTGGCGGCCGGGCAGGCACTGGCAAGTCGGCGCTGGCCCTGTGCGCTGGCCTTGAAGCCGTAATGGAGCGCCGCCAGCACCGTAAGCTCGTCGTCTTCCGGCCGCTGTATGCGGTAGGTGGCCAGGATCTCGGCTACCTGCCCGGCTCGGAAGCAGACAAGATGAACCCGTGGGCGCAAGCGGTGTTCGACACGCTGTCTGCCGTGACATCGCAGAGCGTCATCGACGAGGTCATCGACAGGGACATGCTGGAGGTTCTGCCCCTCACCCATATCCGCGGCAGGTCGCTGCACGATTCATTCGTGGTCGTAGACGAGGCGCAGTCACTGGAACGAGGCGTGCTGCTGACTGTCCTGTCCAGGATCGGCGCCGGTTCCAGGGTCGTGCTGACCCATGACATCGCCCAGCGTGACAACCTGCGGGTTGGCCGCCACGATGGCGTCGTTGCCGTCATCGAGAAGCTCAAGGGCCACCCGCTGTTCTCGCACGTCACGCTAGTCAGGTCTGAGCGCTCGCCGATCGCGGCTCTCGTCACCGAGATGCTGGAGGACTCGGGCCTCTGAGCTGGCCGCAGGCACCGCAGGAGGCGGCCCCGGGCGGTTTGCCCTGGGCCGCCGCCGACTCGCGCAAAAACGCGGCGGAAGGTACCGTGACTCGCGTTATGACCCCGCACGACGCGACGAGCAGCCCGCCGGCATCCGCCGAGCACGTTGTCACTGGCTTGCCTGAACCGGTCTCGGTGGTCATGCCGGTGCGCAACGAAGAGCACTACATCGCCGAGTCGGTCGGCTGCATCCTCGGCCAGCGCTACGACGGCGAGCTAGAGCTAGTGATTGCGCTCGGCCCGTCGCGCGACCGCACGGCGGAAGTCGTCCGGCGCCTGGCCGAATCCGATTCGCGGATCAAGGTCATCGACAATCCCACCGGCCAGATCGCCACTGCGATCAACCTGGCCCTGGCCGCCTCCCGGCATCCTGTCGTTGTCCGGGTCGACGGCCATTCCATGCTTCCCGACGGCTACATCCAGACCGCCGTCGACACGTTGCGCGAGACCGGTGCCGTCAACGTGGGCGGAATGATGGCCGCGGCGGGTATCACGCCCTTCCAGCAGGCGGTGGCCTGGGCGATGACCTCCCCGTTCGGGGTAGGCGCCGCCAGGAACCACACTGGCGGTGAGCCCGGTCCGGCTGACACCGCCTACCTCGGCGTGTTCCGCCGCGCGGCGATCGAGCAGGTGGGCGGCTACAACGAGGACTTCAAGGTTGCCGAGGACTGGGAGCTTAACCACCGCATCCGCCAGGCCGGCGGCCTCATCTGGTTCCAGCCAGCCATGCGCGTGACTTACCGGCCTCGCGCGACCGTGGCAGAACTCGGCGTCCAGTACTTCCGCTACGGCAGGTGGCGGCGCGCCGTCGCGCGCGAGCATGCCGGCACGATCAACCTGCGCTACCTCGCTCCGCCCATCGCGGTCGCTGGCGTGGCTGCCGGGACGCTGCTCGGCCTGGCCGGGCTCGGCGGCCTGGCCGCTGGTGGCTGGCCGGGATGGCTGACGCTCGGATTCGTGCTTCCGGCCGGCTACCTGGCGGGAATCGTGGCGCTTGCCGCGTGGGCAGGCAGGCAACTGCCGCCACGGGTAGCGAGCCGGGTGCCGGCCGCCCTCGCGACGATGCACATGTGCTGGGGAGCAGGGTTCCTGACCAGCCCGCGCAGCCTCGTTTCCCAAA
>Ga0335072_10009155_pt1 | contig 14309 bp, 11 predicted proteins | sample Lox_Sample_21_FD_206725 | JGI IMG/M metagenome (GOLD analysis project Ga0335072, IMG submission 206725) | Soil microbial communities from Loxahatchee National Wildlife Refuge, Florida, United States - Lox_Sample_2.1 | ecosystem: Environmental > Terrestrial > Soil > Wetlands | place: USA... | reverse complement strand
GAACAGGCTGAACTGCGCCGCATGTGGGAGGCGGTCAGGCAGGGCCGCGGGCGGGTCGTCGGCCTGGTCGGCGATTCCGGGATGGGCAAGACGGCGCTGGTGGAGTGGTTCCTGCGAGACGCCCATCCGCAGCGGCGGGTCTGGGTCAGCGGCGCCCGCGAGGAGCACACGCTGTCCCTGGGCATCCTGGCCCAGGTGGTCAGCGCCCTGACCGGCCCGTCCGGCCGGCCGCCGCAATGGGCGGCCCTCAATCCCGAGGCCGACCCGATACTGGTCGGGCAGGGCCTGCTGGATGATCTGCGGGACGCCGGCGAGCTGATCCTGGTCCTGGACGACGCGCAGTGGGCGGACCGTCAATCGCAGGTCGCGCTGCGATTCGTGGCCCGGCACATGCTCGGCTGCCCGGCCCTGGTCATCGTGATCCAGCCCGACGAGGCGGGGCTCGACGACGGCTGGCGGCGAGTCTTCGAATCCGGGCACGGCACGCTGCTCAGGCTGGGCGGGCTGGCCCCGGACGAACTCGTCCGGCTGGCTGCCGCGCGGGGGCACTTCGGCCTGTCACCGGCGGGAGCCGCCCGATTGCACCTGCACACGGGCGGCAATCCGCTGTACGCCAGCGCGCTGCTCGATCAGGTTCCGATGCGGTACATCGTCTCGGGTCAAGGTCCGCTGCCCGCTCCGGTCACCCTGGCCGAGACGGTGACGGCCACCCTGGCCGCCCGTAGCGAGGCGGTTCAGTCGCTGCTGTGTGCCGGTGCCATCTTGGGGCTGACCTTCGACGTGGCCCAGGCGCGCGCCCTGGCCGGCATCGCCGATGCCGTGCCGCCGCTGGACGAGGCGGTCGCGACCAGGCTCGTGGCGCCGGTGCCGGGCACGGGCGGGCGGCAGTTCGCGTTCAGTCACGGGCTCGTGCAGCAGGCGATCTACGACCACATGGGCCTGGCCCGACGCCGGGACCTGCACCGGCGCGCGGCCGTCCTGCTGACCGGGGCCGAGGCGCTGCGGCACCGGGTCCTGGCCGCCGACGGCGAGGCCGACGCGGACCTGGCCGCCGACCTCGATCGGCAGGCCGCGCTGGATTCCTCGCACGGCGAGCGCGCGGCCGCCGCCGACCATCTCCAGCAGGCCCTGCTGCTGACTCCGCCCGGCCCGGAGCGATCTCCGCGGCTGCTGGCCGTGGTCGAGGCCGAGCTGATCGCGGGGAACGCCGCGAGCGTGAGCCGCTACGCGGCCGAACTCGCGGCCGGCGGGGGCGATCCCTGGTGGGACTACGTGGCGGGCTACCAGGCACTGCTGGCCGGCGACGTGGAGCAGGCCAAGCTCCGGCTGACCCGCGCGCTGGACAGCGTCGCCGCCCGCGGCGCGCCGCCCCGGGCCCCCGCGGATCTACGGGCCCGCATCGCGGCCATGCTGGCCATCTTCGGCGCCGTGTCGCTGTCCTACCCCGAGATGGTCGAGTACGGGCAGATGGCGGTCCAGGAACGCAGCACGGATCTGTGGGTCTCGGCGTTCGCCTGGTTCGCGCGGACCCTCGGACTGGGCCTGGCGGGCCAGGGCGTCCAGGCCCTGGCCGACCTCGACGCCGAGGGCAGCTGGCCCGGCCTGGACACGCTGGTGGCCCGCGGGATGGTCGAGCTCTGGACGGACCAGCTCGAGGACGCGCACCGGCATCTGAGGGCCAGCGTCGATCGCGCCTACCGGGGCGAGGTGCTGCGCGTCGGCCAGGCGCTGGCGTTCCTCGGCGAGGCCGAGTACCGGCGCGGCCTGCTGGTGGAATCGGTCCTGCACACCGAACTGGCCGTCGGGGACGCCGAGGAGAACCAGCGGTTCTGGGACTACGCCCTGCTGCACGGGCTGGCCTGCTATCCGCGGGCGGCCCGCGGCGACTGGGCCGAAGCCGAGGCTCACGCGCATGCCGCCGCGCAGTGGGCGCCGCTGGTCGGCACGCGGTCCGGGCTGGTCTCGGCGGCGGGGACCCGGGCCGTCATCGCCCAGGCGCGGGCCGACTCAGCCGCCCTGCTGAAGGCCGCCGAAGACATGGACGCCCTGTTCGACCCGCTCGAGCCGGGCGTCACCGTGCTCGGCCCGCTGCGGGCCGCGGCGCTCGCCGACCTGGGCCGGACCAGCGAGGCGGCCGCCGCGCTGAACCTGTACACCGAGCGCTTCGGCCCGATCGGCAGGAGATCCGCGCAGATGGGCATGGCCCGGGTGCGAGGCCGGATCGCGGCGGCCCGGGGCGAGTACGCCGACGCCCTGGCCAGCTACGACGAGGCTCTCGGGCTGGCCAGGTCACTCGGCCTGCCGCTGGAGGCCGGCCGGATCGAGATGCTGACCGGTCAGTGCCTGGCCGCCAGCGGCCGGTACGGCGCGGCCGGAACCCGGCTCCGGTCGGCGCTGCAGCAGTTCACCGATATCGGAGCGGCCGCCTACCGGGCCCAGGCCTCCGACGTGATCCGCCGCCTCGGGCTTTCTCCCGACCCTCAGCCCGACCCGCTGGCCAGCCTCAGCGGCGCCGAACAGCGGGTGGCGCTGCTGGTCAAGGACGGGCTGTCCAACCGCGAGATCGCCAGAACCCTATTTATCCAGCCGGGCACCGTAGAATTCCACCTCACCAATATCTACCGGAAACTCGGTGTATCCGGCCGCATTGCCTTGCGGCGGTTCCTCAATCCACCCCAGTAGGCGCACGGTGTTTTCCCGGGGTCATTCCCCAGTGCAGCCAGTGGTTGCGCCGGGCAGACTTGGGGCAGCAATTGATGCGCGAGCGGTCCCGGGTGGGCCGGATCGGGGCCGAGCGCCCAGGGGCATCGGCACGATTTCCTGGGGTCATTCCCCAGTGTGCCCTCCAGTTGAGCCGGCCAGACTTCAGGTAGCAATGGATGCGAGGGCGGTCCCAGGAGGGTAAATGTCGTGGGAGCTGTCTCAGGTCGGCTGGCTGGTACGGCAGAGCGGCTCGGTGGCCGTGCTGCCGTGGGCGGCGACCTGCATGGCATGCCGCCAGCGCTCCAAGGGTGGCTTGACCTCATGCTGTGGGCTAGCGATCTGCTTCATGTGCATTTACGGGTCCAGGCCCAAGGTCTGCCCGCTGTGCGGATGGGCGGTCGGGCACCGGATGGCCGGAACGGCCTCAAGCTCATCCACGGAGGGAGGGGGGAGGTCCCCCGTGCCTTAGGGCACGGGGGACCAGACCCAGTACCGCGCAACCCCAGGAGACCAGCGCCGTTCTCCTGGGGTCATTCCCCAGTGCGGCAGGTCGCCGCCCAAGCGGTGGCGCTGGTCTCGACCGGGCCTGCGGGCAGCAGGCAGCGGCACCGCTCGCGCAGTTCGGCCCGGCGATCCGGGGTCAGCGCCGCCACGTAGGCCCCGGCCGGGCCGACGCCGAGCGTGAACGGCTCCCACCATTGCTCGAAGCTGGCCTGGCGGACCCGGACGGTCAGCGTGCCCGCCTGGGCCTGGCCCAGTCCGGCCTGGGCGAAGAGCTGAGCCAGATGGCCTTCGCGGACTCCGGCCAGGCCCGACTCGTCGTCGGCGGCCGGATCCAGCTCGCGCACGGCGGACCAGAACGTGGTCAGCGGTCCGCGCCCGCCGGCATGGTCCCACACGCAGGCCGCGACGATCCCGCCGGGCCTGGTCACCCGGCCCATCTCCCGCAGGCCCTGGACCGGATCGGTCATGAAGTGAACGACCAGCTGGGCCAGCGCGGCATCGAAGGCGCCGTCCGGGAACGGCAGCTGCTCGGCCGGTGACTGCCGGACATCCACCCCGGGCAGGCGCTCGCGTACCGCGGCGGCGAACGAGGCGGAGGGTTCCACCGCGAGGACCGCGTCCGCGCCCGCCCGACGTACCAACTCGGCGGTCAACGCACCCGGCCCGCAGCCCACGTCCAGTAGCCGCTGCCCGGCCTGGACCCCGGCCAGGTCGGCGAACTGTACGGCGAGCGGCTCGGCGTACCGCCCCATGAACCGCAGGTAGACATCCGCGCTGACCTCGAAGCTCACGGGAGCAACCTACCCGTCCGGGCTCCCCGGGTCGGGGGTGGTGAGCGGCTCGAGCAGGTCGATGAGCGGCTGGTGGCCGAAGTAGCGGGACCAGCCGAGCGGGGTGGAGTCGAACCGGTGGTCGCGGATGTCCGGGTCGGCGCCGAGCCGCAGCAGGGTCTGGGCCAGCTCCAGGTTCCCGTCCTCGGCCGCCTTGTGCAGGGCGGTCTGCCAGGGCTGATCGCTGGGTACGTCCGTCCGGCCCCTGGCGTTGACGTCGAAGCCCAGCCCGGCCAGGATCTCGACCGCCGCCGGGCGCCCGCGCGCGGCGGCCCACGTGATCAGCGCCGGCCGGGCCGAGCGGACCTGTCCGGCCAGCCCGGGATGGTCACGCAGCAGCCGGTCGAGGCTGGCCCGGTCGCTGCCTATCTCCGGAGCCAGCACGGCCGCGATGAACGCCTCGGCCGGATCGAGGCCGAGCGGCGGAGCGCCGTGCGCGACCAGGTAGTCGACCAGGTCGGCGTGGCCGGTGGTGGCGGCCACGGCGGTCGCGGTGGCGCCGCCGTCGAGCGTGGACGTGACGTCCACGCCGTGGCTGACCAGGAGGTGGACCCGCTCGGTCATGCCGTGGGTGATGGCCCAGGCGAGTTCGCCGCGGAGCATCTGGGCCGGGGTGTCGAGCGCGTCGCCGAGCCGCCGGCGCCACGGGCCGCCGTCGCCGCGGCCCAGGCCGAACTCGAACAGGAGCTCCAAGTGGTCGTGGCCCGGCTCGAACATCCGGTTGTAGAGCGCCTGGCCGGCGTTCGGGTCGGCCCCGGCCTCCAGGAGCAGCCGGGCGCAGGCCAGGACGGCGCCTTCGGCGATCTGCGGGTCGTACCGGGAGTAGGCGAGGTACATCAGCGGCGGCCATCGGAACGGGCCGCCCTCGCGGCGGGCGGCGGCCGGATCGGCGGCCAGGAGGTGCGCCAGCGCCGCGTGGTCGGCCGCCGCGGCGGCCGCGGGCACGCTGCCGACGGTGATCTCCGGGTGCCCGGCGAGCAGCCGGCGCCCTTCGGCCCAGCGCTCCGGCTGGTCGTCGGCGTAGTACAGCGTGACCAGCCGGAGAAACTCATCGGCCCGGCTGGCGGGGGCGCCGGCGATCATGCGGTCGGGGAACCGGCTGTAGCGCTCGATGACCTCGACATGCCGCTTGAGGCGGGCCCAGCTGGGAAAGCCGTACCTGCGCGCCACCACGAGCTGCGCGGCGTGCAGCCGAAGCGGGCGGGGCGCGTCCGGAAAGCGCTGGGTGACCTCGGCGAGTGCCTCGGGATCGCGGGCCAGAACGGCTCGCCGCAGGTCCTTGGCCTGGTTGCGGAGCTGTTCGAGACTGGGCTCATCGGGGAGGTCCGCCACGGAGGGCTCCTTTCGCGTGCCTGCGGTCCGCGTCGTCAGGCCGAAAGGAGGATGGCGGCCAAACCCTCAGTGCGCTCTCAGGCGGGCTCTGCCCTTCCCGCGGACCGGAGGCCCCCTGCGGGCCTGGTTCAGCTTAACGCGGGGGGCCCCGGACCCTCAGTAGCTGGCCGGGGTGTTACGGATGACGATGAGGGTGACGATCTGGCCGTCGCGGACGGTGAAGTAATTGGTCAGGATCAGCTCGTCCGGCAGGTTGGTGTGGTCGAAGTCGCCGTCGTAGCGGCCGCGGACGATGGTGTCGCCGTGGTGGTCGAGGACCTCGGTCACCGCGACGGTCACCCGGTCGCCGACCAGTTCCCTGGCCACCCAGCGGCGGACGGCCTCGATGCCCCGGAACTCCCGGTGCGCGTCGTTGACCAGCGCGTCGTCGGCGAAGGTGGCCACGATGGCGTCCTCGTCGAACGCGTTGACGGCGGCGATGTGCTCGGCCAGCACGGGGGCCAGAGCGGTGGTGTCGGTCATGTCGGCTCCTTGTCGGGGGCTTGCTTCGCGGTTCACTCCACCCTCGGTGCTCCCTGCGCCGGAGGGTCAAGGCCGCGTCTGGCTGCTGGCTGTCCGGTAAGGGGAGGGTTGACAATGGCCTCATGTCACGGCGGGGCAGCACGCTGCGGATGGTGCGGTCCGGCAGGTCTGTGTCGGTCGGCGAGCAGGTCAGCGCGGACGGCGAGTTCGCCGTGTACCGGGTCGGCGGCGCCCCGTTCACGGTCAGGTGGTATCCAGGCCTGCCGGGCACCTCCGAGCTGGCCAAGCTGCTGACGTGGCTGGTGGACACCGGATCCCCGCACCCGGCGTTCAGCTGGCCGGCCGACGCGGTGGTGAGCGACGAGATACCGGGGTTCGGCCTGGTCATGCCGGTCCAGGCCCCGGGTCTGGAGCCGCTCGGTGACCTGCTCTCCCGGGCCGGGGGCCTGCCGTTCCCGGTCCTGATCGCGATCGGCCGTCAGCTGGTGAGCGCGTTCGATGCGCTGCACGAGTCGTGGTTGTGCTACCGCGACGTGAGCCTGGAGAACGTGCTGGTCGATCCGCAGAAGGCCGAGATCGCCCTGATCGGCATCGACGCCATCGGGCCCTACCTGATCGACGGGTCCGTCGGGGCGGCCTCGCCGTTCATGGCCCCGGAGGTGGTGCGCGGCGAGGCGCCGGTTTCCTGGCGGACCGACCGGCACTCGCTGGCGGTGCTCTTGTTTTTCCTGTTCATGCACGGGCATCCGCTGCGCGGCAGGAACGCCGGTACGGGCGGCGGGGAGGAGGGCGAACTGGCCCTGCAGGCGTTCGGGCTGGAGCCGGTCTTCGTGTTCGATCCCCGGGACGACTCCAACCGGCCGGTACCCGGCGATCCGGTCCTGCGCTGGTGGCCCGGCTATCCCCGGTTCTTCCGCGACCTGTTCGAGCAGGCCTTCACCGCCGGGCTGGCCGACCCCGGGAAACGGGTCACCGAGGAACAGTGGCTGTCGGCCCTGGCCCGGCTGGAAGAGTGGCGCCCGAGCCGAGATTGACTCTCCGGTAACGGGAGGGCCGACAATGGGCTGATGGCAGCAGGGCTCACCGTGGGCGACTTCTCCCGCGCCACTCACCTCAGCATCAAGACGCTGCGCCACTACCATGAGGTGGGCCTGCTCGAGCCGGCCGCGGTGAACCCGGACACGGGCTACCGCTACTACTCGGCCGGCCAGATCCCCGCCGCCCAGGTCATCCGCCGCCTGCGCGACCTGGAGATGCCGGTCGCCGACGTCAAGGCGGTGCTGGCCGCGCCGGACGCGTCCGCCCGCAACGCCCTGATCGCCGCGCACCTGGACCGGCTGGAGGCCGAGCTGGCCCAGACCCGGGCCGCGGTCGAGTCGCTGCGCAACCTGCTGCAGCCGCCGGACGGCGCGACGGCCATCGAGCACCGCAGCGTACCCGCCACCGCAGCGGCCGCCATCGGGGCGGTCGTCGACCGGGCCGACGTCCTGGCCTGGTGGCAGGGCGCCCTCGGCGAGCTGCGCGCCACGGTCCGGGCCCAGGGCCTGCGGGCGGCCGGGCCGAGCGGCGGCGTCTACGCCAGCGAGCTGTTCCAGCGGGACCGCGGCCAGGCCACCGTGTTCATCCCGGTGGCGGGGCGCGTCCGCGCCATCGGGCGGGTCGCGCCGCTGGTGGTTCCGGCGGCCGAACTCGCTATCATCAGCCATCACGGCTCGCTCGCCGACGCGGACCTGAGCTACGCCAAGCTCGGCTCGTACGCGACCACGCACGAGATCAGCGTCGACGGGCCGCTCCGTGAGTACTACCTGCGCGGCGCCGAGGACACGCCGGACGAGGCGGAATGGAGGACCGAGATTGGCTGGCCCATCTTCCGCGCCGACGCCCCCGTTGTTTAGCGCCCGGGTGCGCCGGGTCACGCGCCGCTTCGCCGAGGTGGTCTGCCCGCCCGGGATGCGCGCGCACCACCGGACGGACCGGGTCCTGGCCGAGTTCGAGCTCACGGTCGGCGCGCTGGCCCCGGCGGCCCGCAAGGGCCTGACCACCGCGATCGTCGTCCTGGACCAGGGCGCCCGGCTGTACCCGCGGGCCCGGGGACGGCGGTTCAGCGCACTGGACGACCAGGCCGCCGAGGCGTACATCCGGGCCCTGCTGACCCGCGGAGGCGTGGCAGCCCAGCTGGCCCAGCGGCTGCGGGGCCTGGTGGTGATGTGCTACTACGAGCTGCCCCCGGCCCAGCGCGAGATCGGCTACGACCCGGCTCCCTACATCGCGGCCGTGTCCCGCCGCCGCCTGGAGTCCTACGGCCCGGAGATCGCCGCGGGCGAGGCGGCCGTCACCGCGAGGCAGGAACCATGATCGTGGCCAGAAATGGGCGCTATTTGGTCAAAACTGGCCACGATCATGAAAACGCCTCACGAGGGGAGGGGCGGGGGTGAGGGTGCCGGAGGGGGTGACCAGGGCGGTTGATGTCGCGGGGAATACGAGCGTGGAGTGCGACGTGGTGATCGTGGGGTCCGGGGCGGGCGGGGCGACGATGGCGGCGGAGCTGGCCGAGGCGGGCCTGGACGTGGTGGTGATCGAGGAGGGCGGCTACCACCCGACCGAGTCGTTCCGGGCCGAGAGCGTACGGGCGCTGCGCACGCTGTACCGGGACGGGGGCGGCGGGATGACGATCGGGCGGCCGTCGGTGCTGTTCGCCGAGGGCCGGTGCGTGGGCGGCTCGACGGTGGTCAACGGGGGGATGTCCTGGCGGACCCCCGACCGGGTGCTGGCCCGCTGGTCGGAGGAGGTGCAGGCGGTCAGCGAGCAGGACCTGGAGCCGTATTTCGCCCGGGCCGAGGCCCGGCACTCGGTCGGCCTGCAGGACCCGGAGACGATCGGGCGGGATTCGGAGCTGCTGAAGGCGGGCGCGCAGGCCAAGGGCTGGGCCGTCGTCTCGAACCGGCGCAACCAGCTGCACTGCGCGGGCACGAACAACTGCATCAGCGGCTGCCCGACCGGCGCCAAGCGATCGATGCTGGTGACCAGCGTGCCGCGGGCCCTGGCCCTGGGCGCGCGGCTGTTCGCCGACTGCCGGGTGGACCGCATCACCCGTTCCGGACCCAGCGTCACCGGCGTGAGCGGCCACTTCACCGCGGGCCGCACGCTGACCGTCCGGGCCCGGACGGTGATCGTGGCGGGCGGCGCGATCCAGACGCCGGCCCTGCTGGGCAGGTCGGGGCTGCGGCCGGCGTCGGGGCAGCTCGGCCGCAACCTGTCCCTGCACCCCAACGCCAACGTGGTCGCCTTCTTCGACTCCGACGTCACCGGGTGGCACGGCGTCCACCAGGCCTTCCAGGTCCGCGAGTTCACCGCCGAGGGGATCATCCTGACCGCGGACAACCTTCCTCCGCCGATGCTGGCCGCCATGCTGCCGGCCTACGGCCGGGAGCTCGGAGAGCTGATGGCGGACTACAACCACGTGGTGACCGCGGGCCCGCTGGTCACCGACTCCGGGGCAGGCCGGGTGCGGAACGTCCCTGGCCTGGGCACGCAGGTCTTCTACCGGCTGACCGACACCGCCGCGGCCCGCCTGGTGCGCGGCATCGAGCTGACCGCGGAGGCGCTGTTCGCGGCGGGAGCGCGCCGGCTGCTGCTCCCCTTCGACGGCGCGCCCGCGGTGCACAGCCCCGATCAGCTGCGGAACCTGCTGGCCCGCCCGGTGCCCAAGACCTCGATGCAGGTGTACTCGATTCACCTGATGGGCACCGCGCGGATGAGCGAGGACCCGCGGCGCGGCGTCACCGACAGCTTCGGGGCGGTGCACGGCGTGCCCGGGCTGTTCGTCGCCGACGCCAGCTTGTTCCCCGGCCCGATCGGCATCAACCCGATGGAGACGGTCATCGCGCTGGCCATGCGCAACGCGCGGCGGCTCCTGGGCGCGTTACGGCCGGCGTTACTGCCAGATGGCGACCGGGGTGCCCGGCACGTAGACGTAGCCGCCGGAGCCCCGCTTGGCGTTCGGGTCCTTGGCCAGCGTGGAATAGTCGATGCCGAACTGATACATCTGGCCGGCGCTGACCTTGTGGTAGGTCGGGTTGGGTCCCTGGATGATGCCGAGGTCGGTGAACGACCCGTCCTGGAAGAAGAACTGCTTGGGGTTGACCACGAACCCGTCGGCCCCGCCGATGATGATCCAGCTGATCACCGCGCCCCCGGTCTGGTCGCCCTGGGTGTCGATCTCCGCGATGCGGGAACCCTCGGGCGTGGTGTACCAGGACAGCTGGTTCGGGTCCGTGCTGTCGGTGGACTTGAGCCTGGCCTCGGGCGGCGTGATGTTCTTGATCGCGTCCAGCCGGGCGGTGCTCTCGTCCAGCAGGCAGGACGAGATGCTGACCACGTCGAGGCTGCCGCCGGTGTTGAAGGCCGCCTTGCACACCGGTCCCCGCGCGGCCAGCCACGCGCTGTTCTGGGCCACGATGGCGGCGCGCACGTTGTTCAGCGGGGCGCTGTTCCAGAAGCCCTGCTCGATGGCGTCGATCTGGGCGTCGACGTTCTCGGTCTTGATCTCGTAGCACTGCTCGATGCCCAGCGTGGTCGGCTGGGTCCCGCAGTCGACCGGGCCGGTCCGGGTCCGGGCCGGGTGACCCGGGTCGAACGGCTCGACGATCGGCACGAAGGCCGGCGCGGTGGAGGCGTCGCTGATGGTGGGCTTGGGCGACGAGGTGGCCGAGCCCGCGCTGCCGCTGGAGGAGGAGGAACCACTGCTGCAGCCCGCCGCGGCCAGGCCGATCAGGGCGGCGAGCACCACGGTGCGCCCCAGGTACCGACTGTGCATCCGGCCATCGTATCGGCGGGCCAGACCGGCTGCTCACCGAACGACGGCAAGGACATCGGCGGCCACGGCACCGGACGGGCCGCAGATCAGCGGGTTGATGTCCAGCGCGTCCAGGAGATCGCCCAGGTCAGCGGCGAGCTGAGACAGGCCGGCGATGGCGCCGGCGATGGCATCGAGGTCGGCGGGAGCCTGGCCGCGGGCCCCGGCCAGTACGGCGGCCAGCCGCAGCCCGGCCAGCACCGCGCGGGCGCTGGAGCGGGTGACGGGAGGAAGCACCACGGCCCGTTCGGAAAAAATCTCGATCAAGACACCCCCGGCGCTGATGACCAGCAGCGGTCCGAGAGCGGCGTCGCGGACCAGGCCCAGGGCCAGCTCGGTGCCGGGCGCGGCCGTCTGGCACACCAGCACGCGCGGGCCGAGGCGGGCGGCCAGGTCGTCGTAGGCGACGCCGGCCGCGTCCGGGCCGGCCAGGCCGAGCCGCACTCCCCCGACGTCGGACTTGTGCGCGATCCCTGGCTCGTCGGTCTTGAGCACGACCGGGTAGCCGATCTCGGCGGCGGCCGCCAGGGCCTCGGCGCGGGCCGCGGCGGCCCGGGCGCGCACGGCCGGGATGCCGTAGTCGCGCAGCAGGTCGAACAGGACCGCGCTGTCCGGAGGGCCGGCCGACAGCAGCGGCGCCCAGCGCTGCCGCCGGGGCCCGGGCTCGGCGGCGCCCGGGGGGGCCGGGCGGGCGGCGTGGTCCAGCAGGTGACGCACGGCGAGCAGGCCGCTGCGGGTGCCCTCGAGGACCGGGATCCGGGCCGCGCGCAGCCAGGCGGCGGCGGCCGGGTCGACGGCGCCGGGCAGGCCGGCCAGCACGGCAACCGGCTTGGCGGTGCCTTCCGTCACAGTGAGGATGGCCCGCGGGTAGGCCTCGTCGCCGTCGAACTCCGGCACCAGGTCCACGGCCAGCGCGACCGCGGCCACCTCCGGGTCGTCGGCCAGCGCGGCCAGGCACTCGGCGAACAGCGGCTCGGTGTCCCGGCCGGTCCCCCACACGTCGAGCGGGTTGCCGGGCTTCAGGCCCGGGTCGATGGCCTGGGCGAGCCGGTGCGCGGTAGCCGGGCCGATGGGGGCGAACGGCACGCCGAGCTCGGCGGCCAGGTCCGCGACGTGGGCGCGTTCCAGGCCGGAGTCGTGCACGGTGGCGATGCCCTTCGCGGCGTGGCACCGGCGGCCGGCCGCGAACAGTTCCAGGGTGTCGGCCAGCTCGGCCAGGTCGCGGACGCGGTGGACGCCGTAGGCACCGGCCAGCGCCTCCCACGCGCCGTCGGCCGCGGCCAGCGCGCCGGAGTGCGCCGAGACCAGGTTCTTCCCGGCCTGGGACAGGCCGACGCTGAGCAGGACGACCGGGACGTCGGTGGTGAGGGCCGTCTCGAGGGCGGTTTTCAGCTCCGCGGGATCCCTGATCGCCTCCAGGACCAGGGCCAGGACCCGGGTCTGTTCGAGCTGCAGCGCGTACCGCGCGTAGGCCGCGGCGGTGGTGACCAGCTCCTGCCCGGACGAGACGACCAGGCTGTAGCCGAACCCGCGGTGCGCGCGCAGCAGCGTGGAGAACACCGAGCCGGAGTGGGTGATGACCGCGACCGGCCCGGCCGGCACCGGGTCCGGCTCGACGTACCCGACGGCCCGCAGGCCGCGGGCCACGTTGACGAACCCCATGCACCCCGCCCCGCACAGGGCCAGGCCCGCGTCCCTGGCGATGGCGGCCAGCCGGTCCCGCAGCCCGGTCGTGCCGTCAGCGTCGAAGGCGTTTCCGAAGATTACGGCGGAACGGGCCCTGGTTCGTGCGGCCAGGACCAGCTGATCCTCCAGCGCGGCGTCGGGCACCGCCAGCACGGCCAGGTCGACCGGCTCGGGCACCTCGGCCAGGCTCGGCAGGCACGGCACGCCGCCGATGTCGGCGTAGCGCGGGTTGACCAGGTAGGTACGCGGCCGGGACGGGCTGCGGGCCAGCTGGTCGATCATCCGCGCGCCGAGGCTGCCGGAGCGCGCGCTAGCGCCGACCAGGGCGACGCTGCGCGCCTCCAGCATGGCGGTCACCGCTGTGCTAGCTGGGCCGCCTTGGACGGTTGCGGTCACCTCCGCCGGGCTACCTTGCGGCGGTCGGCGATCGCCGCGCGGGCCGCCTGCATGCCGGGGATGCCGCACACGCCGCCGCCGGCGTGGGTGGCCGAGCTGGCGTAGTACAGGCCAGGCACCGGCGTGCGGTAGTCCGCGAACCCGGGCGCGGGGCGCATGTGGAACAGCTGCTCCAGGGACAGCTCGCCGTGGAAGATGTTGCCGCCGATCAGGCCGTAGTCGTGCTCCATCTCGTACGGGCCGACGACGTCGCGGTGCAGGATCGAGCTCTTGAAGTTCGGCGCCACCTCGTTGTAGCAGTCGATCATGCGGTCGGCGTAGGCCTGCAGTTCCTCGGTGTGCGGCTGCTCGCTCCAGTCGGACGGGACCCACTGGGTGAACAGCGACATGATGTGGTAGCCGTCCGGGACCAGGGTCTTGTCGAACGCGGTCGGGATCACGCCGTCGGAGAACGGCCTGGTGGCGGGTTTCCCGTCCCTGGCCTCCTGGAAGGCGCGCTCGATATAGGGCATGGTGGGGGCCATCTCGACCGAGCCTGTGTGGTGTTCTTGCAGGCTGGTGCCGGGGTCGGCGGTGAAGTCGGGCAGTTCGGCCAGGGCCAGGTTGATCTTGACCACGCCGCTGCGGGTCTTCCAGTGCTCGATGTCCTGCACGAAGTCGTCCGGAAGGTTCTCGCGGCCCACGTGGGCCAGGAACGCGGTGCGCGGGTGCAGGCTCGTGACGACGACCTTGGCGGTGAGCTGCTGTCCGTTGTCGAGCACGACCCCGGCCGCCCGGCCGTCCTTCAGGAGGATCTGGTCGACTCTCGCGCCGGTACGGATCTCGGCGCCGTTCTCCCGGGCGGCGCTGGCGATCGCGTCGGCAACCGCGCCCATGCCGCCCTCCTGGAAGCCCCAGTTGCCCAGGTGCCCGTCGCCGACGTCGCCGATCGAGTGGTGCGCCATCACGTAGGCGGTGCCGGGCTCGTACGGGCCGGCCCAGGTCCCGATCACGCCGTTGACCGCGAGCGCGCCCTTGACCTGCGGCGACTCGAACCAGTCGTCGAGCAGGTCGGCGATCGACATCGTCATCAGCCGGGTCACGTCGGCGATCGTGCGGACGTCCAGGCCGCGGTGGCGCCAGGCCAGCCGAAGGGTCTCGTTAAGGTCGCGGGGCTTGCGCGAGCCGAGGTTCGGCGGCACGGTGAGCAGCAGCGGGCCGAGCACTTCGGCCAGCCCGGCCAGCCACGCGTCCCAGCGCGGCATGGCGTCGGCGTCCTTCTTCGACCACCTGGAGACCTCGTCGTGGTTCCGCTTGGCGTCGTCGGCGTAGAGCTTGATCGAGCCGCCTTCGGGAAAGGCCTGGTAGTACGGGCCCATCGGGTAGATCTTGTAGCCGTGCCGCTCCAGCTGCAGGTCGTTGATGATCGTCGGGGGCAGCAGCGACATCACGTAGGACAGCCGGGTCACCTTGAAATCCGGGGCGTCCGGCCAGGGAGCCTC
>Ga0335072_10009154_pt1 | contig 14312 bp, 9 predicted proteins | sample Lox_Sample_21_FD_206725 | JGI IMG/M metagenome (GOLD analysis project Ga0335072, IMG submission 206725) | Soil microbial communities from Loxahatchee National Wildlife Refuge, Florida, United States - Lox_Sample_2.1 | ecosystem: Environmental > Terrestrial > Soil > Wetlands | place: USA: Florida... | reverse complement strand
ACTGGCAGGGCGGCAACGAGCGCCGGCACATTCAATGGATGCCGTGCGGCAACGAATACAGCGCGTAGGTTTCCGTAATGTCCGATCAGGTTCCAATCGGTAACAAAGTCAGGATAGTCAGGCTGATCCAACGTGGTGTAGGCGTGACCGAAATGCCGCCGCAGCGCGGCCATCACCCAGGATCGCGTCGGTCGGCAACCGATGCCGGACACTGGCTGGTTGGCCGCCAACGGTTCGAGGACCGGATTGATTTCTGGATACGCGCCACGGGATACAACGGTTTCCAGCAGGATCACCCCGCGGCAGATCGCGGCGAGCCGCGCCAAGGCAGCATCCGGGTCCCGGAGGTGATAGAGCGTGTCGTAGCAGAATACGACGTCGAATGAGCCAAGTCCCCGCAGGTCGGCAGGTTTTTCCAGGTCAAGTATTCCCACGCGGCGGTTCGGCCAGCGGCGCATCATCTCTGCGACATTCGCCGGCGCGCCATCCGTGCTGGTTACACTGCAACCGCGTTCTTCGAAGAAATGTGTGTGCAAACCGATACCGGCACCAACCTCAAGGACGTCCTTGCCGTCAAGATCAAGCCCGAGCGAGGCCAGATGTTCCAACCGGGCGCGATTAATACTCTGCGCATCAGGAGCCAGGAAAACATCGAAAGGTGACGAAGGCAATTGCGCAACGGCGTCGGGATGCGACGGTGCCGCTGCAGGGGAGTCACAAGCGGAAGTTGAAGACGAGGATTGGGCCGAATTCCGGCCCCAAAAGAACAATTTTTTTGTCACGTTCCGATTCAACCAATTGAGGCGGGCCTCGATGTTGGGCCGGAAACCAAGTATGACATGCGCCAACCTCTGTGCAAGAGGCTCACATGCGTAGCTGACCTGAACCGCATCCGGCCGTCAGCTTGCCGGCCACCGCTCAGGTCGTTGCGCCCTGGTCGTTCAATATGTCGGTCAGAACGCACGACCACCCCGACCAACACTTGGCGTGGGAACACAAAAAACGAAGAGCCTCGGACCATTCCCATGGCGCCAGGAGTTCCGTTCACTCCCGGAATTCTTCTTTTCCGTAAGCGCGCATCAGCTCGTCATACATTCCCTTATATTCAGCGACCACGGCCTCGGTGGCGGACCGGTAACCGTGATCCATCGCTGCTGCATCCATCCAACTAACATCCACAGGTTCAAGTCCCGCGCGCCTGGCGAATATGTTGTAATGATCCGGCATGGACATTTGATTGACGTCGCGCAGAACGAGCCCGCAACCACAACTCTTCACTTGGCACGGTTCCGGTTCTGCGAGAGGTCCCGCCAGCTTGCGGGCGTCATAAACGCATCGCCGAATGCCGCCGTCCCTGGCTATGGTCAGGCTGCGAAAGCCAGCCAGGCAAGGAATGCCCCTGAAATTCCGTATTCGGTTTACATGGGGTTGGATCTGAAGGTACCAATTCGACTCTTCTTCCACCAACCCGATCATCCGCTTCTCGTCATCGGTAAATGAATGTGGGTAGCTACGCCCTTCGTATTCTCCAATAAAGGGCACGGGGATGAAGGGGACACGCCGTTCCGCGAAATAGGCCCGGTATTCGGAAATCCGTGACAAGCGGGTCGGATGAGCGATGAACATGCTCAAAAATTCGCAGCCGGCGTCCATCAGGTGCTGCGCGTACCTGGCATACCGCTCCAAACCGGTCTTGGATTCAGTCTCCGGATGCACCGCCGCCCGAACATAGATACGCCTCGCGAGCTCCGCAGGAAGCCAGCGCGCCGGGTCCTGCGAATTATTTGACGGAAATGACACTGCTCCACGCATGGCGCAGATGCGCAGCAAGTCGGTAAACTGGGGATGAACGGTCGGTTCCCCCCCGCCGCAATCAAACTGGATCACCACCAAATCGGCGCGGATCTGCGACAGGGTCTTCTCGATGGCAGCCAAATCGAACCGTTTGACAGGCTCATTGTTGTGTCCGGCGGCGACGCAGTAGAAGCACCGATAGTTGCAGGGATTGCGGATTTCGATAATCACCTCGCATATGTCCGCGGCGAATCTCCGGCGCAGCTCATCCATGAAGGGTTGCGCGGGCTTCTCGAACTGCAGCCGGCCCAGGCCGGTTATCGCCTCGGTGCAGGATGCGTCGATTGTCAGTGCGCGGCGGAAGAAGGCAATCGCGGTCCACTTGTATCCAGCGGTTTCCGCGCGCGTTCCCAAATCGACCGCTTGCTCAGGGGTCGCCACGTCCGCCGGACTGCCGAACCGGAATTGTCCGATGGCTCGTGTAGCCCAGGCGATCGCGTCCTGTCGGAGCGACGGCTTGGACAGCGATTGACGTCTTGCCGCGGCATCCATCGGCGCCGTGATCGTCATTCTGCGCTCTCCCCGTTCGTCGTCCCCGGCTTGCCTGGACTTAAGCGCCGAAGGTTGATGCTTTGCACCGCAAAACCAATCGACCCGCCTGACCATACCCGAAATTCGAGCAAATCCGGCTCATCCGCATGAGCCGGTATTTCGAACGGAAGAACCGTTGGCCGCCCTGATGCGGGATTTGCATAACAATGGGCCAAGGTCTGACCCCCTCCCTTTGTCACGACATCGACCGCCGCCCTATATGCGCTGCCACGCCGCAGGCTCAGCCGAGGTCCGTATGTCCGCAATCCGAACGTCGCCTCATAACGGCCGGGGGGAATGGCAACGTAGGGCCCAAACACCACGTACCCTCGCTTGCCGAACGCAGCCCGGACATCGCCCACCCTCCTGCCCGTTTGAGTGCCAGCGAGCTTGCTGGCAATCCGGACCATCCGCGCGAGGCGGTCCGAAGCGGGGCCCCGGTGCAGCAACGGCAGCAACTCGCAGTCCACGCTGGTATCTTCTGCCGGTGCCACCTCTTCCAGTTGGGCGGCGGTCAGCGCGACAGGTATGCGTCCATCGGTCCGTATCCGGAATTCGATCTGCACCCACGGGACCGCGTCCAGCAAATCCTCACTGAGAGAGAATGGCAGCGATACGGTTCCGCCGGCCTGGACCGTATCGCCGATCGGAAACGCGCCGAACAAGTACGGAGCCGAGAAAATCTCAACCACGACGTTGCCGGAATGCGCCACGGCATCCGTCGCGGCCGGGGCAAAAGTCAGTTTCAGCCGGTATTGAAACGCATCGAGCGCCCGATATGGCCCATAGGTCACAAAGCCCGCCTTGCCGGGCTGCGAAACGATGCGGCCGGAGTCACGTTTGCCGGCGTCTCCGATGGATAGCAGCGGCAGCAGGTCCAGGTGCCCCTTCTTGTCGCGTGCATAGGCGAAGCCCTGCCTGATACGAGACGCCATCGGGGACCGGGCAGCGTTGATGTACTGACCGACCATACTCTCGAATCGGTTATGAATAGCGTTGACGGCGACAAACCGCCGCGGCAGTACGCCATCGTCCGCCAACAGCTCGGATTCCGCCCGCGCGGCGCGGCGGAACCAGAGGGCAACAAAGACGCTGGCCGCATAGGGTTGATGAGCCGGCTCATCCGCCGAGGGCTGCGACTGCCCGAAGTCGAACACAAAGGCGGTGGCTTGCTCGAGGATCTCGAGGGGATCCATCCACGCGCATCCCGCCGGCAGGTCCGCCCCAATCCACTCGGCGCCATGTGCGACAAGCACGGGATTTTCGAAGCCCATTCGCCGGAACGCAGCGGCGAAGGCTTCCAGCAATATCGGCCGCGTCGGAAACCAGCCCACCTGCGTATCGCGCGGATAGCTTGCAAATATATCGGTTACGAATGGCAGGACGTGGCACTCTTCGTAGTCCACCGTGTCGTATGTAGGCCCGGCGTACGTCACCTCCAACGGTTCTACCAGTTCACCGACGATCGCCGAATCCAGCCCCGCTATATATAGCGCGCTGGTGCGATCCGCAGTCAGTTCCTCGATAGTCTCGTCCGCAAGCCCCCATGATGCGGCTTGCTCCGGCAGTTCCGCTCGCCTGACCGAGTCGTTGAATTTCGCAAGGTCGTTCTGCACGCTGCCCGCACGGTGAGCCGGCGTGACCTGACGCGTATGGTCGCAGTGATAGCCGAACAGCCGGTCAAGCACATCGCCGGTCTTGCCGTAGCGCAGATGGAGCCGCCGGGCGATGTTGGAGTCGACATGCCATCCCAGCAGCATCTCCTCGTGAAAGCCCGAGATGCGGAAGAGATCCGATCGCAAAATGAGCTGAAAGTCGCCAGGACCGTCGAACTTTACCCATGGATCGTGCGCGTGCACGACTTCATTCAGGTGGAAGCCACGCCCCCAAGCCTCAATCTGCGCAATCGTCTTCCCCGGATCAGCTCGGTCCAGCGATTCCCAAAGCGACTCCGGGACCTCGAACCGCGGAAGGTGGTAGAACCCATCCGGCAAATCGGCCGCGATATCCGACAGCGACTGATTGCCGCGCGGCACGAAGATCATATCTGTGTTGGTGGACAGGATCCAGCGATTGCCCGGATTGGAACGCCGCACCGCGACGTTGCGGGCCACAGGTTCCAGCGCCACCAGGTGTGTGCGGTCCTTGAAACGCTGATGATGTTTGGGCCGTACGCGCAGGATGCGCAGCAGTTGCCTCGCACGTGGCGTCAGGGTGTCCTGGATCGCTTCCGGAAAAGTGGGAAAGTCGTCTGGCGTGTTATAGTCCACGAACAGGATCTCGTCCCCTTCGTGGGTCAGAATTTCCGAAATGCAGTTGAGACTGAGCGCGGCACGCTTATGCAGATTGTAGCCATAGCTATCGTTACGACCGTACAGGACAACCGATATCATGGCGCAATCCGCAGCCAGCGATTGCCGGTCGCCACCGCCTTCATGCCGGCTTCGCCACGATCAGCATGTGCCAGCCGAGGCGTTGCTCCAGCGCGCGAAACATGGCGCGGGGCATGGCAGCGAACCATGGCTGCAATTCGTATTCATACCGCACATACTTTTCGATCACGTAGGGGAAGATGTGGTCCTGGGTCATCGACACGACCTTGAATCCTGCTGGTTCCAGCAGCGCCCGCACTTCGTCCCGCGTATAGGTGAATGCGATCGGGCAGCCGGACTGGGCTTCCGGCTGATCGAAACCCGCCTCGATCATCACATCCTTCCACGACTCCTTGGCATAGAGCATCAGGCGAAACTCGCCGTCGGGGCGGATCAGCCGGTGCACCTGACGCACGACCGCATCTGGCCGGGGCGTATGATGAATGACCCCGAACGAATAGATCAAATCGAATGATGCGGGTTCCAGACGCTGCGCCAGTTCCTCGGCGTTCGCCTCGATCAGCCGTCCCGAGAGACCGAACACTTCGAACCGGCGCCGCGCCAGGTCGAGACTGGCCGCGGAGAGGTCCGCACCAGTGTACTCGGCGCCGGCACGCGCGAAGTTCACCGCATCGGTGCCGATGCCGCAGCCCACCTCCAGCACGCGTCGCCCACGCCAGCGTTCGAATTCGGCGAACCCGGAGATATGCGGCTCAACAAAATACTTCCGTTCCTCTACTTCATCAAAATACACGCGCGAACCGATTTCGGCGGTCGAGTGCCGTATGTTGCACGGACGGCGGTTCCAGTACTCCGCTACCGTCTCGATAGAAGGCAAACTATTCATTCTCTCTCGCCCCGCGTATTTTGCTGGGTCAGTTCAGCCCCATGGCTTGGTGCAACGGCGTAGCCGCATCGGCGAAGTCCGGTCAACGCACGTCCGTCTGTCCAGGCGATAGCGGTCGGCGCGGCCGCCGACTCTCAACTCCGGTAGGATCCGTTTATGTCGATATAGCCGTGAGTCAAATCACACGTCCACACCGTGGCGTGTCCCCGCCCGAGGCCCAGATCGACCCCGATATTCACTTCCCGCCCCCTCATATGCGCCACAACCGGTGCCTCGTCATAGCCCGGCACGACCGCGCCGTCGCGCGCCATCCAGACGCCGCCCACTGCGACCGATAGCCTGTCCCGATCGGCCGGTTCGCCGGCCTTGCCTACCGCCATCACGATGCGGCCCCAATTGGCGTCTTCCCCGGCAATTGCCGTCTTCACCAGGGGTGAGTTCGCCACAGCCATCGCCACCCGCTTCGCTGAGCGCCCGTTGGCCGCGCCGGTGACGTCGATCCGCACGAGCTTCTGCGCTCCCTCCCCGTCCCGCACCACCATCAGCGCCAGATCCATCAGCACCGCATCCAGCGCACGGGCGAAGTCGCGCAGCATCGGTCCACCTTCCGCCGGAACGCGCGAATGCCGCGCCTCGCCGGTCGCAAACAGCAGTACCGTATCTGAGGTGGATGTGTCCGAGTCCACGGTGGTGCAGTTGAACGAACGGTCCACCCCGGCCTTCAGCAGTTTCTGCAACACCGCGGCGGGCACCTTGGCGTCGGTGAACACGAAGCACAGCATGGTCGCCATGTCGGGAGCGATCATGCCGCTGCCCTTGGCGATGCCGGTGATCCGTACCGTCTCGCCGCCGATCAGGGCGGTATGGGTTGATGCCTTGGGGAAGGTATCGGTGGTCATGATGCCCCGGGCGGCATCTTCCCAGCCGCACGGGCTCAGCGCGGCATGCAGCGCCGGCAACGCAGCGACCAGTTTCTGGTGGGGCAGCACCTCGCCGATCACGCCCGTCGAGGCGATGAACACCTGCCGCGCAGGACAGCCGGCCAGGGCGGCGGCTGCCTCCGCGGTGGCTTCACAGGTTTCCCGCCCGGCCCGGCCCGTGAAGACGTTGGCATTACCGGCATTCACCACCACCAATCGTGCCCTGCGCCCCTTCAGTGCACCGCGGCACCAGTCGATCGGCGCACCCGGGCACTTGTTGGACGTGAACACCCCGGCCACCGCCGTGCCGGCCGACACCTCCATCAACACGAGGTCGGTCCGTCCCTGATAGCGGATGCCGGCCGTTGCCGCCCCCAGGCGCACCCCGGCCAGCGCCGGCAGGTCCGGCAGCGGCACAGCGAGCGGCGAGGCGGCGGGGCCGGACGGCTGGCACGCGCCAGTGGGCGCACCGCTGGACGATGTCATCGTGTTTCCCCCGTGAACAGGATGGCTACTTGTTGGGAGGCGGCTCGGCGGCGTCGGTGGCGCGCATGGGAGAGCCGTCCAGGTTGAATTGCTCTACTTTCACCTGGGCACGCGCCTTGTCCACTGCCTGGCGGACGTATTCCTGGATCATCGTCTGACGCAATTCGGCGCCGGCTTGCTCGAAGGTGGGAGCGGGGCTCCGCCGCCGATCCAGCACCTGGATCACATGCCAGCCGAACTGGGTGTGAACCGGCGTCCGGGTGATCTGCCCTGGCTGCAAGGCGAAGGCGGCGTCGGCGAATTCCGGCACCATCTCGCCCTTCTTGAACCAGCCCAGGTCGCCGCCTTGCTCTGCGGCGCCCGGATCCTTGCTGTACTGCTTGGACAACGCGGCGAAGTCAGCACCTTTGTCCAGTTGGGCAATGATCTGTTTGGCGGTCGCCTCATCCGCCACCAGGATGTGGCGGGCGTGGACCTCCTCCTCGCCCGGCTTGCCGGCGATCGTGGCTTCGTAGCGGGCGTGCACCGCCGCATCGGTCACCAATGGACCGATCAGCTTGTGCAGCATGGCGGTTTCCAGGGCGCGGTCCGCGGCCGACGCCACTTCGCGCCGGACCGTCGGATCTTGGTCCAGTCCGGTGCGCTTGGCCTCCGCCACCAGCGCGAGGCCGCCGATCATCTCGTCCAGCAATGCCGGATACAATTGCGCGGGCGGCACTTCCTGGGCGTTATGCGGCAGGCTTTGGGCCGCCGCCTTCAGGTCCGAGAGCAGGATCGTCTGGTCGCCCACCTTGGCGATAACGGGGTCGGCGGCGGGCTGGACCGGTGCCTGCTGTGCCCTGGCCGTTCCGGCCATCAGCACGGCCGCGGCGACTGCGATGAGACCGACACGGGCCGCGGCCCGAAAGCAGGATGGCATGAAAACCCCTGAAACGTTGCACCTATCATGGCCCATCGTTGGCCCAAGCGCCAGCCGGAGGCGCGCCGGAAGCCGGCCTGCCGGCTTGGCCGCCGGCCATTGCGGCCAGCGCCGCTCCACCGCAAGCTGGCGATCGGCACACCCGCCGTGACACGGGAAACCGGAGATAGCCACCATGAAATTCGGCGCCTCGATGTTCTTCACCGACTATTCCATGGCCCCCACGGAACTCGCGCGGGCGCTGGAGGATCGCGGCTTCGACATCGTCTGGGCACCAGAGCATTCGCACATTCCGCTGTCGCGCAAGACGCCGTTCGTTCTGGGGGGTGATCTGCCGAAGCGTTACTACGACGTCATGGACCCATTCGTGACGCTGACCGCGGCGGCGATGGCGACGAAGACCCTGAAAATCGGTACCGGCGTGTGCCTGATCGCGCAGCGTGATCCGATCCAGACGGCGAAGCTGGTGGCCTCGATCGACCGGGTATCCGGCGGGCGCTTTGTTTTCGGCGTCGGCAACGGCTGGAACCAGGATGAGATGGAAAACCACGGCACCGACTTTTCCACCCGCCACAAGCGTGCACGCGAGAACATCGAGGCGATGCAGGCGATCTGGACCGAGGATGCCGCCGAGTACCACGGCGAATTCGTCGATTTCGGCCCGATGGTCAGCAATCCGAAGCCGGTGCAGCATCCGTGGCCGCCGATCCTGGTGGGCGGCGCATTCCCCTACAGTGCGCGGCGAGCGGTGCGTTACGGCGACGGCTGGATGCCGCAGGTGACGGCCGGCTCGCCCACGCCTCTGGCCGAGCTGATCCCGCGGTTTCGCCAGATGGCGGCGGAGGCGGAACGCGATCCGATGGGGTTCGACATATCTATCGGCGGCCAGCCGGAGGATGTCGAGCTGATCAAGCGCTATCAGGATCTGGGCGTGAACCGCGTCTCGACCAGCCTGCCGTCGGAGACGGCGGAAACGATCCTGCCGGTGCTGGACCGCTGGGCTGCGATCATCCGGGCGGTGAACGGGGTCTGACGCCACGGGCCGGCTTCGATTGCTGTATCGCCTCCCAGACATGGAACGGTGTCGCCGGCCCCTCGAACCGCGTCACTCCCATCGGCGCCAGTGCATCCAGCACGGCATTGTTGATCGCGGGGAACAAGGCCACGGCGCCGGCCTCGCCGCAGCCTTTAACGCCGAGCGGATTGGTGGTGCAGCGCGTGCCATTGAACTCGAGATGGAACGACGGCAGATCGCCGGCACGCGGCAAGGCATAATCCATGAACGAACCGGTGACCGGCTGGCCGCTCGGGCGATCGTAGATAGCGCGTTCCAGCAGCGCCTGCCCCGCGCCCTGCGCGATCGCACCATGCGCCTGGCCGGCAGCGACCATCGGGTTCACCAGCACGCCGTAATCGTCTACCGCGGTCAGCCGCACCAGCGTCACCGCGCCGGTTTCGGGATCGATCTCCACCTCCGCCACGTGCGTGCCGTTGGGAAACGTCATGTGCTCGCGCGTCCAGGCGTGATAGGTGTCGAGCGGAGTGCCAAATTCGCGCGCATGCGCCGCCACTTCCAGCAACGGCACCGACCGGTTGGTGCCGGCGACGGCAAAGTGCCCGCCGGCGAATTCGATGTCGGCATCGGCGGCTTCCAGCATCTCCGCGGCGACCCGGCGTCCCTTGGCGACGATCGTCTCCGACGCGCGCCACATGGCGGTGCCGCCCATGTAGGTGGCCCGCGAGCTGCCATGGCCCCCGCCCATCGGAATCAAATCGGTATCGCCCTGGCGCAGGCGGATCAGCGCATTCGCGATACCCAGCCGGTCCGCGAGGATTTGCGGAAACGTGGTTTCGTGGCCCTGACCAATCGTTTGTGTGCCGGTGACCAACGACACCGTGCCATCATGATCGAATCGGATGTCGACGTTCTCGTGCGGCGATCCACCGGTGCCCTTGATGTGGTACGCGAAACCGAGGCCGCGCAGCATCCCGCGCGCGTCGCTTTTTGCTCGGCGGGCGGCGAAGCTGCCCACGTCGGCGGCCACCAGCGCGCGGTCGAACGTTGCGCGGAAATCGCCGCTGTCGACGGAGAAGCCGAATGCGTTGGTCATCGGCATCGCGGATGCGGGCACGAAATTGCGGCGGCGCAGCGCGGCACGATCGAAGCCGCACTGCCGTGCTGCAGCGTCGATCAGGCGTTCGATGATGTTCACCGCTTCGGCGAAGCCGGGGCCGCGAGTGACGCCGATCGGCGTGGTATTGGTGAGAATAGCACGGATATGCAACGCAATTGCCGGAATCGCATAGACAGTGCCGGGCAGATGCACGTACTGGTTGGTTTGTACGCCGCCAGCACCACCCGCCATATAGGCGCCGACGTTCGCCATGCTGGCGGCACGCAAGGCCAGGAATTTTCCGTCCGCATCGAGCGCCAGTGCCGCCTCGGCGACGTGGTCGCGTGCCTGATGATCGGCCAGGAACACTTCGCTGCGCGTCGCGATCCATTTCACCGGTCGCCCCACGCGCTTCGCCGCCCATAGCAGTAACGCGTATTCGGCATAGACAAAATTCTTCGCCCCGAAGCCGCCGCCGACATCCGGCGCGATAAACCGCACCTGAGATGGCGGCACGTTCAAGGCACGTGCCGTGGCGTCCCGGTTGCCGTGAATGTTCTGGCTCGACAGTGTCAATGTGTAGCGGTCCTGCGCGGGAGCATATTGGCCGACGCCACCGCGCGGCTCCATCGGATTGGTGACCACGCGGTGGTTGTCGAGTGGCAGCGTCACGACATGGGCCGCACTGGCGAAGGCAGCATCCACCGCGATCGGATCGCCGGTGCGCCAGTCGAGGCAAACGTTGCCGGGCACCTCCTCCGACAGTTGCGGCGCACCCGGCGCAACGGCGGCAGCAGCGGTGGTAACGGCAGGCAGCGGCTCGTAATCGACCATGACGTGTTCCGCCGCATCCAGCGCCAACGCGCGCGATGTGGCGACGACCAATGCAACCGGTTCCCCGACGTAACGGACTTTTCCTGCCCCCAGCAACGGCTGCGCGGCGAAGGCGAACGGCTCGCCGGTTTGTACATTGGCCTCGACGGTGGGACGCAACGGCTGCAGGCCGTCCGCGGCGGCGTCGTCAGCGCAGAGCACTGCAAGCACGCCAGGACAGGCACGCGCCGCCGCGGAATCGATACTGCGCAGCCGCGCATGGGCGTGCGGCGAACGAACGACAACGGCGTGAACCAACCCATCGAATGCGAGATCGTCGAGATAAGCGCCCGCACCGGTGACGAAGCGCGCATCTTCTCGCCGCTTCACCGTATCTCCGATGACCGAAATTACCGACATCTGTTCCGTCTCTCCCGGGATGGGTGTTTGGAAACCTTCTTCCTCCGGCCGCCGCTCAGCGTGGAAGGTTCTTGCCATTTGCGATTATGCTGTTGCCCGGCGAGGAATTCCGGCCATATCGCCCTGGTCGCGGCCGCTATGACAGCGGCGGCAACCGCGGAGACCTTTATCGCCGATGTCCGCACTTCCACATCTGCAGCCGCTGTACATCCTGTCCGGGTTCCTGGTCGGACTGCTGGTTGGCCAGACCGGCATGGGCGGCGGATCGCTGATGACTCCCATCCTCGTCCTATTGTTCGGCGTGCACCCCGCCGCCGCCGTCGGCACCGATCTGCTGTATGCCTGCATCACGAAAACGGCCGGCACCGCGGTGCACGGCGCCAATCACACCGTGCAATGGCCGATCGTCGCGCGGTTGGCATCCGGCAGCGTGCCCGCTACCGGATTGACCCTGTTTGCCATGTCGCATTTCGACCTGTCCAGCCGGGCAGCGTCTCACGTCATCTCCCTGGTCCTCGGGGTGATGCTGCTGCTGACGGCCGCGGCGTTGCTGTTTCGCGCCCGAATTCTGGCCTGGGGCGGCATGCGGCCTGGCGGTCCGTCGCCGCCGCGCGCCGCGGTGCTGACGATCGTGACCGGCGTCGTGCTGGGGGTGCTGGTGACGATATCGTCGGTCGGCGCCGGGGCGATCGGCGTCACAGTCCTGCTGTTGCTTTACCCCGATCTGCCGATGGCCCGCATCGTCGGCTCCGATATCGCGCACGCGGTTCCACTCACATTGCTGGCCGGCATCGGCCATTGGTTCCTGGGCGCGGTAAGCCTGCCGATGCTCGGTTCGCTGCTGGTCGGCTCCATCCCCGGCATCGTTCTGGGCAGCCTGATCGCGGTCCGCGTGCCGGACTACGTGCTGCGTCCGATCCTGGCCGCGACGCTTGCGGTGGTGGGCACGACGCTGGTGGCGTAAAAGCAGCGCACGCGGTGCCGGCGCCGCGTTCTGTCACTCGCTGGCGCGGTTACCGCCTTGGCGTTCGGCACGCATCTCCTGCCGCCAGGCGCGGATGTCCTGCAGCGTGACATAGCCTTTGTGCTGCGCGTCGATCGCGGCAAAATTACGAACGATCATCGGCATACGCGCCGCCTGGGCCTGTTCCAGCGTCAGATGCCCGTCGCCGGTGGTATTTGCCTCCTGAAACCGTTCGATGAATCGCTGAACCCCGGCACGCGGCGCCGCAGTTGCCCCGGAAGGCGGCGCGGTTGCCTCGGAGGGCGGCGCGGTTTGATCCTGTGCGACGCCCTGGGCCAGCGCCGGCACCGCGGCGACGGTGCAGGCCACCAGCCCCGCCTGCATCAACAATGAAATGCGAGCCATCGGCGCTTCTACCCTCCTTGTTGCAGCGAGGGCATCGTGGCAGCACGATGCAACGGCGTCTTTGCCGTATTGTATGAGAGTGTTGCGAGCAATCATTCCGGCGCGCCGCCCTGGACCCCGCATCGCCGACAGTCCACGATAGCACCCGGACAGCGCTCGGCAGGACTGGCGCGATGCAGCACAGGACCACGATTGAATGAGTTTGACGCGTCTCGCCGTCGATATCGGCGGTACCTTCACTGACCTCGTATTGGCGCTGCCGGATCGCTCGTTCTCCGCCAAATTGCTCACCACGCACGATGCGCCAGAACGCGCGGTGATCGAGGGCACGGCCGCTATCCTCCGGGAGACGGGCATCGCCGCGACGCAACTCGACCTGGTTATTCACGGGACCACGCTGGCCACCAACGCGCTGATCGAACGCAAGGGCGCGCGCACCGCCCTGGTTACCACGCAAGGTTTTCGCGATTCGCTGGAAATTGCCTACGAGCACCGGTTCGAACAATACGACCTGTACATGGAACGCCCGACGCCGCTGGTGGAACGCGACCTGCGTCTGGAAGTGGCCGAACGTGTGGCCGCGGATGGATCGGTACTGCTGGCACTGGATGAAGCCGATCTGGACGCGCTGGTCCCGCTGCTGCAACTCCAGAAGATCGAGGCGGTGGCGATCAGTTTTCTGCATTCCTACGTCAATCCCGCGCATGAGGAAGCGGCGCGCGCACGGCTGGCATCGGCGCTGCCGGACGTCGCGATCACCATCTCGTCCGAAGTCTGCCGCGAAATCCGGGAATATGAGCGGACCTCCACCACGGTGGCGAATGCCTACGTGCTGCCGCTCATGGACCGCTATCTGGGGCGGATGCAGGATCGGCTGCATGCGTTAGGCGCGGCATGTCCACTGCTGATGATGATGTCCTCGGGTGGCATCTGCACGGTCGAAACGGCCCGGCGCTTCCCGGTGCGGCTGGTGGAAAGCGGGCCGGCGGGCGGCGTGATCCTGGCGCGACAGATCGCAGCGCGCGGGGGCTGGGATCGCGCGCTATCCTTCGACATGGGCGGCACCACCGCGAAAATCACGCTGATCGACGATTACACCCCGCAGCAGTCGCGTCATTTCGAAGTCGCGCGTGCCTACCGCTTCGCCAAGGGCAGCGGCTTTCCGGTGCGTATCCCGGTGATCGACATGGTGGAGATTGGCGCCGGTGGCGGTTCCATTGCGCGCATCGATTCGCTGCGGCGCATTCAGGTAGGGCCGGACAGCGCGGGCAGCGATCCGGGCCCTGCCTGTTATGCGCGCGGTGGCGAAGCCCCGACGGTCACCGACGCCGACGTCGTGCTTGGCCGCATCGATCCTGCCCGTTTCGCCGGCGGCAAGATTTCCCTCGATGCCGCGCGCGCGGCCCACGCGGTGGCGGCGATCGGCGCCTCGCTGGGCATGGGAGACACGGAAACAGCGCGCGGCATCGCCGAGATCGTCGACGAAACCATGGCCAGCGCTGCTCGCGTGCACGCGGTGGAGAACGGCAAGGACACCGGGGCGCGCACGTTGATCGCGTTCGGCGGGGCCGCGCCGCTGCACGCCGCCCGGATGGCACAGAAGCTGGGCATGCGGCGAGTGGTGGTGCCGGTAGATGCCGGCGTCGGTTCGTCGCACGGCTTCCTGA
>Ga0335072_10009153_pt1 | contig 14313 bp, 13 predicted proteins | sample Lox_Sample_21_FD_206725 | JGI IMG/M metagenome (GOLD analysis project Ga0335072, IMG submission 206725) | Soil microbial communities from Loxahatchee National Wildlife Refuge, Florida, United States - Lox_Sample_2.1 | ecosystem: Environmental > Terrestrial > Soil > Wetlands | place: USA... | reverse complement strand
AGGCGGTGCTCGAGGGGGTGATGATGCGCGGCGTCTCCAACTGGGCCGTCGCCGTGCGCAAGCCCACCGCCGCCCAGCTCCACGAGGAGCACCGCTCCCCCCAGGAGGCCGCCCTGGGGGAGATCGAGGTCAAGTCCTTTCCCCTGCAGAGCGTCATGCAGCGCCATCGCGTGCTGCGCCTGCCCATAATCCGCGGCATCGTCGCCCTCGGCGGCTCCCTGGCGATCGGCTTTCGCGCCCTCGAGGTCTCCGCCAACGCCCAGCTGCCCCCCGAGGAGGAGGTGGACGAGCCCCAGGAGATCCCCGCCGGCGTGTGGGCCGGCACCATCGTCGTGGCCCTCGTGCTGGCCATCGTCCTGTTCTTCCTCGTCCCCGTCGGCCTCACCAGCCTGATCAAGGGCGAGCTCGGCAGCTCGGTGCTGTTCTGGCTGGTCGAGGGCATCGTCCGCACCGCCATCTTCCTCGGCTACATGCTCATCCTCTCTCGCGTCCGCGACCTGCGCCGCGTGTTCGAGTACCACGGCGCCGAGCACAAGACCATCTCCTGCTTCGAGGCCGGCCTGCCCCTCACGCCGGTCAACGCCCAGCGCTTCTCCCGCCTGCACCCCCGCTGCGGCACCAGCTTCCTGCTGGTGGTGATGATCGTCGCCATCTTCGTCTTCGCCCCCATCGGCCTGCCCGCCTGGTACTGGCTCGTGCTCACCCGCATCCTCGGCGTGCCCCTGATCGCCGGCATCTCCTTCGAGCTGATCAAGTTCGCCGGCCGCAACCGCCGCCGCGGCTGGGTTCGCGCCCTGATGTGGCCCGGTCTCAAGCTCCAGCTCCTCACCACCCGCGAACCGGACCTCGACCAGCTCGCCGTCGCCATCGCAGCCCTGCAGGCCGTCCTCGAGCGCGAGACCCCCGGCGACATGTCCGCCGCCGATCTGGTGGGCGTGGAGGTCGTGGCGTAGAGACTCTGCTCTCCTCGCGACGGGAGGCCGGGCGATGAGGTGCAACAGCGGTGTTACACTGACGGGGTGGCGACAGTACACCCCCGCATAGCCCTCACCCGCGACCCCGAGCTGGACGAGGCGCTGCGACGTACGCGGCCGCTGCTCGGGGACGGCAAGCCCACCGCCACCCTCGCCCGCGAGCTGATCCTGCGGGGCGCTCGGGACTTGCTCGCGAACCAGGGCTCGGAGCTGGATCGGTGGCTCGACGAGCGCCATGCCACGCCGGCGATCCGCTCGACCCGGGAGGTGCTCTCCTCTGCCTCGAGGCTGGGCGCCCCAGACCCAGCCAGGCCCTACGCTGCCTCCGAAGCGCTCGACGAGCTGCGCGAAGAGCGTCTGTAGGGCGACGTGGCGGGGGAGGGGCTCCTCTACATCGACGCCTCGGCGTTCGTGAAGCTGGTGCTGCCAGAGCCCGAGACGGAGGCGTTGGTCGCGGCGCTGAATCCGCGGGCCACCCTCGTGGCCTCCGCGATACTCGAGGTGGAGGTGCTTCGCGCGGTGCGCAGGGCGGGAGGCCAGGGCACGGAGGTCGCTGCTCGCGCTCAGCTCGAGGGTGTGCGCCTGTTGCCGCTGGATGCCCAAGTCCGCGAGCGCGCGTCTGAGCTCGCACCCGTCACCCTGCGCACGCTCGACGCGATCCATATCGCCACCGCACTCGATCTCGGTGAGCGCTTGGAGGGTGTCTACACATACGACACGCGCATGGCTGCCGCGGCAACCCACGTCGGCCTGCCCGTGTGCGCTCCATCTCCCGGCCCTCCGGCGCCAGATCGAGCCCGCGGGGCGGGGGTCCGCCTAGACTCACCTCCATGATCGAAGACCTCGTCGAGCAGATCGAGAGCCGCTTCGCCGAGCTCGGCGAGCAGATGACAGACCCCGAGGTGATCTCCGACCGGGAGCGCTACGCCGCCGCCGGCCGCGCCTACCGCCAGCTCGAGCCCGCCGCCAAGCTCGCCGCCGAGTGGCGCCGTGCCCGCGACGACGCCGCCGGCGCCGAGGAGCTGCTCTCCGAGGACGGCGAGGACGAGGAGTTGCGAGAGCTGCTCGCGGGCTCACGGGGGCGCATCGAAGAGCTCGAGGAGGAGATCCGCATGGCCATGATCGACCGCGACCCCAACGACGAGAAGAACGTGATCGTCGAAATCCAGGGCGGCGCCGGCGGCGACGAGGCCGGCATCTGGGCCGGCGACCTCCACCGCATGCTCACCCGCTACGCCGAGCGCCTGGGCTTCGCCACGGAGCCCATGGACGTCGCCGAGGGCAAGTACACCTTCGCGATCAAGGGGTCCAACTCGCCCGCGGGGGCCGCCGGCGCCTACTCCGTGTTCAAGTTCGAGGGTGGCACCCACCGCGTCCAGCGCGTCCCCGAGACCGAGTCCCAGGGCCGCATCCACACCTCCACCGCCACCGTCGCCGTGCTCCCCGAGGCGCAGGACGTGGACGTCCAGATCGACCCCAACGACCTCCAGATCGACGTCTACCGCTCCTCCGGCCCCGGCGGCCAGTCCGTCAACACGACGGACTCCGCGGTCCGCGTCACCCACAAGCCTTCGGGCATCGTCGTCTCGATGCAGGACGAGAAGTCCCAACTGCAGAACCGCGAGAAGGCCCTGCGCGTGCTCCGCGCCCGCCTCTACGAGCGCGCTCTGGCCGAGCAGCAGGCCGAGCTCGCCGCCGACCGCCGCTCCCAGGTCGGCACCGGAGATCGCGCCGAGAAGATCCGCACCTACAACTACGGCGAGCGCCGCGTCACCGACCACCGCATCAAGCTCACCGTCCACAACCTCGACCAGGTCCTCGAAGGCCAGCTCGAGGAGCTCACCGCCGCCCTCCAGGCCGACGAGAAGCGCCTGCGCCTGCAGGCCCAGGCGGCCGCACCCTCGTGAGCTCCCCCGCGCTGCGCCGCGGCACCTCCGTGCGGGAGGCTCTCGACGGCGCCGTCACCGCCATCGCCGCCGCCCGCTGCGAAACCCCACGGCTGGACGCCGAGCTGCTGCTCGCCCACGTCCTCGCCGTGCCCCGCCAGCGCCTGCTGACCGACCCCGACCTGATCGTCGCCGGCCCCGCCGTCCGCGCCTTCCAGGACGCCATCCGCCGCCGTGCCGTGGAGCGCGAGCCCGTCGCCTACATCGTCGGCCACCGCTACTTTCGCCGCCTCGAGCTCGCCGTCGATCGCCGCGTCCTCATACCCCGTCCGGAGACCGAGCTGCTGGTGGAGGTGGCTCGCGAACGGCTGCCCGCGCGCGCGCGGGTCCTAGATCTGGGGACAGGCAGCGGCGCCGTGGCACTGGCCCTCAAGGACGAGCGCCCCGATCTGATCCTCAGCGCCAGCGACGTGAGCCCCGCTGCCCTGGACCTCGCCGCTGCCAACGCCCGGCGACTGGCCCTGGATGTGAGCTTCCTGGAGAGCGACCTGCTCGCCGACGTGCCAGACGAGTTCGACGCCGTCCTCGCCAATCTCCCCTATGTGTCCGAGGCCGATCGTCCCTCCCTGGCCCCCGAGATCCTCCGCCACGAGCCCCCCCTCGCTCTCTTCGCCGGCTCCGACGGCCTGGACTGCATCCGGCCCCTCATCGCCCAGGCCGTCGCCCGCCCGCACGTCTCGCTCCTGGCCCTCGAGGTCGGCGCCGGCCAGGCTCCGGCCGTGTCTGCCCTGCTGTCGGTTGCCGGCTTCCCGGAGGTCTCGATCGAGCGCGACCTCGCCGGCATCGACCGGGTGGTCGTGGGGAGCCGGTGAGCGGGCCTCCGCTCTCGCCCGCCGACGTCGATCGCCTGCGCGCGACGCTCGTCGCCGGCGGCGTGGCCGTGTTCCCCGCCGACACCGTCTACGGCCTCGGCTGTCACCCCGCCCACGAGGCCGCCGTGCGCCGCCTATATGAGCTCAAGGGCCGACCCCCCACCCGGCCCGCCGCCGTCATGTTCTTCGCCCTCGACGCCGCCCTCGCCGCCCTGCCCGAGCTCGAGTCGGCCGAGACCGCCGTCGTGCGCGCCCTCCTGCCCGGGCCCCTCACGCTGCTGCTGCCCAATCGTGAGCGTCGCTATCCCCTCGCCTGCGTGGGCGCCGAGCCCGACGCCGCCAACACCATCGGCCTGCGCGTGCCACTGCTGCCGGGCCGTCTCGCCGCTCTCACCGCCCTCGAGCTCCCCCTGCTGCAGTCGAGCGCCAACCTCTCCGGAGCTCCCGACGCTCGCACCCTTGCCCAGGTGCCCGCCTCGATCCGCGCCGCCGCCGACATCGTGCTCGACGGCGGCGACCTTCCCGGCGTCCCCTCCACCGTCCTCGACCTGCGCCGCTACGCCGCCGCCGGCGAGTGGCACGTCGTCCGCGAGGGCCCCCTGGGGCCCGCCGAGATCGAATCCCGCCTCTCCTGAGCCCGACAGCAGGTACAGCGAGTCTGTACCAAATGGTGCAGTAGATCTGTACCGATATTTATGGGCCTGGCTGGAGGTCCGTCTCGCCGACCGTGAGCCCCTGGGTGAGTGGGTCGACGAGCTCGTCGCCTTCTCCGGCGGCCATCCCCAGCGGGCGATGATGATCGCCCACATGCTCTGGGAGCAGGATCCCCAGGACCCCGATGCGCTGAGTCGTGCCATCGACGCCGCCACCCGCGAGGCCGTAGAGGGTCTCGAGCAGACGTGGGCCCAGTTGAGCGCCAACGAACGCAAGGTCCTCGGCGCCGTCGCCGCGGGCCAGCGCCGGATCGCCGCGAACGCCGCGCTCGAGATCAGCGGCATCGGCAAGAGCAGTCAGGTCTACGCCGCCAAGCGGCTCGTCAAGCACTGCGTTCTCCGTGTGTCTCCCGACGGCAGCTATGGCATCGTCGATCCGTTGCTCGCCCACTGGCTGCGAAGCGCTTAGCGCGCAACCGCCCGCCCCCGTCCCTGCTAGCCTCGACGAAGGCCGTCGTGACTGGCGCTGGGGTGGAATCGACCACCGGGAAGCGACGGACCGCCGCGCCGCGCGCCTGGGCACTCGTGGACGATCTTCGTCTCGCGATCGGTACCGACATTCGCCGAGGAGCACGCCATGCCCGATCTCAGCAACCCCCCCGCACCGCTCGCCCCCGCGGCGCTCGCCCCGCGGGACATCGCCGACCCGGAGCTCAGCCCCGCCTACTTCGAAGCGCCTCTGGCCGAGGTGGACCCCGAGGTGGCCGACGCCCTGCGCGGCGAGCTTCACCGCCAGCGAGGCACCCTGGAGATGATCGCCTCGGAGAACTTCGTGCCCCGCGCAATCCTCGAATGCCAGGGCTCGGTCCTAACCAACAAGTACGCCGAGGGCTATCCCGGCCGCCGCTACTACGGCGGCTGCGAGTGGGTGGACGTCTCCGAGCAGCTCGCCATCGACCGCGCCAAGGCACTCTTCGGCGCCGAGCACGCCAACGTCCAGCCCCACTCCGGCGCTCAGGCCAACACCGCCGTCTACCACGCCCTGCTGCAGCCGGGAGACACCATCATGGGCCTCTCCCTCGCCCACGGCGGCCACCTCACCCACGGCATGAAGATCAACGTCTCCGGCCGCCTGTATGACATCGCCGCCTACGAGGTGGATCGCGACAGCGGCCTGATCGACATGGACGCCCTCGCCGAGATCGCCCGCGAGCGCCGCCCCAAGCTGCTGCTCGCCGGCTGGTCCGCCTATCCCCGCGAGCTCGACTTCGCCCGCTTTCGCGCCATCGCCGACGAGGTTGGCGCCCTGCTGATGGTCGACATGGCCCACTTCGCCGGCCTCGTCGCCGCCGGCCTGCACCCCAACCCGCTGCACTACGGCGCCGACGTCGCCACCACCACCACCCACAAGACCCTCGGCGGCCCCCGCGCCGGCATCATCCTCTGCCGCTCAGAGCACGCCAAGAAGATCGACTCAGCCATCTTCCCCGGCCAGCAGGGCGGTCCCCTCGAGCACGTCATCGCCGCCAAGGCCGTCGCCCTGCGCATCGCCAAAAGCGAGCTCTTCCGCGAGCGCCAGCGCCGCACCGTCGCCGCCGCCAAGATCCTCGCCGAGCGCCTGCTGGCCGCCGCCGGCCAGGGCGGCGAGGCCGGCTCCCTGAAGGTCCTCACCGGCGGCACCGACGTGCACCTGGTGCTCGTGGACCTGCGCGAGCTGCGCCCCGAGCTCTCCGGCCGCCAGGCCGAGGATCGCCTGCACGAGATCGCCATCACCGTCAACCGCAACGCCATCCCCTTCGATCCCCGCCCCCCGATGGAGGCCTCTGGCCTGCGCATCGGCACCCCCGCCCTGGCCACCCGCGGCCTCACCGAGGCGGACTTCGCGGACGTGGGCGAGATCCTCGCCGCCGCCCTGCTCGCGCCCGACTTCCCAGCCCTCGCCCCCAGCCTCGCCGAGCGTGTCCAGGCGATCGTCGCCGCCCATCCGCTGTACGAGGGGTTGTCCGGCCCGGGTCTCCTCCCGGCCTCCTGAGGCGCCCACCCGTGCGCAGGCGACCTCGGCGCCTGCGATGCTGTTAGGCGGTCGATGGTCACGCCCACCCCACTCGACGCGCTGTACGCGGGCCTGCTGGCGGCCGTCGTCACGGCCCTGCTGACGCCGCTCACGATGCGCCTCGCTCGCGCCGTCGGCGCGATCGACGAACCGCGCGCCCGCGGACTCTCCGAGCGGCCCACCCCGCTGCTCGGCGGCCTGGCCATCTTCGCCGGCGTGCTCGTCGCCACCCTCGCCTTCCTGCCCGCCGGCTACGCCCGGCAGGACCAGCTGTGGCACGGCGTGCTGCTCGGCGCCGCCCTCATCACCCTGGTGGGCGCTCTCGACGACCGCTACGAGCTGCCCGCCGGCGTCAAGCTCGTGGGCCAGATAGCCGCCGCCGTGATCGTCGTGCACTTCGGCGTCGCCGTGAAGGCAATCACCCTGCCCTTCGCCGGCAAGCTCTCCTTCCCCAACGCCGGCGTCACCAACGCCGGCCCGGTGCTCACCGTCATCGCCCTCGTGTTCATGATGAACGTCGTCAACTTCTCCGACGGCGTCGACGGCCTCGCCGCGGGCGTCTGCGCGATCATCGCCGCCACCCTCGCCGTGATCGCCTTCGACCTGCACCGCGCCCAGCCCGGCGTGCTGGCCGCCCTCACCGCCGGCGCCGCCCTCGGCTTCCTGATCTACAACTTCCCACCCGCCTCCAGCTTCATGGGCGACTGCGGCGCCAACCTCCTCGGCCTGCTGATGGGCGTGGTGATGATCGAGGCCGCCGTGAAGACCACCGCCGTGGTCTCCTTCGTGCTGCCCCTCATCCTGCTCACCGTCCCCTTCCTGGACACCACCTTCGTGGTGCTCAAGCGCCTGAAGTACCGCCGCCCCATCTACGCCTCCGACTCAGAGCACTTCCACCACCGCATGGCTCGCATCGGCTTCTCCAACCGCCGCACCATCGCCTACCTCTACGCCTGGACCCTGCTGCTCGCCGGCCTCGCCCTGGCGCTGCGCTTCGTCCCCTACAGCGACCACCACGGCCACCTGCGCACCGGCTGGACGCTCGTGATGGTGGCTCTCTTCGCCCTCGTGCTGGCCGCCAGCGTGTACCTCGTCTACGTGCTCGAGATCCTCAAGTTCAGGCGTCTGGACACCGTGCGTTTGCGCCGCCTGCGCCCCGACGCCAGCGCCGCCGAGATCGAGCAGGACGTGATCGAGGACTTCGAGACCGGCGAGTTCCAGACCCTCTCAGCGCCCGAGCGTGGCGATGTGGGCGTGGTGGGGGACGACGTGGACCTTGGGCGGCTTGAGCAGGGGGTCCGCGAGCGCGAGGTGGATCAGGACCGCGTACGCGCAAAAGACGAGCGTCGCCCCACGCAGCCGCCGATCGCCGCGGACCGCCGCTAGCGGCAGCGGCCAGATCGCGTACCACGGCAGCAGCCAGGCGGTGGACACCAGCAGCGCCAGCGTGCTCCAGCCCGCCGCCACCCGCCAGTCCGCGCCCCGCGCCGTGCGCCACAGCGCGTAGAGCACCACCACCACGAACCCTGCCACGTAGCAGTGCCGCCACCAGCTCGGCGTCCCGCTCAGGCCGAACAGCCGCGCCGTCTCCGCCGGCACGCTGTGGGAGGCCACCAGCTGCTGCTGCTCTCCCACCGCGTCCAGGAACCCGAGCGCGTGCGAGCCAAAGCCCACCAGCCCGATCGCCGCCATCAGCGCGAGCCCCGCCAGCGCCGCGAGGCACGTCTGCGCCCACCCCCGCCAGTCCCGCGGCGCCAGCACCAGGAACGGCAGCGTGATCCCCGCCGTCAGCTTGATCCCCACCCCCGCCGCCAGCGTCACCGCCCCGGCGCGAAAGCGCGGCGAGGCGCCCGCCGTCAGCACCAGCGAGCCCGCCAGGAACGCCAGCACCAGCGTGTCGTTGTGCGCGCCCCCCACCGCCAGCTCGAGCATCACCGGGTTCAGCCCCACGAACGCCGCCGCGCCGCGGGCCGAGCCCCCCATCAGCGCCGCCGCCCGCGCCGTCAGACCCGTCGCCGCCAGGCTCCCCGCCACGGCCGCCGCCTTCAACGTCCACAGCCCGCCCGCCAGCCCCAGCGGCGCGGTGGCGTAGCTGGCCAGCGTGAACAGCGGCCCGTAGGGGGAGTGCTGGCCCGGCCAGCCGATGAACGGGAAGATCGGGTCCGTGGGCGCCTGCGCCGCCACGTGCGTGTAGGGGTCCAGGCCGTGTAGCACCCCCATGCGCGCGAACGACAGGTATCCGAACACGTCCTGGGAGATCAGCGGCGGACCCAGCAGCAGGATCATGTTGGCCGCCACGATCGCCCCCGCCAGCGTCCGTGCCGACAGCGCCCGCGCGCTCACCAGCACCAGGCCGTAGCCCACGCACATCAGCAGCGTGTACGCCTCGAAGCTCCCCGGCGTGAGCGCCGGCACGAGCCCCGCCAGCGGCCCCGCCATCCATCCCGGCCAGCCGCCGCTGCGCCCCGGCACGAACACCGTCGGGCCCCACGCCGCCCCGGCGCACACCATGAACACCCCCGCCAGCACCCCCCCGAGGCCGAGCCAGCCCAGTGCCCGCAGGCTCGCCGGCGGCGCCTGTGAGCGCTGCCTGCGCGCCTCTCGCTCCCGGCGCGCCCGTTCCCGTCGGATCGCGCCGCTCGCTGTGGGTGTGGTGGCCTCGATGTGGGCATTGTTGCGTGGGTGGCTCCTGCAAGCATCCGTGCGGACGGATAGGCTGTTTGCCCTGACCGTGCTCTTCAAATCGAAGGCCCGCGCGCGTGTGCGCGCGTACGTGTGGAGCGACGCCGATAAGCAGGACCGCCCGGGGCGCGGGCGAAGCTAGATCCAGCAGACACATGCTTTCCAAGCTCAAACCCACGAGGCGCGCCGCCGACGAGCTCTCCGCCTCCGCCTCCGCCTCCGCCTCCGCCTCCGCCTCCGACGCCGTCGCGGGCGCTCAGCGCGTGCTGATCCTCTCCGCGGACGTCGGCGAGGGCCATGCCGCCGCCGCTCGCGCCCTCGCGCGCCAGCTCGAGGAGTCAGACCAGGACGTCCAGGTGAGCGTGATCGACGGCCTCGCCGCGATGGGCCGGCTGCTGCAGCCGGTGGTCGAGGACGGCTACCGCGTGCAGCTGAAGTTCATCCCCTGGACCTACACCCTCGTCTACTGGATGCTCGAGCGGGTCGCCCCGATCCGCTGGCTGGCGCGCCGCATGCTGTGCCTGTTCGGCGCCCGTCCCCTGGCCCGCACCATCGCCGCCCACGACCCCGACGTGGTCGTCTCCACCTACCCGGCCGTCACCGTGGTGCTCGCCCGCCTGCGCCGCCGCGGCGTGATCGACTGTCCGACCGTCGCCACCATCACCGACCTCACCGGCCTCTTCTTCTGGGCCCAGCCGGGCATCGACGTGCACCTGGTGATGTACGGCGAGTCGCTGCAACCCGTTGAGCGCATCGCCGGCGAGGGCAGCGCCCGCCTCGTCAGCCCCCTGATATCCGCCGACTTCCTGGCGCCGCGCTGTCCGCTGGACTCCCGCCGCGCCCTGGGGCTGCCCGAGCAGGGCCGCATGGTGATCGTCTCCGGCGGCGGCTGGGGCGTGGGCGACGTCACGGGCGCCGTGCATGAGCTAACCCGCGTGCCCGACGTGAGCAGCATCGTCTGCCTGGCCGGTCGCAACGATCAGCTGCGCGAGCGCCTGGAGCGGGACTTCGCCTGCGAGCCGCGGGTGTACGTGTACGGCTTCACCGACGAGATGCCCCGCCTGCTGGCGGCCGCCGACGTGCTCGTGCACTCCACCGGCGGCGTCACCTGCCTGGAGGCCGGCGCTGCGGGCACCCCCGTCGTCTCCTACGGGCTGCCCGTGGGCCACGCGCGCCTGAACACCCGCGCGATGGGCGATCTCGGGCTGCTGCGCCTGGCCAACGACGTGCAGGAGCTGCGCACCCACGTGCGCGCGAGCTTCGCCGAGGATCCGCCTCAGTCGCTGGTGAGCGCCGCCGCGCGGCCCGCCGGCGAGCAGCCCACGAGCGAGGCGCCCGCTCTGCGCCGGGCGCCCGCGGCCGCCGAGCTCGTGCTCGATCCCCCCCGTCGCGTGCAGCCGATCCCGACCTGGCGCCTGCGGCTGGTCGCCTTCGCCACCTACGCCACGCTGCTGCTCGGCGTGAGCACCTGGATGATGTCCACAGACGAGGTGGCCGCGCTCGCCGTGAAGGCCTTTCACATGCAGCCCCTCACCCACGTTCCCACCGCCAGCCGGGCGGTCGGCGTGATCGTGCGCACGCCTCGCGGCGCCGAGACCTTCGTGGCCGGCCAGCTGGCCGCGGCGGGCATCCACGTGTCCTTCGCCGACGGCGGCAAGGCGCCGCCGCACACCACCATCGCCGGCGTGCGTCGCCACGGCGACGAACTGCTGCCGGCGATCGTCGACTCCGGCACGATCCTGCGCTGGGTCAAAGCCCGCGGCACCCTACGCGGCCAGGCGCACGCGCTGGGCCTGCATCGCGGCTTCTACTTCCTGCAGCCACGCGGCGGGCTCAGCCTCGGCCAGCTGGTGCTCGCGCACACGATCGGCGCCAAACCGGTCGCCGGCGCGCTGCGCCTGAGCGCCGCCGGCGCGCCGCCTCAGCGGCGGCTGCGGGCCGGCGAAGTGCTGGTGGTGACGCTCGATGGCTCCGCCGCGTCGGTGCGGGGGCTCGAGCGGATCGTCTCGGTGGCCGGCGCCGAGGGATTGAGCCCGGCGCCGCTTGGCTCGCTCACGCGCGCCTGAGTGGGTTGGCCTCCCATCAGCGCCAGCAGCAGCGGCGAGCGCACGAGCACGGCCGCGCCGGCGATGAGCAGCGCGAGCGAGAGCCCGAGCGGGACGCCTGAGAGGGGCGTGTCCGAGAAACGCTCGCCGAACAGCACCGGCGCGAGCGCCACGGGCACGATCGTCTGCGTCACGAACACCACCGGCGCCACCTGAATCGCCGGCCGCGCCTGCAGGGAGCTGCTCTCGCTGAGCACCCCCACCGCGGAGGCCGCCGCTGTCGCCAGGCCCCAGGCGACAGCCACGGCGAAGTATCCGTGCGAGAGATCGTCCGAGGCGAGCTTGGTGGCGATGCCGCTCCAGCCGAACGCGAGGCCGGCGCAGACGATGGTCACCGCCGCCGGCGAGCGCCGGAAGGCGCGCAGCACGTAGGGCAGCAGGCTCGCCAGCGCGAGTGCCAGGAGCACGATCGCGATCGTCGAGTGCTCGCCGGTGTGGCTCGTGGTGCGCGGCGGCGCGCACAGTCCCGCGCCGATCACGCCGATCACGATCGCCGCCATCGCCACGTGCTCGCGATGTCCCGCGTGCTCGCCGAGCATCCGCTGGCCGAGGAACACCAGCACGAGCAGGCCGGCGGCGAGCGCGGGCTGCACGACCACGAGCGGGGCGAGCAGCAGCGCCAGCACCTGCAGGGGCCAGCCGAGGATCGACAGGCCGGTGCCGAGCATCCAGCGCCCGCGTCTGATCAGCCCCCAGACGAGCGCCAGGCGCAGGTGGTCTTCGCTGGGGGCTTCCTTGGCGTCCATCGCCTGCAGCGCGATCCCTAGGCTGTAGAAGATGGAGGCGCCGACGGCCGCCACGATGCCAAGCACGAGTTCCCACATATATGGCCACGATCATGGCATCCGTCCGGGCGTCGCCGCGGGCGCGCTGGCCGCAATGGCGATCGCCGGCTACCTCCTGCCCGGCCTCGCCGGCGCCTGGCCGCCGCTGCGGGGACCGCTGGGCATCGAGGACCACACGGCCAGCGGACACGGCTACGGGCTCACCTTCGACGACGGCCCCCACCCCCAGGGCACGCCGGCGGTGCTCGAGATCCTCGCCGCGGCGGGCGTGTGCGCGACGTTCTTCCTCGTGGGCGAGCAGATTCGCCGCAACCCCTCGCTCGTGGCCGAGATCATGGCGGGCGGCCATGCGATCGGCGTGCACTGCGACCGCCACCGCAACCTCCTGCGGCTGACCCCCTCCCAGGCTCGCGAGGACATCGGGCGGGCGAAGGACACGATCGAGTCCCACACCGGCATTCCGGCCGCCCTCTACCGGCCCCCCTACGGTGTGGCGAGCGCGGCCGCCCTGGCGATCGCTCGCGGCCAGCGCTGGCGCACGCTGCTGTGGACCCACTGGGGCCGCGACTGGGAGGCGCGGGCGACAGCCGGCTCGATAGCCGCGCGGGTGACCGCGGGAGCGGGGGAGGGGTCGGTGCTGCTGCTGCACGACGCCGACGAGTACTCCGCGCCGGACTCCTGGCGGCGCACGGTGGCGGCGCTGCCGGCGGTGCTCGATACGCTGCACCAGCGAGGCCTTCGGCCGGTGCTGCCGTAGGCCTGCCGGCGGCCGCCTTCCTCCGCCACACGCCCTAACATCGTTGGCTTGCCGAGCGCTATCTCGATCGACGACGACGGCGCCGCGGTCGCCGTCCAGCCCCTGCTCGCCGGCGGGCGCGTAAGCGGACAGGTCCAGGCGGCCGCCGAGGGCTCCGCGCGCGTCGCGCACGCGGCGCCGGTGGCGCGCACGCGCTGGTGGGTGGAGGCGCTCACGATCGTGTGGCTGTGCTGGGTCTACGACGCGATCACCAACCTCGCGCCCCTGCGGCTGCACGCGGCGCTCGCGCACGGCGAAGGGGTGCTGGCGCTCGAGCGCTCCCTGGGGATCTCCCCCGAGCTCTCCCTGGACCGCTGGCTGGGAGCCCACCACACGCTCGCCCTGGCGATCTCCGACTACTACGACAACGCCCACTTCATCGTCACCCTCGGCCTGCTCGGCTACATCTGGTGGCGGCGGGCGGACATCTACCGGCCGCTGCGCAACACGCTCGTGGCGGTGAACGTGATCGCCTTCGCGGTCTTCCTGCTCTATCCGGTGGCGCCGCCGCGGATGCTCACGGGGGACGGCTTCAGCGACATCGTGGCCTCCACCCACGCCTTCGGCTCCTGGCACACCGGCGCGCTGGCCTCGGCGGCCAACCAGCTGGCGGCGATGCCCTCCCTGCACATGGCCTGGGCGGGGTGGTGCGGGCTGGTGCTGTGGCGGCTCTCGAGCCGCGCCTGGGTGCGGACGCTGGCGATCGTCTACCCCTGCATGACGGCACTGGCGGTGCTGGCCACCGGCAACCACTACGTCCTGGACGTGCTCGCCGGCCTGGCCACGCTGGCGCTGGCGGCATGGCTGTGCGGTCCGGTGGCCGCCCGTCTGGAAGGGCGTCTGCGCGCCCGCCGCGCGGGGGACGGGAGGACGCCTGCGCTCGGGAGCCCCGTGCAAGCAGCGCTGGCGACCGACGGGCCTCAGGCGGACAAATCGCCGCAAAATCCGCGCTAGTTGCGTACCGACGGGGATTATCCCTTTGACGCAGGGTGCTGTAGACTTCCGCGGGTGCTGCTGCGGTTCCTCGTCTTGGTCGGTGCTAACCGCCGCCGTGATGGGCTGATCGCTGTGGGCTTGTTTCTTTGGGCTGCGGTGTTGGGCTGGATCAAGGCTCCCGCATGGCTGGTGGTGCTGTTCGCGGTCGCGGGGACCGCCGCGCTGGTGATCGCGTTCGTGCCGAAGTCGATTTTCGAGCGTGCCAAGGTGCCTGATGTGTCGAAGGCATCGGAGGACCCGCAGGAACCTCCTGTCGATCCCGAGCTCGTGAAGAAGCTGCTGCGACTTTACGATCACGGCACGGGGATTCGTGACGGGTTGAAACCGTCGTTTGGAGTGGAGACCGTCGCCTCGTTGACAGAGCAGGTGCGCCGATGGGACAGGTTGGTACGGGATCTCCTCAGCGAGGGTCTCCCCGGTGCGCTGCCGACCTTCACGGAGGAGCCCTTCCCGGAACCGCTGCTGACCGAACTGCCGATGCAGGCGGGGGCAGCCGAACGTAGGTGGCTGT
>Ga0335072_10009152_pt1 | contig 14313 bp, 12 predicted proteins | sample Lox_Sample_21_FD_206725 | JGI IMG/M metagenome (GOLD analysis project Ga0335072, IMG submission 206725) | Soil microbial communities from Loxahatchee National Wildlife Refuge, Florida, United States - Lox_Sample_2.1 | ecosystem: Environmental > Terrestrial > Soil > Wetlands | place: USA... | reverse complement strand
CGTACTCAGATTATTCAGAGTCCGAGTCCGGCCTAGATGCACAAGCCTAGTGTGCCATCGACATCACCGCCAATCGTTGCTGTCACGACCACCGGTCCGACAGTTGCAATTCACGCAACAAATCCACAGCGCGGGGACGTTTACTGGGTGAAAATCCCTAAGAAGCACACGGTCGGCCATGAACAATACAAACGGAGACCGTTCTTAATCGTTTCCAACAATGCAATCCATCATCTCGACCTTGTAATAGGAGTGCCGCTCAGCTTTCAAACACAGAAGGCAAATCGCCAGTACCACATACAGGTGCTTGCCACCGATATTGCGACAGACCTCGGATCGACTCTTGATCCGGGTAATCGCATCGCTCTCACGGAACAAGTTCGCTGCCTGTCAATTGAACGCTTAGAACCTGCAAGACAAGCAAGAATCTCCGATACCGCAGTTTATGCGGTCGAAGCTGGACTTGCGTTCGTGATGGATATTCGGTAAAAGGCTACGCCTTCCAGCGGGCCGTGGCGGCCTTTTTTGCAATGGTCTTGCGCTGGCGAGAACTGAGCGCCTTCGCTCTGGCCTTCCCGCCTTTTTTACCGCCCATACTGCCTAAGGCTACAGCGTGAGGATTGCGCTCGTCCTTCGGAGGATTGGGAAGGGGTTTCCCATTCATCTGTTCGCCGATGGCTTGCTCTACTATCCCACGTGCAACTTCCATAAAATCACGTTTGGGATTGGAGCGTTTCGGCATGGCTCCATCATGCCACGGATCGCGCCGTCAGTCACGGCCTGTGGAAATCATACGAACCCACTACCGCCGTCCCGCTACTGTTGTGGCAGTTCTCGCTACAAAGCCCCATATTGTTAGAACATTGATCCTGGCACGACGTGAAGTCTGGAGCGCATTTTAACTCCCCCGATTGGGCTTTAGCATGGGTCGGCCAATTCATCGCCCACGCCAGAATAACCAGCACGCCCAACAGTTTCGCCACAGCTTTCATTTTGGCACTCTCTTTCTCCGGCCTCATGCCGGGTCTGGTTTGTTTGTTTCTCAGTTTTGTAAGGTTGCTCGCGTTACATCACTGGCCTTTAGTGCCCGGGCGATAAGCTCGCCCTGCGCTTTCTGCCTGAGAAAACCGTCCCATATGTCCCTGATTTTTCCATCGCGGTCAATCAGGAAAACCGTGGGAGTTCCATGAACTCCGATTGTCGACAAGCTCTCCGAGATGACCCGAGTTACCGGCAGCGAGGCCTGCTCCACGTATTCACGCGCCTCGGACTCTGGTTGAGGAAAGACCGCGATGAGGTCGGTCTTCCCTTGGACCTGGGCCCTTGGACCTGGGCGGCAAGGCTTTTGTAAAAGGGGAGACTGTACTTACAGAAGTGGCAGGTGGTGGAAAGAGCGAGAACAAGCGAGTTCCGCTGCAGCGGAACTCGCAGCTCGGGAAGGTTTATCTTCGTCCCGAGAAGCGCCTTTGGGCTGTTCGGATCGGCGCGCCCGGTTAGTTCGTTGCGTGCCACCAAAACAAGGAACACAGCGACGCCAATGATCACGGCGATATTTGCAATTTTATCGAGATGCTTCACCTAGACCTCCATAGAGATTGCGTTGCCGGGCGGCGGCCTTGTATTCGCGAATCGCGTAAGTCCCCCCCGCAATGACCTGCGTCTGCGTTCGTTTGTGATTCCACACGCAGGTGGTCTGGATCCTGTTACGAAATCCGAACAGTGGCGGCTCGGAGAACGACTTTAGCGTCGCAAGGAACCCGACGGTCCATCGGCTTTCTGATACTCCCCCTCAGGTTTGGCGGAGGCCCTCCTGTATAATCACGGGTTTGACTTTCGACGTTTTGCGATGTTGGAGGAGCATTGCCCCAAGCGGAGATCGGCATTATCGGCGGCAGCGGGCTGTATTCCATGCCGGGATTGACCAACGTGAAAGAAGTTCGCCTCAAGACGCCGTTTGGTGCCCCCTCGGACGCTTATATCTGCGGCATGCTGGAGGGGCGCAAAGTCGCGTTTTTGGCGCGGCACGGACGCGGGCACCGCATTCTTCCGAACGAACTGAACTTTCGCGCCAACATTCACGGGTTCAAGCAACTCGGCGCTGAACGCGTCGTTTCCATTTCCGCCGTCGGATCGCTGAAGGAAGAGCACAAACCCCTCGAGTTCGTGATTCCCAATCAATTCTTCGACCGGACGCGCCACCGCATCGATACTTTCTTTGGCAATGGAGTGGTCGCGCACATCGCCTTCGCCGATCCCGTTTGCGCCGAACTCGCAGATGTGGTCGAAGCGGCTTGCAAGCAAGCCGGCGTGGTCGGGAAACACGGCGGAACATATCTGTGCATGGAGGGCCCACAATTTTCGACGAAAGCCGAGTCGAACGTCTATCGCGGCCTGGGCATGGATGTCATCGGCATGACGAATCTGCAGGAAGCCAAGTTGGCCCGCGAGGCTGAACTGTGTTACGTGACAGTCGCCATGGTCACGGATTACGACTGCTGGCATCCCCACCACGATTCGGTAACGGTGGATCAGGTGGTCGCCGTGCTGCTCAAGAATGCCGAGAACGCCTGCAAAGTCGTGCGCGAAACCGTGGCAGCGATGCCTCGCGATCGTTCCTGCCACTGCGGATCGGCTTTGGCGCACGCCATCCTCACTGATCCCAAGACGATTCCGGTTGCAACCAAGAAGAAACTGAAGCTGATCCTCGGCAAGTACCTGCCGAAATCCTCAAAACGGCACTAATCAGGAGCATGATTCCGCATGAGCATTCTGGTGGTTGGATCGGTTGCGTTCGATGACGTTACTTCGCCGTCGGGCACCGTGAAAAACGTCCTTGCCGGCGCTGCTACATATTTTTCGCTTGCCGCCAGCTATTTCACCCAAGTGCGCGTGGTCGCTGTCGTTGGCGAAGACTTCGGTCCCGCGCAGGAAAGCGTATTTCACAAGCATGGCGTCGATATTCGCGGCATTGAGCGCGCCAAGGGAAAGACCTTCCGCTGGGGAGGCACCTACACCGACAATCTCAATGAAGCCAAAACCGATTTCACCCACCTCAACGTCTTCGAGACGTTCCAGCCACGCATTCCCAAAGAATACGAAGACTCCGATTTTCTTTTTCTTGCCAACATCCAGCCAACTCTGCAGGCCCATGTTCGCCAACAGATGAACGGCGTCCGACTCACTGGTTGCGACACCATGAATTACTGGATCAACCGCACGCCCAGGGAACTCGCCGAGACACTCAAGCTCGTTGACGTGCTGCTGATCAATGACACTGAAACCAAGATGCTCGCCAATGAAACGAACCTGCCTCGCGCCGCTAATAAAGTTCTGGCCATGGGGCCGCAGGCGCTAGTTATCAAGCATGGTGAATATGGGGCGACGATTTTCTTCCGGGACGGCGCATTCGGCATCGGCCATCATCCATTTCGCGCACCCGCGCTGCCGATTGAAGAAGTCAAAGATCCGACCGGCGCGGGTGATTCGTTCGCCGGCGGGTTCATGGGATATCTCGCGTCCCAGAAACAAGTGAGTCGCGAAGTGCTCAAACGGGCGCTGTTTTATGGTGGAGTCATGGGATCGTTCGCCGTCGAACGCTTCGGCACCGAACGCCTGCAATCGCTGACGCGCAATGAGATCGACGCCCGATTCCAGACCTTCCGCGAATTGACTCACCTCGACTAATCTGCGGAGAATAGTTGTTTGGGCGCATGATCCTAGCCGCTTTTTCAGCTGTTGAAAGCCGCTAGGAACTGGCGTCATCTCGAAGGCTCGCCTTTTCGACGGCGACCCGAGGGATCTCTCGCGCAACAGAGCTTTCACGTGGTCATCACAAAATGCCAAGAGCCGCACTCCAGAAGAAGATCTCCGCGAAACGCTCGGCGGCGGCTGTCTCGACGACCTGGGACGACCAAACGCGCCTTCTCTTGTGGCTCTCCACCTGCGTTGCCGTAATTTCGTTTCTGTTTTATTTCCAGAAAGGCGACGTCCTGCTCTACGGCGACGCGATCGCGCACATCAACATCGCCCGCCGCGTGTTCGACTCGAAAACTCCCGGCCTGCTGCAACTCGGGACGGTATGGCTGCCGCTGCCGCACCTGCTGATGATTCCCTTCCTCATTTCAAAGCAACTCTGGCAGCGCGGAGTCGGCGGATCGATTCCGTCCTTGATCGCCTACATGTGGGCCGTCGTCGGCATGTTCCGGCTTGTGCGCGGAGCGTTCGCGTCGGATGATACCGACGACCTTGCGGCAACATTCGCGGCCTGGGCTGCGGCCATCGTCTTTGCGGCCAATCCCAACCTGATCTACATGCAGACGACGGCCATGGGAGAAACCGTCTATCTCGCCCTTTTTATCTGGGCGATGGTTTATCTGCGCGAATCTGTTCCCTCCGATCAGCATGCCCTGACCAAGTCTGCGCTCTGTGTGGCAGCAGCCTGCCTCACTCGTTATGACGGATGGTTCCTGGCAGGGGTGATGTCTGCCGCAGTTATCATCGCAAGAATCGCGGCCGCAAAGGCGCGCCCAAGCGCCGACCACACGCCGCGCTGGTGTCCGGCGGCGGGAAGATTCGTCTTGATCGCTGCCGCCGGTCCGATCCTCTGGCTGGCTTACAACGGAATCGTCTATCGCAATCCGCTCGAGTTTGAAAACGGTCCTTATTCAGCCAAAGCGATCGAGCAAAAAACGCAGAGTTCTGCCCATCCCGGTCATCCTGGGAGCGGCAATCTTGCGGTCGCGGGCATGTACTTCCTCAAATCCGCGGAAGACAACATGGCTGCGAATCCGTGGCTGGGGCGTTTGTGGCTTGCGCTGGGCTGCGTGGGAATGATTATCGTCGGCCTGAGGTTTCGCGATTCGAAATCGCGGGGCAGACTGGCGCTGCTATTTCTCCTCACGCCGTTACCGTTTTACACACTCTCTGTCGCCTACGGAGGCGTGCCGATCTTCATCCCGGAGTTCTGGCCGCACACGCATTACAACGTGCGTTATGGATTGCAGTTGTTGCCTGCATTTGCCGCTTCGGTTGGCGCGCTGATGTATCTTGCCGTGCGCTCGAAGCATTGGAGCGAGAAGGCGCGAGCAGGAATTGTCATCAGCATTGTCGTGCTGGTTGTCGTCAGTTATGCCTCCATCTGGCGGTCTGGCCCGATTTGCCTGCAGGAAGCCCAGATCAACATGCGCAGCCGCAATGACCTGGAAGCACAAGTCGCCAAATGGCTCGAAAAGTTGCCTCCGGATGCAACTCTACTCATGTATCTCGGCGATCACGTCGGAGCGCTCGAGAAAGCCGGAATCCCGCTCAGCCATGTCATCAACGAAGGCAATCATCGTATCTGGAAGCAACCGACGGATCCCGACGGTTTATGGGAACGGGCACTGGCCAATCCCGCAAGATATTCAGACTACGTTGTCGCTTTCGAGGGCAATCCTGTGTGGCAGGCCGTGCAGCACGATCATCTGAAAGAACTGGTCGAAATTCATGTTCTCGGCCAGCCCCGTGCCGTCATTTACAGCACGCGGTAATCATCCGGGTAAACGCGGAGGCAGCCGCTGCGAGTGATAGAATCCGGCCATCTGCAGACTGCGGAAAGTGTCTGCGCGTGCATGAATTGGCAACATTTCACCGACTTGCTGCACTCCGAGTTCACTAGCGGCGCGGCCGCCAGCGCCCTGTTTCGGCTCGTGATAGCTGGGATTCTGGGCGCGATCATCGGCCTGGAGCGCGAACTCAAGCATCGCCCCGCCGGTCTGCGAACGACCTTGTTCATTTGCTTTGGTGCCGCGATGTTTACGTTGCTTTCTCAGCGGCTGGCAGGCGTGCCATCGGATTCAGCGAGGATCGCGGCCCAAATTATTCCTGGAATCGGTTTCATTGGCGCGGGCACAATTCTCCATACCCGTGGGTTGACCACCGGCCTGACGTCGGCTGCCACGCTTTTCGTCGTCGCTTCCATCGGAATGGCAGCCGGCGGGGGATTGTATCTGACGTCGATCTTCGCCACGGGCGCTGTGCTCATCGCACTGTTTACCCTCGGGCACCTTGAGGAAACCTTCAACCTGAAGCTGCTGATGACCAGCTATGAAGTCAGCGGTGGCAGCCTTGACGAGATTACGAACGAGGTAAACCGCATTCTCGAACAACATCATCGCCTGATGCAGAATGTAGCGACCGGCAGCACCGGAACGCACATCCGCCTGCAGTTCGATGTTGAAGGGTGCAACCGCGAGCAGAAAGAATTGCTCCGCCAGTTGCGGTCCTCAACTGTGCTTGCAGGCGCCACTTCCCTGGGACACGTGGAGCGCGAGTGAGTACGGCACGCACGATTCCATTTGCGAAAGCCAGCGCGTGCGGCAACGATTTTCTCCTGATCGACCGCGCTGTCGCTCCCGAAGATATGACCGCATTCACGCGCCGCATCTGCGACCGTCACGAGGGGGTGGGCGCTGACGGGGTCGAGTGGATCTCGCCAAACTTCTCGGCTGATCTTGAAATCACTCTCATTAACGCAGACGGCTCGCTTGCGGAAATCTCCGGCAACGGCACGCGCTGCGTCGCAGCTTACATCTGCTCCACGCAGCCCAAGGAACGCATTTCAATCCTGACGGGCGCCGGCACAAAGATTTGTTCGTTGATCGGCCGGCACGATTCCGAATACGAATTTGAAATGGAAATGGGTGAAGCCACGGTCCAACCGGAGGTGAGTTTGAAGATCGGCTCCCGGGAGGTTCACGGTATTCCAGTCTCGGTGGGAAATCCGCATTTCGTCAGTTTAGTTCATGGTTTTCCCCGCGAGTGGCAGGATCGCGCCATGGAGATCCAGCGCAGTGCAAATTTCGCGCAACATGGAGTCAACGTGGAATTTGCGGAGCCTCGTGGCAAGCATGATCTATACGTGCGCTTTTTTGAACGTGGAGCGGGCGAGACGCAATCTTCGGGTACGGGTTCATGCGCCGCGGCCGTGGCAGCCATCGCGGCTCAACGGGCAGAATCGCCAGTCAAAGTGCATGCGCCCGGAGGTACGCAAACCGTCCGGAAGGAAGGCAAGAATATTTTCCTGCGTGGAACCGCGCGCCTGATTTGCCGAGGGGAATTTCTAATAAGTTGAGTTCGCGAATTTCAACGGCGTTGTGTCCGAACCGATAAAAAAACGAATCTAAGCAAAAACGAATGCCCTCCCGCAAACATTCTCAGGAGAAATGGAGTCGCAAGCCCCTGATAAAGCCGCCGGCGCTTCGCGTCGGCGACACCGTCGGAATTGTTGCGCCAGCCAGCAACCTCCGCGAAGAAGACTTGCGAGCTGGATGCGAGGCCCTCCAGCGGGCCGGTTTTCGCCCGTTCTACTTCGATTCAATTCTCGATAAAGACCTTTACTTCGCTGGATCGATCGAGCGACGCGTGCACGAACTCGAAGACATGTTTGAACGCGACGACGTGCGCGCGATCGTGTGTGCACGCGGCGGTTACGGCGCCAACTATCTGCTCGACAAAGTCGATCTGAAGAAAATCAAGAAACATCCTAAGATTTTCGTCGGCTACAGTGACATCACTTCGCTGCTCACTCATTTTGTCGACGCGTGCAACCTTGTCGTATTTCACGGTCCGATGGTCGCGAAGGACTGGGCGCACGAGAATGGCGTCGATCTTTCCTCTTGGCAGGAAGGGCTTTCATCCTCCTCGCCGTGGGATGTCGCGCTCGATGCGAATGCCCGCGGCCTCGTTGATGGAGAATCTGAAGGTATTTTGTATGGCGGCTGCTTGTCTTTGCTGGCTGCGTCACTCGGTAGTCCCTACGAAGTCAATACGGCAGGTACGATTCTTTTTCTGGAGGACGTCGCAACCAAGCCGTTTCAGATCGACCGCATGCTGATGCAACTGAAGCTCGCTGGGCATCTCGATCGGCTGCGTGGCGTCGTTTTCGGCGAAATGCTCGATTGTGTGCAAACCGCAAACCAAGGCTACACTCTAGAGGAAGTGATCCGGCGCATCGTGGGCGATTTGGGAGTGCCGGTTGCGTTTGGCGTTCGATCCGGACATGTCATGTCGCGAAACATCACCCTTCCATTCGGCGTGAAAGCGAAACTGGCCGTGCACAGCGAACAGGTTGGGTTAAGAATTCTGGAATCGGCGGTTGAGAGTGACTAACGCAAAGAAACATATTCACCTGATCGGGATCTGCGGCACGGCGATGGCCTCGCTCGCGGGAATGCTCAAGGAGCGCTGCTTTCGCGTTACTGGTTCCGACGCCGCCGCGTATCCTCCGATGTCTGATTTTTTGCGCGCTTTGGAAATTCCCGTCGCGCAACCGTTTGACGCGAGGAATCTCGAGCCCAGACCCGATCTGGTCGTCATCGGTAATGCGATCTCGCGCGGCAATGTGGAACTTGAGTACGTCCTCGATCAGCGTCTCGATCTCTGCTCCCTACCGCAATTGCTGCGTGATGAATTCCTGCGTGAGAAGGAAGTGATTGTCGTCGCCGGCACGCATGGCAAGACGACAACCACCTCGATGCTCTCCTGGATTTTTCATTCCGGCGGACTCGATCCTTCCTTTCTCATCGGCGGCATCGCAGAAAATTTCGGATCGAGCTTTCACCTCGGCCAGGGCAAGCATTTCATCCTGGAAGGCGACGAATACGACACGGCGTTTTTCGACAAGGGCCCGAAATTTCTGCATTATTTTCCCGATGCAGTGATTTTGACTTCGGTCGAATTCGATCATGCCGATATCTACAAAGATCTCGACGCCGTCGAGACCGCATTCAAGCGGCTGGTGAACCTCGTCCCGCGCCGCGGGCAGATTGTGGCTTTCGACGGTGTTGCCGGGTCTGCAACCGAAAGTCCAAGCCTGGAGCGCTGTCTCGCGAAAGCATTCTGCCCGGTCGAACGCTATGGAGTCGGCGCCGGGGCGAACTGGCGCATTGCAGATTTGCGATTCAATCATGACAGCACGAACTGGACAGTATTACGCGACGGGAAGGCGTGGAGCGAATTCAAATTCAGACTGGCCGGTGAGTACAACGTTTGGAACGCGACCGCCGCTGCTGCGATGGCCCTTTCCTGCGGCATCTCTCGGGAAACGATTGCCGCCGCATTAAAGAGTTTCAAAAGCGTGAAGCGACGTCTCGAAGTGAAGGCGCAAGTCAATGGCATTACCATCATCGACGACTTCGCACATCATCCCACTGCGATTGCTGAGACGCTGAAAGCTCTGCGGGCGCGCTATCCGGGATCGCGACTGTGGGCGATCTTGGAACCTCGCTCCAACACGCTGCGTCGTCGCGTTCTGCAGAATGATCTCGCGCGCAGTCTTGCCATCGCTGACGAAGTGGTTGTCGCCGGCGTTTTCCGTTCGGAAGCCGTCCCAGAAAACGAACGCCTTGAATTGCCAGCACTCGCAGCGCAGATCGAGCAAAACGGACGCCGAGCGCGGCTTTTGCCCGATGCCGATACTATTATCAAGGCCGTTGCTCACGAAATGCGCAGCGGGGATGTGGTCGCAATTCTCTCCAACGGCGGCTTCGGCGCGATTTATGAAAAGCTTCCCGCGCGCTTGCGGGAACTCGCGGTTACAACCGCCGCCGCTCAAAGCGGCAAATAAACCATGCCCATGCACAAAATCCTTCGACAACGTCTTCCTGTCTACACCGTCCGAATCGCACTGCTCAGCGTAATTCTTCTTCTCGCAAGCCATGCGACTGCTGAAACCCCGATTAGTTACACGATTTCGCTGGCTTCGCCCGAGCAGCACCTGGTCGAGGTGCAACTCTTTCTGCCGCCCGGGCCAGCCGAACACGAACTGCAATTGCCGGTTTGGAACGCGCTCTATCAGGTGCGCGATTTTGCGCAGTACGTGAATTGGATTCGCGCAAAAGGCCGTGCGGGTAAGCCACTGCCCGTTCGAGACCTCGATGCGAGCCGTTGGCGAATCGAAGGATCTCAAAACGGCGCGATTATCGAGTATCAGATCTATGCCGATCTGCCGGGCCCGTTCGGCGCACAGTTGAATTCTCAACACGCGTTCTTCAATCTGGCCGAGATCCTCATGTATCCGGTCGACGGCCGCAGTTCTCCAATGCAGGTCCATTTCAGCCACGTCCCTGAGGGCTGGAAAATCGCAACTCCGCTCGCTTCCTTGTCCGATGGCGGATTCTCTGCCGAAAGCTACGATCGCCTTGTAGACTCGCCGTTCGAACTGGGAACCTTTCAAGAATCGGACTTTGACGAATCTGGTGGACACTTTCGTGTCATCGTCGACGCCGACCCGGCCGACTACGAGATGCAGAAGATCACCGGCGACTTGCAGAAGATTGTCGCTGCCGCGATCAGTTGGATGAACGACCGGCCATTCGATACCTACACATTCTTCTATCACTTCCCACACGGCGCAGGCGGTGGCGGCATGGAGCACGCCTACTCGACGGCTATCGAACTCAATGCCTCCATGATCAAACGAAGTCTCTATTCGTTCGACATCGTCAGCGCGCACGAATTCTTTCATCTGTGGAACGTCAAACGCATCCGCCCGCAAACGCTCGAACCCGTCGACTACACGAAAGAGAATTACACGCGCGCATTGTGGTTCAGTGAAGGCGTGACCAGCGCGGTAGAAGACACGATCAACCTGCGGGCCGGGTTGCTCGACGAAAAGGGCTTTCTGAACGTGCTCGGCGGGGAGATCACGGAACTAGAGCGCCGTCCCGCACGCCTGACGCAGTCCGTCGAAGACTCCAGTCTCGATGCCTGGCTCGAAGGCAATTCGTATTATCGGCGTCCCGAGCGCAGTATTTCGTATTACAACAAAGGCGCACTCTTGGGCGTGGCACTCGATCTGGCGCTGCGTCAAGCGACCCACGATCGCGCCTCGTTGCGCGAACTCCTCGAGTGGATGAACGTCCACTATGCCAGGCAGCACCGGTTTTTCGACGATTCCCCAGGCGTGCGGGAAGCCGCCGAAGCCGTCGGCCACACGGATCTCGGTTGGTTCTTCACGAAGTATGTTGCTGGAACCGACGAGATACCGTGGGACGATTTCTTCCGCGCCGTCGGTCTGCATGTCGCAGCGGTACCTGAGACCGTAGCTGACCCCGGCTTCACGGCTTCACGCAATTTCGATGGACCTATCACCGTGACGGACGTGAACCGGGGAAGCGAAGCGGAGCGTGCCGGTTTGCAGATCGGCGACACGATTCTCCAATTGCAGGGCAAGGCCGCGGGACGCGAGTTGTGGCAGGCATTCTTCGGGCTCAATCCGGGCGACACTCTGGATATCAAAGTTCGAGGCCAACGCGGCGAACGGGAATTGAAGTGGACCGTCGGCAGCCGACAGGAGATTTCTTACGAATTGCGCGATCTCGACAAAGTCACTCCAGAACAGCGTGCGTGCCGCGCCGCGTGGCTGAAGGGCGAAGCAGAAGGTCCCGCGCAAAGCGCTGGAGCGAACCCGCGGACACCAGGTGTCGCCGCAAGATGATCCGAACCGTGATCATGCTGACGTTCTGGTCTGTCGCCGCACCGCTCGCGGCTTTGCTCGGGTTTACGTGGACATTCGTCAGCGGTGATGTCAGCTTGCTGTATCGAATGTTCACCTGGGGCGCCAAGACTGGCGTGCGACTCGCAGGTGTGCAAGTCGAGACCATCGGTCTCGATCATATCGATCCCGCACGCAGTTACATTTTCATGACCAACCATGTGTCGAACCTCGATCCGCCGATCCAGATTCCGCGGATTCCGCGGCGGACGTCTGTGATGGTCAAGAAGGAATTATTCAAAGTTCCGATTCTCGGCCGCGCCATGCACCTGGGCGCACTCGTTCCGGTCGATCGCGGCAATCGGGAAGCCGGAATCGAAGCGGTGACGGCTGCGAAAGTCGTCGTCGAACAGGGGCTGAATATGACGATTTACGTCGAAGGCCATCGCTCGTCGGATGGGAAGCTGCTGCCTTTCAAGAAAGGCCCGTTTTATCTCGCGATGGAGTGCGGAGTTCCGATTGTGCCAATGACCATCGTCGGGACGCACTACGCAATGCCGAAAGGACGATTCGCGATCAAGCCGGGGTTAGTGAAGATGATCTTTCATTCGCCGATCGAGCCCAAGGATTTCGGCAGCCGCGACTGCCTGATGGAAAAGGTAAGAGCGGTGATCGAGAGCGGATTGCCCGAAGAATACAGAAGCTCAACCACAGAGGACAAAGCGGCGCAGAGGTGAGCCGTCTGATTTTCTTTGCCTTCCCCTGTATCTCTGTGATTATTCCTTTTTTCGCACCGCGCGAGCGATTTCCGGCAACCGCGGCAGGATCGCCGAATACTTCAGCCACGCTTTGTGATCAACGGCGGGTGCTCCGCTCACGAGCGCTCCGGCGGCGATATCATTCGCGACTCCACTCTGCGGCGTGACGATGGCGTTCTCTCCGACTTTGCAGTGACCGACCACGCCAACTTGACCTGTCAGAATGACCTTGTTTCCGATTTCGGTTGATCCTGCCAGTCCAACCTGCGCGCAGAGCAACGCGTCTTCACCGACCTGCGATCCGTGGCCGACTTGGACGAGGTTATCGATCTTCGCGCCGCGGCCAATCCGCGTTCCACCCACGCTGGCCCGATCGATGCACGAGTTCGCCTGCACCTCGACATCGTCGCCGATCACGACCGGCGCGGGCTGCGGGATCTTGTGCCAGCGTCCGTCGGCAGTTTTCGCGAAACCGAATCCATCAGCGCCGATGACAACTCCGTTCTGCAAGAGCACATCGTTACCGATGCGGCAGTTCTCGCGGACAACTGCCTGCGCGTGCGCGAAGAAGTGGGTGCCTATCTTCACGCCCCGGTAAATGACGACATGCGCGAGCAGAACTGCGTTCGCGCCGATCTCGACATCTTCGTCGATGACGACGTAGGGTCCGATGTGCGCGTTGGCGCCGATCCTGGCAGTCGCATGCACAACGGCGGTCGGATGCACTCCGGGCGCATATCGGATCGGCTGATGAAACAGCTCCAGCGCCCGCGCGAAGCTCAAGTACGGATCTTTCGCGCGCAGCATAGCCGCGGGGATCGCGGGAAAATCTTCTCCGACAATTACGGCCGATGCTTTCGTGCTCCGCGCCGCCGCGGCATACTTGGGATTCGAGACGAACGTCAGTTCGCCCGGCCCAGCTTGTTCAATTCCATTGAGGCCGTGAATTTCAGTGTCTGGAGTACCATTTTCCAGGCGCGCCCCGAGCTCAGAAGCAATGGCAGAGAGTTTCATCATTTTTTGAGAGGAGACGAATAGATCGTACACCAGAGCCTGAAATCAAAATCCCCACCCCTTCGGCGGGCTTCGCCTGCTCAGGGCAGGCTCTGTCCTCCAAAGAACGAAAGACAAGGGTGGGGCAACCTGCAATCTGCAACTCCGAGCTAGTTCAATTTGCCGACTGCACTGTCAGCGTAAACGTCGTGCTGTGTGTGAGCGACCCGCTGGACGCGGTAACGGTTACGGTAAAGGTACCCGTTGGAGTCCCGCTGACCACGTCAAAGTTCACGGGGCTAGAAGCTCCTCCGCCCGGTGCCGGATTAGTCACTACAACGGGGAAGTTGCCAGCCACGGCAAGGTCGCCTGGCAGCAGATATGTCGTCAGTTGCGTCGCGCTTGCGTAAGTGGCTGAGTGGGCTGCCCCGTTGAACGTCACGGTAGAACTGGTCACAAAGCCTGTTCCATTGATGGTTAGATTCTGAGGCGTCGATCCCGCCGCCTGCTGCGTCGGAGACAACGACGTGATGGCAGGAACGGGGTTGTTCTGGTTACCTCCGCCGCCCCCGCCACCGCTCCCGCCGCAACTTGGGAACATCGCAATGACCGCCAAGATGAGCAGCGATGCAAGTAAGGCTTTTTTGCGTTCGCGGGCCGGGATGCCGATCAAAAATATTCCAGCGATGGGCAGAATCGCGGCCATCCAGCCGAGTCTGCGTTTTTCATTTGAAGCGCGATGGCGCAGTTGACCTACGGCCGCCGTGCCAATGGTCAATGTGGTCGAGCCCTGACCGCCCGAGACGGAAGTCGGACTGAAACTGCAAGTCGCCTCCGTTGGCAAGCCGGAGCAGGAGAAATCGCTGACCGTTCCGTTGAAGTTACCCAAAGCAGAAACGTTAATCGTTGTCTGCGCCGAGGTGCCTTGGGTTGTTGTGATCGAACCGGCGGTCAGCGAGAAGTCGTTCACGATGATCTGCGCGTTTCCAGAGATGCCCGCAGGGTAGTTTGTGTCACCACTGTATTGCGCCTGTACCAAGGCGGCACTGGTCGCGGTGATACTTGCCGAAACCTGACAGGCATAGTTGC